>ERZ809194.19-NODE-19-length-110566-cov-9.003520_pt1 | contig 110566 bp, 84 predicted proteins | sample MGYA00520517_ERZ809194 | MGnify/ENA primary metagenome ERZ809194 (study PRJEB31570, sample SAMEA3213003) | Homo sapiens | biome: human-gut; feature: human gut; material: fecal | place: Sweden | collected 2011 ... | reverse complement strand
GCCGATTCTATGTTTAATTTTAATTTATCGGTAAAAATTTACCGAAGTATTGCCCCTAACAACAATGTATAAAATATTTTTTTCATAGTCAACAATTTAATTATACATTTAAAAACGAAGCTAAATTACTTCTAATTTACAAGATATACAATACCGAAGTATTTTACTCTACCTTGAAACACTATTCTATGAAGAAAAATATATTCACATAATCATCAAATTTTCATTCATGCAATCAACCTATCCTCTTTCTTAAATAATAAGATTATTATTACCTCCATCTTGATACCAAAGCAAGATAACAAGCAATCAAATACGCATTGTCGAGCAAAAGTAATCATTAATGTAGACAGAAAATTTCAGTTAACCCAATCGTAGTCACATTGCTATTCACTGCATACTGAGAGCATTATACTTTCAATCATTCTACTCATTATTCAGACATTTTAAATATGTTGTCAACTCCTGAAGAAATTTTATTTCATATAAAAACATCCAGTCTGAATTGGCTGTCTGAATTGCCAAATGTGCATGATGATTCATCGGAAGCTTATATCCAGCAGGCTGATCCAATACACGCGTCTGTGAATATACATGTTCCATATTCTCTCGAATCACATCAAACTTACGAATACACGCCAATAAATTGTTCCGACTTACAAAATCTCGTTTGCAATCGTAATCAGATAGTGCCACCAGCAATTCAGCTGTATACCCGGTCAATTCATTGATACACTCAAAAACCTGAAGAGAATACGTATTACGTATCGCTTTTCTTCTATAATTTGTTAGCATCTCATTCACGCGAAGAGTTTTCAATACTCCCTTCCGCGCTTCATTAATTCTTTGCTGATATTTATGAGTCCATTCTCCTTTTTCTTCACCTGGAAGCGACATGACCTTAAATTTACCTCCAGTGCGATATAAAGAACGCCGAACTCCTTCATCCAATAATCCCGTTTCCCACAAAGAAAACGTACTTTCCAACAAAGGACGGAAATCATCCAACGAAGCAGCTCCACAACCAAATTCTGCCATCCGGTAACGACGATTAAACTCTTTTTTATTCATCTCCTTTTGATTGTTCCAACTATATTGCGCATGAGCTATAAACCCTGGCCAAAACGTATCAAACAAAGGAGATGCATCGTCCCACGCTGTACAAAGAACACCTTCTACCGGAACTTCTTTACGAGCTATTTGGAAACTTCTGATATTTTCAACAAAACCTCCTAAAGGCATCATGGCATACGTCGTTTGAGCAGCTGTAGCTCCCATCACCCGAAGTCCATTATCATAATACCATTTCAAAGCCTTTTTATTTCCCGGTTGATTTGCATTTCCATACTGCCAACGCATATACACAACTTCTTTGGGGAAAGAACGGATATGCTTATTCAGTTCTGGCAAATGCACATTCCACACAGAATCTACCTGTTCCGGAGATATTTGGTCAAGTATAGCTGCATAAAGCCCAACTTGCTTAAACACCATATCATCCCAAAAGACAGGAGTCCTTCCATGTTTAACCGCATAATCGCTTACACGTTTCAACTAATCCATTTGAAGTTCCAACGCATTCAAACCTCTTTTTTTACACAAAGGGCAAATACCCAATGTTCCAACTTCATCTCCTCCCACATGAAGATATTTGCCATGTGGAGTCGCCCGGATAGCATCTTCATACAAACCAAACTGCACTCTGTAATAATCTTCATTTGAAGGACAGCATACCCAATCGGATTTCGGATTCTCCCGTAAGGTTTTCATTTCCTCATGCTTCAAAATAAAATCAGCATGACCAATTCCTTGAATAAGAGGACTGATTTCTATATGAAGCTTATATGCATATTCACACCAATCTTTCCATTCATCTATACTCCAGGCCTGAGGTGCTCCTATTTGTGGGTAACTATCATACTTTATTTTATCTTCAAACTCAACAATGGCAGCATTCAATTTATAAGAAGCCATTTTGTCCAAGATTTGATACATATACTCTTTTTTATCAATATGATGCTTCAAATCAATATGCAAAGCCCGATAAGTACTATTGGGAGCATCCTTCATCTGACATGCTGGAATTTCTGCATTTAATTCATCCGCATATTTTGCCATCTGTTCCAAAGTCATCATCCCATAAAATAATCCTTTTTGCGTACGAGCCTTAAGCTTCACACCATCCTTTGTTACATTCAGTTCATATCCTTCCACGTTTGTAACCTTACGAGTCAGTTCAAGTAAAATACTCCCTTTTGACTCTTTCACTTGAGATTTATCCGTAAAATAAGACAATCCAAAAGGTATTTCAGCCTTTCCTTTCAGATAGAATCCATTAATTTCATTTGGGTGAATACCCATTTGCTTTGGAAAGGATACTAAAGTTTGAGGTTCTGGAAGTAAACCCTCCATAATTAAAGACGTGATTTCTGGCGGATTTTGTGCATACACACTAGCTACCGCCAACAAGATACCCCCAAAGAATGATTTAATCTTTTTATTTTTCATAATGAATAAAAGCTAAAGTTCAGGTTATACCTACAAATATCCCCTTAAAAGAAGAGTAAAGTATACCTCAATTATAATTAATTATAGTTCTATTTACAGATTTTTCTACCCAATCTACCGTATGATTATATACAAACAGTAGCAAAGAGTTAATTCACTCCTGCAGGCTGCCTACATACTCGTAAAGCTTTTTATAAAACGCATGCTTGGTCAATGTGGAGGCATCGCCCAGAATAATCAGTTTCATACGGGCACGGGTGATGGCTACGTTCATGCGGCGCAGGTCATTGAGGAAACCAATCTGACCGTCTTCATTGGCACGTACCAGACTGATAAGAATCACATCACGCTCCTGCCCCTGAAAGCCGTCCACCGTATTGATTGTAATCAAGGAGCGATAAGGCTTGAAAAACGCATCTTTCTTTACCAGCTGACGCAAATACTGCACCTGAGCCTTATAAGGAGAAATCAATCCCACATCAATCCGTTCTTCTAAAAAACGTTCCCGACCGATTTTCGTGATGTACTCCTTTAACTGACCGATGGACAATTCAGCCTCCGGTTTATTGATTCGTCCGTAGTTTTCGCCTACAAACTCTTCATTACAGTCCATGCCTTCCGTATTTACCCATTCTATCGGCGTATCAAAATCCAGAATGCTACGGTATTTCACTTCAGGAGCTGACTGCAACATTCCTCCATAAAACCAGTCGGACGAGAAACGCATAATTTCGTCGTTCATACGATACTGTACCTTCAGCAAGGATACCACCTCCGGCTTGTTTTTCACGATGTCCTGCATCAATGTATGCCCTAACCCCGCACGCAAGGCTTCCGAATTTTTTACCGTAGGCGGCAACTGACAATGGTCGCCAGCCAAAATCGCCCGGTCGGCTTTACGAAGCGGAATCCAGCAGGCTGCTTCCAATGCCTGAGCCGCCTCATCGATAAATACCGTTCCGAATTTCTGCCCGGTGAGCAAACGGTTGGCACTACCCACCAGCGTGCAGGCAATCACCCTCGCTTCACTGAACAAAGCTTCATTGATACGGATTTCCAGTTCCGTGGCGCGGTCTTTCAATGAATTGATTTTTTGCCGGATACTTTCCCGGTCATTTCCTTTCCGGCTACGGGTATACAGTTCACGAATCGCCTTACGGATACTCCATAACTGAGAATAGTCGGGATGTGACTCAAAACGACGTTCGTACGTAAACGACAGCATCTTATCGTTTACCCGGCTGGGATTCCCGATGCGGAGCACGCTGACACCACGGTCTACCAACTTTTCACTAATCCAGTCGACAGCCATGTTACTCTGTGCACATACGAGTACCTGATTTTCACGATGAAGTGTTTCATAAATAGCCTCCACCAGCGTAGTGGTCTTACCTGTTCCAGGAGGACCGTGCACAATGGCCACATCCTTGGCATGCAAGACTTTATTTATTGCTTCATCCTGTGTAGCGTTCAACCAAGGGAAACGTACGGGTTGAAACGAAAAAGTAGATACGGGCTGCGTACCATGAAAAATATCCCTTAACTCTGCCAGTCGGTTGTTCTTGGCAGAAATGACCTGCTTCAGTGCTTCAAACATCAGGCGGTAGCTGGTTTCATCAAAATAGAGTTGTACCCCGACCACTTCTTTGCTCTGCAGCGTAAGCAGTGCATTGGCATCCGGCAAGATGACTACCATGCGGTCTTCCTCCACGTAATTCACCGTGGCTACGAAATTCAGGTAAGTCAGTTTCCCCGACATATCCTGCGTAAAGAAACAAACCGGTTTCCCATATTCAAACAGATGCTCTATCTCTTTGTCTTCTTTTCGTTCTACCTCAATGACCAACTGATTCAAGGCATTGTAATAGCTCCGGCCTAACGATAACGGATACCAGCACATGCCCCGTTTGATTTTCCGGCCAATTCCCATCAGTTCCGTCTGCTGCTGGAACTGCTCCTTTTCGTATTCATACTCTAATTTCAGCAATTCATAGTGATGCTGCAAGTATAAAACAGGCGATTTTATTTGAGTACCTTCCTTATTCATTTCCTTCTACATTTGAATTGGTTTCTGCCAGCATCTGGGCACGCGACTTACTCTGCGTCACCACATAGACACCTGTAAAAATCAACAGCGCCGCTACAATCTTCACCCAACCGAAAGTTGCCATACCAGCAAGTACAGCCACACAACTTCCCACAACCGGCTGCATGTAGTTATACATACTGACTATCGTAGGCCGCAAGGATTTCTGACCGACCAGCATCAAAATATAAGCCACATACGTACCAAAGAGTATGACATAACCGACTTCCAGCCAGACTTCTATCGGGAAAGCTGCCCAATCCATCACTGAAAAATCATGATAAGAGAAAGGTATAAAGCATATCGCTGCATAAGTAAACATCCACTTCATCAACGTAATCACGTGATAACGCGCAATCAGCTTCTTAAAAATGGTCAGATAGCAGGCAAAACTAATCTGAGCTGCCATGCAGAGGGCGTCCCCCCATACGCTACCCCCTTCCGCATCTCCTCCCCGATTGTTCAGAATCAAGGTCAGGGCACCAATGGACCCGAGAAATATTCCTATCACCTTTTTCGGAGTGACGGGTTCTTTCAGGAAAAGAGCCGCTAAAATCATGGTTACAATCGGCATGGTAGTAGTCATAATAGACGCATCTACCGGAGAAGTCAGTGACAAGCCAAAAGTAAAACACCCCTGATTACAGACAATCCCCAACAAGGAAGCAAAGAACAGCATCAGCAAATCGTGCGGATTAACCTTCTCCTGCTTTACAAAGAAAGAGGTAGTCCAGAAACACACGGCCGCTCCTATCATACGCATATTCGCCAGTGTGAGTCCGGTAATACCCGCTTCCATGGCTGCCTTGCCTACCGGAGACATCAATCCCCACATGCTTGCAGCCAGTAACAATGAAATATGAGCTTTTACAGAACCTTTCATGATTTCGTCTTTTTAAATTTCTGCAAAGTTACGAGGATTTTGAAAAAAGGGCCGGTCGGGCGTTGATTTATTCCCGGGAATTTTCTATTTTTGTTTGACGCGTTAAAAAATACAGTCCATGAAAAAGCAAGCTGAATATATCAAGCGCATTGAGATAAAGGGCTTATGGGGCCGGAAAAACATTGCCTGGGATTTACGCCCGGATGTAAACATCCTGAGTGGAGTAAACGGTATCGGAAAAAGTACGATTCTGAACAACTCTGTCCGCCGGCTGAGTGATCTGGAAGGAGGAGCCCTGAGTAATGGCATACATTTGGGAGTGTCTTTCACTTTCTATCCGGAAGATGCCACCTATATCCACTTCGATGTGATAAGAAGTTTTGACCGTCCGCTGCTCAGTTCCGGTTTATTGGAAAAAATCGGTAACCAGAATGTCAAAACCGAACTCGACTGGCAGCTTTATCTCCTGCAGCGACGCTATCTGGATTATCAAGTAAACATCGGCAACCGGATTATCGAGCTTCTGACCAGCGGCAAGCCCGAAAATCAGGCTAAAGCAGCCGAAATCTCTCTGCCTAAAACCCATTTCCAGAACCTGGTAGACGACCTGTTCAGCGAAACGGGGAAAAAGATTCTCCGCCAGAGCAATGAAATACAATTTGAACAAGACGGCGACATATTAACTCCTTATCAGCTTTCTTCTGGTGAAAAGCAGATGCTAGTCATCCTGCTCACCGTACTGGTACAGGACAACCAACCATGTACCCTCTTCATGGACGAACCCGAAATCTCACTTCATGTAGAATGGCAGCAACGGCTTATCTCGCTCATCCGAAGCCTGAATCCGAATGTGCAAATTATACTGACCACCCATTCACCGGCACTTATCATGAACGGATGGATGGACGCCGTTACCGAAGTGAGTGACATTACAACCCTTTAAAAACATGTAGCCGTATGGGAAAAAGACTGACTGAAAACCTTTCTTCCCTGTACATTGGAGCGGCTAACAGCCTTAAGCCCAAGCGTGCAAGAAGAAAAATCGTGGCCTACGTAGAAAGCTATGATGATATTTCTTTTTGGAGATCCATACTTGCGGAATACGAAGACAATACCCGCTATTTCGAAGTCATGCTCCCCTCTCAGACTTCATTGGCTAAAGGTAAGAAAACCGTACTGATGAACCAGCTCGGGAAGCAATTAGGCGAAAATATGATTGCCTGCGTGGACAGCGATTATGACTACCTGTTGCAAGGACGTACCAACACCTCCCGATACATCATCGAAAATCCCTACGTGATGCAAACCTATGCATACGCCATTGAGAACTACCATTGCTATGCCGAAGGGTTGCATGAAATCTGCGTCATGGCTACGCTGAACGACCATAAGCTGATTAATTTCCCGGAATTCATGAAACTTTATTCTCAGATAGCTTATCCGCTGTTTGTGTGGTCTGTCTGGTTTTACCGGAAACATATTCTGTCAGAATTCTCCCTGCTGGACTTCTGTTCCTATGTAAAGCTTGATCAGGTTAGTACCCACCATCCGGAACGAAGTCTGGAAACCATGGTCAAAAAAGTCAACCGCAAACTGCATGACCTGGAACGCCATCATCCGGAAGCGCTGGAAGAAATTGAAAGCATGAAAAAAGAATTCGACCGTCTGGGAGTCCATCCGGACAATACCTATATGTTTATTCAAGGCCATCACATTATGGACAATGTAGTGTTGCGACTGCTCATTCCCGTATGCACCGTACTCCGCCGAGAAAGAGAACAGCAAATCCATGACCTGGCCCTCCACGACATGCAGCTTCACAACGAGCTGACCAGCTACCAGCGAAGTCAGATAGGCGTGGAAGTCGTTATCCACCGAAACAGTTTCTACAAGAACTCCCCCCTGTACCAGATGATACGGAGAGACATCGAGAAATTTCTCAAAATCATCCGTTAGCCGGTATTTCCCTATCCAATTATAGGAAATCCCCTACAAAAGAATGGGCGTTTTCATCTTGACCGGAGAATTTTCTTCCGCTAACTTTGTGCTATCAACAAAGCTGGAGGAATCACACTCTCAGCCGGAAAAGACAATGCTTATGAGAACAAGAACATTTATTCTTTGCCTGCTGGCCCTTTGCCTGAGCACAATCCGGGGCTACGCATCCGGCCTGGGCGACTTCCGGGTCAATGCCCGTTTCCTGACCGACCGAATGGCCTTTGAACTGCACCTCAACAGCAACCAGTACAACGACCTGTACGAAATCAATTACGACTTTCTCTGCAATATAGGTCCATACGTTTCTGGCATTGCCGTTGCCGACACTCGTGCGATGGATGCATATTACCGTTACCTGGACGAACGAAACGACGACCTGCGATGGGTACTTTCACAAGCCGAATACGTACGCTTCATCGATATTGAATATTTCTTCCGTCCCATTTATGCCATCAATAACGTATGCTATCTGCGTGTGTATAAAATTTATCCGAACAGAACCCATTTCTACTTCGGACTTCCTCGTCATTACCTGACCTACAGGGGCGGACATTGCCGGTCACATTTCGGGGGAGTTAGCTACTACCGGCGTAACTATCCTGCACGCTACCACCATCCAGTGTACAGCCGTCCGTGCCGAATCAGTCCGCAGATGCGACCGCACGACTTTGCCGGACCACGTCCAGGCAATCGTCCTCCGCAGAAGCCCAACTGGAAGCCTGCACCTCGTCCGGACCGGAGACCTGTCTCAGTAGGCAGACCCAATTATCGCCCGCCTCAGCATTCAGACCACAAACCGCAGGCACGTCGTCCCCCTCAGAATCCTCACAAGAACCCAGGCTTCAAGCCCCAGGAAAGGCCAACCCGACGTCCGGAAGTAAGTCCCGACAAGATGCGCCCGAAACAAATCCGGGAAAAAAGCAATATGAAAGAAAAAGAACGCAAATCTCTCTCCAAACGATTATAAATAAAAAAGTGCTGAATCAGGAATCATCTCTTCCAGGTTCAGCACTTCCTTTTATATCAAAAAAAGTCTCAGACTAAGCGGATACCCCCTTCTTCCAGCACCACTAGTCTTTTCTTATATAAATCGCCGACCGCTTTCTTGAAAGTCTTCTTACTTACACCGAAGGCCTGGTAAATCACCTCCGCATCGGTCTTATCATTCAGCGGGGTAAAGCCGTCATTATCCTTGATGTACTGAAGCAATACTTCGGAAAAATCGTCCACCTTCCGGGCACCGGCTTTCTGCAATTCCAAATCAATCTTGCCATCCGGACGTACCTGTTTCACAAAAGCACTCAGGTGCATTCCTGCTTCCAAAGGCTGGAACACCTCGTTATGGAACAGCATACCGCTAAACTGATTTTCTACAATCACCTTGTAGCCTAAATCCGTACGCTGCCATACCATGACATTTACTTCCTGTCCCGGCTGGTACTCTGGCTTCTCCGTAGAAAGATAATGCTCCACCTTGGCAGAAGCCACAATGCGATAGCTTTCTTCATCCAGATGCACATGCACCACATAGCGTTTTCCTTTCTGCATCTTCATTTTCTGCTCACGGAAAGGCACGAACAAGTCTTTCATCAGTCCCCAGTCAAGAAAGGCGCCGAACTGATTGACCCATGCCACCTGCAGACAAGCAAACTCACCCACCTGTACATAAGGCTGCAGCGTAGTAGCGACCAGCCGTTCCTCCATATCGAGGTAGATAAATACATTCAGAATGTCTCCCGGCTTGGTGCCTTCGGGCACATAACGTTTCGGAAGCAAGATTTCACCGTCCTCATCTCCATTGAGGTACACGCCGAAGTCCACTTCCTTCACTACTTCCAGCTGATTATATTTTCCTAATTTTATATGACTCATAACAACTCTTTATTTCCGCCAAAGATAGCATAAAAAACTCATATACTCACACTGACCTCCCTATAAAGAAAAACTAAAAATATTTTTATTTTTACACCGCAAAGTAAGTGGTAAACCGCCGTGACTTGTTTTATAGGAAAAACATACATCATTAAACTTTATATCTATGAAACTCTACACTATTTTAGGAAGTTTTCTGGGACTCTCTTTGTGCATGACCATCGCTTCATGCCAATCTCCCCAACCAACCAGTGAAATCACATGGAGCACCTTCAACATCCGCTACGACAATCCCTACGACAGTCTGAACAGCTGGACATACAGAAAAGACACCGTAGCCAATTTCATCAAGGCACAAAATCTGGACATTGTAGGCATGCAGGAAGTCCTGCACCACCAGCTTGAAGACCTGAAAGCCCGTCTGCCAGAATATGCCGAAGTCGGCGTGGGACGGGAAGACGGAAAGACACAAGGCGAATATGCCCCTCTGTTCTATAAAAAAGACCGTTTTGAATTACTGGACAACAACACCTTCTGGCTGTCACAATACCCCGACAGTGTAGGATTCATCGGATGGGACGGTGCCTGTACCCGTATTGCCACCTGGGCCAAGCTGAAAGACAAGACCAACGGAAAAATCTTTATGGCCATCAATACGCACTTTGACCATGTGGGAACAGAAGCCCGTAAAAAAGGCGCTTTGCTGATTATTGAGAAAATAAAAGAAATCGTAGGCGACCAGCCTGCCGTAGTTACCGGAGACTTCAACGTATCCGACCAGTCGGAAGCCTACCAGACCATTACCGGCAACAGTTTCGTGCTGAAGGATGCGCATAAGACAGCTCTCCAGCAAGAAGGTGCCAGCTATACCTTCCATGACTTCGGACGCATTCCTGCCGATTCATGTGAGAAAATTGACTTCATATTTGTCACTCCTCAAATAGAGGTACAGCGCAGCTACATTCCTGAAGAAAACCGGGAGGCAAAGAAATTCCTTTCCGACCACAACCCGGAAATCGTACACCTTTCTTTCTAAAAGGCTAATAAATCGAGGAGAAATTTATCCCGTCCGCCGGTACACATACCGGGACGGGATTTTTTTATCTTATACGATACGTCCGTCCACCAGATGGATGGTACGGTCGGTCTGCGTGGCCAGCTCCTCATCGTGCGTAACGATGACAAAAGTCTGCCCTAACTTATCACGCAGTTCAAAGAACAACCGATGCAATTCTCCCTTGTTCTGCGTATCCAGACTTCCGGAAGGCTCGTCCGCCAAGATTACCGAAGGATGATTCATCAAAGCACGGGCTACAGCCACACGCTGCTTTTCGCCACCCGAAAGTTCTGCCGGCTTATGCGTGGCCCGCTCCGACAATCCCAGGAAATCCAGCAAATCCAATGCTTCCTTTCGGGCAGTTCCCGCCGACTTGCCTTGAATCAAAGACGGCATCATGACATTCTCTACCGCCGTAAACTCAGGCAACAGCTGGTGAAACTGAAAAACAAAACCGATTTCCCGGTTCCGGAAGGCAGAAAGTTCTTTTTCTTTCAGACGGTTCACCTCCGTACCGTTCAATATAATTCGTCCTCCGTCCGGCTTGTCGAGTGTACCCATAATTTGCAGCAAGGTAGTCTTTCCCGCCCCACTGGGACCTACAATACTGACCACTTCACCTTTCCCGATTTCAAGGTCAATCCCCTTCAACACCTGAAGTGCACCAAAACTTTTGGTTATCCCTTCCAACTGAATCATACGACTTTACAATTTACGAATTACATACTCCGCCAGATAGCATCCGAATACGGCCGGCATATAGCTGACGGTTCCTGCGGTAGACTTCTTGTTCTGCTCATCATCTACCAATATCACGGCATTTGCGTCGGCCTGTTCCGTGCTGAATACCACCGGCAGCTTCCGCTTCATACCCATTTTCTGCAGACGCTTACGCACCGCCTTGCTCAACCCACAATGATACGTATCCCACAAATCCGCAAAACGAATCTGCGTGATATCCCGTTTGGCTCCGGCTCCCATGCTGCTGACAATCTTCAATCCGCGTTGCAAGGCATGATATATCAGATAGCACTTAGGAGCTACCGTATCAATGGCATCTACCACAAAATCAAACGCCGCACTGTCCAGCAGTTCAGGTATAGCCTCATCTTTCAGGTAAACCGGCAACACAGTCAGCTCCAATTCCGGATTAATATCCCGGAAACGTTCAGCCAGCACCTCTGCCTTTGGACGTCCGATAACGGAATGAGTGGCCGGCAACTGACGGTTGATGTTACTCGGCTGTACCGTATCGGCATCTACAATCGTCATCCTTCCCACTCCGGCACGGCAAATCATTTCAGCCGCATACGCACCTACTCCTCCCAGGCCTACCACCAGCACGTGCGCCTTACGCAGACGCTCCATCTTCTCTTCACCTAACAGCAATTCCGTGCGCTGCTGCCATTCTTTCTTATTTTCTTCGCTCATGAATCTTTCTTAAACCATTTATAAAACCAGTTGCCCACCTTGTCATAATACTGCGTTTCGGCCCATCCACGCGGATCGGCAAAACTTAACGCCTCATTCGGGTCACCCTTCTGGTCAGGATACAGCAGCATGATACTGTTGTTATTAAAATATCTGGATACCTGCATGGGCAAGCGTTCAAAAGAAGAATCGTACGAAATAGACCCTCTTCGTGAGCTGACAATGACCAGCAGATGATCGTAATTCACCTGTCCTGTAATAATCAGCAAGTCGTCCCAGTTATCCAGTTCCTGGTATTCCGTCATCACATCCTTGTGCTTCTTCTGGATATATCCCTTGATATACCCCAAAGTCTGGGGATGGGCAAAGAAATGCAGACGGCATCCCAGCTGACTGCTCATGCGGCACAAGTGCGTAATCCATTTCACAAAGCCATGCTCAAATTCCGATTTAGGAGGCACCGCCACAATGATGCGTCGCAGCGTATTGACCGGCATCAGGAAGCGGGCAATCATCACCTGCTGATAAGTATTTTTCAGCAAATCTTCCGTCAAATTACCAAAGAACGAATCCACGATATTGGCCTTGTTGTGCAAACCAATGACAATCGTAGTTGCTTCAGTTTCCTTGGCTGTATGCAAAATACCCGTAGCAATGTTCAAGTCGAAGCGCGACACTGTTTTCAGAAAGACATTGGCCGATGCAGCAATCTGAGCCGCCCTTTCCAGGCTTCTCTTTCCCCGCATCTCCAACCGGACAGAATCATTGTTATCATTAATCACATTCAGTGCCACCAGATTGTCCGTCCGCTTTTCATCACGTACCACCAGCGCCAGCTGCATCAGTTTATCCAATGTGTCCGGATTGGCAACAGGAATCAGAATACGCTCTTTTTTCTGTTCTTGTTCTTCTTCCACTTCCGCATCATCCATCGCAATTCGTTTGGCCGCATGTTCCGTAATAAACGAGCTGACCACACACGTCACCAGAATCAGCAGAATGGTACCATTCAGTACATCTTCGTTCAACAAGCGCTCTCCACTAGGCAGAATAATGTTGTAACCCACCAGTACCGCTGCCAGGGTAGCCGCAGCCTGTGCGTTACTCAATCCGAACATCAGTTCCCGTTCTACCGCCTTCATGCGATATATTTTCTGTGTCAGCCACGATGCAATCCATTTGCCTAACAGTGCCACCACAATCATGACACCAGCTACCTTAATGGAATCGAGATGGCCGAACAACACATTCACATTAATCAGCATTCCCACTCCGATAAGGAAATAAGGAATAAACAGCGCATTTCCTACAAACTCCAGGTGACTCATCAGCGGAGAAACATGCGGAATCAGGCGGTTCAGCACCAACCCGGCCAAGAAGGCTCCCAAGATTCCCTCCATACCAATCAGCTCCATCAACCCGGCTCCCAAGAAGACCATGGCCATCACAAAGATATACTGTACCACCTGGTCACTGTAACGACGGAAGAACCAGCGTCCGATGCGAGGGAAAGTCAGCATAATCACTACGCTCAGCACAATGACCTTTAGCAGCAGCCAAACCCAGAACATCCCTGAAGTTTCCTCTTTATACATACCTGCAATAACAGCCAAGACCAACAAGGTCAGCGTATCCGTCACCGCCGTTCCTCCTACCGCAATGCTGACAGCCCGCTGCCGGTTGATACCGTAACGAATCACAATCGGATAAGCTATCAAAGTGTGCGAGGCATACATACTGGCCAGCAGCACAGAAGTAATCAGTCCGTACCCCAACAAGTTCAGGTTGGTCCACACACCAATACCCAGCGGGAAGATAAAGGCCAGCAAGCCCAATACCGTAGCCTTCACACGAATACTCTTGAAATCCTCCATGTTCATTTCCAGTCCGGCCAGGAACATGATATAATACAGTCCCACCTTACCGAAAAGCTCAAAGCTGCTGTCGCGCGCCAGAATATTGAATCCATGTTCCCCGATGACGATACCGGCCAGAATCATTCCGATGATATGCGGAATGCGCAGACGTTCCAGAACAATCGGGGCAAACAAGATAATTACCAGCACTAAAAAAAAGATCCACGTAGGATCAGTGATGGGAAAATCTATATTGAGATGAACCAAATCTAACAAATCTTTCATATATGAGGGGCTGTTCGGTTTAAATTTATGGACAAAAATACGAAAAAAGTTCCGTATTTCCCCTTTGGTATTCCAAAATGTTTTAATTTTGCGGTTCAAAGGATACAAGGAGAAGAAAAAACTATCTAACTAAAATACAGAAAGCAATACAATCACGGAATTTATTAACTTAAACAAGAAACATAAGAAATGAAAGTAGCAATTGTTGGTGCAAGCGGAGCCGTAGGACAGGAGTTCCTGCGTGTGCTCGATGAAAGAAACTTCCCGGTAGATGAACTGTTGTTGTTCGGATCTTCAAGAAGTGCCGGACGAAAATACACTTTTCGCGGAAAAGAAATCGAAGTAAAACTTCTGCAGCACAACGATGATTTCAAAGGAGTAGACATCGCCTTTACGTCAGCCGGTGCAGGAACTTCTAAGGAGTTTGCAGAAACCATCACTAAATACGGTGCAGTGATGATTGACAACTCCAGCGCTTTCCGTATGGAAAACGATATTCCTCTGGTAGTGCCTGAAGTCAACGCAGAAGACGCGCTGAACCGTCCACGTGGCATCATTGCCAACCCTAACTGTACGACTATCCAGATGGTTGTAGCCCTGAAAGCTATCGAAAACCTGACTCATATCAAACGTGTACACGTATCTACTTACCAGGCTGCCAGTGGTGCCGGTGCAGCTGCCATGGACGAGCTGTACGAACAGTACCGTCAGGTATTGGCCGGAGAACCTGTCACTGTAGAGAAATTCGCTTATCAGCTGGCATTCAACCTGATTCCTCAGATTGACGTGTTCACAGACAACGGTTATACAAAAGAAGAAATGAAGATGTACAATGAAACACGTAAAATCATGCACTCAGATGTACAGGTTAGTGCTACTTGCGTACGTGTTCCTGCACTTCGTTCACACTCAGAAAGCATCTGGATTGAAACAGAACGTCCGGTATCTGTAGAAGAAGCCCGCGAAGCATTTGCCAACGGCGAAGGTCTGGTACTGATGGACAACCCTGAAAAGAAAGAATATCCGATGCCGTTGTTCCTGGCTGGAAAAGACCCTGTATATGTAGGTCGTATCCGTAAAGACCTGGCTAACGAAAACGGTCTGACTTTCTGGATTGTAGGTGACCAGATTAAGAAAGGTGCCGCTCTGAATGCCGTTCAGATTGCTGAATACCTGATTAAAGTGAAGAATATCGGATAAATAGTTTATCGGTATTGATATAAAGAAAGGCATTGCCTGAGGTTTGAAACTCACAGGCAATGCCTTTTTATTTCCTCTTATCCCGACTTATATCATTCTTATGTCCTCTTTCTTTTTTCTTTTATAAAAACCTTTTGTGAATAGTGCATTGCACCAAAGAGTTTTATACGTTTTCCCATCGAGAAACATAGGTTTTCTAGCAGGGAAACATAGGTTTTCGCAATGCGAAACCTACGGTTTAGAGAAGGGAGATATAAAAAAGAGAGTCAGATTTTCGCAATAAAAAGCCTAGACTTTCAGAAGAGATTGAACTACAGACAATTTTCTAATAAAAAAACGTCTTGATGCAAAACATCAAGACGTTTTTTATTAGAAATTACTTATCCTTCTTTAGTTAGCTGTTTCCTCATCAGCAACAGCATCCTCCCAATTATCGAACATAAATACGCTATCGTCATATCCATCATAGCCGTAATTCTGACGAAGCTGAGCACCAATATTAGCAGTAATTGCAGAGTTTGGTACTGGCCAGAACAAGTTACGTTTATCAACTCGATAATTCAACTCTTTATTTGAAATAATAGAACCATGGTTGAAAATGTTATAGCGGGTAGTACGCTTGTACCAATAGCTTCCTCCATTCAAATCTGTACCACTTTGCTTGTCCCAAGTAGCCAAATCATAAGTATCACCCCATTCATCAGGCTGACCACTCTTAGCCAAACACCAAGAGATACGAGCCAATTCGGGTTGACGCCATTCTTCCAAATAAAGTTCACGTGCACGTTCGTCACAAATGTCTCCAATTGTTACCGTTGTAAACATCTTCTTAGCATTGGCACGGCGACGAATTTCATTAACATCTTCAGCTGCTCCGGTTGCATTACCCTGATAGAACTTAGCTTCTGCACGCAACAGATAAGTTTCTGCCAAACGGAACAGATACAAGTTACCGTTAGATACATTATTACCTTTTGTCGCACCGTTAAACTGATTGGCATTCATATTTTCCTCTGCACTCTGATCAACGATATAAACCTTATACAACGGAGTCGGGAACCAGCTACGAATCGTATCAGAGCAAAGTAAGTCACCTTTCTTCACCAGCATTTTACCCTCTTCATCATAATAATCATCCGGCGCATAAAGCATCATATTCTCTCCAAAAAAATCTGATTCCGGATTATTGTATTTCAGGTCGGTCATTTCCACCCAGTTTCCTTTTTGACGGTTATGACGCAAATCCTGCCAGTCAGTTTCACCATCATAATTCCAAATTGTCTGGTTATAATGATAAGAAGTACGGAAACAACCAATACCACGACCCAAAGCACGTACCCAGTCCAACCCAGCATTATATTTACTATTAGAGCGCGCATAGTTATAAGTTGGCGAACCCAAGTTATGAGGGTCACGGATAATACCATTACTCCAGTGTACACACATAGCACGCATCAAAGGATATGATATAAAGCCTTCAGAATAATAATTCAAGATAGGCATAATCATTTCTGTGTTAGAAGCATCTGTAATATTTACTCCACGATGCAAGTCCCAAATTACGTTACGTTCTACAGGCCATGTTTCTGGATTACCTGAAGGTACATTGGTACCAAACGGCGCTTTCATAAGTGCCAGTCCATGGTTATTAATCAAGTCTGTAGCCATCGCTTCAGCCTTTGCATATTCTCCTACTACCAGATAGCATTTAATAAGGAGCTGCATACAAGCTTCTTGATTCACCGTTCCAATGTAACCAATCTCTTTCTGAGGCGGTACATGTTCTACTGCAAATTCCAAATCATGTACCAACATTTTAAAGATGGCTTCCTTACTGGTTGATTTATAGTTTTGCTTAGGAACTTCAATCAATTTTGTAATCAAAGGAATATCACCAAACAACAATACACCATGATAGTAAGCATAAGCACGATGGAAATAAGCACGGCCCAGATACACGTCGCGTAAAGTAGGATCCAAGCCTTCTACCTTATCTACATTCGAAATAATTGTATTAGCAAAAGTGACACTATTCCAGGTACGATTCCAAAAACGCTGCATGGCGTTTTCATCACCCCCTCCTTTCATTCCTGAGGTCGGAGTAATTTTATTGGCAAAATCATCCTGCATATCACCTGCATCAGTTTTTGCATACAAGCCTAAATCAGTCATGAAATAAAGAGAAGCCATGGGAAGCACATTCCCATTACCATCCATCAACATTTCCTTCAAACCATAGTCACACATTGCCATGGCAGCCTGCAATCCTGATTCGGTCGTATAGGTATTTTCAGGATTATAGAATGACAGCGGGTCTTGCTTCAGGAAATCATCCGTACATCCAGTAGTAAGCAGCGCAGCTGAAGCCAGCACCATACATCCTTTTGCAAATATTGTATTTATTGTTTTCATAATGTTTTTTCAGTAATTAGAGTGTTACGTTAATACCAAAGTTAAAGGAACGTGTAGCCAATCCACCTGTTTCCGGATCACCGTATTCCCAACCGTCAATCGTACAAACATTCTTGCAAGTGGCAGTCAGACGAATGCGGTCTACCATAAACTTGTGTGTCCATTTTCTCGGCAACGTATAACCGATAGTGATGTCATCCAAACGAACAAAGCTACGGTTATAAACTTTATCAACACCTCCAGCCAAGCCAGTGTTAGGTCCTGCAGCATTTAGACGACAGTAATCGTTTGTCGGGTTATCTGGTGTCCAATACTCTCTGGCAGCTACGTTAAATCCGTTTGTTACCTGTGAACCTCCGTTTTCCTGGTTCAACCAGTAGCCAGCACGGCTCTTGTGTCCCATGTATGAGTACAATGAAATAGAGAGTGTCAAATCTTTCCACAAAGTGAAGTCGTTGCGCATGTTCCAATAGATAGGAGGAGCTGTAGTACCTTGATATACTTTATCGTTATCGTTATATACCGGAATACGAGTTCCATCTTCCAAAATTTGGTCATCTTCTGTATAATGGTTTATAACCTTCGGGTCACCTGGTTTCTGTCCTACCAGTGCGGCAGCCTTTATGTCTTCCGGTGTGTTCTGCCATACACCATCTGTTTCATAATACCAAATGGTACCAATAGGCTGTCCAATAAACCATCCGTTAGATGTATCATCCTTTTCTACTCCGTTTTCATCATAGTCGTAGTAGATGTGGTTGATCTTGTTCTTATTAATAGAGAAACCTACAGAAGTATTCCAAGTAAAGTCCTTGTTCTGAATATTGGTAGAATTAAGTGCAATTTCAAAGCCTTGGTTCTGTACTTCACCCAAGTTAGCCATAATAGATCCAAATCCAGAGAAGCTCGGCAGACGCTGACTCATAATCATGTCAGTGGTCTTCTTGAAATAATAATCCATGTTGGCTGTCAATCTTCCGTTAAAGAAAGAAAAGTCCAAACCAACGTTCCATGCTTTTGTCTTTTCCCATTCCAAGTTAGGAGCAGCCAGGCGGCTCATATAAAGCGGATTAACCACATTGGAATTACCATTCTGGTAGTACACCATGCTTCCTCCTGCCAAAGCCAGGTTAGCCAATGTAGAATATACATCACCGAATTCACGGTTACCGTTGGTACCCCATGACAAACGTAACTTACCCATATCGAACCAGTCGCGAGTGGCAGACATGAATTTTTCTTCAGAGAATACCCAGCTAACACCCACAGAACCGAAGTTACCCCATGGATTATTAGCACCAAAACCAGAATAACCATCACGACGGAAAGTTCCAGTTATCATATAACGGTCTTTCAATCCATAGAACAAACGACCAAGATAAGAAGCTGCCGTATAGTGTGTATCGTTGGTACTGAAACTACTCTGACTCTTGTTAGCACCCGATGTATAGTGGAAGCCCAAAGCGTCACTCGGAGTAATATTACGTGCATTGATATTATCACTCCAATAACGGTGCTCTTCTGCTTCCTGTACTAAAGTAGCCGTAATATGATGGTCACCAAAGGTTCTATCCCATGTAATGGTGTTGTTCAAGTTGTAGTCGAAGTTCTTACTCCATCCACGATTTACTCCTCGGCTGGAAGCTGAAGCATCGGGCAGATCAGCAGACATCCAATAACGGTCATAATACCACTGGTATCGAGGAGCAATATTAAATGAATAAGTGAAACCTGCCGGCAAAGTGATTTTGGCATTGAAAATTGTATTCAATACCGTATAGCCTTTTTCCAAATCATAGTATTGGCGGTCAAAGTAGTAGTTATAACCACCATTAGAAGGCAGACCAGACATAGGATATTGTTCATAATTTCCATCCTCATCATACATAGAAGCGTATGGAGAGTTACGCAACATATTGGCATCCCAATAATTGCTTCCCAACGAAACCTGAATATCGCCATCTGAACGATCCTGAAAGTTTACATTAGCTCCAATTTCCAACCAATCTGTGATTTTCGCATTGATCTTCATATTAGAACGGAATGCATTGTATTCATTTCCCTGCACAGCTCCTTCATTGTTTACATAGCCCAATGAAAGATAATAGTTTACACGTTCTGTTGCACCTGAAATACTAGCATTATAATCTTGATTGAATCCGGTACGGAATGTGGCATCATTCCAATCGACCATACGTCCATTCAAGAAATTATCCATCATCATCGGAGCATTATTGAATTCCAAACGACGAGCAAACAGACTTAATACAGATTCACCTTCAGCAAGCCCAATACCACTTGTTCCAATATTAGTAGCCCAAGCACTCTGCTCTTCAGGAGTCATAAGACGAGGATCATCATAATATCCCTGTGGATACAACAAGTTTCCATTTTCATCTTTTGCTTGATAATAGCCATACAAGCCATCTTCTCCCTGGCCATAGGTATAATACATTTTACGCCAATCCTGATGGAATTTAAGATATCCAGCAGCATCATAATAGTCGCGGTAATCAGATTTATTAACTACCGAAAGGTTTGCACTTACATTAATAACAGGTTTTCCTTCCTTACCTTTCTTTGTAGTAATGATAATAACACCCGCAGCAGCCTTGGCACCATAGATAGCCGCAGAAGAAGCATCTTTCAACACATCAATCTGTGCAATATCGTCCGGATTAATTTCAGAAAGTTCACCATAGAAAGGCATACCATCTAACACAATCATCGGACTGGCATTGGTACCTAAAGAGTTCTGACCACGCAATTGGATAGAAGCATCTGAACCTTTCGCAGAAGCATCATAACCAATCTGTAAACCTGGAGTTCCTCGTAGTACATCTTGTACAGAAGTCGGATTTTGGTCAGCAATCTTAGTTGGATTAATTTGCACAACAGAACCTGTCAAGTCTTTCTTACGCATTGTACCATAACCGACAACAACAACCTCATCCAACATTTCAGTATCATCTTTCAAAACAATGTTCAATGATTTGGAAGAATCAATCTTAAACTCCTGGGTCTTGTAGCCGATGAAAGATACTTCAAGAATAGCCCCTTTTGCAACATTTAAAGAAAACTTACCGTCGATATCGGATATAGTACCTGTAGTACCTCCTTTAACGGCAATACTAGCTCCAATTACTGGTTCCCCCGCATTGTCTTTTACGACACCAGACACTGTCAAATTTTGTTGCTGAGTAGCTTGAACCTCATTACTGCTTGCAAATACCGTTAACGGATGTGAAGCAATAAATCCTGAACACAACAGCAAAGCAAATAATGCTCTTCGATTGTTTTTTACTGAATCTACTTTCATTGCTTTTCAAATTAATTAGATTTTCTGCCGCAAAATTATATTATATTAAGTCAGTCATAAATGAAAAAATGAGCAAATGAATCGTTTTTTTCGTCATTCTATCCAATTAAAAAGCCAAAAATAAATCACCTTTTAAATATACACCTTATTATACAGATATTCACATACCGTAACTGAACAGAAATGCCCATTCAGCGAATAATAAAAATTCGTCATAGCATAAAAAATTCGTCTGTTTTTATTTCTAGGTACATATTTTTCTATTCTCTCAAATTCTCAATCTAAAGAGTTTATTGTATTTTTGCCTAAAAATCGCAAGCCATGAAAAACTGCATTGTTCTATTTCTTTTCTTATTCGGATGGTACTACTCTATCCTTTCACAACCTCAATATACCTTCAAGCGATTAACAATGTCCGACGGCATGGTCAGTAATTATATTGTCGATATTATTCAAGACAAACAAGGGTATATATGGATGGCTTCCGAATCCGGACTCTGCAAATTTGATGGAAAGGATTTTACAATATATAATATAGGAAACTCAGCTATTGGAAGCAATGCACAAAATGTATTATACTACAATGAAGCAGACAACACCGTATGGGTAGGAACTCAACGCGATGGTATTAGCATTTTTGATTGTGAAAAGCAAACTTTCATCACCAATGGCGTTCCTGATATGATTACCAAAGACGTCACAGACTTAAGCCCTGCAGCCGATGGAGGTATTTGGATTACCCATTATCACCTAGGCATAGATTATTATGACAATAAGACTAAAGAAGTAACTCATTATTGGGCAAAAGATATTAAAGGATTGTCAGGAAATTTCTGGTGCGCAACCGACGATGGAAAAGGTCATCTTTACGTAGGTCTTCATAAAGGAGGGCTGGCTGTTATAGATATTCAGAAACAAACCGCAAAAGTCTACCAACACAATCCGGAAGACCCATATAGCTTACCTAATAATACCGTACGCTGCATATTCATTAGCAAAACCAACGCTATTTGGATTGGTACAGACAAAGGACTGGCACTATTCAACCCTCATAAAGAACAATTTATCACCTTTCAGAACCAACAAGAAAATCCCAACTCACTCTTATCTAATCAAATCAATGATATAGGCGAAAGCAGAGACGGGAAATTGTGGGTATGCGCCCACATGGGAGGAGTAAGCATACTCGACCTCAATGACAACGTATTCACAAGTCCCGAAAACATGCATTTTCAGAATATACGGGTCACCAATGACCTGCATGGCATCTCATCTCCTAATGCCAAATGTTTCTTGCAAGATTCATTCGGAAATATTTGGTTAGGAAATTACCGAGGAGGTGTAGATTTTCTCAGCTATAACCAACCTGTATTCCAGACATTAGCATATAATACATTAAGAGATGGTGCTTTGACAGACAAACAGGTATGGGGACTTGCTATTGACAATAAATCACGCATTTGGTTAGGAGGAGAAAATGAGATTGCTGTATTCAGTGCAGACATGAAACTTCAAAAAATCTTGTCATTGACAGCCAAAGCCAGTCCACATACTCATGCTTCCGTTATTTTTAAAGATAAAAAAGGAACTATTTGGCTAGGATTATATAAAGACGGGATATTAACATGTAACCCCTACACAGAAGAAATTACCCGAATAGAAATGGAAGACAAAAGAGCAGACATTTGCTGCTTTTATGAGGAAAATAATAAAATATGGATTGGTACACAAAATGGACTGTATTCATATGAAAATGGAAAAATCGTTGAAGAAAAAGAAATAAACGAACAACTTCCAGACATCATGATACACGGTATCCAGCGAGATCGTCAAGGGAAACTATGGCTGGGCACATTTGGCAAAGGGCTTATTGTATTTTCACCAGAAGGGAAGCGAATTATGCGTTTCGACACTTCCAATGGTATGGAATCAAATGCAGTCAATGCATTATACATTGATTCAGAAGGAAACTTATGGGCTGCCACACGCGCTGGTATCGTACATATCAGTGACACCAGTAACCCAACACTAGAAATATACAATCATAAGCAAGGGCTAATTGATGAAAATGTAAGAAGTCTCACAGAAGACGAAAAAGGAAACATCTGGCTCGGCACCAACGGAGGAATTGCTCAATGGAAAAGTGACGAAAAAAGATTTCTAAACTATACCTGGCACCAAGGAGTACCCAGAGGGGACTTCATGGATGGCTCAGTATGCAAGGATAAAAATGGGTATTTGTTTTTTGGCTCACAGAATGGAGCCTGCTACTTTAACCCAGAGCAAACCACAGAAGACATACAGATAGCTCCCGTAAGAATTACAGCAGTCAAAAGTTATGGTAACTCAGATCCAAGTAGTAAAGGAACTCTTGTCCCAATTGTAGATGACAAGGTCGATTTATCTTACCAACATAGTACTTTTACAGTCTCTTTCAGTGTGATGGACTTCTCACAAACCCCTCAGGTAGAATATGCCTACACCATGGAAGGATTAGGTAAAACATGGTTTGAAACAGGCGATGAAAACCGGATTACATTCCGGAACCTACAGCCTGGAGAATATACATTTAAGGTAAAAACCAAAATGAGAAACCAGCCATGGGGCGAGAAGTTTACTTCTCTCCAGATTACAATTGCCCCTCCTATCTGGCTTACCTGGTATGCTAAACTATTTTATACGATTTTCATTGCCCTTATACTGTTTGCAATCTTGCGCTTCTACAAGCGTAAACTGGCACTGGAAAGTCGTTTGAATCTGGAACATCACCAGCACGAGAATGATCAGAAGCTAAATAATGAACGACTGCGTTTCTATACTAACATCACTCATGAATTACGCACTCCTCTAACCCTGATTCTCGGACCACTAGAGGACTTGCTGGCTGACAAAACGCTGTCTCCACGACAGGCCAATAAGATCAGTATTATACGTGACAGTGCCAACCGGTTACTTAACCTTATTAATCAGATTCTGGAATTTAGAAAAACGGAGACAGAAAACAGAAAGCTAAAGGTAGGTTATCATAATCTGGCACTACTGGTACAAGAAATAGGTATCAAATATAAAGAATTAAACCAGAATGCGGAAGTAAATATTCACATCAATGTAGAAACGCAAGATACCAAGATTTATTATGACCACGAGATTATCACCATTATTATCGATAATCTGATGTCGAATGCCTTAAAATATACTCCCAAAGGCGATATAACACTTGCCTTGGCAAGCAATGAGGAGAACGGGGTTAAATATACAACTATCAGTGTGGAAGACACCGGACATGGTATCTCCCAAGAGTCTTTGAATCATATCTTCGAACGATATTATCAAGGACAAGGGAAATATCAGGCTTCAGGGTCAGGTATTGGCCTGGCACTGGTAAAATCACTGGCAGATTTGCATCAGGCAACCATTGAAGTGGAAAGTGAGGTGGAAAAAGGAAGTAAGTTTACATTAAAACTACTTACAGAAAACACTTATCCTAATGCAGAACGCCAGGTTACTAAAGAAGTTCATAAAGCTGAAGACGAAAACAAACAACCTGCTTCTGTAGAATCAGAAGATGGGAAACCGATTATTCTGGTCGTGGAAGACAATCGGGATATCCGCGAATATGTACGAAGTTCGTTTGAAGAAATGTATGAAGTCTTGACGGCTGCAGATGGAAAAGAAGGATGGGATATTGCACAAAGCCAGATTCCGAATATCATCATCAGCGACATCATGATGCCGGTGATGGACGGAATTGAACTATGTCGTCATATCAAAGAAGATATGCGTACCAGCCACATCCCAGTCATCTTGCTTACAGCTAAAGATACTCTTCAAGATAAGGAAGAGGGCTATGCCGCAGGAGCCGATTCGTTTATTACCAAACCGTTCAGTGCCCGTTTGCTGAACAGCCGCATCAACAACATTCTGGAAAACAGACGTAAAACGGCAGGAGTAATCACTTCCATACCCGAAACGGAAAGTGAACAGAAGAACATTGAGAATGAACGAAAGAACTTAAACAAACTAGACCAAGAGTTCTTGGATAAGGTAACCGCCATCATCGAAGAGAACCTGAGTATGGAGAAAATGGATGTAGCGTTTATTGCCGATAAGATGTGCATGAGCCATTCTACTCTTTACCGAAAGATTAAAGGACTGACTGAAATGTCGGTCAATGAATATGTCCGTAAAATCAAGATGAAGAAAGGTATGGAACTTATCAATGAAGGGAAGTATTCCTTAGCTGAGATTTCGGATTTGACAGGTTTCAATAGTGTGGCTTATTTCCGCCAATGTTTTAAAGATGAATACGGAATGGCACCCACTGAATATTTGAAGAGAAAACAAAACTAATATTATATCTCTTAGCAATATATGCCTGTCTGAATAATCCAGACAGGCATTTATTATTCTTATTATTTCTTATTGAAGAAATCAAGTGTCCAGCTATCCATCCACTCGATATAAGGTATCCCATTTTCAAACTGTACGGGCAACCAGATATAACGGGCATCACTCGGATGCTTAGGCCGCCAGATATCTGCCATAAAGATAAAGGCGTCTTTCTTTCCCGGTACCGGAAGTACATACGTACTCTGTCCACCAAAAGTGATTTCCGATTTTTCTCCACGACAAGGATTTGGATGTTGTGTCCAAGGTCCCCAGACGCTAGGAGCAGAGAACATGCGTGCCTCATTTGGATCCCATCCTGTACAGCCAGAAGTAATCATCCAGTATGTACCGTCACTCTTCTTGAATATGGCCGGAGCTTCATTGTGTCCGGCTGGAGCCATACGCACATACTTACCTGTATGAGTCAGGTAGTCATCACTCAATTCTGCAATCTGTAGTGTCAGATTGTCTTCTGACGAGTAAATGTGATAGGCTTTTCCATCTTCATCAACAAAAAGCTGCATATCACGTGCCATTTGTCCTCCTTGCAGGTCGCGTTTCACAAACAAACCTTTGTGAATAGCTTCATACCACATCGGTGTCCACCATTCCTTATACTTCTCTGCATCCAATGTATCCAGCATGGCACGCTGTGTTTCATTCATATCAAAAGGAAGCACTCTCGGATTAATGCGTTCCGAACGAATATACTTGAACGGCCCGGTAGGAGAATCAGAGACGGCCACCGCTGAACGGGCTGCTGCATAGCCTTTTCCTTTCAATTCCAGATGGAACCACATGACAAACTTCTTCGTCTTTTCATTATAGATTACTTTTGGACGTTCCATTACACATCCCTGCACAATATCACTGGTAGAATCGTTCAACACTACAGGTAAAACGGCTCCTTCGTTGTTCCAGTCAGTCAGGTTCTTTGAAGAGTAACACATAATTCCCACCATGGCACTACTGGTAGAGTCAGATTTATTCTCTCCATACCAGTAGTAAGTTCCATCGTGATACAATACACCTCCTCCGTGGGCATTTACATGTACTCCCTGATTGTCAGGCCAGATTTCACCACTACGAATTTCTTTAGGAGGTTCGGCCGTACATGCCACCACTCCCCAACAAAAACAAATACTTCCTAAAAGATTAATGAATTTATTTCTCATGGATTGATATAAATTAAAATTAAACGATAAGTTCATTCTGCTATGGTTTATACTCTTTCCCGACCGCCAGTTTATCACCCGATAAGTCCACTTCAAACAAATGAGGAACACGAATATATACTCCGTTCACATCCTTATGGCTATGTACGGACATCAGCCATTTTCCTTCCAAAGTTTGAAACAACATGCCGTGACCAAAGTCGGGAGGAGTGATAGGATTCGGTTCCTGTATCCAAGGTCCGTCTAACGTACCACTTTCCGAATAGGCTACTCCCTGAGTATATACATTATAAATCCAGCTTGTCCATATCATTCCCAAACGTCCCTTAGCCGTGCGAAACAGATAGGGACCATCCGTCACTTTATTGGGAACTTCCTTTCCGTCCTGCAATTCACGACTCCAGGGGCACTCACTGGCCCGAAATAATAGTTTACCTTCTCCAATGGAACCACTCAAATCTGATTTTAATTCAATCTTTTCAATGGTACCATCCCAATTCTGCAGCCACTCATAACAATACACCATATAAGGCTTTCCATCAGTATCCACCCAAAATGTCCCATCCAGGGTTGGCTTATCTGCCGGCAAATAAGTAGCATCCAGCATCGGACGATAAGGTCCATCTGGTTTGTCACTGACCAACACATGAGAAGCCCTGCGCTCTATCACATTTCCTTTTACGGTATCTATCTTTACGGCGGTATTCGTGAAGGTAGCAAAATAATAATATTTGTCTTTATAATGGTGAAGTTCAGCAGCCCATATCATTGGCTTTGGGCCCATCCATGAATGAGGGTCTGTTTGAGCTACATCGTAAGGTCCATCCCAAAGTTTCAAGTCCTTGCTTTTCCATAATTTTCCACCTGTGCCTGTCATATAGTACATTTGTGTCTGTGTATCTGCCAGAATGCAAGGATCACTCAAACGAATAGAATCCAGTGGAAGCAATTTTTTAGCAAGTGACTGTGCATTTACGGTATGAAGCGACAAGCAAACAAACCATAAAAAAGACAATAACCCCGTTTTTCTCATACTATAAAAAATCAGATAAAATGAAGTATTCAAAACCATATAGCACTTGCGGCCAGGCTCTTATGAGAACACCCAAAGAGTCTGGTCGCAGTTCATAATCCCTTATTTACAAAGTTCAATAATTCCTTAAAACAAATCCCATGTACGGATTTCATCTTTCCAATGATGGTCCTTCGGGAAAGGTTTTTCACCCCATGCACGTACGCTGGTCCATTCCTGTGGTGCATCGGTCCAGAAAGGATGAGAAGCTGGAAGTCCCAACGGCAAGAATGCCAGAGAAGTCATATACAAACTTCCGTTGTTGGTATACCAGTCGGCTACATTCGGCTGACGTCCGGTAAATCCGATGGTCAAGAAACCACCTTCATTAAAATTGTGTCCACTGGCAAACATACGTTTCATCACCGCAGTCAATGCACAGCGTACCTGAGCATTAGTCACTCCCGCAGGCAGTTCCTGATACCATGCCATCAGAGCCAAAGGTTGCATAGCTGCCATACGGTAAGGAATGGAACGACCGAATACAGGGAAAGTTCCTTCCGGAGAAATGAAACGCTCCAGAATCAGACTATATTTCTGGGCACGCTTCAATGCGCGGTCATAATACTTTCCATAATCTATCCGGCTACGTACTTTTGCATCCTTCATAGCCTGAAGGGTTTCAAGATACATCGGATGGAACACGTAACTGCTGTAATAATCGAATGCAAAAGAAGGACCATCGGCATACCAGCCATCTCCCGTGTACCATTCTTCTACCTTACGGATGGCTGAATTCACACGATATTCATCGAATGAAGCTCCTGCTTTTGCCAGGAAACTTTCTATCGTAGATGAGAACAACAGCCAGTTGGTATAAGGAGGATCTATACGACGTAACTGCTGAAATTCTTCTATATAACGCTTTTTAGTGGTTTCATCCAAGGGTTTCCACAACTGATCGTAAGCACGAAGAAAGCTTTCTGCCACGTAAGCGCCATCCACCAGAGTCTGGCCCTCCTGTCTCCACAACAAATAGTCCGGACTTTGCGGGTCTACAGCATTCGCATAGCTCTTCAAAGCCATCTCACGAAGTTCCTTACGTATCTTTCCTTCTTCCGTATCATCATCCGGCAGCGTCAGCCAAGGAGCGATACCCGCCATCAAGCGACCGAACGTTTCCATATAAGCTACCTTTTTGTTTCGGCCATCCCATGTGGGACTAACTTCCAGCTGCATATTCTTCTGCAACTCTCCTTTTGCCATGTTGCTCAATACCGGATAAGCCATCTGATAAGCCAGCTTGCACCAATAAGCACGATCAGCAGTTTGAGGTGCTTCCAAGTAACGAACATACTCACAAGCAGCCAACAAGAAGGCTCCCACTCCAAAATTAGCGGTAGACTTTGCATTAATTACTTGTCCGGGGATTGCTTTTTCACCGATAGGCTGTACATAACCTACCGTTCCATCTTTCTGAAGCGCTTTCTTTGACAAATAGTTCCATGCCTTCTGCACCACCGGCATATATATATCTTTTTCCAAATACCCATTGTTTATACCCCATAAAAATCCGTATGTAAACAGTGCCGTACCGCTGGTTTCCGGTCCTGGTGCAAATTCCGGATCCATCATACTGCGTGTCCAGTAACCTTCAGGCTGCTGGATAGCTGCCACGGCTTTAGCCATCTTCTGAAATTTATCCACAAAGAACTGATGATGCTTGTATTCTACCGGCAAATCCTTCAACACTTTAGCCAGTCCGGCCAATACCCATGCATCACCTCTGGCCCAGAAATCCTTCTTACCATTGACTGTCTTGTGCTTCGGATAGATGTATTTTGCATCACGATAATAAAGATTCTCATCTTTATCGAACATAATGCTATCAGAATAAATCAGATATTCATACAATTTATCCAAGTATTTCGCATTATGAGTAACCTTATAGAGTTTTGTCATTACCGGCATTGCCATATACAACGCATCACTCCACCACCAGTAATCATGCTGCGGGGTACTCATCTGATATTCCATAACCTCACGCGCACGTTTGATTTTCTTATCATCCGGAGCTAAATTGTACAAATCGGTATAAGTCTGGAAACAAATCTGGTAGTCACCAAAAAGAACATACTCATCCGACTCTCCGTAAGAATATTTCCACTCCGCACGGTTATCACTCTTCGCTCCCTTCCACTGGTTGTAGTTTGCCCAGGTTTCAGAATAAGCACGATAAGTCTCGTTTCCAGTCAGAAAATAGGCTTCCATATTTCCCGTATGATATACGGCATTATCCCAGAACGAACGAACCTCCGGCGAATTTTCTGCCTGCCAATGCTGATTTACCTTATCAATCATCTTCCGGACCTCAACAGCCTCGGAATCTCTGGCCCCAACCGACATCGGCAATACTCCGACAGCGCAGGCCAGCAACAATTTAAATACCTGTTTCATAGTTTTATTTTGAGATTAATTTATTTCCAATACGTACACAGGGGTTGCTTCTGAAGCCTTAACTTTTTCCCCGTCTCCCTGATGCGTTTCCTGCACAAATACATGCAGTTTCTGATGTGTTTTCCACAACTCCGTATCATAGCTGGGTTCCCAGGCATCTACAGAAAAATCGGTCAGGTCTTTCACCTGCCATTTGCCCGACTTTACATCGTCTGTATAGGCCATAGATACTCTACTGCCACGTTCTGCATCACGGAACACAAAATAAGCCTTACCTTTATCTACTGCAATACGTGGTCGTGAAATCGGAATCATTTTGGTACCTCCGCCTTTTAGAGAAAATCCTTGCGAACGATTCATAATCTGACGGTTCTGCCATCCTTTCCCGTCGTTCCATACCAACCGATATTGAGGGACCTCACTGTCTGCATCCCTCCAGTAGGTCACAATATAAGGATGTCCTTCCGCATCAGTACTCATACTGGTCTGATTTATCAGTTCACTGTTTTGAGGAATGCGGCAAGCATATTCTGCATTGTCCTTACAAATAGGTAAGGTATATTTTTCACCTGTCGATTTATACCATGTCTTTCCCTCATCTGGAGAATATGCATAACAAAGATCATGATTTGTTTCTACCATCCAGGTCTCACGCCATACCCACGACAAGTGAATCACTCCAGCTTTATCCATATAAAGTTGCCAGTAGGCATTTCGTTGATTTTCTCCGTCAATCAGCACATCCTGCACACGTGTCCATTTCCGGCTCTTCAAGTCATAGCGATTCAATACCAGATTACCTCTTCCGGAAGCCCCAGAACGATACACAAACAGCAAATCGCCATCTGGCATCCGATAAAACTCCGGATACGTAACATCATCTTCATCTTTACCGGTCATCGCTTCTTTTTCTCCCAGCGTCAAAGCACCGGGTTCCGTACTCTTGCAATAGTTTAATTTGTTTCCATGATGGTCGAAAGAAAGATGCAAATAACCGTCCCCATCCACCATCATACTGATGACATTATGCGCATCGGCTACATTTCCCTTATACTGACTGCGCTGTAACGTCCAGTCAGTAGTTCCCAATGCACGTTTACCTACGGTCAAATATCCATCGGCATCATAATAAGATATATATTGCACATCCCCATCCGTTACCAGAGAACTGTTACGGAATACAGTCGTATTGACGGAAGTAGAACTATATCCGTCACCCACCTTTACGAGTTGTTGTGCTGAAATTTCACTCCAAACAAGAAGTCCTATGAGAAATAAATAAATGCGCTTCATAGTTTATCCATTAAGTTTCCTTTGCAAAAATAGAATTTTCACATAAAAGGAAGTACGAAAATTTCGTCAAGGAGGGATAAAAAACGGGCAAGGGAAACTGAATGGACAAATTACACCTTATTTTGACAGAATCGTCACCTATTTTGATACAAATATCCAGAACGTGTATAAAAAAAACAGTCCGTATTCAAAGCATCTACTTCAGTACGGACTGTTCGCAAAAAAATAATATTTCTTACAGACAAGCTGGAAGTTCACTCAACTTCATACTATTGGAGCCCTTTATCAGCACGCAACAATGCTGAACAGGATGAGCAGCCAGCATAGCTTCTACCTCCTTCACGTTCTCATAATGTTCAAACGAAGCAGAGAGTCCGGCAAACTCCGGCCCAACCAGAATCACGCGTTCAAACTGACATTCGTTCAGAAAGTCTACTACTCTCTGATGTTCTTCCCGGCTTCCTTCACCCAGCTCTTTCATATCGCCCAAGATAGCCACCTTATGCTCGGCCTCCATCTGGCGGAAGTTTACCAGCGCCGCCATCATACTGGTTGGGTTGGCATTATACGCATCCACAATGAGTGTATTGGACTCTGTCTGAACCAGCTGTGAACGATTGTTCTGAGGCACATAAGAGGAAAGCGCATGACAGATTTGTGTATCTTCCACGCCGAAATAACGACCAATAGCAACCGCAGCCAATGCATTATCCAGGTTATAGGCACCTATCAGGTGTGTCTTCACCTCGTGTGACGCACCTCCAGCCGTCCAGCCCAAATGCAAGAACGGAGAACAAGAAAGCACTGTTCCACTCACATCCAGCCCCGAAGTCTGTCCGTAACGGACACAATTCAGTCCTTCCGCAATTTTATTCAAATGAGGATTCTCATTCTGAATGAAAATGGTGGCATTTCCTTTTTCCCGAAGATAGTCATACAATTCTCCTTTGGTGCGGATGACTCCTTCAAAAGAGCCGAATCCTTCCAGATGCGCCTTTCCTACATTAGTAATAATACCGCAATCAGGCTCAGCAATATGAACCAGCGTCTTGATTTCACCCGGATGATTGGCTCCCATTTCAATGACAGCCACCTCATGTTCCGGTTTCAGGCGCAACAATGTCAAGGGCACGCCAATATGGTTATTGAAATTTCCCTGTGTATAGAGCACATTGAATTTTTCTTTCAATACGGCCGCAATCAGTTCCTTCGTTGTGGTTTTCCCGTTGGTACCGGTTACTCCCACCATGCGAGTTCCTAACTTACGACGATGATAATTGGCCAGCTGCTGCAACGTCTGAAGGCAATTTTCCACCAGCAAGATATGTGGATTCTCCGGTGATGCATATTGTGGTTCGTCCACCACAGCATAACGGCATCCCTGTGCCAGCGACTGTGCCGCAAACGCATTGCCATTAAATGTTTCTCCTTTCAGGGCCAGAAACATAGAACCCTCCGGACAATGACGGCTGTCAGTCGTCAGTCCGTTACACTCCGTAAACCGGCTGTATAGTTCTTCAATATCCATATTCTTATTGTTCTGCGAAGCGCTTTGCCTGCTCTTCAATCAATGCCGCATCTTCAAAATAGTTGATTTTCATGGCACGGCGCACTTCATCCATAGTCTGAGCGGCAGCTTCACGAGCCACTTCACAACCTTTCTTCAACATATCATATACGGCAGGAATGTCTTTTTCAAATTCCTTACGACGTGTACGGATCGGTTCCAACACCTCTTCCATGACAGCTCCCAGGAACTTCTTCACCTTCATATCACCCAATCCACCGCGAGTGTAATGTGCTTTCAGTTCGTCCAGGTTAGCATATTCCGGCAAATAGCGTCCAAAATGTTCTGTCTGGCAGAAAGCATCCAGGTAAGTAAACACACAGTTGCCTTCCAGTTTACCCGGATCGCTTACTTTGATATGTGTCGGGTCAGTGTACATGCTCTTCACTTTCTTCAATACCTCATCTGCCGAATCAGACAAATAGATACAGTTGCCCAGCGACTTACTCATCTTAGCCTTTCCATCCGTACCCGGCAAACGCAGACATGCCGCATTGTCCGGAAGAAGGATTTCCGGTTCTACCAGTGTTTCGCCATAGATATGGTTGAAACGGCGTACAATCTCACGTGTCTGTTCAATCATCGGTTCCTGGTCTTCTCCCACCGGAACAGTAGTTGCCTTGAATGCCGCAATATCGGCAGCCTGGCTGATAGGATAGGTAAAGAAACCTACCGGAATACTTGTTTCGAAGTTACGCATCTGGATTTCAGTCTTCACCGTAGGATTACGCTGCAAGCGCGATACGGTTACCAGATCCATAAAATAGAAGCTCAATTCATAGAGTTCCGGAATCTGCGACTGAATAAAGATAGTTGACTTTGCTGGGTCAAGTCCGGCAGCCAAGTAGTCCAAAGCCACTTCAATCACGTTCTGACGCACCTTTTCCGGGTTTTCAATATTATCCGTCAAAGCCTGTCCGTCAGCTTCGAACACAAAGATCTTATCATACAAACCCGAATTCTGCAATTCCACACGTCGGCGCAATGAACCTACATAGTGGCCGATATGTAATTTTCCGGTCGGACGGTCACCGGTCAAGATAATCTTTTCCTTTTTCATAATATAAGCTATTGTTCATTTTTAAATTGCAGCAAAGATAGTGAAAGGTGAGCGAAGCTCCAAGCCAAAAGCTTGCTTTTGAGTGAAAGAGCTTTCGAACCGCATCCTATCTTCTCTAAAGATATATAAATCCTTTGTTTTCTTCAAAATAAATCGTTTCTTTGCAAGAGGTCTCTGCAGACAAACCATCTGCCTGACAGGGACTACCTTTAACGATACCACAACAAATTATCTATAACCATGAAGAAAGAACTCAAAAAAGTCCTGGTTCTCGGATCAGGCGCACTGAAAATCGGGCAAGCCGGAGAATTCGACTACTCAGGTTCACAAGCACTGAAAGCCTTACGCGAAGAAGGCATCCGCTCGGTACTTATCAACCCTAATATTGCTACTATTCAGACTTCGGAAGGAATTGCCGACCAAGTATATTTCCTGCCCGTTACACCTTATTTTGTAACTGAGATTATTAAGAAAGAACATCCGGACGGCATTCTGCTGGCCTTTGGAGGACAAACAGCCCTGAACTGCGGTACGGAACTTTACCAGAAAGGTATATTGAAAGAATACGGTGTGGAAGTGTTAGGAACTTCCGTAGACGCCATTATGTATACAGAAGACCGCGACCTCTTTGTCAGGAAGTTGAACGAGAAATCTCTGAAAACTCCGGTCAGCCGTGCTGTAGAAAATATGAAAGATGCACTGGAAGCAGCACGTACCATCGGCTATCCAGTGATGATCCGTTCGGCTTACGCATTAGGAGGATTGGGAAGTGGTATCTGCCCTGATGAAGAAAAATTTATCGAACTGGCTGAAAGTGCCTTTACCTTCTCTCCACAGATTCTGGTGGAAGAATCACTGAAAGGCTGGAAAGAAATTGAATTCGAAGTGATTCGCGATGCAAACGACCACTGTTTCACCGTGGCTAGCATGGAAAACTTCGACCCGCTGGGTATTCATACCGGTGAATCTATCGTAGTGGCTCCTACCTGCTCACTAAGCGAAGAACAGGTAACCATGTTGCAGGATTTGTCTAAACAATGTATCCGCCACCTGAACATTGTGGGTGAATGTAACATTCAGTATGCGTTCAATGCAGAAACCAACGATTATCGTATCATTGAAGTAAATGCCCGTCTGAGCCGTTCTTCTGCACTGGCCTCCAAAGCAACCGGTTATCCGTTGGCTTTCGTTGCTGCCAAGATTGCCTTGGGCTATACCTTAGATGAAATCGGAGAAATGGGTACACCGAACTCTGCTTACGTAGCTCCGCAACTGGATTACCTGATTTGCAAGATTCCGCGTTGGGACCTCAACAAGTTTGCCGGAGTTTCTCACCGCATCGGTTCAAGCATGAAGTCTGTGGGTGAAATCATGTCTATCGGACGCACATTTGAAGAAATCATCCAGAAAGGTCTTCGTATGATTGGACAGGGCATGCACGGATTTGTGGGCAATGACCACACCCGCTTCACCAACCTGGATGATGAACTGGCCAATCCGACTGACCTGCGTATCTTTGCCATTGCACAGGCACTGGAAGAAGGTTACTCTATCGAACGCATCTATGAACTGACCAAGATTGACCCGTGGTTTATCGGCAAACTGAAAAATATCGTAGACTACAAGCATAAACTGTCAACCTACAACTCGCTTGAAGAACTTCCGGCAGAGGTACTTCGTGAAGCAAAAGTGATGGGATTTTCTGACTTCCAGATTGCCCGCTTCGTTCTGAAGCCTCAGCAGGGTAACATGGAAAAAGAAAATCTGGCCGTTCGTTCTTACCGTAAGAAATTAGGTATCCTTCCGGCTGTAAAACGCATCAATACCGTAGCTTCCGAACATCCGGAACTGACTAACTACTTGTACATGACGTATGCCGTAGAAGGATACGACGTAAACTATTATAAGAATGAAAAGTCAGTCATCGTGTTAGGTTCAGGAGCTTACCGCATCGGTTCATCTGTAGAATTTGACTGGTGTTCGGTAAATGCCATCCAGACAGCCCGCAAGTTAGGCTACAAGTCTATCATGATTAACTACAACCCGGAAACGGTTTCTACCGACTACGACGTGTGCGACCGCCTGTACTTCGACGAATTGTCATTCGAACGCGTACTCGACGTCATCGACCTGGAACAGCCGCGCGGCGTCATCGTTTCTGTAGGTGGTCAGATTCCGAACAACCTGGCTATGAAACTCTATCGCCAGTCGGTTCCGGTATTGGGTACCTCTCCTATTTCTATTGACCGTGCTGAAAACCGCAACAAATTCTCGGCTATGCTTGACCAGTTGGGCATCGACCAGCCGGCTTGGCAGGAACTGACCAGCCTGGACGATGTGAAAGACTTTGTCAAGAAAGTAGGTTATCCGGTATTGGTTCGTCCGTCATACGTACTGAGCGGTGCAGCCATGAACGTATGCTACGACCAGGAAGAACTGGAACGCTTCCTGCAAATGGCCAGCGAGGTATCAAAAGAATATCCGGTAGTTGTATCACAATTCATGCAGGAAACTAAGGAAATAGAATTCGATGCTGTGGCACAGAACGGTGAAATCGTGGAATATGCTATTTCAGAACACATCGAATTTGCCGGTGTACACTCTGGTGATGCGACACTTGTCTTCCCGGCACAGCACATCTATTTTGCTACTGCCCGCCAGATTAAGAAAATCAGCCGCAAGATTGCCAAAGAACTCAATATCTCCGGTCCGTTCAACATCCAGTTCCTGGCTAAGAACAACGATGTGAAGGTAATCGAATGTAACCTGCGTGCTTCACGTAGCTTCCCGTTTGTATCAAAAGTATTGAAGCGCAACTTTATCGAAACGGCTACCCGCATCATGCTGGATGCTCCTTACGTACGTCCTGACAAGCTGGCGTTCGACATTGACTGGATTGGGGTAAAAGCTTCTCAGTTCTCATTCGCCCGTCTGCAGAATGCCGACCCGGTACTGGGAGTAGACATGTCATCTACCGGTGAAGTAGGTTGCTTGGGAGACGACTTCGATGAAGCATTGCTGAATGCCTTGATTGCAACCGGCTACAAGATTCCGAAACAGTCCGTTCTGTTCTCTTCCGGTGCCACCAAGTCGAAAGTCGATTTGCTGGATGCCAGCCAGATGCTTCACCAGAAAGGATACAATATCTATGCTACAGCTGGTACGGCTGCCTTCCTGAACTCTCATGGCATCACCACTACTCCGGTGTTCTGGCCGGATGAACGTCCGAATGCAGAAAACAATGTGATGAAGATGATTGCGGAACATAAGTTCGACTTAATTGTCAACATCCCGAAAAACCACACCAAACGGGAACTGACCAACGGTTACCGCATCCGTCGTGGTGCCATCGACCACAACATTCCGTTGATTACCAACGCACGCCTGGCCAAAGCGTTCATCGAAGCATTCTGCCACATGAACCAGAATGAAATCCAGATTAAGAGCTGGCAGGAATATAAATAAGGTATACCAAAGGTAGAAAATAAGAACGTCAAAGCGCTTGCAACAAAACGCTTTGACGTTTAGATTAAAACGCAAGTGCGTTTGAAGTAAAATGCACTTGCGTTTCAACTAAAACGTCCTTGCGTTTTCCCTTAAACGCAAGGACGTTTTTTTCATATACCTTTTTCTTATTTCAAAGCGGCTTCTATATCAGCCATAAGTTCTTGAAATTCAGCCTTTGTATAACCTATTGAGGCATGAATCAGCTTACCGTCTTTCCCGAACAGATACGCTCTGGGGATTGTCTGGTCGGCAAAAAGAGAGAAGACTTCCCGTTTAGGATCCGGATAGAGCGGGAAACTGAACTTCTTCCGTTCATTATATTTTTTCAGTTCCGCATCCGTATGCTCCCGGCCGATAACTAACAGCTTGAAATCCTTGTTATCCTTGTATTTCGGCCATAAGGTTTTCTGAACTTCAGCCAGTTCTATCTGACAAGGACCGCACCATGTAGCAAACAAACTGACCAGCACTACCTTTCCTTTCAAATCGGCAGGTGTCACTTTACCATATATCTCCGAACTCAGGGTAATGGCAGGCATGGCATCACCCAAACTGATTTTTTCTTTCCCGGTGTCTTGTGCTGAAGCAGCCAGTACGCCCATCCAAATCAGACACAAAAGGCTCCAAATCCGTAAATTTTTCATTGTTCTTTCCTTTCTATAAAATGTTAAACCCTGACAAATATACCGTAAACCGCTGGAAAATCCGCCAAGGAGTCTATCTTTGTAAATAGTTTTAACGAAAAACAAGAGCGCGTATGATGACATTTATCTCGTGTGCCAAGACCATGACCGCACGTAGCAAAACTCCATATCCAGAAACCAGTACCCCTCATTTTTTGAAAGAGGCCCGCGAAAACGCCTTGTACATGACCCAGTTTACTGCCGAAGAGCTGGCTCAGATGCTGAAAGTGAATCCGAAGTTAGCAGCCGAAAATTACCTGCGCTACCACGAGTTCCTTTCACCGGAGACTCCTGCCCTGCCGGCTCTTTTAGCTTACACAGGCATCGTGTTCAAGCGCATCCATCCGGCAGACTTTACCGCAGAAGATTTCCGGTATGCCCAGCAGCATTTGTTGATTACCTCTTTCTTATACGGATTGCTCCGCCCGCTGGACAGTATTCAGAATTACCGATTGGAAGGCAATGTACGATTGCCGGAACACGAGCGGAAAACCATGTTTGAATACTGGCGCCCTTTGTTAACGGACTATTTCATTGATGCCATCCGGCAACAAGGAGGCATTCTTGTCAACCTGGCCAGTGGTGAAATGAAAGACTTGTTCGACTGGGAAAAAGTCTGCCGGGAAGTACAGGTCGTTACGCCCGAGTTCTACACCCTGAAAAACGGGAAACCTACCACGGTAGTTATCTACGCCAAAATGTGCCGTGGCGAGATGACCCGCTTCATCCTGAAAAACCGGATAGTACATCCGGAACAACTGAAAGACTTTGAATGGGAAGGCTTTTCCTATCACGGAGAAGAAGACGGAAAAATGCATTTCATTCTCCAATAAAAAAGAGCGGTCTGCCGAGCCATTTCTCCCGACAGATCGCCATCAATCAAATGAAATCTATTTCTTATTCTTCAGCACCGTTACATTCAATATCCGTAGCCAAAGTTACGTAGTTCAATACGGAAGTACCGTCTACCAATGCCTTTTCTGTTTCTGTAGTTTCAGTTGTCAAGCATTTTCCTTTACCAGAAATCAGTGCATTGTACATCTTCACTTGTGTACCGGCACGCAAGCGAACACCCTGTTTCTCACCACCATTACCAATCAAGGTCAGGTTAGCCAAAGTAGGACAAGCTACCGGAGTGGCCGCAAAGTTCTTACCGTTGTTATCGCATTCCATCAAACAGTCGCAATCAAATCCGAGTGTTTCTTTTGCTTCCTGATAAGCTACCAGGAACTGACCACGTCCGTTCCATCCTTCAGTCCAGTCGAAAGAGTCATCGCTACAGTTGGTAACTACCATGTGTTTCACGTCAACGCTACCACCGAAGAATTCAAAACCGTCGTCAGAACCATTGTAAGCCTGTACGTATTCTACTGTAGTACCGTTACCTACACCATAGAATGAAATACCGTTTGCTTCATGTTCAGAGTCCAATGCATATCCCGTATTTTCCAGACGAATATATTTCAGTGTACCAGAGTTATCATTGTCAGCAGAACCTCCATAAGCTGCATCACCGATTTCTGATTTGCCGGTACCACCTTCCGCATTGGTATGAGCTTTACCGCAAATGTGCAAACCGCCCCATGCACCAGATTCTTTCTTGTCTGAGGTCATAATAATCGGATTCTCTTTTGTTCCTACAGCCTCGATTTTAGCACCCTGCTGTACCAAGATATAATCTACAGACTCATCATCAGTCTTAGCTACGATTTTCACACCTTCCTGGATAGTCAGTGTAGCGCCAGTCTTCACAATATATTCACCGCTAAGTGCATATACTTTATCCTTCAACAAAGTCTTATTGGCAGTCAGTTCACCTTTCAGAATTTCCACAGCATTGGCACTTGTCTCATCACCGTTACCGCTTGTACGAATCCATCCGGCCGTCCAGTCATTATTAGCAGGAACAGCACCACGATATGCAGCTGCTTCGAAGAAATTATCTACCTTCGTCATGTCGGCTCCACCGTCAATCGTACCGACAAATTTGTTTGTAAATGTATTGCTGAAATTGTAATTAATTGCGTTATTGTTTGCTGCAGTCAAGAACAACTCTGAAGAATACGCATCTGCAACAGGAGGTTCCGGATTCGGAGTGTTGTCATCTTCACTACAAGCAGTACACAAAGTCATAGCAGCGATTGCGGCCATCGACATAAATTTCAAGTTCATTGTTTTCATACTTTTCTCGTTAATAAAAAGTTTAGATAGTGTTCAATTTTTTCCTTTATGAATTTTTATAATGTATAGCTAAAACCTAACTCAAAGGTAGTTCCTCTTCCGTAGCGTTCCACTTCCAGCTTTCTGCCGTCTTTCACTTCCTGCTTGAAGACGATGTCCTGATTCAGCAAGTCGGTCATCTGCAACTTAAAGTTCCAGTGGTCATTCAGTTTGTAAGTGGCTACGAAATCCAGTGTATGCAAATCCTCCTGTTTCACGTCGCCCAATCCAGAAATACCTACCGCATGAATGCGTGGTCCTTGCAGGTTATAGAGCAGCGTAGCAGTCAGCTGTGTATCGTTCTTAAACTTAGGAGCATAGCTGATATCCGCATTCACCAGGTAAGGAGAGGCTCCCTGCAGGGAACGCTGTGCGTTGGTATAGGCTCCACCTTCCGGCAATTGTACGTTGGTGTACATGTAAGAAGCATTGGCTCCTACGCGGAAGTCGCGGAACAGTTCTCTGCGGAATTCCACTTCCACTCCGGCAGCCACACCTGTATCTGCATTCTGGAAAGAGTGAACAGCCGCACCACCCGACAAGGTCTGTGTACGTTCAATCGGGTCTTCCAGGATTTTCGCATAACCCGTAATAGAGAACATATTGTTACTGTTCTGCTGGTCGAAGCGTTCGTAACGCAGGTCAATATTGTAGTTATATCCGTTCTTCAATTCTGCATTACCTCGGATCATGGCTGCTCCATACGATTCCTGATAGAGGAAAGGAGCCATTTCGATGAATGACGGACGGGTTACCGTACGTGAGAACGAGAAGCGCAGGCTATTGGCATCGTTCACGGTATATTTCAAGTTCATGGCCGGGAAGAAGTCATGGCAGTTCACCTCATTCCGTTTGGCTTCACCTCCGTCAGTCGCATAATTTACCCACTGGTGACTGTATTCATAACGCACTCCGATGTTCACTAAGAAATTGGCTGTCGGATAATATTCCGCGTCAATAAATCCGGCATAGATGGAGTGTCCGGCATCATACTGGTCTTTCGGCTGCTGGTCACGGATTATAGCAATGTCTCCATTGGCAATATGGTCATAGTCCATAAAGCCGGAAGTCTGGTAAATATCCTCTATTTCAGGATTGAAACGGCTTACATCATAGTAGAAACGGGTAGAACGGAACGTACGGTTCTTGTCTTTGTAAGTAGCACCCATGCGTATCAGGTTATTGTCACCATAGCGATAAGAGCTTCGCAAATCGCCCACCCATTCTTCTTCATTCAGCGAGCCGAAATAACGCATATTCTCCTGCTTGTTCAGGTCGAACAGTTCCAGAGAGTTTCCAGCCTTTTCAAACATTACCTGTCTGCGGTCAGGCTCTTCACTGGAAGTCTTGCTGTAAGAACCGCTCCAGTTCAAATCCCACTGCTGTCCAAACTCATGGTGCCCGTTCAACTGATGATTTTGAAGGGTATAAATGTGGGTTACAGAGTTGTTACCTATCAGTTCATTGTCTTCATAATCTTCTCCCTGTCGCAACATATAGGTATTCTCCGCATTACGTGCATAGAAGAAGGTGTACCCAATACGGTCGGCCTCTCTAAGTGTATAAGCCAGGTTACCAAGTCCTGCCAGTTTCAGCTCCTGACGGTAACTGTCGTAATTAAACTGGTCGAGAGTCGTACCTCCGGCTTCAAGTGTGCGATAAAAAGCATCTTTTGTGGTTTCATTGGTATTGCTTGCACTCAATGCGGCCAACAGACTCAGATTCTGTCCATTTACATCCCAGTTCTTTCCACCGGCTATATTACCGCCAAATTCCGGAAGACTTGTACTCTTATTCACATCGAAGGTTGTATGAAAAGGATTTTCCTTCGTAATGGCAGTAGAAAAATCTGCCTTAGGCATGTCAATGTACTTCTGATTAATGCCCGGATTACGGAACAAGGAGTATTGCTGATCCATTTTATAGAAGTCCTGGAAAATTGTATTGAACCGGCCTCCCGTATTGAAACCGATGGAGAAAAAGTCTTTTCCGGTATTTTCTTTGGTACTGATGTCGATATGTGCTCCTGAATAATCTGCGAATGTTCCAGCTTCATATACCTTACTTACCGTAATGTTCCGCACCGTACTTGAAGGAAACAAATCCAGTGGAATCAGTTTGTTATCCGGATTCGGAGAAGCAATCGGCAGTCCGTTCAAGGTAGTCGTACTATAACGGTCGCCCAATCCGCGCACAATCAGCTGTCCTGCACTGGCAATCGAGATACCGGTTATCTTCTTCACGCCTTCCTGTACATTACTGATGCCTTTCACGCTCATTTCTTTCGCCCCAAGGTTTTCAATGGCTACAGTGGCTTTCTGACGTTCCATGCTCAACGCACGTTCACCTTCCAGGTTTTTACGTGCTACAACGGAGACTTCGCTCAAAGTCTGTGCATCGCTTTCCATCTCAAAGTTCAGCACCACATCTTTGCCTTTTGCTTTTACACCGCCAGTTTTTATATCGGTGTATCCCACATATTTCACTACCAGCTCATACACACCGCCGGGGACATCCAAAATATAATTTCCGTCAAGATCGGCTACAGCCCCTACTGTACTTCCAAGCACTTGTACGGTAGCTCCCGTCAATGGTTCTTTAGTCTGCTTGTCTACAATGGTACCTTTTATAGTCTCTGCTACCATCGGCATAGTAGAACAAGCTAAGAAACCTGAAACAAAAACAATCTCCTTAAAACCTAATCTCATAATCTATTCATGCATTTCTTTTTTCCGTTGCAAAGATGGAGTGTTTATGTTACAGCAGAACTTCATGAGATGTACATTTCATTTACGCAAAGATTACGTTTGTATTTCTGATTTGAGAAATCAAAAGAATACTTCATATCTTCTTTTTCTCCCCAATTATATAAGGTATAATCATAGTTTTTCCTATTTTTGTACAGACCAAAATAAATAAGATTATGTATCCTTTGAAATTCAAACCTATTTTAAAATCGACCCTTTGGGGAGGAGAACGTATTATTCCTTTCAAACAATTAGACTGTCAGCAGGAACAAGTGGGCGAAAGCTGGGAAATCTCAGATGTACCGGGCGACGAATCTGTAGTAGCAGAAGGTGCAGATGCCGGCAAGAACCTGACTCAGCTAATGGAAGAATATAAAGGAAAGCTGGTGGGAGAAGAAAACTACAAGCGATTCCAGGGCAAGTTCCCTTTGCTTATCAAATTTATTGACGCCAAGCAGGATTTGTCTATTCAGGTACACCCTGACGATGAACTGGCCATGAAGCGCCACCAGTCTATGGGTAAAACAGAAATGTGGTATATCATCGACAATACTGGCGGACAGGCACACTTGTATTCTGGTCTGAAAAAACAGATTACTCCGCAGGAATATGCCGACATGATTGAAAACAATACGATTTGCGATGCCCTCGACAAGTATGACGTACAGCCGGGCGATGTATTCTTCTTGCCGGCAGGACGTATCCACAGCATCGGAGCCGGATGTTTCCTGGCAGAAATACAGCAGACTTCCAACATCACGTACCGTATTTACGACTTCAACCGCAGAGACAAGAACGGTAACTTGCGTGAACTGCATACGGAACTTTCAAAAGATGCCATCGACTATACTGTATCTGATGATTATCGTACGCACTATGAACCGCGTAAAGACGAACCGGTGGAACTGGTAAGCTGTCCGTACTTCACTACTTCTGTTTATAACCTGACAGAAACCATGAACATGGACTATAGCGAACTGGATTCGTTTGTTATTTACATCTGCATGAAGGGAGCCTGCACCGTTACTGACAACGAAGGCAACCGCATCAGCGTAAAAGCAGGTGAATCAGTATTGTTCCCGGCTACTACCCAGAACCTGGAAGTTGTACCAGAAGGAGAAGTATCTTTCCTGGAAACTTACGTATAATCTGATTTGATTTATACTTATTGCTGAGTCCTTTTCTTCTGTCCTTTTTCAGGCAAAGGAAGGGACTCAGTCATTTTTTACAAATGCATTAGGTGATACGCCCGTAATCTGACGGAACACACGGTTGAAATGGTTGGGAGTGGCAAAACCTACTTCGTATGCAATCTGTTGCATGGTCCTTCCCCCATCGGCAAAAAGCTCGATAGCCCGCATGATTCTCAGATTGTTCACATAATAGCTGAAACGAATGCCCGACTCATTGAACAAACGGCTCAAATTGCGCACAGAGAATCCGAAATGGGCAGCCAGTTGCGGCATCTTCAAATTCTCATGCAAATGCTCCTGCAGATAGGCCAGAATAGGATGCAAACGTGCATCATTGGGAATGGCCAGCATCTTCAACAAGAAGCCCATATCCTGGCTGATGGAAGGCAGCAGTTTGAAAAAGCTGAGTGCAAAGGCATACAAATCGGGAGAATCAGCCTGTTCTATCTCCGTCCCCTTGGAAGCAATAAATTTCAAGTTCTCTGCAATGAAGGAATTGGTATGATAAATGGAGAATTCTTTCAAGGCGGTATCCTTCTCATCCGCATCCAGCGACAGATAGAAAATAACCAGTGACACCTGCCGGTTCTTGCTGGACAATTCATGCTCCGTACAGCCGGGTATCCAGGCGATGTGCTTCTCTGGCACAAAATAGCTTGTGGAACCTATCTGCACATGCAACGTGCCGGAAAGGGTATAGATAATTTGGCACTTTTCATGCGCATGCCCCGGCAGTTTAATTTCTTCCCATCCGGTTTTCTTGATGCGGATGGTCTCCTTACTCGTCTGCTTTATCAGTGAAATATAACTTTCCTGTTCCTGATTCATTCTCTGAGGATGGTTTAAAATGGTAATCTTTTTGCATAAACCGCAAATTCAGCCTAAAAATAATGGTTTAATTTTGCACAGCCAAATAAAATGGCTAAAGGTATTTTCAACATAAAAAGAATAATGGGTAAAAGATTAGTTTCAACTATTGGAGTTCTTTCCTTTTTTATTTACACGGCCGCCGCACAAGAACGGGTTCTTTCTATCGATGAATTGTTTCAACTGGCAGACCAGAACAGCAAAAGCATCCAGCTTCATTCGCTGGCCATTGACGAAACGACACAGGCGGTAGAAGTGGCTAAAAATGCCAAACTGCCCTCCATCCGGGCACAAGTGGACCTAAACTACATTGGTGACGGCTGCATGACAGACCGGGATTTCAGTAACGGCATACATGCTGACATGCCGCACTTCGGCAATTCTTTTGTACTCAAGGCCTCACAGACTATCTACGCCGGAGGAAGTATCAATGCCAATATCCAGAAAGCGAAACTGCAACAGCAGTTGGCACAACAGACTTATCAAAACAACCAGCAGGATTTACGCTTCATGCTGTTGGGATATTACCTTGATTTATTCCAACTGAGAAATCAACAGACGGTCTACGAAAAGAACATTGAGCAGACACATCTATTGGTAAAGGATATGCGGGCTGCCTATCAACAGGGTACGGCACTGAAGAGTGACATTACCCGTTATGAACTACAGTTGCAGAATCTGCAATTAGGCCTGACTTCTACTATCAACAGGCTCAATGTCTTAAACCACAAGCTGACGACTACTATCGGACTGGACCCTTCGATACATATTGTACCCGACTCCACAGCACTGTTCCGTATCAATGTGGACAAACAACAGGAAACGACCTGGATGGAAGCTTCTCAGGAATCTCCTGAACTACAGCAGGCACACACGGAAATCAAGTTGACTCACAACCAGCAGAACTTGATTCGTTCAGAACGCAGACCTCACATCAGTCTGACAGCTACCAATGAATTTAACGGACCGATTCTAGTAGAAGTCCCGCCATTGAACAACAACTTCAACTACTGGTTTGCCGGAGTAGGTATCTCGTACAATCTGGATGCTTTGTTCAAAAGCAAGAAGAAGCTGAAACAGGCACGGATAGCCACCTCAAAAGCAGAAAAGAATTACCAGCTGGTCAAGGAAAAAATAGAGAACAAGGTGCACGAAGCGTACGTAAACCTGAATGAAGCTTACGTTAGACTGAATACCCAGCAAAAAAGCGTACAGCTGGCGCATGAAAACTTCCGCATCGTGCGGCAACGTTACCTGAACGGCCTGTCACTGATTACCGACATGCTGGATGCCAGCAACATGCAGCTGGATATGGAATTGCAGCTGGCCAACTACCAGATAGGTATATTGTATCAATATTACCTGCTGAAAAAAATTACGGGAACACTTTAATGAAATGCATATTTACACAAAAACGAAAAAATATATGATGCGAAACAAAAAAAGAGCTATTTCTAATTTCTTTATACTGCTGGTCCTCGTAGCCGGTATCAGCTGGGTTTGCGGCAAATTTATCCATTTAGGTAATGTGGAATATACAGACAATGCCCAGGTAAAACAGCACCTGACCCCAGTCAGCACACGGGTGCAGGGTTTCATCAAGAAAATCTGCTTTGAGGAATACCAGACAGTGAAAAAAGGAGATACCCTGGCCATCATAGAAGATACGGAGTATCGTTTGAAAGTGGCACAGGCCGAAGCTGACTATCGCAATGCACTGGCCGGAAAGAGTGCCATGCATACCACTATCAACACCACACAGAACAACATCCTCGTAACGGATGCAGCCATTGATGAGCAGCGTATTCGCCTGCAAAATGCACAGACAGATTACAAACGTTATCAGGAATTGCTGAAAGAAGAAGCCGTTACTCCCCAGCAATTTGACCGGGTAAAAACAGATTACGAAGCGACACAGGCACGCTATGAACAGCTGTTGCGCCAGAAACAATCGACTTTGCTCCAGAAGCAGGAACAGACCCAGCGCCTAGAACAGAATGAATCGGCTATCAAACTGGCAGAGGCAGCGCTCAATTTGGCCAAACTAAACCTCTCTTATACAGTGATTCTAGCTACTACAGACGGAGTGACCGGACGAAAAAACATTCATGAAGGAGAACTAGTACAACCCGGACAGGCCTTGGTAACTCTGGTAGATGGTACGGAAAAATGGGTCATTGCCAACTACAAGGAAACTCAGACTACCGACATGAAGAGAAACCAGCTGGTGGAAGTAAGAGTAGATGCTATTCCTGATGTGAAATTTGAGGGACGTATTGCTTCTATTTCGGATGCTACCGGAGCTTCCTATTCACTTATTCCCCAAAATAACTCGGCGGGCAACTTCGTAAAGGTAGAACAGCGCATCCCTGTCCGTATCGAGTTTACGGAAAACAACCGTCCCGAAGACTTGCAACGCCTGAGAGCCGGAATGAATGTAGAATGTTACGTTAAACAATAAACAAGACAATGGCTGAACCACGTCCCCAGATTCCTTACTTTAAAGAATTCTTACCGACTCCGGTCTGCATCGGCCTGTCGCTCTTCTTTGCCATGGTCTTTCAGTTTAACGGAGGAGTTTTCCTGCCGGCTGCTACCCAGATGTCGAGCGCATTAGGATGTATCCAGGAAGATGTAACCATGGCAGCCTATGCCTCCTTCATCGGTATGACCGTTATATTTCCGATACTGTTCCGTCTGAAATCCCGGTTCACCACCCGGTCTATTTTCATGACGGTATGCCCGGTACTCATTCTCTGCAACCTGATCACCATGCATACAGACAACATTTTTCTTATGATTTGTGTATGCTTCGTATCAGGATTTTTCCGCATGTGGGGCACCTTCGAGTGTTTTTCCAATACCCGTCTGAGCATTACACCTTCCGGAAATTTCTCGGTGTTCTATCCCGTTATCTATATCATCGTGCTTGAAAGTATACAGTTGTCCGGACTGGTCACCATGCACATCAACGACTGGGCCAATTGGCAATACATGCACTGGTTTGTCATCGGCATGCTGATGGTGGTATGGATTTGTGTCATGTGCCTGACACGGACTATCCGACTGGGTAAAAAGATTCCCTTATATGGCATAGACTGGATAGGCCTCCTCTTATGGACAGCCATGCTATTCGCAATTGTTTTTATCTGTATCTATGGAGACTTTTACGACTGGCTGGACAGCGTACAAATCCGCTCCTGCATTGTAATAGCCGTAGTGTCCTTGCTGATAAACATCAACCGGATGACTTCCATACGGTATCCGTATATAGACCCGCAGGTATTCCGCTACAAGAAATTCCCCGTAGTATTGTTCCTGTTCTTGATGCTCTGTCTGTTTCTCACCACCTCCTCCGTGCTGCAGAATGCATTCATGACCTCCATCTTACAGTACGATACGCTAAACGCTATTTCATTGAACTGGTGTGTATTTGCAGGAATCCTGGCCGGAGCAGGTATAGTATTCTTCCGGCAAGCAGTATTAAAAAAGGATATAAACTATTGATTTCTGTCGGATTTACACTGATAGTCATGTACCAGTATTACATGTATTTTCTGATATACCCCGATTTGAATATTGAAAGTTTGTATCTGCCCAACTTTTTAAAAGGCATCGGTCATGGAGTGCTTTATATTTCGTTGACCATTTATGTAGCGAAGCATATACCCTTCAAGCATTTCTTCCAGTCTTTGTGCGTACTCAGCTTCATTCGTACCAGCATTGCAACCCCTCTGGGAGCAGCCATATTGAACCGTTGGATGAAACACCTGCAACGCGATAACTGGGGGTTATTAAGTAGAGACATGGACAACCTACACGAGTGGATGCCGGATGTATCAGTCATACAACTCTATAATGAAGTAAACACCCAGATCATGCTGACCAGCCTGAAAGAATTGTTCGGTTGGGTATGTCTGTTAGGAACTGTTTTTCTTGTAATCGTGCTCAGCTACCGAATTTGGCGCGACCGCCACTTGGCAACTCTCAAAATGCTGCATAGCCTGCCCGTAAAGAAACGGTACAGGCCATCCAGCGTACATAGAATCTCTAAGAATTAGAATTTATAGCCAGCAGTGAAGAAGAATGCCAAGTTGCGTGTCTTTGAATTGCTGGCTAATTTGCAGCATCCAAATTCTCCGTCAAGTCCTACCGTCCAGCGTTTAAAGTCAAGTGCCACACCAGCCATCACACCGGCATCAAAACGGCGCAGCCCTGAGACGATTTCTCCTTCAATCTTTGATTCCCCAAAGGTATTATAAGAAACAGTCAAGTCATCAATGTCAATATTCCGCTTGCCGTTTACCCCATAAGCCAAATAAGGACCTGCCGTAAACACCATATCAAAATTAGCAGCCGTGCCTACATGAAAGGCAGCCAGCAAAGGCATCTCAAAATAATTCTGGTTTACGTGCATATCCACCACATTCTGCGTATTAGCCCCTACATAATCCACATCTATACTTGCTCCTTTCGAAGCCCAGTATAATCCGGTCTGGAATGATACCAGTCCACTCAAAGGTACATCAATTCCTACTCCAACCTTCTGATTAAACAATGGAGAAGAGTCTCCGGCATCCTTTCCCATCCAGGTGCTCATACCCAGTCCGAGTTCCATACTCCAGGTTACTTTTGTCTGTGCGGCCATTGTCAAAGCTACGAACAAACCTGCCACTATGCATGCAATCTTTTTCATAAGCTCAAATAATAGATGAATTACACAAATTTAAAAAGATAAAGCGGAGAAACAAATAAAAAGGGAGCAAAAAAGAAGTTTTCACCTCTTTTTGCTCCCTATCTATTAGTTATTCAATTGTTCTTATTAGAATTCGTACTCAATACCAATGGAAATATTCTCGCCATCCAAAGCAACGCCAAATCCATTTCCGTTCATATTACGATAGTAGTCGTCACGATAACCTGCAAAACCTACTTTAGTAATAAAGCTGAAATTATCATTCAATTTTACTGCCAATCCCGGTTTCACTCCGATTTCAAAACCATTTACAGACTCCGCATGTTTCTCCTTGTAAGTAGAGAATCCAAATCCCATATCCAAGAACAAACGTACAATCTTGTTTTCATAGAAAGAGTAACGTGCATACGGAGCCAAAGCAAATGCATTACCGTTAATCTTAGGTTCTACACCATTGTGTGCATAAGCCAGTTCCACACCTACGGCCCATTTTTCACTCAGGTTATAACCAACATCCGGTGTGATAGAGAATGAAGTCTTATCTACATCATTGTTTCTCCACAAACTGATACCACCACCTAAATAGATACCTTCCTGCGCACTGGCAGTGATGGCAGCCATTACAATTACTACGAGTAAAAATAATTTTCTCATAATCTTCTTTTTTTAGTTTTACAAATATATTAACAACTGAATACAGTTTTTTGTTCACTTTTATCCCTGTTTGTGTCTATTGGCTCTCCGGCGGCGATATTCCGCTTTCATCTTGGCAGAGCCAGAACCATGCAAACCCGTAATGTAGGTTTTCTTCTTAGCCTTGGTCTTTACTTTCTCTTCTTTCTTTTTTCCGTCAGAAGACTTCCCGCCTCTGAACACAATTCCTTCTGTCAATATCTTTTCAATATCCATATTCTTTCATTTTTTAGGAGATAATTTCACATGTTTTCCTGCTTTCGTACATACCAGCGTACGCTTCAATGGGACACGGGTAGACATATTAAATAATAATCCGGGATTAAAATGTTGTCCGTTGGCCCTGAGTTCAAAATGCAGATGCTCTGTCGTAGCACGTCCGGTACGCCCGGTCAATGCAATTACCTGCCCCGCCTTAACCGAATCACCCGGTGCAACAAAATTCTTGGAATTATGACTGTACACGGTTTCCAGCCCATTAAAATGCCGCACTACAATCACCTTTCCATATCCACCGTAACTTTTGGCCATGCGCACTACACCGTCGAACACACAAAGAATGGAATCATTGGCCTTGGTCTTTATATCTGCTCCCGAATGTCCACCACGGCTTCCATAAGCAGAAATGACCTTTCCTCCGGGAAGCGGAAAACAGAACTGCGAATCAGCCAGACACTCTAAGTGTATCTCCACGCTATTTCCTTTTGAGAACAGTCCCGGTGTATGTACCCTGACATGGCTACGCTCCATGTGCGTAAATCCTGTTTTCACAGGTTCATCGGCCTGCATATTTCCCATACAAAGGAACAACAGTCCAAGTATTACAATCAAGCGATTCATTTTACTCAAAATAAAGAAGTTCTACATCCTGGGCATCCGCAAATTCTTTCAGCAGATTCACCATATAGTGTACGTCTTCCTCCAGACCTTCACTACCACTATATGCATTCATGATAGCCAACAGATGAGTGGTTTCCGATGAAATCTTTGTCCGTTCATTATCACTTGTCGGTGTACCTACACCTCCCACGGCATCACGGTATACCGGCATTCCCTCAATGTTCAATTCTCCACGCCCAATACCTTCGTAAGGCTCACCCGCCTTTCCGATACCTAATACCAGCTTGTCTCCTTGAATCTTATCCCGGTCAAAGCCACCGATGGAATGCCCACTATTGATGGACGCCAAATTAATCAAATCGACCAGCGTATCTATCTGATAAAGTGAAAGTCCTCTTAACAAGCGGCGGCATAAAGCTTCTGAAGAAGGACGGTAACGGCTGGGATCTTTCCCACATTTCTTGTAGGCCTGACGAGTGGCCTGAATGGCAGGCATCTCTTTGATAGAATCAATGGTATATTTCTGACGGTAGAGTTCCGTAAACTCACCGATACGTTTCCACAATTCTTCACTATATGGAGAATTCTTTACCGTCGCAAATACAGCGGCTCCACGAAACTGCGGCCAAGCCTGCCGTAATTCCTCTGATACTTCAATTTTCAAGTCCATTTCGCTATTTTCTTAAATGGTTCTACATCCGCATAATCCCCGACAAAATACGCCCGGAACGAATGCCCAGCCGACGTGCCGAGAAGAAATCCGTATAATTTTGATAGGTACAAATCCCTACTACTTCCACATTCTCCTTCTTTACTCCTTTAGACAGCAACTGCATCCGGTTGGCTTCCCAAAGGTCGAGGTGCCACTTTTCATCTCTGCGGGCGATGCAAGCCATATCAAATCCGGCTGCTTCAAAGGCTTCATACACCTCATCTCCCACTTCAAAAGCATCCAGAGAGATACCCGGTCCGATATAAGCCTGTACATCTTCTCCCTTCGTGCCATAAAGTTCCGCCATCTTGTCCAACGTCTTTTCCACGATGCGCTTCACTGTTCCCCGCCATCCGGCATGTATCGTCGCAATCACTTTCCGCCGGGTATCATAGCAAAGCACCGGGATACAATCGGCAGTAGAAATGCAAAGACAGACCTGCTTCAAGTCGCTGACCATCGCATCCACTCCTTCCAGTTGCTTCAATTGTTCCTCTGAAGAGAGCCGTAAAAAAGCCTCATCCACGACCTTCACCACCGTATCGTGCGTTTGATGAGGTACAACCAGCATCCGGGGGTACACAGGCAACAACGAACACAGCAGTTCCCGGTTCCGTTCTACCTTATCGGGCACATCACCACAATAATGATTGCAGTTAAACGAAGCATAATTCCCCTCACTGCAACCTCCGTGACGTGTCGTAGAGAAACAAAAAATGTCGGTGTGCGAACTTTTCGGGCCGTACACCAACATTCTTTTATCATCAGTCAAATTATTCATTACTTTTGTGGTTCGTCCTCCCAGTCTTCCTCTTCGTACTCGTAATCAAAGTCATCATCCTCATCCACATCCTCATATTCATAGTCAAAGTCTTCGTCTTCGCCCATATCTTCCAGCTCCTTGCGAAGCTTGGTCATATCTTTCGGACGATGTACGATGGCTTCCCGACGTACTGCTTCCAACTGGTTACTGTCTTTATTCAGTTCGGCCCAAAGCAAGTCTTTCAACTGCTGGATACCCATTCCAGACACCGAAGAAATAAAGACATGAGGTATATCTTCAGGCAATGTAGGTTCCAGCATCTGCATCAGTTCCTCGTCCAGCATGTCACATTTGGTAATAGCCAACACCCGCTGCTTGTCCAGCATCTCCGGATTAAAGGTAGCCAGTTCGTTCAACAGAATCTCATACTCCTTACGTATGTCATCCGTATCACCCGGTACCATAAACAGCAGCAATGAGTTGCGCTCAATGTGACGCAAGAACCGCAGTCCCAGCCCCTTTCCTTCACTGGCTCCCTCGATGATACCCGGAATATCCGCCATCACGAAAGACTTCCCTTCATGATAAGACACAATTCCCAGGTTCGGTTCCAGCGTAGTAAAAGGATAATTGGCAATTTTCGGACGTGCGGCAGAAACCGAAGAAAGCAAAGTGGATTTTCCGGCATTCGGAAAACCTACCAGACCTACATCCGCCAATAATTTCAATTCCAAAATCACCGTCATCTCCTGCATCGGTTCACCCGGTTGGGCAAAACGGGGTGCCTGACGGGTTGCTGTACGGAAATGCCAGTTTCCCAATCCTCCACGTCCGCCTTTCAGCAAGATGACTTCCTGTCCGTGCTCCGTTACGTCGCACACATATTCCCCTGTTTCGGCATTATATACTACCGTTCCACAAGGCACTTCAATGACTTTATCTGCCCCGTCCTTTCCGAAACTCTTGTTTTTCGAGCCGTTACCTCCGTGTTCCGCAAACACATGACGGTCGTACTTCAGGTGCAGCAATGTCCAGTAATTGCGGTTTCCCCGCAAAATCACATGACCTCCTCTACCACCGTCGCCACCGTCCGGACCTCCGTTGGGCATATACTTCTCACGGCGCATGTGCACCGAGCCACGGCCTCCCTTTCCGGAGCGGCAGTAGATTTTTACATAATCAACAAAATTCGATTCAGCCATAAATTCAAGTTTAAGAACTGGCAGACCGTCACCGGCCCGCCAGTTTTTTTATTATTTAAAGTTTATCAATAGCCGCGCAAATATCAGCGAAGATACCGTCCATAGTACCCAATCCCTGAATGTGGCAATATTTACCGTCGTTCTTGTACCAGTCAATCAACGGAGCAGTCTGAGAGTGGTATACTACCAGACGCTTCTTGATAGTTTCTTCATTGTCGTCAGCACGACCAGATTCCTGTCCACGTTTGATCAGACGAGTCATCAGTTCATCTTCAGGAACTTCCAGGTCAAGCATGATAGAAACTTCCTGTCCGCGTATCTTCAACATTTCTTTCAAAGCCTCAGCCTGAGCGATTGTACGAGGGAATCCATCGAAAATCACACCTTTGCTATCCTTGAAGCTGTCGAATACGCTAGCCAGAATATCAATCATCAATGCATCCGGAATCAACTGACCATTGTCGATATAACCTTTTGCAGTTTTACCCAGTTCCGTGCCGTTCTTGATTTCTGCACGCAATACATCTCCCGTAGAAATATGGTTCAAGCCATATTTTTCCACAATACGAGCACTCTGAGTTCCTTTACCTGAACCCGGAGCACCAAAAATTACAATATTCAACATGTTGTCTTATAATAAATAAAAAAATTATTCCATCACTGTATAGATGTCGCGGTAGTTCCGTCCGAAACCATCGTAATCCAGTCCGTAGCCCACGATAAAATCATTCGGAATATTCATCGCCACATAGTTTATATCCAAATCTACCTGCAACTTATCCGGTTTCACCAGCAGTGTGGCAATACGGATTTCTTTCGGATTGCGTGCTTTCAGGGTTTCCAGCAAACGCTGCATGGTCAGCCCCGTGTCCACAATATCCTCCACAATTACCACCGTACGTCCTGAAATGTCTTCATTCAGTCCTACCAGTTCTTTCACCTTTCCTGTAGAAGCCGTTCCCGCATACGAAGCCAGCTTCACAAAAGAAATCTCACATGGAATCGTCAGATGTTTCATCAAATCGGCCGTAAACATGAACGAGCCGTTCAACACACTCAAAAACAACGGATTTTCACCCTCCAAGTCATGATTGATTTCATTGGCCACACGTGCCACCTCCTTCAGGATATCCGCCTCTGGGATAAACGTTTTGAAACGCTTGTCTTTAATCTGAATCGTATCCATGTTATAATCTAGTTTTAGAAATTGTGCAAATTTACGGATTTTCCCTAAAACCGCCACACTTCCCCCTGAGTATTTAAAGATATTTTCAATAGAATATATATCCCATTCGAGGCTTTTTTCGTACTTTTACCGACAAAATAGCTATTTTATATATACAATGAAAATTTTAAGTTGTACACAACAAAAAGAGGCAGATGCATATACCATCGCCCACGAATCTATATTGTCAATCAACCTTATGGAAAAAGCCGCCGGTCTGCTGGCACAAGCTATCAGCGAGCGATATGACAAGTCACACCGTCTTGTCGTATTTGCCGGTCCGGGCAACAATGGGGGCGACGCACTGGCTGTAGCCCGCATCCTTTTCCTGAAAAACTATCCGGTAGAAGTTTATTTGTTCAACGTAAAAGGTACCCTTTCTGATGAATGCCTCACCAACATCCAGCGCCTGAAAGAAAGTGGATTTGCCAACTACACTGAAGTCAGCAACCAGTTCGACCCGCCTCATCTGGGCAGTCACGACGTAGTAATCGACGGTCTGTTCGGTTCCGGACTTCAAAAACCGCTGAGCGGAGGATTTGCAGCCGTAGTACAATACATCAATGCTTCTCCTGCCCAGGTGGTATCCATCGACATTCCTTCCGGACTGATGGGAGAAGACAATACCCATAACATCCGACAAAATATCATCAAAGCCGACCTGACCCTGAGCATCCAGTTGCCCAAACTCTCCTTCCTCTTTGCCGAAAACGCAGATGTGGTAGGCGAATGGCAATTGCTCGACATCGGTATCAGCCGTGAATTCATCGAATCAGCCAAGACGAACTATTACATCACCGAAGCCAGCGAAATGCGTGCGCTCATCAAGCCAAGAAAGAAATTTGCCCACAAAGGCATGTTCGGCCACGGCCTGCTGATAGCCGGTTCATACGGTATGGGAGGTGCCGCCCTGTTAGCTTCACGTGCCTGCCTGCGTTCGGGCATCGGACTACTCACCGTACACACCCCTGTATGCAACCATGACCTGCTACAGAGCAACGTGCCCGAAGCCATGGTACAGGATGACGTACACGACCGCTGCTTTGCCGAAGCCGCCGACCTCGACAACTTCCAGGCCGTAGCCATCGGCCCGGGATTAGGACAGGAAGAAATCACGGTACAGGCGCTGTTCGACCAGGTAAGCAACTGCTATATTCCTTTGGTCTTAGATGCAGATGCGCTCAACATCTTCAGCAGCTACCGTAACTACCTGACCCGTATTCCCCGCCACAGTATTCTTACTCCACATATCAAGGAATTGGAACGCATCATCGGACGCTGCAGCAACAGCTACGAGCGTTTGTCAAAGGCGAAAGAACTGGCGGCCCATCTGCAATGCTACATCGTACTGAAAGGAGCATGGACAGCTGTCATTACCCCTGACGGAGTGACCTATTTCAATCCGACAGGCAATCCGGGTATGGCCACAGCCGGAAGCGGCGACGTTCTTACCGGTGTCATCCTGTCACTGCTCTCACAAGGCTACACACACGAAGAAGCCTGCCGCTTAGGCGTCTATGTACACGGTCTGGCCGGTGACATCGCCTGCCAGCAAAAGGGAGTAATCGGTATGACCTCCGGTGACATTGCAGACGCATTGCCGGCCGCATGGAAACAACTAATGGAAACTAAATGACAGACAATATGAAAAAAGGAATCATTGCATTGGGACTGCTGGCCTCTCTAAGTGCCTATTCCCAAGAAAGCTATGTGCCACAGGCAGGCGAAGGCATCGTGTACTTCCTGCCTAAGACCAAAGTAGCCATTGACATCATTGCCACCAAGGTAGACTACCAGCCGGGCGACTTCAGCCTTTATGCCAGCCGCTACCTGCGCCTGAACAATATCAGCTCACAGCCCGAAAGCCATTGGGAAATCAAGGATATTCAAGTCCGCCTTGTAGGAGTGCCCGACTCTACGAAAGCCTACATCATGAAGTTGAAAGATAAGAGTATGGCATCCAATGTAGAACTGACCGACAAAGGGATTGTAAAAGCTATCAATACGACCTCTACCGAAAAAGAATTTCTCCCTGACTACAAGTTAGAGAAGCCACAGCCTCATGAGAATGCTCGCAAATACATGACAGAAGACATCCTCATGGCTGGCTCCAGCGCAAAAATGGCAGAACTGACCGCCCGCGAAATCTATAACATACGCGACAGTAAGAACACCATCCTACGCGGACAGGCAGAAACCATGCCAAAGGACGGAGCTTCTCTCCAACTGGTTATTGACCAGCTGAACAAACAAGAAAAAGCGTTGATGCAAGCATTTACCGGTACGACCGACCGCACAGATAAAGTCTTTACAATATTGGTAGAACCCGGCAGTGATACACAAGAACAGGTTGCCGCTCGTTTCTCCACCCAGTTAGGAGTACTTCCGACCGACAATCTGGCTGGTGACCCGATTTATGTTTCCATCCGCAACACTTCTACCCTTCCCATGCCGGAAGAAGATAAGAAAAAGAAAAAAGCAGATGGTGCCATCTACAATGTACCGGGTAAAGGAAATGTCACGGTAACTTATCAGGGTAAAAAGCTTTTCAACGACGAAATGGCATTCACCCAGTTTGGCTACACCGAAGTACTGGTAGACGGCTTATTCGACAAGAAAGTAAACACCCGCGTGATTTTCAATTCCACCACCGGTGGTATTTTAAAGATTGACAAAGACTGATTTTATAATCTAAACATACCCCAAAGGTCATTTTCTACCATACAGGTGGAAAATGGCCTTAAAAATAATCATTTCTTATTCCCTCTTCCAATTTCGTCATCCATTCATTAAAGCGAGGGCAACGTGTACGAATATCATCTATGCACAATGCTTCAAGAATCATTTCTCCATCAGTCGTTTTTTCATAAGGGAAAATATGCATCAATCTCTTTGAAGGTGCAGTCTCCGCCCCTCCATTTATATCTTCTGGGGTAGGATAAGAATCCATTATATGTTGCAGCTCACGCAATGACTCTTCATCATCCACTACAATATTAAAACCATCCATATTCGTAAACATCAGAGACTCCACCTCATGCCTTTGAATATAAGGCAAAAAGCAGGAAGCATCCATCACAACCGAAATCGCCTCCTTCATTTTTGTTTCCAGTTCCGCCAGTTTGAGACTATCCGTAGTATATCCCGGAAAATCCACAGGAAGCCTGAAGAAATCAAGTAAAGTAGTAATTAGTACGTTCCCTGTTGCAGCAACACGTGCCACATCATTCTTAAGATAATCAAATCCTACATTACCCCCCTTTTTATTCAGTTTTCTGTTAGTCAATATCTTTTGGGCATTCATCGGGTTGGTAAATCCTTTCAAATACAGATAAGGAATCACACACTTTTGGATAAAACTGACTTCCGTATCACCTTCCACTATAAAAACAACTCTCTTCATACCCGCTCACATTAAAGGCTGCCCGCCAATGACATTCTTTTCCCAGATTTCTCCCAAGCTATAATCCTTCAGCCATACATCCAGACTTTCAGCATCCAGCCGGTTAAACACCGTAGCATTATCCTTTCTGTCTACCACAATAATATCCTGTGGTCCAAAATTATCTACCAGATTTACCGATTGGGTAGAAATAATAATCTGTGTTTTAGCAGAAGCTTTCTTGATCAAAGCAGCCAGCTTATTTACCGCCACTGGATGCAACCCCAACTCCGGCTCATCAATAATAATCGTCTGCGGCAGATTTGGCTGTAACAACAATGTAGCCAAACAAATAAAACGCAATGTACCGTCTGAAAGCTGATATGCGTTAAAATAAGTATCCACTGCTCCCGCCTGCTTCCATTCCAGTTGAATCAACTGTTCATTCAGGCGATTCGGCATCAGATTAAACCCATCAAAAAAAGGAGAAACCGAAGCCACCGTCTTCTCAATACGCGCAAAATGTTTAGGAAACTTCTCTTTCAAATAATATAAAAAAGCTGCTATATTCGCCCCGTTGCTTTTCAGGCTTATATTATCTTCAACGTTGCATTTTCCTTTCATTGGAGAACGGTCGCCCGTATCGTGAAAATGATAAACCTCAAATTCACGTAAAAGGCTGTTCACATAAAACGCCTGCCCGGTATAATCATTTTTGAAGGAAGACTCCTGGCGGTTCGCTTCATGCAACTGTCCGTGCCATACTCCCCCGCTGTTAAACGCTGTTTCCACACGTTCAATGAACAAAGAATCCTGCGCCTCCTTTAATTTCACAATAAAACGATTATGGGCTTCCTGATCGCGTTTGGCAAAGAACAAGTCGAAAACGATATGTTCCGTCTCTTTCTTCCCCATATACAACAAGCAATCTGCCCCTCCTTTAGTCAGAATATAGTTTTGCAGGTTCTGCTCATATAAGTTACGTATAAGCGTAAAAATAGAGATAAAATTACTTTTTCCTATTCCATTTCCTCCGATAAGAATGTTTATAGGAAGCAACTCCACCGCCTGCTCCTTTATTGACTTATAACCCTTAACAACAATTTTGTTTATCATTCCATTGCAGATTTACATACAAAGACCATTTTGCAAAGATAAGCTTTTACGCGGATTCACCGCATTTTCTCCTGCAAGAATTGTTTGTTCCGGAAGACCCTTTATAAACTTCCGTTCCCCTGTTTCTTTTCATCCCATATACCTTCATTCTCCCAATTCTCAGGGAACCCCATAGCCCGAACATCAATCAAAGGATAACGTTTCAACAACTCTTTGAATCTCGTGACAAATGAATGGTTCGGATTGATTGTATTTAGAAAATAGACAATGTTCCGAACGATGTAATCTCCATTGTCATCCAGCTTGGAGGAAAACGGTCGGAATATTTAGACTTAAATGCCGTAACAAACTCTTCATCACTACGCTGGTACTCTTCATCAATCTTTGCCAGGATTTTAGCATGACGCATTGAATTGGAAAAAAGAGAAGTGTCTGTAAACCAATAGCCACTTAACCGATAGTAACTGATATTCTGCAATAAATGCAAAGCCTTTGCCTCATCCTTGAAGGACAGTCCACGTTGTTTAAGTAAGGAAATTTGGTCAGCAAACGATATGAGATGCTTGGGATAAGGGACTTTCACCATAGGCATAAAAAATAAAAGGCTTACCCTGAGCGCGCTGATCTGACGGGAAGCGGGGTAAGCATGTTGTTGCGAAAATACGATAATTATCTTGATTCACAAAATAAATTCATAGATATTTCATTCTATGGCAAAGATAAGCTTTTACACGGACTCACCGCATGGCCGGACAATAATCGTTTGTTAAGAAAACTCCTTTATAAAATTCCTTTTCTCCGTCCGTATTCTTTCCAACACAAAGAAGAATTCTCTGTTTCACACTGTGGGATACAAAAACCACAGTGTGGGATATATATTTCACAGTGTGGGATACAAATCCCGCACTGTGAAACAGAGAATATGCAAGAGCGTTCAGAAGAATGTGACGGGGTATGCTGAATTAATAAATCGTGCGGAAAGGATAATTGTCTGAAGTGCCTGCATGGAAAAAGTTACGACAATTTTATAACAACAAGAGCTGCAACCTTTCAGGTCACAGCTCTTGTTATTATAAGATGAAGACAACTCTCACTTGTTATTCAACTTTAGTCAGCTTTATATTACGAACATAAAGAGTTGTAGGAGCTTTAATCTTTGCTACATTATGAGAATAGAACATAATATTAACTCCTTTATTAACTTTCTCAACAGTAGCGTCAAGACAATCTTTCTCTGCCAAGCCATTAGACTTTCCATTTTTACAAGTCTTAGTAAAATCAAAAGATATAGAAACTGAAACCCACTCTGTCGTAGCTGCCTTTGTTGTAAGAGTTCTACCATAATCTTTTTGTAAAGGTTGAGTATCCTTTATATCAGCCAAAATAGGTATTCTAAACAATGTACTATCTCCTGATGCAGATATTCCAACTCCAACTGTCCCATACGTAGTTCCACCTCCTTCCGTAGCACCTTTCAACTCAAATGACAATTCATATTGCCCTATTTCCAAAGGTGTACAAGAATGATATGTAATATTATCACTATTCCACGCCCCATCAGAATCTACAAATCTTTTTATTGTCATTGCTCCTTCACTTTCATCATAACCAACAACTGTCAGATTAGTTACAGAACTTCCACTTCGTTTATACCAACCTTCTTTTTTATCAGTTCCTATTTGATTTGCACTTGTCGATGCACTCCAATTATACTTAATTGTATCAAGTTTTACATCTACCGGCAGCGGAATATTCAATTCAGCAACACTAATTGAAGCATCACCTGTTACTTCATCACTTTCGCCCCAGTTAGTAATACCTTGTGAAGTAATAGTCACCGTTACATCTTCTGCAGAAGAAGAAGATCCCAGTTCCACATTCAAGCTAATATATTTTCCTCTTTCAAATTTTACATCAGAAGCTTTGTAAGAAACTTTGTAAGTTCTTCCTTTTGATACGATAGTCATCAATGCTGTACCCTGAGCAACAGTCTGTTCCGGCACAATAGCACGGTACTTCATGGATGTGGTCAACTTATCCATAGTCACATTAGCTTTCTTTTCTCCGGGTGTCACAGTACTTGCTTCCAGATTCATTGTAGCATCCGTAGTCATATTACTCAATGTAACCACTGCATCTTCAGCTGCATTCGGTCCTGAAAGAGTCACTTCTACCAAAGAAAGCGCATGAGTAAACTGCAAGTCTACATTTGCCTGTCCTGCCTCTGCAGTCAAGTTAGCCATCAAATAATCATTGGCCAGATAACCACCTGTTTCCTGATCTGCATTTACTTCTGTAGCCACGGCTGTGCTAGTTGCAGACTCTGCATAAGGATAGTATGCGTAATATGTATAAACTTTATCTGCTGGTACTTTAATAGTCGCACCATTCCAGGCATTCCCATCAAATGTATATTCCAAATTAGAATAAGAATCCACTTCTTTTACAAAAACACCGACCTTATTTTCATTTTCAAAAGAAGCTTGATAAGAACCGTCTTCCATTGCAACTCTGGAAGCGGAAGTTCCTTCTATACCCATTGTAAACTTTACATCTCCACCATTGTTGGATACAAACTGTTCACCCAACTCATTGTTACATGCCGTCATGGCTGTTGCCGCAATAGCCGCAATAAAGACTTTATTTAATGTTTTCATATTATTAAGATATTATTTTATTATTTTTGATATGGTTCCATTATCACATCACTTACATAAATTGATGCATTAACAGATTGGATAGCTGCCGTAGCCGCACTATTAGTATAAATTCTCAAATCAAAGCCACTCTCTATATCAGCATCTGAAGAAGATTCAAATTTTGCAGGATTTTGAGCATTATTACCTGGAATAGAGCCAGTAGTTGAACTTATCAATGAAAAGTCTATATAAAATATATATTCTTGCCAAGCATCTGAATTACTAGGAGTTACAGAAACTGTTGTTGCACCCGTCTCCTTATTAAAAGAAGTTGGATTTGTACTTGCTGCAAACGACCATTTATAATGTTCATCGGTTAAATTCTTTGACTTGCATGTAAACACCAAAGGAGAAATTTTACCTAGTTCATTTTTATTAGATTTTATTTGCAACGTTACTTTATAAACCGAATTTCCTTCTTCAACGTATATGGGTTCTACATGATTATAACCAATAGCAGCTACATACCAACTATTATTTACGGCCTTACCCTGTCCTTTATTTGCAGTTGGATCCCAAACAGAAGTATAAGTCAATTTTGCAGCTTTTTCCCATGAAGGCTCATTGGCACTCTCCAAAGCAAATGTTCCCAAAGTATCTGTAGCATGTTTCAACTGAAACCAGCTCTCATCATTAAAATTCCGTGTATCAGTTAGCACCGAAGGAAGATTATCTCCAAATGGCTGAATCAAAGGAACCTCTTCCGTCTCACCACCTTCAGGATTTTCACCTGGAGTCCATCCATCAATTGCAGCTCCACCAATTGTAACTTCAGCCCCATCAGGCAATGCATTTAATTTATTTACAGTAATCTGCAACAACTTACCTTTTTCATATTTTACATCTGCTCTAAAAGTCACATCAAATGTTTTTCCACCGGCTACAATTGTCAGTAATTTACTACCAGCTTTGATTGTCTGTTCCGGTACCACAGCACGATAAGTCAATGACTCTGCTGCTTTTTTCATCGCTACACCTACAGACGCACCACTAGCAGCAGTAACGGATCCATCTTTTGCATTCACTGATGTAACAGGTAAAATACTCTGGAGAGTAACTGTTGCATTAGCATCACTCGTAGTACCTTCCATTAATGAGACCTGTACCATGGCCATAGCATGCGCAAATTTCAATGAAATGTTTGTTGCTCCAGCAGCAGCCTCTGTATTACGGGCTGACAGCATATCATTTTTACCAAATCCAGCAGTCTGGTCTGCACTTACCGTATCTTTAATTGACGCAGGATCAGTTACAGATGCATCATAAGGATAATAAGCATAATAGCTTAACTTTACACCATCCTGTGCTGCAATGGCATTTTCCGATGTCCACTTAGAACCATTATAAGTATATTTCACATTTGAAGAAACCAGTTTTTCTCCATCATAAGCAAAAATACCAATCTCATCATTTTGTTCAAAACTAGTTACCAACGTTCCATCCGCAATAGCAGTACGTGACAAATTTTCCACGCCAATACTAAACTTCACATTTTGTCCGTTCTTGCCATTCTCAGCCAGCTGCTCTTCTATTTCATTCGAACAAGCAGTTATCATTAATGCACCAGTAAGGGCAAATATCAAGCTTTTGAAATACATTTTCATAAAGTTATATTATTAAGGTTATTATTATTCCGGTTGTTCATTTCCTTCCACTCCAATTTCATCCCCAGTTTCCCAGTCTTCCACCGTAATCGGATAGCTGGTTACTTTCACTATCGGATTGAAATTTTCATCAATTTTTATCTCAAATTTTGTATTAATAGCCCCAGGTACTGCAGCTATGTAATCAGTTACTTTTACTTCAATAGGATTGGCTATCGGCGCATTATCCGCATTCAGTAAAGTAATCACAATGACAGGCGTTACAGTAGCTGCCGGTGTTTCAGTTGCACCTTCCCCTTCATTCCCATTTTGTTCTTGTGACTGAACAGGGAACAACATAGCTCTAAATTTATTACTTGTAGTAGTTGTAGCTCTGGAACATCCCGCAGTACTTGCGTCCGCTAATGTCAGCGTACCAGTTTCCGATTCTGTCAACGTTCCGTTCAACACATTCAAGCTACCTTTCAAGGCCGTATTTTTAACTTCTACCTTCATGCTGGAATAAGATACTTCCGGAGCAATGTCTGCAGAAACCATAGCAAACACATGCTTCAGTTTAAAAGCAGCCTCACGGTTATCTTTGTTCAACCCGCTCACTCTGTCAAACTGAAGATTGAAAGCCAATTCCTGCTCCGTAGTCAAATCCACGTTTAACTGGTTATCGGTGACTTCAGCCATACGCGGATAATATGCAGCTAAGTCCCTTTTATCTCCATTGGAAGGAAACACAGGAATAGAGTCACTTTGGTTAGCTGTAAAATAACTTCCGATACCTCCTGAATTAAAACCGACATTAAAATAGAGTTCCACAAGATTGTCTGTACCCTCTTCCAACATAGAAACGCCGATGTTCTCCCCTTTCGCATAAAGCTGCGCAGCCTTATCGGCTTCAAAGCCCACATTCTGAGCCGTCACCACCAACGGATAGGCATTATCGTATACAGCCGTAGCTCCTTCATCTTTGCCACATGCTGCCAACAAGAACGCCAGAGGCAATGCCCAGAGGTAATGTTTTTTGTTGATCATGCTATTAATGAATTTATTTAGGTTATTATTTATTATTCTTTCAAAGGTTTTTCATCAAAATCCGTGTCTTTCACACCATTAGTCATTTGTATCTTTACAAAAATACGAAATTTACCTTATAGAAACTATACTTTTTTTGTCTCAAAAATGTGCTATTTTTGTACAAAAAAGAATCGGTACAATAACTCCTATAAGTTCATTGTACCGATTCAGATTATTCCATCAAGGAACTCGTTATTTTTTGATCAATTCGATTCGCATAAAGCGGATATTGTCTTCACTCTCATTCTGTATATCTTCACCAAAGAATCCCAGACGACTGAATGTTCCTGTGCTGTTTACAGACAATTCTATTGTCTTTACTCCTTTCTTATCAAACGAAACCGTACCTATGTCACTCCATGTCTCCGGATAAGAATTTTGTCGCACATTCGCAATTTCACCATCTTTCTTCATTTCCACATTCTTAAACGAACGTCCATCTACCTCCAATGAAATTCGGGCACCCTTTGCAAATGAACGTCTCCAATGACGACTCGTAAAAATCCGAATCAGATAATCACCCGGTTCGTCAATTTCACATTTCAATTTCAGTTTTCCGGTTTCACTATTAAAATTCTGTGTATTTCCTCCTTCGGCAATGCTCAATACACCTTTCTTTCCGGGAATAATCCGCCCTGTAGCCACAGGCAAGCTCACTACATTTTCATTCATGTAATTAGTTTGATCGAAACGGGCAGGCTGCTGACAAACCAGTTTCAACACCGGAACACGGGCATAATCCAAATTAGCCGGTATATTCAGTTGGAACTGCTCACCATCTGCATAAGTCAAATTCTGATTCGATGCCAGAACGCACGCCTGTTCCACAGGAGACAATAACCCCTTCAATACTATTTTCCGGTCAGCCGGTTCACGCAACAAATGCAAATACAGACAATTTTCCTTACGAGTTACATATCCCCACGGGAAATTATCATTAAAAGGATTTCCAGAAGCGCCATAAATAGATTCAGAATTAACTTTCATCCAGTCTCCTATGAAATTCATAATATCCACACTGGGCTGAGGAACCGTTCCATCTGCTTTAGGACCAATGTTCACCATATAATTCACTCCACGGCTGACACATTCAATCAAGGAGCAAAGAATATCTTTCGGGCTCTTCCAGGCATGATCGTTTTTCTTGTAGCCCCAGGTATGATTCATCGTTGCTACCATTTCCAAGTCCATATCAGCACGATATGCAGGCATTTCATTATCGCCTAATGGTCCATAATCGCCTAAATTATATCCCACACGACCATTAATGATGCAATGAGGCTGCAATTCACGAACCACGTCCACAAAAGCCTGACTTTGTTCTTTGGTTAAATCAAAAGGAGTATCATACCACAGCAAATCAATTTTCCCATAACGCGTAAGCAATTCACGCATTTGCGGTAAAGCCTTTTCCTGAATATACCGGTCCAAATTCGGTTTCACTTCCGACTTCGGCTTGCCGTAATGTCCATCATATTCATTCTGCATCACAGCTGCATCCTCTTCCCGCCAATCCTGACGATGAGAATAATAAAATCCGACCTTCATGCCATATTTATGACAAGCTTCCACCAGTTCTTTCAGAGGATCTCCTTTATAGGGTGTACGTTCTATATCAAAATCCGAGACACTACTTGGGTATAAACAAAATCCTTCGTGATGTTTGGTAGTAAAGACAAGATATTTCACCCCTGCATTCTTTGCCATTTTTACCCATTCCTCCGGATTGTATTTATCAAGCGTAAAACCGGAAGCCAATTTCTCATATTCACTGTTGGGCACTTTTGCAAAGTTCTGAATCCACTCACCGATTCCGTCTACCGGTTTTCCGTTCCATTCACCGGCAGCTACAGAATACAGCCCCCAATGAATAAACATCCCGAAACGAGCTTCACGCCACCAATCCATATCCGCAGATTGTCTGGCATAACCCAATACTGAAACCCAAACCAATAAAAAGATACTTAATGCCTTTCTAAAATTCATAGTAACTATTTTTTTCAATTACCTTATCCGGTTATTTCTAACCGGATATTAATCACTTTATTTCTGTTTTGTTAGTTTCATATACACAGGAAGTCCGTTTCGCAACAAACAAGACACTTCCGTATTTCCATTCTCCATTGTCTTTAAGAACACACCAGGCACATTTCCATCCATCTGCCAGATACCTTTCAGTTCAATAAATGCAGGGGTAGGAATCTCCTTCCAGTTCTTCTTGTCCAGCATTTTAGGACGCAAGTTCGGATTGGCCATACCCAACGACAGACTACCATCCGTATTCTTTTGTTCTATCAGTAACAGTTCCGTAGCTGAAGAAACTACCTCACCGGCTGTCAATCCCTTCGCAGGAGTAAAGAATGAATAAGCCAGCACATTCTTCGGTGCATATTTAATGATGTGCAAGGAATCCTGCATTTCCACTACCGAAAATAATTCTCCTTTTGTCTGACGGTCGGCCACATCCTTCATCTTAGCTTCATCCGCTGCCGGAACTACTACAAAAGAATAAGACTTCTTCTCCGGTTTCACTCCGTGGTTCATATACGCTTTTGCCACCACTTCTTTAGCCGGTTTGCCAGCCATACCTACAGAAGAAGGCGTTTCCTGTTCGTCATAAATCACTGTAAGTTCATCGTGACCTGCCGGAACAAAGAAGCCGGTTGAAACAGGATTAATCATCGTCACAGGTTCTGAAGAAGCATAATTCTGGCGATTTCCCTTCGTTACCTCCTGGCCGTTCACAGTCAACTTATTGTACTGTTTACTTACTACCGACTGGAATAAGTTCGTAGCCGTAATCATGTTATCCGCATAATCACCCTTTGCAGAAATACCATTCCCAATACTGAACAACATACCGTCAATAGCCAACACCGACTTACAGAAAGTAAGATTGGTAGGAGTAAATCGCTGGCTTCCCCAACGGTCATCCTGATCAAAAGCGGTAGCAAAGAGTCCGTAATCTTTCATCGATACAGCCCCGGCAAAATTACTCGTTCTGGCCTTCTGGTCAAAACGATCCTTATCGTTCTTATAAGGCATCATTTCCGCCCAGTCGGTATAATGTACTGTCGTACTTCCCGGCATCATATTCCAGTCCCATCCGGCACCCTTGTTCTCATTGTTAGAAGGATAACCTGTAGGAACCAGTCCTCCGTCGTACAGAATCTCCAGCGTACCGTGACTCTGGTAACGTCCGAAACGATTGGTCTTGTTATAAATTTCACTTCCCCACAACATAGCCGTAGGCGACTTCATCACAGCCACCCATCCCGGCTGGCGATACACTCCGGCCGAGCTGTAGTTATACTGGTAGAATCCGTTGGCATCAGCAGCCGGTACCGGATACTTATCCGTCTTAAAGAAGTAATTATAATAAGCAGCCAGTTCCTTATCTAAATCCGTGCCTGTGGCATCCGCTCCAATCTCAATCAACTGTTCGAACAGTTTCTGCGTAAAGGGCACTTCAATACTATAGAAAGGATGGCGTCCTGCCATACTGTTGGCATAAATCCGGTTCTTATCACCTTCTGCACGCACAGCAGTCATGTAAATCGTTACGACAGCCTTTTTCAGTCTTTCGTACGATTTAGGGTCAATCTTGAAGGAAGTCCCCTTGAAACGATAGAAGTATTCCACCCACGTTTTGTAAGAATACATGTATCCGTTATAATGCGCATTGTGGTGGAAACCTGTACCGTCCGGCTTCAAGATGTCCTTATTGCCCACATTATAGCGCGTACATACCCGCAGGAAGCCAGAGAGTAACTGCAAGTCCTGCACAGCCTGCTGGTCGTTCGGGTTAGCCAGTGCCAGATTAAACACGTATGGCACAATATTGAAAATATAGTCCGAACTAATCCAGTTCAGGATGGCCTTATCTCCTTGACGAATCACGTCCACTTCCAGTAATTTCTGTACGGCTGCAATCATTTTAGCCTTACGAACTTCATCACATACCGGAATGGCACTCATCAAATCAGTCGGAATCGTTCTCACATCACTATAGTTGCTATATACCAGCTTAGGCATACGAAGGAAAAAATTGTGTGTAAACAGATAATCCAGATATAAATCCAAATCGCCTTTGGCTGATTTACCGTATTTCTGCACACCGTATGACAGCGCACGTACCGTTTTTGCCACATCTCTCAGATGCTGGTTCATCACTTTCTCGCCCCATAAATCTGCTCCTGTCACGGTATAGTCTCCCGTACGCTGCAGCATCAGCATCTTTAGCCCCATCTGTGCGGACTTCAGCTCACTCTCAGAAGCCTTCGGTTCCGGAAACTTATATTTCTTACGGAACTCTGCAAGTTCTTTCAGCTTCGTTTCGCCCGCATCCTGATTCACCGTCTGCTGTACTGCCGCATCTGTCGTTATGTTACCGGCTGCATGCACAGCCGGAGTACACATTCCACACAAAAAAAGTAAATAAAGATTTCGTGTTAAGTTCATGATACTCGATTTTTAAATTTCGTGTTTTTACAAAATATTCTACCCGCATATACGACATTGTCTTTGTACTCCAAGCCTTTCCAAGAGCACAAAGACAATGCACTACCAACCTTATTTCAAGGCACTAAGCCAGCCCGGTACATAACCCAGGCGTCGTTTCAATTGTGCTTCATAAAGAGAATTTGGTGACACCGGTGCATCCAGACTTTCGTAATACTTAATCTGGCTTTCAGAGGTATCAAATGGAACAGATATACCATTCCACCCCACAATGATTGGCGGCATGTTTTTCCACCATATATTATTATCATCCCACCAGATCCATTTATTGTTCCAACCTTTGTCACAAATCACTCTGGTAGCTGTCATATTCCATATTGTCAAATCATTCAGATGATTGGGCAACTGTTCGTCATCACCCCCTTCTCTCCATGCCACAAAACCACCTTGGCAAATATCAATCAAAGTAGCACGCGGCTGAGTAGCATGCGATTCAAAGCAGGAATCATCTCCCCATCTCACGTTCCAGATAACAGCTCCCATGCTTTGCTTCGACACACCACATCCGTGATACTGACCTGCACCTTCCATATAATCACCCAAATTATGTCCTCCACTATCAGTTGCAACTTTACCATCACTATGATCATACACCTTACCAATAAACACACGTGAAGAAGCCTGCGAACGAATGGCAGAGTGACCTCTGTTGCCTGAAATTTCTATATCGTAAGCTGATACATTGGCACACGATACAAACGAATGTGCCTCACTCACGCTCTCAAAGTTCACCCGTCGCATCCAGGAGTTTGTCAGACGAATCATTTGTATAGGCTTGAAAGCACCGTCGTCATCCGCGCTGCCATGGTGTCTAAAGTCATCTTTAGAGTGGCCCAAGAATGTCAAGTCTTCCACTCCCACATTCTCATAATGCGGATACTGATTAACCTTCCATCCCCATTTAGCCTCAATCTTACGCATAATCGGTTCATAGAAAGTCAGGGTATTGCCCGAAATTTGCTTTACCTGATGATAATCATAAATTTGTACTCCCTTGTTATTAAGTTCTGTCCAATTAGAAGAAGTTGCATGAGGAGCCAATTCTTCAGCCACAAGTGTCGGATCATTATTCTTCAATGACACACAAATCCAGTCACCCACATTAATACCTGAAGTAGAAGCAACTTCTATTGAAAACGCTCCTTTCTCAGCATCTCCTGTGACTGTTGTTAAATTACCCAAGCCATTATTATTCTTAAACTCTATCAGATTCGGAGTTGACCACATATCCGTGCTGGTCGGATTATTCTTAACTGCCATTTCAATAGTAGTTTTATTCCTGCCTGCTCCCTTGAAGATAATATTTCCCATGGTCAGACGCAAGGTTTCTACAGTTTCCGCGTCATCTCCTCCACGCAAAATATATTTTCCGACCGGGAAATAGATAATTGCATTGGCATTATCTCCTCCAATATGATATCTTAGTGTCTTACCTCCATCTTCATCAGTTTTTTCCTTACATCCCATCGCTTCTTTCAAAATCTTAATCAGCGCCGGACGGTCAGAAACCTCATCATTCCCATTGGCTCCATAGTCTTCAATATTATATACCTTATAAATAGCACTTCCCTGTGCCCCACCGGTTATATAACCGTTATAATATTTATTACCATTGGCATCAGTAAGCGGAGTATCAAAATCTATCATCACATCCGGAGGAGCTACTTCGCCATACATATATCCTGCATACGAAAAGTCCAGCAGCACATTATCATCCGCCTGCATCATAAACTTCTTCCACGCTTCCGCATCCGCAGCAGCAGCTTCTACATCCAGGTTCAAGGCAAGTTCGCCTACTGCGGTCTGTAATGAGAATGCCCCGGTTTCCGTCACCGAAGCCGACTTGAACAGTGAATAGCTGGCCGTTGTTTTTTCTTCCAGCGAAGGCACAATGTCGGTAGAGAGATTCTTCCACTGTACACCGTTCAAAGACATTTTCCAGCATCCGTCTTCGCCCAGCGCAATCTGCGGAGTGAACACTCCCTTTCCGGTCTTTTTCAGGGCCGGAACCGCATTGCCGCTCAGGTCCGTCAACTCGGTCTGCGTGCCGTTCAACTGACAAACCCAATATCCGGCCTCATTAATGCCCAGCAAAGGAATATCGTTATCCACTTCGGCAGAAGCAGACGCATTGACAGTCCATCCATTATCCAGCATTACTTTATAGCCTGACATCCCGTTTTCCGTATAGGAAACCACCTTCGCACCACCTTCTGCCATCAATTGCAGTGCGGCCACATCCGTGTTATATTGCTGTAACAGATTCACCACCTCTTCCGGCTGTTCAGGAATGACAACCGGTTCTGCCACTTCCTCATCCGAGCAGGAAAGCCAGAACAGAGAGGCCAAAAGAGTGATTCCAAAATTCAGTTTTTTCATGATATTATATTTTTATACGTATTCAGACACCGTTTAAATGTGTTTTTAATACTGTTTGAACAGCATCTGAATACGGGTTAAAATCTATTTCTCAATAAGACTAATCCAGCAAAGCGCCTATCCCTTCATAAGCGGCAGAAACCTTGAAGACTCCATTTGTAATATCAAAGGTACCCCCGTCGAAAGGATTTACGTCCAGATAATTGAGTGTGTAATCAGTATAATTTCCCGGCCTATATCCATTCTCATGTATCACAATCCAGTTCTTTTTATTTGCTGTCTGGTCATAAACTGTATTGCCAGTCAATTCCAATTGTTCCAATTCTACAGCAGCATCACTCCGTTTCGTCAAGAATAGCCAAGAACGGGAATCGGTATTATCATAATCATTCCACATCAGATTGGCTTTCGAAACTATATTTACGGCCCTCATTCTCATCATCGCATTCTTAGAATAAAGATTGACAATCGTATTGTTATTGACAGACAGGCTGTAGATGGCATCCAATTTGGTCTCATCCAGATTTGCCTGCAACAAAGAGAAACCAGAAATTCCCTGAGCCGACTGAGAAGCATAGAGCACATTATTACTACATGTGAAGCTTTCATATCCAGAATATTTCGTTCCAGCAGCAGGTGAAGTTATATTCACCAAATTGATATTTCCGGTTGATGGAAGGAAGGAAAATCTGTTGCCATAAAATACAATATTCTTGATGTGTATATTAGCCTTTCCTGATAAATTAATCACATTGAATGCCTTATTACCTGTATTTGGGAAAGTAGCTTTACACTGATCGAATACCACATAATCAAGGTTAGATTCTTCACTCCCGGCATTGACCACATAAGTTTGTGTATAGGTTGAAAAATCCATCTCTATATTCTTCAAGGCCAATCCTATTCCTCCGTCCTTTCCTAAATTGAAATATTGATGAGTTGCTCCGTTTGACTTTATAGCCAACTTAGATTGCGTATCAACATCAGTTCCTATGATAATCAGATTTTTTAATCCAAATCTTGTATGCGAAACGTCCGTTACATCACTGTCCACAAAATAAATACCATCCGCACCAATATTCTTGTCATCAGCAGATGAAGAACTCGTTATATGCTTTACGGTCAAAGAGACATCCTTCTTATTAATCACCATGTGGACACCATTCGGGTCACCCACCACAATGTCCATACCGGCCTGATATTCATCCCAATAATTAGCAATTTCTGTTCTCGCCACAATCTCGTCCGTAACGGTGTTGGCACCACGGTTCACTTCCATCGTTACCACACACTTGCTTGCACCAGAAGGAGGAGTCACCTTCACTTCCAATGTCTGTTCTCCCGACAGACTGGAATAATCAGGAACCTCCGCCTCCCAATCGGCAGGCACTATCGGGCGGATAATATCACCTGACTGAATGTTTACTCTCACTTTCAAAGTGGCGCCACCGGTACCGATATACCACACTTCCCCGTCGGCAAGTTCAGGTTCGGTAATTTCACATACCAAATCCTTGACTACTGGAATAGTATATGGGGTGCCGTCAGAAAGAGTTATCGTAATAGAATTACCATCAGTTGCAGGCGTCACGCTGGAAATCGGGCTGGTGCCGGATGCCGTACCCGTAGCCTTTACACCAAGGTCTGTCCATGTAACACCTCCATCATAACTCACCCACCAGTTTTCATTTTCAATCTTGAATTGCGGAGTATAAGGAGCATCCTCACCATCTTTCGCTTCTGCTTTCTTACCTGAATCTACACCGGCAATAATCCAATTTCCGCTTTCTTCGTCAATCGTAATGGAAGGGTAATTGGCTCCCACAATTCCCTGAGTCAAAGTCAACGTTTCCCCGTTACTCAATGTCAGGGTATAATTTGTTCCATCAAATGAATAGCTTGTGATGGTTTTATTTCCATCCAGCAGCACACGGATGATGTTCATATCGTCATTCAGCTTCTGCACCTGTGCTTCGTAATCCTCCACACGGTCTTTCAGCGAATTTATGTCTCTTTCCAAATCGGTCGTGTCGCATGCAGCCATTCCGCACACCAACAAGCCGAACAATAATGATTTATATAGTTTCATAGGATTACAGTTTTAGTTATTCCACAGTTACAGTCAACTTCTTCACCAGACGATGGCCGGCGGCATTGTATATCTCAAAATAAATGTCGTATTGATCAGGAGACAAAGTTGTTCCGGCAGGAATGCTTATTGTCAGATTACCAGTATCCGCATCGGTCAGTTTCACTTCCAGCGGTGTGGGACTTATCACTACATCAGCCACTTCCTTCAAGGTTACCGTAAGAGTCAAAGAAGAAGAAGAAGTACTCAACGTATAAGGGCCGGCTGAAAACGTCATATTCAGTCCGCCCAGCAAAGCAACTTCCACATAGCTGTCGGAGCCGTAAGGCTTGAACTGCAACACGTTGTTATTGCCCTCTTTCACCTTTATCTCTTCGAAGATGCTGGGATTTATCTTATCCACCTCGGCCACATTATAAGGTCCGGGCACCCGTTGCACTGCTCCATCTCCAATCTGATAGCACCAGTAGCCCTCTTCGTCAACAGACATTTTAGGAGTCGAGCCGGACTTTCCATCCACGGGATTGGCAGTAGCCGGATTTCCCGCCTCATCTTTCAGTTCAATCACTTCACCATTATAGCTGAACACCCACTTTCCTTCCTCACTGATGGTCACTACCGGGAGTTCTCCTTCCGGCATTCCTCCATACACCGTCCAGGAATTACCGTCACTCAGTTTCAGGGTATAATCTCCATTCTCATTCTGCGTATAACTTGTGAAATAAGTTTTTCCATTCGACAGGTTATAGAAAGTATTGATATTGCTGTTCAGCTTATCAAACTCCACCTGTAACGCATCCAAGCGTGCGGACAAAGCATTGATGTCATCACGTATCTCGTCCCGGTCGTCGCACCCAGAGAATGTGACGAGGGAGAATATGCTTAAAAATAGTAATATATGTTTTTTCATAATGATTCTTTTTTATTCCAACTCTACCTGAAGTTTATCTACTGCCCATAAGGTTCCCTTATTTACACGCACAACAATTTCATTTGTGTTATCAGCAACTACTGTAGCTCTACCTATTACTGGAGCATATACAGTCAAAGTATAATTATATCCATTAGCATCAGCCGCCTCTTTTTTTGTAAGCTCTGCACGCCAACCTGCTGGATAAATAGGAGCCAAAGGATTTCCTTCAGATATTTTTACGCGAAATTCCTTCATCTCACCGTTAACAAATGGAACAGGAGTACCGTTATCGCTTCCTTCAATTTTACATTCCAAACCTGCTGCTACCGGTAATGAATACTCCTTACCATCCACACCTTTTATTGTAAAAACAGTACCATCTTCACTAAGCGAAGCAGATTCAAAGAACTGGTCGCCCAAACTGGTTCCCGTACCTAAATCACCTCCAGGCACATCAGACCATCCACTTTCGCCAAAGCGAACTTGCCATTTCCCTTCTTCAACTCGAAATTCCGGGTAACCTTCACCATTTTTACCATCTTCTCCTACGGCCTTTACCCCTGTAGGATTTCCATTCACGACCCAGTAACCGTTATTATCCACTGAAATCTCAGGCTGTACAATAGTACCCGGTTGCCCAATAATCAATGTCATTACACTTCCATCACTCAATGTAATAACATACTGTCCATTATTTTCTGTAACACTTTTAATAGTTTTCTGCTGTGGATCAAGTACATAAGCCAAGACCTCTACATTATCGTTCAAAAGTTTAACCTGCTCTTCAATCAATGCTACACGGTCCTTCAGGTCGTTCACATCGTCTTTCAGGTCGTCTACTTTACATCCCACCAAAGACACTACCATCAGCGTGAGAAAAATATACGATTTAATATATTTCATAGAATAAGTAATTTAAAGTTATTCAACGACATTCACAATGAACTCACACAATTTCTGTTGAGACTCTTCGTAATTTGAATTATTCAGAACAAAAGTAGCCCGATAGGTACCCACATTGCTATAAGTGTATGTATAATCAGACATAGGTAGATTGATTTCCTTAATCTTAATCCCTGTATCAACATCATCAGTCAGCTGCCAGTTAATATAATCCGACACTAACCATGAATATTTCCACACACCATTAGCCGGACAGCCCGCTATATCAATATTCCCAGAAGATAGATTAGCAAAGTTCCAATATCCTTCTACACCACTCTTTACCGCTCCATACTCCATATCAGACGGCATATCAAACTCATTATCTTTATGCTCATCAAATTTAGTTTTATTCTTCATATTAACAGGAGTCAGTCCGAATGCATCTGCAGAAATAATCATTGTCCGATTATCTTTCAACTTGGTTTCAATGCATATATCTTCAAAATGAAAGGTCGATTGCAAAATTGTTTCTTTAGGAGTTGTTGAATTCTGAGGCGCAACTTTCTTATCTCTATTCAACACAAAGGCCAATGTCATTTTCTTGCCAATATAAGGAGTCAAATCTTTTTTAATCTGCTTGGCATTATAAGCATCAGTTGACTTATCTGGCATTTCACTACGTTCCACCAATTGTTGCCAGTTGACTTGCTCTTCCAGCATCACAGAATCGGCTTCAAAATCACGGCTCAATCCTGGAAATACAGGCTCACCATTTTCGTTTTCTGTTACGAACAGTACATCCATCTGATTTTTGCAAGAATTCTCCGGATCTGTTCTGAATATACCATACTGCGCCCAAATCTTAAACTTCAGTTCCGCTGACACAATATCTTCCAAAGGAATCTCCGTACGGTTACGGTAAGCATACTGATGTCCCAATTCTCCACTGAAGAAGGTAATCACATCAGGCTCACCTTCCAAACCGAAGGTTACCGGACAATTTTTCTTCACCGTAATGACTTTACCGTCATAGCTCACATTATCATCTGCCACTACATTCACACTTGCTCCTTCCAAATCTTCAAACAAAGTCTGCTGACAAGAAGCAAAGCCAACAATCAAAAAGGCTGATGCCAATAATTTATATATCTTCATGTTACGCAAATTCTTTTATAGAAACGACAAATAGTTACCATCCAGGATTATTTCCTGTTATCAATTTGTTTACTGCTTTCTCACTATCTGGAATCGGGAAATAATTATAACGTTCCGGAATTGCAAAGAACGAAGCAACCTGAGAACCCTGATTCCAATTTCGTCCACTATTAGCTCGACTAACCTGTCTATTCATACTCTGAATATAATCTCCCCAACGTATCAGGTCATAACGACGTATCAATTCAAAACACATTTCTTTAGCACGTTCATCCTTAATCTTATTACGGAATTCATCTTGTGAAAGCCCTTCCGGCAAATCACTGATTCCAGCTCTTCTCCGTACCTCATTGATATAAGTATAAGCCGCAGCAGGTCCATTCACCTCATTCTCTGCCTCAGCAAGCATCAACAGCACATCTGAATATTTCAGAATTGGGAAATTAATGGAAGTCATATTCTTATTTTTCTTGGTAGCCGGCTCGTATTCACGACGGAATTTCGCACAACATAAATCTTTGCGTGTATTATCACGGTTAGTAGGCCGCTTCGTATATACATCTCCAATCTGTTCTATACTTGAATCATACTCCGGTTCTGAACAAAGTCCATAGTCATAAGACACGCTTCCATAACCGTCTGCCGACATTACCCAATCATATAAATAATCATCCTGGAAAGTACGACCTACAATTCCTTTATCTTTACTGATTTTAGATGCACGGTATGTAAATGGAGCTATATTCCAAATGAAACGTTCATCTTTCTCAAAATCTGCAGAAACTTCCTCTTTAGTTGTAGGCCCCACATACCCAAATAGTTCATACAATTTAGGAGTAGCCCATATAAATGCATAAGCATAACCTGGATCAGCTTTTCCCACTACGTTGGTCAGAGAAGAAAAGTCCGAACACTGAATTCCGATAGTATTTCCAACACGGCCTTCTGCCCGAACATCACCCGTACCGTCTCCAGCAAATTCAGCCTCCCAAATACTCTCATGTTTATTACTTGTATCATACTTATCAGAACACATATCAATAAAAATATCCCAGTACTTACCTGACAACTCATGTCCACCTTCAGAAACTACTTTCTTAGCAAAAAAAGCAGCCTTTTCAAAACGTTCACGAGTTTCAGCTGGCGCAGGTAGATTATCACGATAGTGTTCACCAGCCCAGAACAAATACACTCTGGCAAGAATACCCCATGCCGCTGATTTAGAAATACGCCCTGGCAAATAATCCAAAGCTGCAGCCGAAAGCAAACCACCTGTTTCTGTATTTGCAGCTTCTTCCATTTCTTTCACTATAAACTGATAAATCTCATCTTTGGGCGTACGAGGAAGATCCTTCCCCGACAAACTTTCAGAAGAAGAAGTAGATTGTGTCTTGAACGGTACGTCTCCCCAATTCTGTACCAAATTAAAGTAATAGAACGCACGAAGGAAGCGAGCTTCATCTCTAAACTGAAGACGCTTTGCATCTGTAATGTCTTTCACCTTATCAATCTGCTCCAAGAAATAATTAGCTCTTTCAATACCATTATATAAAGTAAACCAAAGCCCTGTAACTGCAGGGTCGCTTGTGGTAGCAAGATTGCAAATTAATCCAGTATTCGACACACGGCCAGTAGAACCGCCATAACAACTTAAGTCATCACCACCAGCCAACAAATAATAGTCTCCTCCATAAAAAGTAGACTGACCAAGAATCGCATAAATTCCTGTCAACACAGAACTAGCCTCATTTTCATTCTGAAAATAGTTTTCAGGCACAATCTCATAAGGTTCCTTATCTAAAAAGTTACAGGAAGCCACGACTGATGCCATTATCAATGAAAGGAATGTATATTTTATCTTTTTCATATATGCTTAATCGTATAATGTGTAAATATTAAAATCCCAAACTCACGCCAAAGTTCACGGCATAAGCACGTGGATAAGCTGAATAATCCAACCCTGGAGTTAATGCTCCTGTACGGATGGATACTTCAGGATCATATCCTGAATATCCTGATATTGTCCATAAATTTTGTCCAGCTACATATACACGTGCACTTGAAATTTTCCAGTTCTTTAACAATTTAGCAGGTATAGTATAACCTAATGTTAATGTCTTGAGTCGAAGGAAAGAAGCATCTTCAATAACACGAGTAGACACGACTTGATTAGAGCTAGAACGGAAAGCTGCCGGAATATCACTTTCCGGATTATCTGGTGTCCAACGGTCGGCATAGCTTGCAAACTGATTTAAGTCCTTCTTACCATTCGGGTTTTCAAAGAATAAACGATTCGCATTCAAAACATCATTTCCGTATGACCACTGAAAGAAAATACTTAAGTCAAAGCCCTTATAAGAGAAATCATTGGTAAAACCACCTGTATGGATAGGAAGTCCACGGCCAATGAACGTACGGTCGCTGGAATCAATAACTCCATCACCATTGATATCTTTATATTTAGGCATACCCGGCTGTGTATTGGTTTCTCCAGAGAAAGCCGGGACTCCAGGACGTAAAGTATAGACTCCACCAGAAGAATAAAAATCATCGTACTTATAGGTACCTTCATACACGTAGCCGTACATCATACCCATTGAATATCCTACCTTGGCAATGTAAGTCGGCTGAGAGTTATAATTTTGATCAAAATAAGCAGCTGTCAACAATGTATTCTGGTTCTCAGCCAATTCCAATACCTTATTTTTATTAAATGCAATATTAAAATTAGTAGACCACTTAAACCCTGCACGATCGATATTCACAGTATTCAAGGTCAATTCAATACCTGAATTACGCACTTTTCCAATATTTTTCATCGCACTGAAGAACCCTGTTGTCTGAGGTAGTGTAGCATCCAACAATAAGTCACGGGTTGTTTTCCAATACCAGTCAAAATTCATTGAAATACGTTCGTCAAAGAAACCTAAATCCAAACCAACATTCCATTGTTCCGTCGTTTCCCATTTCAAATCCTCATTTAAAATAGAAATAGGTGCCACACCAATACTATTCAGATTATTTTCAAACGGATACACAGTTGAAGAATTACTACCATTTGAAATATAAGTTCCCGTTTTGGATTTAAGCATAGATAATAATGCATAATAATCATATTCACCTACACGGTTATTACCTGTCAACCCCCAACTAGCACGAAGCTTACCGTTTGACAAAACTTTTGATAAAGGTTTCAAGAAATTTTCCTTACTGAAACTCCACGCAGCTGAAGCTGAGGGGAAATAACCAAAACGATTTTTCTTACTAAACTTAGAAGAACCATCGGCACGGAATGAGGCAGTAGCATAATATTTTGATTTATAATCGTATTTTACACTTGCCAGGAAAGACATCATAGACCAGGAAGACTTCAGAGATGTAGTGGTACTAGGAATACCTTCGTTCATTCCTGCCATTCCCAATGATTCATTCGGAATATTTGTTGTTTTAAAAGAATAACTTTCATAATCTGAATTCTGGAATGTGACACCCAACAAGTTATTGAATGCATGATGTTTCTTTACTCGTGTCTGATAAGTCAGCACATTCTCATTTAACCAGGTCAAACGTTGACTACGAGTAACTGTCGCATTAACTTTATCATTAGAAATTGGACTTCCATAACGCGACTTAGAGTTATTAAATGCATCATTGCTACGAGAGTCTTGTGTATAACCTCCAGAGACCTTCAGCCTTAACCCTTTGATAAATTCATACGCCACATAGCCATTCAACTGCAAGTTATTAATATAGTTTTTACGATAAGAGTTCAATAAATCCATATACGGATTAAAACGATAGTCATTTGTCATATCCAATGCATCATCAATTGCATTTTCCTTTAAGCCTTCCAAGGACTTACTAGTATGATTCACCGGACGATAACCCCAAACACTATAAAACAAGTTATTCATACCACTTGATGAATACAAAGAAGTAGAACTTCCGGTCTGAATGCTACGAGAGTAGTTAGCTGTAATGCTCGCATCCCATTTACCGTGGCGAACCACTGTATTTAAACGCGTCTGAAAACGCTTGTAATTTGAACATAAAATTACACCGTCCTGATCAAAATAAGAAACAGAAGCATTATAACGTACTCCTTCAGAACCTCCCATCAAACTTACAGCATGGCTTTGCTGCCAAGCAGTTCTAAAAATCTCATCCTGCCACGCATATTGAGGAACATTCCGATAATAATCCAAATCATAATAAAGGTTGTTCCCATTTTCGTCTAAAACAGGTTGCTTATTCTCGTCATACTGCATCAAATAATACCGCTTGGTATCTTCTGGATACAATTCATTCTGAAGTCTGATAAATTCATAAGCATCCATCAAAGGAATTGTTTTTGTGATATGCTGCACACCAAAACTTCCTTCATATTTTAACTGCGGCTTTCCAATTTTTCCTTTCTTAGTAGAAATAATAACTACACCATTGGCACCACGAGCACCATAAATTGAAGTTGCAGAAGCATCTTTCAGCACGTCAATTGATTCTATATCTGACGGATTAATTGTCGAAGCAATAGCCGGGTCTTCCACAGGAAAACCATCCACTACATACAACGGAGAGTTATCCTGAGTCAATGAGTTGTTACCACGAATCACAATATTCATGGTTCCACCAGGCGTTCCCTCACCAGAACTTACATTCACACCCGCAATACGTCCTCCCAATGTCTGGTCAAAAGACGAAGAAGGAGTATTCAACAAATTATCCATATCTACTTTAGCAACAGCACCAGTCAAATCACTTTTCTTCACTTCCTGGTAACCTACTACTACTACTTCATCCAACACCTTCGTATCTTCTTCCAGTACGATAGACATCGGCTTAGAGGTATCCACCTGCAGTTCTTTTGTGGCATACCCAATAAAAGAAATTACAATAATAGATTTTTTGTTGGGTACACCCAATGAGAATTTACCATCAATATCAGTAATGGTTCCCTGAGTAGTACCTTTCACCTGGATACTGGCACCAATAACGCTTTCACCCGTCTGGTCAACCACAGTACCCCTCACGAGTACCTGGGCCATAGCCACAGTTACAGAGAACAAGACGAACAACATCATGCTCAATCCCCTTCTCCATAGAATAGTTCGGAATTCGGTTTGCATACAAGAATTTAGATTAAATTTAGATTTTAAAGTTTTCGTCACAAATGTACAGTTTAATTATAGAAAGAGGTGACAAAATAGTTCATTTAAGGGTGCAAAAATATTCATCACCTAAAATACACCCCAAAGAGTAAATTCATAACCAAATGATTCACAGCAACATACAAAATGCAATATGATAAAGAACATCTATTAAACGCCACTAATTTCACCCTTCAAAAAACGCTTCGACGTTTAATCCAAAACGCAAGTACGTTTTAGTTAAAACACAAGTGCGTTTGACTTCAAACACAAGGACGTTTTAATCCAAACGCACTTGCGTTTTCAAAAGATACCAAAAATCATCTTTTTTTCCTCTTTTAAAAGAGGAAATACGTATTCGGAATCGTTTTTCTGTTTCTATTATTTGCAGAGTTTTCAAATTAGCCCTATCTTCGCATGATAAAAACATTCAACTTTTTATGACCCGGATGAACAGAATAAAGAAACTAAAAAAAATCCGCCTCCACCATGAAGGAACCCACATCCTGATTACCAGTGCAGTCCTGCTGCTGCTTATCAACGCGGCTTTATACTGGGGGATAGAGTGCCGGATACCTTTTTATATCGTGGCAGCCGTAAGTGTCGTAGTCTACTTGCTGATGGTCAATTTCTTCCGCTGCCCGATTCGGTTGTTCAAAGGAGACACGGAGAAAACCGTGGTAGCTCCGGCAGACGGACGCATAGTCGTGATAGAGGAAGTGGACGAGCATGAATATTTCCATGACCGCCGTCTGATGATTTCCATCTTTATGGACATCACCAATGTACACGCCAACTGGTATCCTGTAGACGGGGTGGTAAAACATGTAGACCATCATAACGGACGGTTCATGAAGGCGTGGCTTCCCAAAGCCAGTACGGAAAACGAGCGTTCCATGGTGGTAATTGAAACGCCTGAGGGTCATACGGTTATGGCACGGCAGATTGCCGGTGCGGTGGCAAGACGCATCGTAACATACGCCGTACCGGGTGAAGACTGTTACATTGACGAACACATGGGATTCATTAAATTTGGTTCGCGAGTGGATGTGTACCTGCCGTTAGGTACGGAAGTTTGCGTCAGCATGGGGCAAAAGACAACTGGTAACGAAACGGTAATTGCCCGCTTGCCTTAATCCTGCAATACAATATTTACACCTTATTATATTTATACCTTTTATATATAGGATATGGCTAATGTGATAACCCGGAATATTCCCAATACGATTACGAGCTGCAACCTGTTTTGCGGATGCATAGCCAGCTACATGGCTTTTCATAGCAAATATGAATTAGCCTTGCTTTTCATCGTATTAGGAGCTACATTTGATTTTTTCGACGGGATGACCGCCCGTCTGCTACATGTCTCTTCTCCCATCGGAAAAGAACTTGACTCTTTGGCAGACGACATCACGTTCGGACTGGCACCGGCTGCCATTGCTTTTTCCTTGTTTAAAGAGGTACATTATCCGGATTTTCTTCAGCCGTTGTCAGGAATCATGCCCTATACGGCTTTCCTGATAGCAGTCTTCTCTGCCCTGCGACTGGCCAAGTTTAACCTGGATGAACGGCAGACCTCTTCCTTTATCGGGATGCCAACTCCGGCTAACGCATTATTCTGGGGTTCACTGACCGTAGGTGCACACAGTTTTTTGGTGTCCGACCATTTCAACGCTTTATACTTGTTCATCCTGGTAGTAGTCATGTCATTGCTGCTGGTGGCAGAACTCCCGATGTTCTCCCTGAAGTTCAAAGACCTGTCATGGGGACATAACAAGGTAAGCTATATATTCCTGATAGTCAGCATTCCTCTGTTAATCATTTTCCAACTGAGTGGATTCGCGGCTGTCATCGTCTGGTATCTCATTCTGTCATTACTGACATATAAGAAATAGCTGAGAAATCGTATGGCACATTTTTTGCATATCTCATATTAAAAACAAAAGACAATGTTCCATATTTTAGGCTTTCTATTTTTTATCATACTGGTTGTTCTGGTGATTGGATTGCTCATTCTTTCCAAAGTCGTCAGTCTGGTATTCGGATTCAAGCGTCGTATGCAAGGTAAGAATTCGGGTCAGAGAACAACTTACTCTTCTCAAAATTATCAGTCGAACCCTCGTCAGGAAGAGACAACAGATTCTTACTCCACACAAGGAGATGTACCTGTGCGTCAACGCAAAAAGATTTTCGATAAAGACGAAGGGGAATACGTGGAATTCGAAGAAATCAAATAAATCTTCATCTTCTCTTTCGGAAGAAATCTTTCATCAGCCCGGCACATTCATCGGCCAGCACTCCTTTCACGACCACGGTCTTCGGATGCAGGGCTTGAGGTGCATAGCGCTGGTAACCTCTTTTCTCGTCTTCCGCACCGAAAACGAGCCGACCGACCTGCGACCAGGCAATAGCACCGGCACACATCACACAGGGCTCCACCGTAACGTAGAGCGTGCAATCAGTCAAATATTTTGCTCCTAACGAATTGGCAGCGGCAGTGAGTGCCTGCATCTCGGCATGGGCTGTCACATCGTGCAGTGTTTCGGTCAGGTTATGCGCACGCGCCAGAATACGGTCACGACAGACCACCACGGCTCCCACCGGAACCTCTCCTCTTTCTGCTGCCCGTGCGGCCTCAGCCAGAGCCTGTTTCATGTAAAAAGAATCGTCTGCCATAAGTTATCTGCGCATATCGTGTTCCTTGAAAAGAGTAGGATAATCTTCCTCCATATTCTGATGGATAAAAGCCAGTACGGTCTCGCGAAGCCAGCGTGCCTTGTTGGTTATCTGGTATTTCTCCAGATAACGGTCTACAATTCGCACCTCTTCTTCGCTCATCAGACAAACCATCCGCTGGCGGCGGGGAGGATTACTGACTGGTACTTTTTTTCTTTTTTTTCCGCTATTTACCATCTTCGGTGCAAAATTAGCGTATTCTGTTAAAATGGAAGCATAAAAATGCGTATTTTTGCGAAAAAGCGGAAAAATGGCATCACATAATGAGCTGGGAAAAGAAGGAGAAAATGCGGCCGTGAAGTACCTGCTGGAGAAAGGATATGAAATCAGGCACCGAAACTGGCACTCCGGACACCGTGATCTGGACATTGTGGCACAGAAAGACGGTGAGCTGGTCATTGTGGAGGTAAAGACGCGAAGCGATGCCTGTTTCGGACAGCCGGAGGATGCGGTGGACAGGCGTAAGATAAGAAGCATTGTGGCCTCTACGGATGCGTACGTCCGAAAGTTCGCCATTGACCTTCCGGTTCGCTTTGATATTATCACGGTAGTAGGAAGCCGCCCTCCTTTCCACATAGCACACATTGAGGACGCCTTTTTCCCGCCCGTGTGGAACTAACTTTGAAACAGAAAAGAACAATGACATATCCTGAACCTATTGTATTGGCAGAAACGACTTCTACCAACACATATCTGGCGGCACTCTGCCAGAAAGAAGCGTGTGCGGAACTGACCACCGTGTATTCATCTTTCCAGTCAGCAGGACGCGGTCAGCGCGGCAACAGCTGGGAGTCGGAAGCCGGAAAGAACCTGCTCTTCAGTTTTGTAGTTTATCCGGAGTTTCTGGAGGCACACCGTCAGTTCTACCTTTCACAGGTGACTGCCTTGGCACTGCATGATGTATTGTCCTCTTACACGGAGGGCATTTCCATCAAATGGCCTAACGATATTTACTGGAAAGACAAAAAGATTTGCGGTACACTGATTGAGAATGACCTGACAGGCATCCATATCAGCCGTTCCATTTCAGGAACCGGCGTAAACCTGAACCAGGAACGTTTTCTCAGCGATGCCCCCAATCCGGTCTCATTATGCCAGATTACGGGCAACCAATATAACCCGCGGGAGATACTGGAACAGATTATGGAAAAAGTGACGGAGTACTATCAACTTCTGAAAGAGAACCGGACAGAGGTGCTGGAAACACGCTACAAAGAGGCGCTTTACCGAAAAGAAGGATTGCATCTGTTCCGCGATAAAGACGGTGACTTCCGGGCACGCATTGCCGACATAGAACCGAACGGACGACTGATACTGGAAGACGAGGACGGACAGACAAGGGGGTATTTATTTAAGGAAGTGGAATACATTTTATGATACGTACTGACCGACAGATTCTTCACATCGCCCTTCCTTCCATCGTTTCCAATATCACAGTTCCCCTGTTAGGCCTGATTGATGTCAGCATTGTAGGACATTTGGGAGCCGCTTCTTACATCGGTGCCATTGCCGTGGGAGGCATGCTGTTCAATATGATTTACTGGTTGTTCGGTTTCCTCCGCATGGGAACCGGAGGATTGACCGCACAGGCCTACGGCAGACATGACCTGCAGGAAGTGACGCGCATCCTGCTTCGTTCACTGAGCATCAGCCTGTTGCTGGCGCTGGCCTTGCTGTTACTGCAATATCCGATACGAAATATCGCATTTATGTGCATGGACACCAGTGAGGAGGTCCGGCAATTAGCTACGTTGTATTTCCACATCTGTATCTGGGGGGCACCGGCCACTTTAGGGCTCTATGGCTTCACGGGCTGGTACATCGGCATGCAGAATTCCCGCTTCCCGATGTTCATCGCCATTACCCAGAACATTGTCAATATTGCGGCCAGCCTGTTTTTTGTATTCGCACTGAAGATGAAGGTAGAAGGCGTGGCCTTAGGCACGCTCGTGGCACAATATGCCGGACTGGGCATGGCCTGTCTGCTCTGGCTGGCTTATTACCGTCCACTCCGGAAATACCTTCGCCAGAAAGCCTTGTTCGACCGTATGGAAATGAAGCGTTTCTTCCAGGTAAACCGGGATATTTTTTTCCGCACGCTCTGCCTGATTGCAGTTACCGTCTTCTTCACTTCCACAGGTGCGGCTTACGGGGATGTGGTATTGGCCGTGAATGCCCTGCTGATGCAGCTATTCACTCTCTTTTCTTATTTCATGGATGGATTTGCCTACGCAGGAGAGGCGCTGACCGGAAAATACATCGGGGCCAAAGACAATCAGTCGCTAAGACTGACCATACGGCACCTCTTCAAGTGGGGAATCGCCTTGTCACTTCTGTTCACATTACTCTACGGAGCAGGAGGAAAAAGCTTTCTCGGCTTGCTCACCAACGACACTTCTGTCATTTCGGCTTCTGAGGAATATATCTATTGGGTACTGGCCATTCCACTGGCGGGATTCTCGGCCTTTCTGCTCGATGGAATTTGTATCGGTGCCACGGCTACCCGCGTAATGCTCCGCTCCATGTTAGTGGCCTCAGCCAGCTTCTTCCTTCTCTATTATGGATTCCATACCACATTAGGAAATCATGCGTTGTGGATGGCTTTTATTGTGTACCTGGCATTACGAGGCATTGTGCAAGCCTTTTACTATTTTTCCTACAAACTTCCCTGGAAAAATTAAACACCTACCACCCCATCCAATTGCGGCATAGCCACCAGGCTATCACAATAAAGAAATAAATCCAAATGAAAAGAGGCCGATGTACCTTTATATAAAGTTTGGGGTACTTGGAACGAATAGACTCAACATAAAACAGTCCTATGATAATCGGTAAAGAAACGACCAATAAGGCATTGTACCCCCATGCTGCTGCCACATCTCCATGTAACAAAGCATGAACAGCCCGCTGTGAACCGCACCCCGGACATTTCCATCCGGTCCATACAAAAAAAGGACACTTGGGAAAAAGAGAAGAAGAAGTTGGGTTTAATGTATAATATACCACTCCAGCCAGAATCATCCCTCCTCCTATTCCCAAGTATTTCCAATACTTAGTCATTTCTTTAATTTAGCATCGAAAAGAATGCAGCTCCATATACGAGCAGATACAATACGATTACAACCAGCCCCACAATGAAGCCAATCTTCGTCCACTTCCCAGCATCTTTACTGGCCTGAAGAGCAGCTTCATAATTACCTGCTGCATATAACGAACTCACTTTACTAGCAAAAACAATTCCAGCTATACCAAAAGGCAAGCAACAAAACACTGTAACAAGGATAGACTCTGCCATCCACGTTTTCGGACATACTTGTTCACTCATAGATTAAATTTTTAAAGTAACATTAATATAATGATTGACTACCAATCAATGCAATCATTCCTAAAAAAAGGAGGTACAACACAATGCAGCCTAGCGCGACAAAAAAGCCCCACAAAGTCCAGTTTTTAGCGGTTTGTGAATAGCGCAAGGCATCATTGTAACGACCGGAATTAAAAGCGGAATCAACCTTTGCAGCGTAGACAATACCCACCACCCCAAAAGGAAGGCAGCAAAGACAAGTAACTAAAATTGATTCCACCAGCCAAGACTTAGGCGGTACAGAAGGAGACGCAACAGAAGTGTTAGGGGGCGGAGGCGGCAATTGAGCCAGCAACTCACCCAACTCCTCCATCTCGGACGCTTTTCGCCAATCGGTCATACCTACGTGCCATACCAGCACATCAGCTGTAAGCCCATTCTGTAATAATTCTTCAAAGCCGAATGGTCCCTTCTTCAATCCACCAATCAATAAATAATAATCCATTTCTTTAAATTTATTGAGTTATAGACACAAATATAGCAAAAAAAGCAAACAATCTGAATATTTGTAAAAATAAATTACTTACAAATATCAATCCACAATTCTTTTTCGTCATTGAAATACGCCACATATCCCCAATTATTTCTACCTTTGTTCCAAATTACTAAAACAAAAGAACTATGGCAAAATTCAAACGCATCCTGTTAAAACTCAGCGGCGAAAGCTTGATGGGAGAAAAGAAATACGGTATTGACGAAAAACGTCTGGGCGAATATGCACAGCAAATCAAGGAAATCCACGACATGGGGGTACAGATTGGTATCGTGATTGGTGGCGGTAACATCTTCCGCGGATTGTCTGGAGCCGGAAAAGGTTTCGACCGTGTGAAAGGTGACCAGATGGGTATGCTGGCTACGGTTATCAACAGCCTGGGATTAAGTTCTGCCTTGGTTGCAGCCGGTGTAAAAGCCCGCGTGCTGACAGCCATCCGCATGGAACCCATCGGTGAGTTCTATACCAAATGGAAAGCCATTGAAGCCATGGAAAACGGAGAAGTAGTAATCATGTCAGCCGGAACAGGTAATCCGTTCTTTACTACAGACACAGGTTCTTCATTGAGAGGTATTGAAATTGAAGCCGACGTGATGCTGAAGGGTACACGCGTGGACGGTATCTATACGGCCGACCCGGAAAAAGACCCGACTGCCACCAAGTTCGATGACATTACTTACGATGAAGTACTGGCAAGAGGACTGAAAGTAATGGACCTGACCGCTACTTGTATGTGTAAGGAAAACAACCTGCCGATTATTGTATTCGACATGGATACAGTGGGCAACCTGAAAAAGGTAATGTCTGGCGAAAACATCGGTACACTGGTACACAACTGATTATTCATTTGAATCAAAAAAATATACGGCAAGACTGGAAACGCATCCTGGTCTTGCCGTTTTTGTTTATTCACGTGTCAGTTCGTAACGGTGAAGTTCTGCATTTTTCATCAGTGGAACCGTACGCAGTTCCTCCAGCGGAACACCTGTAATACGGGCTTCCAGGCAACGGTTGATTTGTCCGTGTGCCACTACCAACACACGCTTCCCGTCATAATGCTGCCACAGATAGTCCAAGAAAGCACCGGCCCGGTCGTACATCATCTGGCGGGTTTCCACTCCAGCAGGAGGATTACTTAAGTCGACACTCCCCACGGACAGCCCGGTCCAAGGCCCCCAGTCTATTTCCCTCAACAACGTAGTCTGCTGCCAAGGCAGCTGCCGGCTCCCAACCGCCAGTTGCACGGTATCCACCACCCGTTGCAGATCACTGCTGACCACTGCATCCAGTGCAATATCCCGCAGGGACTCTCCTAATTCCATCGCCTGTTTTTTTCCTTCTTCTGTCAATGTACCGGGCAAGTGCCCCTGAAAAATACGGCTCAGGTTTTCCACCGTCTGCCCATGGCGTGCCAAATAAAGTGTAATCATACAACCGTGCTGTTTTATAGTGATAAAACAAAGATAAGAAGTTTTTCAGGATATTTCCGAAACCGGAAGACACAAACTTATTTTCAGAAGTATTGCAAGGAAATAAAAAATAGCTTATTTTTGTTCACATAAATACTTATCAACGAATATAAAACCTATAAATGCAAGAAATATATGGCAGATTCTAAAACAATTATCAGCGAAGCTGAAGAGAAAATGGATATGGCAGTCATGTACCTGGATGAGTCACTGGCTCACATCCGTGCCGGAAAGGCTGACGTACGTTTGTTGGACGGTATCCGCGTAGATTCTTACGGAAGCATGGTGCCCATCAACAATGTAGCAGCAGTAACTACTCCTGATGCGCGCAGCATCGCCATCAAGCCGTGGGACAAGAGCATGTTTCGCGTAATTGAAAAGGCTATCATCGACTCTGAACTGGGTATCATGCCGGAAAACAACGGTGAAATCATCCGTATCGGTATTCCGCCGTTGACAGAGGAACGCCGTAAACAGTTGAGCAAGCAGTGCAAGGGTGAAGGTGAAACTGCAAAAGTAAGTGTGCGCAACGCACGCCGCGACGCCATCGACGCTCTGAAAAAGGCTGTGAAAGATGGTATGCCGGAAGATGAACAGAAGAACTCGGAAGCCAAACTGCAGAAAGTACACGACAAGTACATCAAGCAGATTGACGACATGCTGGCTGCCAAGGACAAAGAAATCATGACAGTATAATCTTATTCACCATACACGAGGAGAGAGGAGTCCTTATGGTCTCTTCCCTCCTCTTTTTAATTTTGCACATATTCATTTTGGAAAAAGGTCTGGTCATTAAAAATACGGGAAGCTGGTACCTGGTCAAGACGGACGAGGGAAAGCTGATTGAATGTAAGATAAAAGGAAATTTCCGCCTGAAAGGAATACGCAGCACGAACCCCATTGCGGTGGGCGACCGTGTACAAATCAATGTCAATGCGGAGGGAACCGCATTCATTACTGAAATTGAAGACCGGAAAAATTACATCATCCGCCGTTCTTCCAATCTTTCCAAACAGTCACACATCATTGCAGCCAATCTGGACCAGTGCATGCTGGTGGTTACAGTGAACTATCCGGAGACTTCGACAGTCTTCATCGACCGTTTTCTGGCCTCTGCAGAAGCCTATCGTGTACCAGTCTGCCTGGTATTCAACAAGGTAGACCGCTATACGGAAGAAGAACTGCATTACCTGGATGGCTTGACAAACTTATACACGCACATCGGCTACCCGTGTTACCGGATTTCCGCCTTGGACGGTACGGGAGTAGACGAAATCAAACAGGCATTAGAAGGAAAAGTAACCTTATTTTCCGGCCACTCCGGTGTGGGAAAATCCACCCTTATCAATGCCATCCTGCCCGAACAGAATGTCAAGACAGGAGAAATCTCCACCGCACATAACAAAGGTATGCATACCACCACATTCTCAGAAATGTTTCCGGTGGCAGGCGACGGATACATCATTGACACACCGGGTATCAAGGGATTTGGTACGTTCGACATGAAAGACGAAGAAGTGGGACACTATTTCAAGGAAATCTTTGAATTCTCTGCCCAATGCAAATATGGCAACTGTACCCACCGCCATGAACCGGGATGTGCCGTACGGGAAGCCGTAGAAAATCACTACATCAGTGAATCAAGGTACACTTCTTACCTGAATATCTTAGAAGATAAAGAAGAAGGGAAATACCGTTCCGCATATTAACAAAAAGATTACGAAAAACACATGGACAAACGAATTAAATGGGGAATTATCGTTTTGGTAGGTGCAGGGCTGACCGCCTTGGGCATTCATACATTTACTCCCGGAGAGAACAAGGAACTGGCTGCTGCCGAGAAGAAATCGCCAGTCGACAAAAATAAGGCGCTGAATGTTAATGCAAAGATTATCAAGCCTCATCTGCTTACGGACCAGCTGTTTGTAAGCGGAAAGCTGATGCCGGACGAAGAGGTAGATCTGTCTTTTGAAACCTCCGGAAAAATCACCAGCATCGAATTTACGGAAGGTAGTTTCGTATCAAAGGGACAGTTGCTGGCCAAGGTGAACGACAGTCAGTTACAGGCTCAGTTGAAACGCCTGGAAGCTCAGATGCCACTGGCCGAAGACCGCGTGTTCCGCCAGAATGCCTTGCTGCAACGTGATGCGGTCAGTAAGGAAGCCTACGAACAGGTAAAAACGGAACTGGCCACCCTCAATGCCGACATCGAAAATGTGAAGGCCAATATTGCCATGACGGAACTACGCGCTCCATTCGACGGTATCATCGGATTGCGACAGGTCAGCTTGGGAGCCTACGCCTCTCCGACTACGGTCATTGCCAAACTGACTAAAATCACCCCGTTGAAAGTAGAGTTTGCCGTACCGGAACGTTATGCCCGACAAATTCAGAAAGGTACCAATCTGACTTTTAAAATTGAAGGCCGACTGGAGACTTTCAATTCGCAAGTATATGCTACTGAGTCACGTATCAACGAGGAAACACATACCCTGACCGTACGTGCCCTCTATCCGAACCGGAACGGAGAATTGCTCCCCGGACGTTATGCAGACATCGCGCTGAAACAACAGGAAATTCAAGATGCCATTGCTATCCCCTCGGAAGCCATCGTGCCGGAAATGGGAAAGAACAAGGTATTCTTGTACCGTTCGGGAGTGGCAGAACCGGTAGATGTAGAGATAGGTATCCGCACGGAAGCAGAAGTACAAATATTGAAGGGCCTGTCTGCCGGAGATACCATACTGACCTCCGGTACCCTGCAGTTACGTACCGGTATGCCGGTAATTCTTGACCAAATCAACTAACTTTCTGCCGTATGAACATATCCGAACTTAGTATACGAAGGCCGGTACTGGCCACCGTACTCACCATCATTATCCTGCTATTCGGACTGATTGGTTATACGACTTTGGGAGTACGTGAATATCCGTCGGTGGATAACCCGATTATCTCTGTGACATGCAGTTATCCGGGAGCGAATGCAGAAGTCATTGAAAACCAGATTACGGAACCTCTGGAGCAGAACATCAACGGTATTCCGGGTATCCGTTCCCTGTCGAGTACCAGCCAGCAGGGACAATGCCGTATTACGGTAGAATTTGAGTTGTCTGTGGATTTGGAAACAGCTGCCAACGACGTGCGTGACAAGGTATCACGTGCGCAGCGTTACCTGCCACGCGACTGTGACCCTCCTACCGTTTCCAAAGCCGATGCAGATGCCAGCCCCATCCTGATGGTAGCCATCCAAAGCAATACCCGTTCACTGCTGGAGCTGAGTGAAATAGCTGATTTAACGGTCAAGGAGCAATTGCAGACCATTCCAGATGTCAGCAGTGTATCCATCTGGGGAGAGAAACGTTACTCCATGCGTCTGTGGCTGGACCCGGTAAAAATGGCTGGTTACGGAATCACGCCCGTAGACGTCAAGAATGCCATCAACGACCAGAACTTGGAACTTCCTTCGGGAAGTATTGAAGGAAATACCATGGAGCTTACCCTGCGTACCATGGGACAGATGCATACGGCTAAAGAATTCAACAACATCATCTTAAAGGAACAGAATGGACAGGTAGTACGCTTCAGCGACATCGGTTATGCCGAATTGGGACCGGCCGACATCAAAAGCTACATGAAGATGAACGGTGTGCCCATGGTCGGTGTAGTAGTTATCCCTCAGCCGGGTGCCAACCACATTGATATTGCAGATGCCGTATACGAACGTATGGAGCAGATGCAGAAGGACTTGCCTGATGACGTAGAATATACCTACGGCTTCGATAATACCCGCTTCATCCGCGCCTCCATTGCGGAAGTAGAGAGCACGGTATACGAAGCTTTTGTACTGGTTATCATCATCATTTTCCTCTTCCTGCGCGACTGGCGCGTGACACTGATACCCTGTATCGTGATTCCGGTTTCCCTAATTGGAGCATTCTTCGTGATGTACGTGGCAGGATTCTCCATCAACGTGCTTACGATGCTGGCTGTCGTCTTGTCCGTGGGACTGGTTGTGGACGATGCCATTGTCATGACGGAGAACATCTATATCCGCATCGAACGGGGAATGAAACCTTTTGAGGCCGGTATTGAAGGCGCCAAGGAAATTTTCTTCGCCGTCATCTCTACCACCATTACACTGGCCGCTGTATTTATCCCGATTGTGTTCATGGAAGGAACCAGCGGACGTTTATTCAGGGAATTCAGTTTCGTGGTGGCCGGTTCGGTTATCATCTCTTCTTTTGCCGCTCTGACATTCACCCCGATGCTTGCTACCAAGCTTTTGAAGCACAGGGAAAAACAGAACTGGTTCTACCGGAAGACAGAGCCTTTCTTTGAAGGAATGAACCGTGTCTACTCCCGTTCACTCAACGCCTTCCTACGGAAACGTGTCATTGCCATTCCGTTTACCATTATCACACTGGTGCTCATCGGTTATTTATGGGGAGAAATACCTGCCGAAATGGCCCCATTGGAGGACCGTTCGCAAATCAATATCCGAACCCGTGCGGCAGAAGGTGCCAGCTATGAATACATACGCGATTATACGGAAGAAATCAACACGCTGGTAGACTCCATCGTACCGGATGCCGCCTTCGTCTCCGCCCGCGTATCCAGTGGTAGCGGAAACATTCAGATTACCTTGAAAGACATCAAGGAACGCGACTATACGCAGATGCAGGTGGCCGAACAGATTTCGAAAGCCATCCGTACCCACACCAAAGCACGTTCCTTCGTACAGCAGCAGTCTTCTTTCGGTGGACGAAGAGCCAGTATGCCGGTACAATACGTACTGCAAGCTGTCAGCATCGAAAAGCTACAGGAGGTACTGCCGGAGTTTCTGGCACAAGTGTACGACAACCCGACCTTCCAAATGGCCGACGTAGACTTGAAGTTCAGCAGTCCCGAAATGCGTGTCACCATCAACCGCGACAAGGCGGGTACCATGGGAGTAAGCGTACGCGACATTGGAGAAACCTTGCAATACGGATTAAGCGGACAGCGTATGGGGTATTTCTATATGAACGGGAAACAATATGAAATTCTCGGTCAGATTAACCGCCAGCAACGCAACCAGCCTGCCAATATCAAATCCATCTATATCCGCAGTGACAAGGGAGAAATGATTCAGCTGGACAACTTGGTGGAATTCATAGAAGCGGTAGCGCCTCCCAAACTGTATCACTACAACCGTTTTATCTCAGCTACGATTTCTGCCGGACTGGCTGAAGGAAAAACCATTGGTGACGGTCTGGACGAGATGGATAAGATTGCAGCCAACGTACTGGACGACACCTTCCGTACGGCTTTGTCGGGCGACTCAAAGGAATACCGTGAAAGTTCCTCCAGTCTGATGTTTGCCTTTATTCTGGCACTTGTTCTGATTTACCTGATACTTTCCGCGCAGTTTGAAAGTTTCAAGGACCCGTTCATCATCATGCTGACTGTCCCTCTGGCCATTGCCGGAGCATTGGTCTTCATGTATTTTGGAGACATTACCATGAACATCTTCAGTCAGATTGGTATCATCATGCTGATTGGTCTGGTAGCCAAGAACGGTATTCTGATTGTAGAGTTTGCCAACCAAAAACAAGAAGCAGGAGAAGACAAGATGCAGGCCATCCGCGATGCTGCCCTTCAGCGTTTACGCCCCATCCTGATGACCAGTGCTTCTACCATCCTGGGCTTGCTTCCATTGGCTTTTGCCTCGGGAGAAGGAGCCAATCAGCGCATTGCCATGGGAGTAGCTGTAGTAGGTGGTATGCTGGTATCTACCTTCCTGACCATGTACATTGTGCCTGCCATCTATTCGTATATTTCGACAAACCGTGCTAAAAAAGAAAGAAAATGAAAAAACGGGCTATTTATTTCATGATATGTCTGCTGGGAGGCGGAATAACCGCACAAGCCCAGTACACCTATACGCTAAAACAGTGCCTGGAAGAGGGACTGGCAAACAACTATTCACTCCGCATCACCCGCAACGAGGAGCAGATAAGTAAAAACAATGCGACGTTAGGGAATGCCGGCTACTTGCCCACGGTAGATTTGACTGCCGGGTATACCGGAAATGCGGACAACAGCAATACGAAGGCACGGGCAACGGGTGAAACCACCAAGCTGCGCGGTGTGTACGACCAGACCCTGGATGCTGGCGTAGATTTGAACTGGACCATCTTTGACGGCTTCAATATCAGCACCACTTACAAGCAACTGAAAGAACTGGAACGTCAAGGTGCCACCAATACCCGAATTGCCATTGAAGATTTCATTGCCAGTCTTACTGCAGAGTATTATAATTACATCCAGCAGGAAATCCGTTTGAAAAACTTCCGCTATGCCGTGTCGCTGTCTAGAGAACGCCTGCGTATCGTAGAAGAACGTTATCACATCGGAAATTTCTCCCGACTGGACTATCAGCAGGCCACCGTCGACTTTAATGCTGACCGGGCACAGTATATCAAACAAAGAGAGCTGGTACACACCTCGCGTATCAATCTCAATGAACTGATGGCCGCCAAAGACATGGACCGCCCGCTCAGTGTGAAAGATTCTGTGATTGACGTAAACGAAAACCTGGAATTCAATGATTTGTGGGAAGGGGCCCTTCAAACCAATGCCTCCTTATTACAAGCTGACCAAAATACCGTATTGGCTCAGTTGGACTATAAAAAGGTATTGTCTCGCAACTATCCGTACGTACGACTGAATGCAGGTTACGGATACACCCTCAACAAATACGACGTAAATGCCACACGCCAACGAAGCAACTGGGGATTCAGCGGAGGCGTCACTATCGGATTCAATATCTTCGACGGTAACCGGAAACGGGAAAAACGAAATGCCAGTCTGGCTATCCGCAACGCACAATTTGCCCGTGATGAACTGGAACAAAGCTTACGGGCCGACCTGAGCAACCTGTGGCAGGCTTACCGAAACAACCTTCGCCTGCTGGAACTGGAACGTCAAAACCTGGTTTCTGCTAAGGAAAACCATGAAATCGCCAAGGAACGCTACCTGCTGGGTGACTTATCGGGTATTGAGATGCGTGAAGCACAAAAAAGTCTGCTCGACGCCGAAGAACGAATTCTTTCTGCCGAATATGATACCAAGATGTGCGAAATCTCTTTACTGCAGCTCAGCGGAAAGGTTACACAATATCTGAAATAAGATATTCAGTAATTTTTCCTACCTTTGTCGGACAATAAAAAAACAGACAAAGAAATGGGGCTTTTTATTCGAAAAAGTATAGAGGCTTTACAAGCAGAAGCCAAAGAAACTGGAAGTGGTACCCTTAAACGAGTGCTAGGTCCTGTCAGCCTGGTAGCTCTCGGGGTAGGTGTAATTATCGGAGCCGGATTATTTTCAATTACCGGAACCGTAGCAGCATCGTATACCGGACCAGCTATCACACTTTCCTTTATCATTGCAGCCATCGGCTGTTGTTTTGCCGGACTCTGTTATGCAGAATTTGCTTCCATGATTCCGGTATCCGGAAGTGCCTATACCTACTCCTATGCCACCATGGGAGAACTTATCGCCTGGATTATCGGATGGGACTTAGTATTGGAATATACCGTAGCAGCCACTACTGTCAGTATCAGTTGGAGCCGTTACATGACCGTATTCCTGCAAGGAGTAGGCATTGAGCTACCCCATGCATTTACAGCATGTCCATGGGACGGGGGCATTGTCAACATTCCAGCCATGATAATTGTGGTCCTCATGAGCTTGATTCTGATGCGAGGTACCGCCGGAAGCTCTTTCTTTAACGGACTGATTGTCTTTCTGAAAATAGCTGTCATCCTGATTTTTGTGGTACTCGGCTGGCAGTTTATTCAAAATGACAACTATACTCCTTACATTCCAGCCAATACCGGTACATTGGGAGAATTCGGTGTTTCCGGTATTTTCCGTGGAGCAGCGATTGTCTTTTTCGCCTTTTTAGGATTCGATGCGGTAAGCACGGCAGCACAGGAAACCAAGAATCCGAAACGGGACATGCCCATCGGTATTCTAATATCCTTGCTGGTCTGCACCATCTTATATATTCTCTTTGCCCATGTCATGACAGGAGTAGCCCATTACACTGACTTCAGTGGGCAGGTGGGAATTGCTCCGGTAGCTGTAGCCATTGAAAAGATGGGGTATCCCGATGCTGCAGGTGTCATACAACCCGCTTATCCGTGGTTGAACAAGGCCATCATCCTGGCCATTCTGTTCGGATACTGCTCGGTAATTATGGTCACCCTACTCGGACAAAGCCGTGTATTCCTGAGCATGAGCCGCGACGGTCTTTTACCACCGTTCTTTTCCAAAATCAACCAGCGTTTCCGTACACCGGTACACAGCAACTGCCTGTTTATGGTACTTGTCAGCCTGTTGGCCGGATTTATCCCGGCACAAGTAGCCGGTGAAATGACCAGCATCGGCACACTTCTGGCATTCACCTTGGTCTGTGCAGCCATCCTGATTGTACGCAAGACCATGCCCGACGTACCTCGCGCCTTCAAGACTCCCTTCGTACCCTTCGTCCCGATTATGGGTATCCTCACCTGCTTGTGCATGATGAGCTTCCTTCCGGCTGATACCTGGATACGTCTGGTGCTATGGATGCTTATCGGACTGGATGTCTATGCTTCATACGGAATTCATCACAGCAAACTGGAGTACGGTCAAAAGCACCGTAAAGGAGATATTGTATTAAACCTGACCGGACTTATTTTGTCTATTCTAAGTGTGATTACCGGACTATGGCACCAGCAAACCGTAGGATGGGATGCAGACAAGACCCTGCTAACCATCTCTTTCGTGTTTGCCTTCACACACTGCGCTTTTTACATGTGGCGAATCTGGAAACATCCGCACAATCGGGCCAAGGTTTCTTAAAAGAAGTTATAAAAAATCGTCAGGAACAGAAAAAACGAATAATAAACCACAACCAACATATAAAAAAGCAGTTATTTTACAGCGATTTATACTATTATGGATAAGAATATATTGTACACGGCCATTCAGGCCGCCCTTGCTGCGGGAGCAGAAATTATGTCTGTCTACACAGACCCGAAAGCAGATTTTGAAATAGAAAAGAAAGCGGACAATTCTCCGCTGACCATTGCCGACCGCAAGTCGCATGCAATTATAGCCCAAGCACTGGCTGCGACTCCTTACCCCGTTTTGAGCGAAGAAGGGGCTAAAATCGCTCCAGAAGAAAGACAACAATGGAAAGAGCTGTGGGTAGTCGACCCACTAGACGGTACCAAGGAATTCATCAAGCGTAACGGAGAATTTACCGTAAACATTGCCTATGTGAAAAATGGTTGTCCTGAAGCGGGAGTCATTTACATTCCGGTAAAGCAGGAACTCTATTTTGCCGACATTGAGCTGGGAGCCTACAAAATCAAAGACATTACCGATACAGAAGCTTGTCCGTCACTGGATACACTGATGGAGCAAGCCGAACGTCTGCCGTATGCCGACCGGACAGACGATACGTTCATCATTGTAGCTTCACGTTCACACCTGACTCCCGAAACGGAAGCTTACATCCATGAAATGCAGCAAAAACATGCACACGTGGAAACAATTTCCAAGGGAAGTTCGTTAAAGCTGTGTCTCATTGCCGAAGGGAATGCCGACGTATACCCTCGCTTTGCTCCTACTATGGAGTGGGATACAGCAGCCGGACATGCCATTATCCGTGCTTCCGGGAAGGAAGTATACCAAGCAGGAAAGACAGAACCGCTACAATACAATAAAACAGACCTGCTGAACCCCTGGTTCATCGCAGAATAACCCACTAATTTATGTCTATCGAGATTATCATCGTACTTCTTTCACTTGTGGCCATGCTGACCGCATTGATTATGGACAAGATGCGTCCGGGAATGATTCTGTTCTCGGTGGTCGTCATTTTCCTTTGCACGGGTATTCTTACCCCAAAAGAAATGCTGGAGGGCTTCAGCAACAAAGGAATGATTACCGTTGCCATGCTCTTTCTGGTAAGTGAAGGTGTCCGCCAGAGCGGTGCCTTGACTCAGCTTATCAAGAAACTGCTTCCTCAGGAAAAGACTTCCGTATTCAAGGCACAAATACGCATGTTGCCCAGTATCGCCTTCATTTCGGCCTTTCTGAACAACACACCGGTTGTAGTCATTTTTGCCCCCATCATCAAACGGTGGGCCAACTATGTCAAGCTTCCGGCCACCTACTTTCTGATACCTCTTTCGTATGTAACAATTTTAGGAGGTATCTGTACCCTGATAGGAACCTCTACCAACCTGGTGGTACACAGTATGATTCTTGATGCGGGAATGAAAGGATTCAGCATGTTCGAATTAGGAAAGGTCGGTATCTTCATCGCATTGGCAGGTATTATCTACCTGTTTCTGTTTTCCAAGAAACTGTTGCCCGCCACTCGTCCGGAAACGACAAATGAAGAAGATGGCGATTCCTCCCTACACCTTGTAGAAGCCGTTATCGGTCCCCGATTTCCGGGTATCAACAAAACGGTCGGTGAGTTCGATTTCAAGCGCCATTATGGAGCCGAGATTAAGGAACTTCGCCGTAGCGGACGTACCTATACCAACCTAAGCGAAGTCAGCTTCCGGGAAGGAGATACACTGGTGGTACTGACCGACGACAGCTTTATCCAGACATGGGGAGAATCATCCGTCTTCCTGATGCTGGCCAACGGAAAGGAATACGAACCTGCCGGCAAGAAGAAACGCTGGTTTACCCTTTTCCTGCTCTTGTTCATGATTGTGGGAGCCACGGTAGGCGAACTGCCGGGCATCGAAAAATACCTTCCTGAAGGTATCAAGCTGGATATGTTCTTCTTCGTATCCATCACGACGGTCATTATGGCCTGGAGCAAGATATTCCCTCCGCAGAAGTATACCAAATATATTTCATGGGATATTCTGATTACGATTGCCTGTGCCTTTGCCATCAGTAAAGCCATGGAAAACTCGGGAGTAGCGGATTTACTGGCCGGATACATCATCAGCCTGAGTCACGACTACGGTCCCTACGTATTGCTGGCCGTATTGTTTATCATTACGAACATCTTTACAGAACTGATTACCAACAATGCAGCGGCCGCACTGGCTTTCCCCATCGCCTTGTCCCTGTCCACCCAGTTAGGCGTCAACCCGATGCCCTTCTTCGTGGTCATTTGCATGGCAGCCTCAGCCAGTTTCTCCACCCCTATCGGCTATCAGACCAACCTGATTGTACAAGGTATCGGAAACTACAAGTTCACCGACTTCGTCCGTATCGGATTGCCGCTGAACATCATCACGTTCCTGATTTCCGTTTTCCTCATCCCGCTGATATGGCCGTTTTAAAACTGATTTAAATACGCTTTAAAATATGAACAACCAAGAAACAAATCATATCTATCCGATATTCGACCGCATGTTAGGTCGTGCCGACAAAGAAGAATTGCTGAAACAACACGGACTCATGATTTGGTTTACCGGACTGAGCGGTTCTGGCAAAAGCACCATTGCCATTGCTTTGGAACGTGAGTTTCAACAGCGCGGCCTGCTGTGCCGTATCCTAGATGGTGACAACATCCGCAGCGGCATCAACAATAACTTAGGATTCTCAGCAGAAGACCGTGTAGAAAACATTCGCCGCATTGCAGAAGTCGGCAAGCTGTTTGTCGATACCGGTATCATCACTCTGGCCGCTTTTATCAGCCCCAATAATGAGATACGTGAAATGGCTGCCGGAATTATCGGAAAAGAGGATTTCTTAGAAATCTACGTCAGCACGCCGTTAGAAGAATGCGAACGTCGTGACGTAAAAGGTCTCTATGCCAAGGCACGCCGTGGAGAAATCAAGAACTTCACCGGCATCTCTGCCCCGTTCGAAGCACCGACCCATCCGGCTCTTTCACTCGACACGTCGAAATTATCCCTTAAAGAATCTGTTGACCAGCTACTCGACTTGATTCTTCCGAAAGTAATCAAAAAATAAACATATATAACCATGCAAGAAGAATACAATTTAAGCCACCTGAAAGAACTCGAAGCCGAGTCTATTCACATCATCCGTGAGGTGGCTGCTGAATTTGAAAATCCGGTGATGCTCTACAGTATCGGAAAAGACTCATCCGTCATGGTCCGTCTGGCTGAAAAAGCCTTCGCTCCGGGAAAAGTACCTTTCCCACTGATGCACATCGACTCCAAATGGAAATTCAAGGAAATGATTCAGTTCCGCGATGAATATGCCAAGAAATACGGCTGGAACCTGATTGTAGAAAGCAACATGGAAGCTTTCAAGGCAGGCGTAGGCCCCTTCACTCACGGAAGTAAGGTACATACCGACCTGATGAAGACACAGGCCCTGCTTCATGCTCTCGACAAATATAAATTTGACGCTGCCTTCGGTGGGGCACGCCGCGACGAAGAGAAATCACGTGCCAAGGAACGTATCTTCTCTTTCCGCAACGAATTCCACCAGTGGGACCCCAAAAACCAGCGTCCGGAACTCTGGGACATCTACAATGCCCGCATCCGCAAAGGAGAAAGCATCCGTGTGTTCCCGCTGAGCAACTGGACAGAACTGGACATCTGGCAGTATATCCGTCTTGAAAATATTCCAATCGTACCGTTGTATTTCGCTAAAGAACGCCCGGTAGTCAACATGGACGGACAGCTAATTATGCCCGACGACGACCGTCTGCCGGAAAAATACCGCGACAAGATTGAAATGAAGAAAATCCGTTTCCGCACCTTGGGATGCTGGCCGCTGACAGGAGCCATTGAAAGCGAAGCCGATACCATCGAAAAGATTGTAGAGGAAATGATGACCACCACCAAGAGTGAACGTACGACCCGTGTCATCGACTTCGACCAGGAAGCCAGTATGGAACAAAAGAAACGTGAAGGATATTTTTAATTACGCAACAACATGGAAGAATTAGATAAAAGTAAATCAGGCAACCCGATGGAAGGAGAAGCCAGAGGCAAGATGTCCATCGAAGAATTCCTGGCAAAAGATGAACAAAAAGACCTGCTCCGTTTCCTGACCGCAGGTTCAGTAGACGACGGTAAATCTACACTAATCGGTCGCCTGCTGTTCGATAGTAAGAAATTGTATGAAGACCAGCTCGACGCTTTGGAACGCGACAGCAAGCGTATGGGAAATGCCGGTGAACACATCGACTATGCCCTGCTGCTTGACGGATTGAAAGCTGAACGTGAACAAGGTATCACTATCGACGTAGCTTACCGTTATTTCTCTACCAATAACCGTAAGTTCATCATTGCCGACACTCCGGGACACGAACAATACACCCGTAACATGATTACCGGTGGTTCTACCGCCAACTTGGCAGTTATCCTGGTCGATGCCCGCACCGGTGTCATCACGCAGACCCGCCGCCACACTTACCTGGTATCCCTGCTAGGTATCAAGCACGTGGTATTGGCTGTCAACAAGATGGACTTGGTTGACTACTCAAAAGAAGTATTCGACAAGATTGTAGCCGAATATACCGCTTTCATTTCCCCGCTAGGAGTTCCCGACGTACAGTGCATTCCGCTTTCAGCCCTTGAAGGTGACAATGTAGTAGAAAAATCAGACCGTACTCCATGGTACGAAGGTCCAGCCTTGCTGGAATTCCTTGAAACCGTACACATCGGTAACGACCATAACCTGAACGATTTCCGCTATCCGGTACAATATGTACTCCGCCCGAACCTCGACTTCCGCGGTTTCTGTGGGAAGGTAGCTTCCGGCGTCATCCGCAAAGGTGATGAAGTGGTAGCTCTTCCTTCCGGCAAGCGTTCTCATGTAAAAAGCATCGTGACCTACGACGGCGAACTCGACTATGCCTTCCCGCCTATGTCTGTAACCCTGACACTGGAAGACGAAATCGACGTATCCCGTGGTGAAATGCTGGTACACCCGGACAACATGCCGCTGATTGGACGTAACTTCGAAGCCATGCTCGTATGGATGGACGAAGAAAAGATGGACATGGAAAAATCTTTCTTCCTGAAACAGACCACCAATACCAGCCGTACCCGTATCGACAGCATCAAGTACAAGGTAGATATCAACACCATGGAACACCTGTCTGTAGAAAACGGACGTCTGACCAAGGAAGATGTTCCTATGCAACTCAACCAGATAGCCCATGTGGTACTGACTTCTTCAAAGGAGCTGTTTTTCGACCCTTATACCAAGAATAAAGCTACCGGTGCCTTCATCCTGATTGACCCGATTACCAATAACACCAGTGCAGTAGGTATGATTATCAATCAGGTGGCCGACAAAGACATGCACAACCAGATGGAACTGCCTGTCCTCAATCTGCCGAAACTGGGAATTGCTCCAGAGCACTACGAAGCCATTGAACGTGCCGTAAAAGAACTGGAACGTCAAGGTATCGCAATTGAATTAAAAGTTTAATTGACAAGTTGAGTTTTTCAACTGTCAATTGCCAATTATTAATTATCAATTAAAAGAAATGGGATTACTTGAATTCAACAAACTCCCCATCAATACTTTAGTGGGAGCCGACTGGAAAACCTTCAACCAGATAACCGCTGGTCGTACCATCGATCCTGCGTATAAAGGAAAATACCGCCTGACCAAGGCTGTATGCCGCCTGTTATCTACACTGGCTTCTCTGCAGGACAAACGTTACGAAAAGCTGTTGGCCGACAAGCCACTGGAACACGATCCTGTATTTATCCTCGGGCACTGGCGCAGTGGAACCACGTTCATGCACAACGTATTCTCTTGCGACAAGCACTTCGGCTATAATACTACCTATCAAACAGTATTCCCACACCTGATGATGTGGGGACAGCCTTTCTTCAAGAAGAACATGAGCTGGCTGATGCCGGACAAACGCCCGACCGATAACATGGAACTGGCCGTAGACCTTCCGCAAGAAGAAGAATTTGCCTTGGCTAACATGATGCCCTACACGTACTATAACTTCTGGTTCCTGCCTAAACACATGCAGGAATATGCCGATAAGTACCTGTTGTTCGATGACATCAGCGAGGCCGAATTGAAAGTGTTTGAAGAAACCTTTACCAAACTCATCAAGATTTCCTTGTGGAATACTCACGGCACACAGTTCCTCAGCAAAAACCCGCCGCATACCGGACGTGTGAAAGAGCTGGTGAAAATGTTCCCTAACGCTAAATTCATCTACCTGATGCGTAACCCGTACACCGTATTTGAATCTACACGCAGCTTCTTTACCAACACCATTCAACCGCTGAAATTGCAGGACATCAGCAACGAAGAACTGCAAGAGAACATCCTTTCGGTTTATGCCAAACTATACCATAAGTACGAAGCCGACAAGAAGTTCATTCCGGAAGGCAACCTGGTAGAAGTCCGCTTTGAAGACTACGAAACCAATGCTTTTGACATGACGCAGGAAATCTACCAAAAACTGCAGATTCCAGGCTTTGAAGACGCTCGTGCCGACATCGAAGCTTACGTCAACAAAAAGAAAGGTTACAAGAAAAACAAATACCAATACAAACCTGAGACGGTAGAACTGGTGGAAAAGAACTGGTCGTTCGCCTTGGAGCAGTGGGGGTATAAATTGTAAGACTAAACTCAATAGAGAACAAAAAATGCGGGACATACGTTCCGCATTTTTTGTTATACATTCTCAATCTGTTTACTTACATACGATTCGGAATCCTACAGCTGTTTTCAGATGAGCAGAATCAGGATAAACAATACTCAATCCATCAGCCTCTTGCTTCCATTCTATCTTATTCTTCTCTCCCAACAATTCCACCGAGGTTACCTGCTTTTGTCCTGTACCCGCATCACTCCCTAAAGAGACGATTTTCAGTTTATCACCAGCCTTCATTCAGAGAACCGTCAGGGCGAAGTGGAATAGACACGCCTACCGCACCATCACGAGCCACTATTTCCAAAAGATAACGTATCACGGCATCTGAGCTATACACAAAATTCGGTCCATAGAACCAGTCACCGACCGGAGTCTCTGCAATCCAGGCCTGGTCGGTTTTGATATTCTCCGGAATGCCCGTCTCACAAGTATTGACCGTACCATTTGTCTGCTTCCTGAACTTCACGATACTAAATACATCCACCTTTCCCCGTCGATCCATCGTCTTATTATAAAAATCCGCTATTACCCGTTGCATGGCATCACATTTGTATCCAGTACCTGTTCCTGAGCCACTGAAAGGTTGCTGGTCCGTACCGTCTGTATAAATGAAATCCGGATTGTATTTGTCTACGGCATCCATCATTCTCAACGCCCACCATTTGGCATACCATTCAGCATACTCCAGATGACCGCTAAAGATACCGGCTTGAGGAGGAGACCATCTTGAGTTGGCTGCCTCAGCCACCGTTTCATACTCCCTCAAATTAATCCCATAAAGATATTTGGGGTCTAATCCTTCCCACCATTTACCTTTGCCGTCAGCCAGTGTCAGGTTTCCGTCGTATGGCACTCCTTTCTTATCACCTTTCGTGTCACTTTGAAAAGCAGTTTGCCACCACCACCAAGAATACTCATGATGGAAGGTAAGTCCAAAACGAATTCCTGCCTTTCTTGCAGCTTTCTCCCATTCACCAATCAAATCACGCTTCGGGCCCAGACGCGTAGAGTTCCAAGGTTGATATTTAGAATCCCACATATCAAACTGGTCATGATGCACACCCTGGATGATAAGAAATCTTGCCCCTGCATCTTTGTATATATCCACCAAAGCCTTCGGATTAAACTTCTTCGGATTCCAGTCGCGCAATACCTCCTTGTATCCCACTTCCGAAGGATGTCCATAATTTTTCAGGTGATTTTCATACGCCGGTGTCCCCTCCACGTACATTTTTCGGGCATACCAGTCGCCACTTTCTCCTGCCGACTGCGGTCCAAAGTGTATCCAGATTTCGAATTTGGAATCCCTCAACCATTCCGGTGTACCCGGATAATTTGCCTCAATCGACTTCCACGTAGGTTCATACGGTCCGGAAGTTATCGGCAAATCTAATTTTACCTCTTCAAAAGTCTGGATACTCCCCATCGGAACAGAATTTTCCGCCAACGGTTTATGCACTGACGGCATCGGTCCTAACTGATAATTCACCCCATTAGTCTGCTGCTGGGAAAAAGCCGTCGCACAAGCCCCCAACCACAAACAACCTAACATTATAAATTGGTTCATATCTATTCCTATTTTTATAAAATCACATAATTCTTTTTACAAATATAGATGGAAAATTAAGCGAAAAAATAGGATAAAAATGTAGGATTATAGGAGGAAATCGATGATTTAATATAGCAGCATTATCCAAAATTTAGGGTTGTCATATCATTTTTATCATCAACTCCATGACGATGCAGACTAAAAAACTCCGAAACTCAATATGAGTCTCGGAGTTATATAAAAATAGGAATCTAAATATTTATACTAAACCTAGAAAACCTTATCTAATGCACCATTGCACAATAAATATACTTTTTAAATATAAATTAAAAAGAAAAGCTATCACTGTTCATATTCCATTTTCTTTTTCGCATAAAAATCTCTGAGAACATAAAAAGCTTGTTTTTTAATGCCATTCTCAGAAATCAGCCCTTTCCGATTAAAGAAATTCTGATATGTATGATGCTGTCGACGTGCTGAACGAAAATCCACCAATATCCACGGAGACATCCCTGCAAATCCTTCCAAGCGGTCATACATGGCTATGCTCTGACGATATAACTCCGCCAGAAATTCCTCAGACCATCTAGTGTTTTTATCTGCGTGATAGCCTTGCAATGCTCCACCGCCCCATTCGCTGATAAAGACAGGTTTGTCGTAAGGAATATTCCATTTGCGTGTCTTGCAGTCGTCAATACGACCACCATACCAGCCAAGATAGTTATTGAAGCTAATAATGTCCACGTATTTGTTCATGCCATCCTGAATGCTCGTCACGTTGTCGCGAGTACCTCCTACTTCCATTGCCATACTTATTAAACGAGTGTTATCCATCTGTTTCGCTTGTTTGGATAAGTTTGCCAAAAATGTATTACGATCCTCACTTTCAGGTGTTTCGTTTGCTAAAGACCATACTACCACCGCACAACGATTCTTATCCCGTTCCATCATATCAATCAACTGTTGAGAAGCATTCTGGTAGGTTTCTTTATTCCCAAAAGCAATTGTCCAATATACAGGAATCTCATCCCAGACCATCAGCCCCATCTCTTCGGCAGCACGTACCATGTGTTCACTATGTGGATAATGTGCCAAGCGAACAAAATTACAATTCAGTTCTTTTACCCACTTCAGTAGAATTTCAGCTTCCTCACGGGAATGTACCCGTCCTTGCCTGTAAGGGGCTTCTTCGTGAATGCATATTCCTCGGAAAAACACTTTCTTTCCATTCAGTAGAATATTCTTGCCTTTTGTTTCAATCTGCCGGAAACCAATACGGTCTTTTATTTGTTCTGTACCATTGGTAATAATCACATCATATAATTGGGGAGACTCAGGGCTCCAGCATTTGGGGGTAGATTTAATGTGGAAGTCTGCTTTCCCTTCGGTATCGGTAGTCAACTGAGCTTTCACCTTCAATTCCGGAATTTCCAGCTTTATCTTAACCCCTGCCTGTCGAGTATTCAATTTAACAAAGCCCTGTATCCGGTCATATCTTCCTTTTTCAAGCTGCACTAAATAGTCATCCACTGAAACTGACGGAGTTTCTACCAGAAGCACATCCCTTGTAATCCCTCCATAATTCCACCAGTCTGTATTTGAGGTAGGAACATCATCCGGTTTAAGTTTGTTGTTTACCCTGACTACAACAAAATTATTACCTTCCTTCACCTTATCAGTTATATCATAATTGAATGGAGTGAATCCACCGATATGGCTTCCCAGGTGTTCTCCGTTCAGAAAAACATTTGCTTCATAATTCGCTGCCCCAAAATAAAGATACAATCTGGTGTCTTCCTTTTTTTGATACGTGAAATCTTTCTTATACCAGATACTGCCTTCATAGAAAAAGAATTCCTTTTTCTGCGTGTTCCAGTCTCCAGGTACCACAAGCTGCTCCTCTGTACTGAAATCATATTGTATCAAATCAAGGGGACTCTTAGCCTGCTGATTTTTAAAATAACCATATTTATTGAAATTCATGCGGTAGTCATAATAACCAACATCCAATGGATCAACTATAGTCTGCCAATAGCCGTTGAGGCTTGTAATATTCCTAGAATATACATTTTGCAGCTTTGATTGTAAACCAAATGCAGGTATACAAAAAAAGACCGTAAATAACACTATATAAATTCTAGCTTTCATTGGTATTTGATTTAAATCGTTTTAAATAATCGCTATGATCACCGAGAGCAAAGTTATAGAATTATTTTGTATGGCAGATGAGTTCTGCAAGTTTTTTGATGCCATGATGACAAAATATACGCTTAAGCCTGCAACAAAACGCAAATATCACCGTAACTCCACCATGTCCAAGGCGGAAATCATGCTCATCTTGATTCTTTTTCATGATTCGGGATACCGTTGTCTGAAGCATTTCTATCTGGAAAAGGTTTGCAAGCATATGCGGCATCTTTTTCCAAATGTTGTTTCTTATAACCGTTTTGTTGAACTGGAAAAAGAGGTGGCTATCCCTCTGGCTCTGTTTATCAAGAAGGTACTTTTGGGCAAGTGCACAGGCATCAGTTTTGTTGACAGTACCCCCTTACGGGTATGCAAGAACCAGAGAATCCATATCCATAAAACGTTCAAGGGAATAGCACAAAAAGGAAAATGTTCCATGGGCTGGTTCTTCGGATTCAAACTGCATCTGATATGCAACGAGTGTGGAGAGCTTCTGAACTTCATGATTACTCCCGGAGATGTGGATGACCGTAAATCTCTTGAATACAAGTCTTTTGTGGAATTTATTTATGGGAAGCTTGTTGGTGATAAAGGATACATCGGCAAGAATCTATTTGAAAGACTATTCGTTGACGGCATACAACTTATAACCAAACTGAAAAGCAATATGAAAGGATCATTGATACCACTTTCAGACAAACTACTCCTCAGGAAACGAGCCATTATCGAAACCGTCAATGACGAACTCAAAAATATAGCACAAGTGGAACATTCAAGGCATAGAGCCTTTGATAACTTTATCGTCAACCTTCTTTCTGGTATTGCTGCATATTGTTGCTTTCCAAAGAAGCCATGTATAAATGTTTCACGAACGGTTGACACACAGCTTGCATTGTTCTGAATTCGTCGAACTCACGTTAATTTAGAAGTCTCTGAACTCTTCTGATTATGACTAAAGAAACACTCCTTATGCAATA
>ERZ809194.16-NODE-16-length-117970-cov-7.507645_pt1 | contig 117970 bp, 135 predicted proteins | sample MGYA00520517_ERZ809194 | MGnify/ENA primary metagenome ERZ809194 (study PRJEB31570, sample SAMEA3213003) | Homo sapiens | biome: human-gut; feature: human gut; material: fecal | place: Sweden | collected 2011 ... | reverse complement strand
CGCAAAGGTAGGTTTAGGGAACATGCGTGTCAAGGCGGAAAATAGAATGCTTACGAGAATAAAAATGTAGCCCCACAAGAATCATAGCGGAGCTACAAATCTTATTTAAAGTGTTAAAGTGTCTCTGAGAGCGAGGATAGTAGCATAATGAGCAGCACAGCCGCAATGGCCAGTGAAATGAAGGTAAAGACAGCCAGGAAAACGGTTGTCTTGACAAATGTACGTATCCATCCCCGGCGGTATACCGTGTGCAGGGAAATGTAGGTGTACACGAACATACCTGTTACGAAGATAAGGAGAGTATACATCGGCATATTTCCTTTAAACGATTCCATAAAAGTGTCACTTGTCAGCACGGGTACCAGTGGAATTGGAATCAGTATCAGAAACACGGTGTTCAGGTGGATGGCATGTACGAAATGCCACATGTAGGGGAATTTGGCTTTCCGGAACATTCCTTGCAGGAGCCAGGCAAACAGAGGCAAAAGGAACATCATGTAGAGCGGAGTCCATTTGGACAGGTCTCCAAAAAACTGGTTGAGAAACGACTCCTGACGAAGTTGCTGCGCTTCATCGTTGTGGTCTTCTTTCCATTCGTATACGGGAGTAAGGGCGGTACCGGTGGAGTCTACCTGAAAGTGGCGTGCAGCTTGCAGGGATTCAGAAGTAATCTCATCTTCCTCGACCAGGTTATCCAGGTACTCGCCTTTTACTTTTTTGAGATTCAGAATGGTAGTCAGGTCTTTTTGTCGGAGAGTGGTTTCATGCAGGCAGGAGTCGGCCACGATTCGGGGCATTCGCACGTAGGAAAGAGAAAATCGGTCGTCCAGTTGTTGTACCTTGAACAGCTTCTCGGCCTTTTCTACTCCTCTTTCCTGAAAGGCCTTCACTAACTCAGGACCTTGGTATACATACACGCATGTATCGGGTAGGGTCGCAGACGATTTGAGTTGTGCTACAATTCCGTCGTTGATATTGAGGGAGCTTACGGCCTGCAATGCCTGATTGGCTTTGTCGGAAGCTATCATAAAGAAGAGGGTAAAGAAAACGACGGAGATACACATATAAAGCCGGAAAGGATGTACGTAAGAATTGATTTTTCCGGCATTGAATTCATTGGTCAGGAATCCGGGACGAGTGAACATCAGCCACAAGGTTTGCCAGATTTTGCTATCAAACTGATAGACATTTTCAATGTATTGTCTGAGGTATTTCCAGAAAGGCTGGTAGATGTCGAGTGCATATTGTCCGCAGCAATGGCAATACATTCCCTCTAGCTTGGTGCCGCAATTCTTGCAATAGGTGTATCCTGGTACGGTCTTTTTACGTATTCTCCGGAGGCGTTTCAACTCGATGAGGCGCATCACCCGGCGTTTTCGTTCTTTCAGTCTTTGCCGCATTCGGGCGAAAGGAGTCTTGTGGGTTTCTTCTTTGTGTGTGGTATTTTCCATGTCAGTAGAAATGTAATATAAATGATATTTTGACACAAAAGTACGTCTGTAAAATGAATTTAGCAAGTTTTTCTGCGGGCAATTGAAAATGCTGGTATTCGGATTTAAGGAAATAAAAAAGTGATATTGTTTCTCTTGAAGCATGTATCACAGAAACAATATCACTCGGTGAATGAACAAACAAGAGGTATTTCACCCGCAAGTTTATCCAATCTTGCTTATCTTCTTTAATTTTTCTTCGTCAATGAGCTTGATTTTTCGTCCGTCAATAATAATCAGTTTTTCGGTGGCGAAATTAGACAAGGTTCGGATGGCATTGGATGTGGTCATGTTGGAGAGGTTGGCCAGGTCTTCTCTGGAAAGATAGATGCTCAGAGTACACTGGTCTTCTTCCACGCCGTAGGTATCTTTCAGGAAGAGCAATGATTCAGCCAAACGTCCCCGAATGTGTTTCTGAGTCAGGTTGACTGTTCTTTCGTCGGAGATACCCAGATCTTTCGACAACTGTTTGATGAAGAACATGGCAAGCTCCGTATTTTCCATAATCAGCTGCACGATGACAGGCATGGGAATCAGGCACATGGTACATGGCTCAAAGGCTGCAGCAGCGGTCACGAAATTTTCTTCGGCAAAATAGGCACGATAGGCAAAGTATTCTTTGTCCTTTATTACTCGGATAATCTGGCTGCGTCCCCCTACGCCGTCCTTGTAAATTTTTACCTTTCCGTTCAGCAAACACATCAAGTTCTCCGGTGTTTCACCTTCGCAATAAATCGTTTCGTTCTTTTTGTATTTCTGAAGCGTAAAATTCTGTGCCAGCAGTTCGCGTTGTTGCTGTGTTAATGGTTGCCATAAATCTGGTATACTTTCGGCAATCTCAGCTTCTGTTAATTCCTTTTTTACCATAAAATGTTCCAAAACCATGTTATTAAGCACAAAGGTACGAAGAAAAATTGAAAATATTCTTTTTTTTCATCATAAAAATGGCCTCAGATAAGGGCTTTATTATATATTTGCTGTGAATATGCGAAAACTGAAAGGCTTATATGAGGCTTTGTGGGGAGTGCTGGTATTGTGCTTGCTGTGCTGTTTCCCACTGCGAGGGGTGGCGCGCGACAATGCTCCGTACCTTCCGAAAAAGCCTGTCGTGGCCGATTCTATTTTGGATTACATGTTTCATTCTGCGTCCATTTATTCGCGTGAGGTGAAAGGATACAAGGGCGATTTGTATCTGAAAGGCCATCTGAAAGTACACAAGCAGAACCGGATTATCAAATATGTACCTTCCATGTTTCGTCTGGAGAAGGGTATCAATGATTATTTTCATGAGTCTATCAGTGAGCTACAATATACGGCTCCTGCCATTTACGACCGGAAGGTCAGGGCAATATCTACGACTTTTCCCAGCACCAGAGGGCAGATATTCGACATTATGGACTACATGAAGTTCAATATTTATGCTCCTTCACTGATGGGCAACAGGATACTTTCACCGCTGAACAGAAAGGCGCAGGTGCATTATCATTATCTGCTTGAAAGGGTGGAACACCGGTTGGGAGGAGAATTGTATTGCATTCGTGTCGTACCCCGTTACCGGAGCACGCAGTTGGTGGAAGGTTTTCTGTGGCTTTCATCAGCCGACTGGACTATCCGAAGAATGAATCTCAAGGGACGTTATGACCTGGTAAGGTTCCAACTGAGCATGCAGATGGGCGAGGAGGAAGATACGAAATATCTTCCTGTTTTACTGAATCTTGATTTGAACTTCAAGTTCCTGAAGAATCATCTGGAGATGAAGTACACGGGGTGGATGAAGTATTCATCGGTTGTTTATCGTAAGCCGGGGGAGGAATGGATTGTCAAGAAAGCGAACGACCATAATCTGTCGAATTCTTATACTTTGTCGTGTGATACCAGTCGGCTCGTGGTGGAGCGTGACTCGTTCAACCGTATCCGGCCGATTCCTTTGTCTGCTTATGAGGATTCGCTTTACCGTTCGGCGGATGAGCGGCGATTGAAGCGGGAGGCCGATACGATAAAGGCAGAGCCTACAAAACTGAAGAAGAACATGGTGTTCTTGGGGCAGCTGGGGGATGCCTTGATTAGCAGCTATGACATTGACATCTCTAAAGTGGGAAGCATCAACTGCTCTCCGATTATCAATCCCTTATTAGTGAGTTATAGCCACCGGAACGGAATATCCTATCGGCAGGTATTTAAGTACAACAAGCTTTTCCATGATGGGCGTTTGCTACGTATTGTTCCTCAGATTGGTTATAACTTTACAAAGAAAGAGTTTTATGCCAAGGCGGATATGGAATATATCTACAATCCTCGGAAATTGGGCTCCATTGAAGTACATGGAGGAAATGGTAACCGAATTTACAGTAGTGTGGTACTCGACCAGCTGGAGCAGATTCCGGATAGTGCGTTTACCTTCGATGGACTTGAATTGGATTATTTTAAAGATGTATACGTAGATATATCGCATAACATTGAGTTGTGCAACGGACTAAAGTTAGGCACAGGTTTGGCTATGCACTGGCGGTATACTAAGAGTACGCCGGAAGTAGAGGCACGTGTACGTTCCAGCTATAATAGTTTCGCTCCCCGTATTCGTCTGGAATGGACACCGGGCATGTATTATTATATGAACGGCAACCGAAAGATAAATGTCGGTTCTTTCTTTCCCACCTTTATGCTGGATTACGAACGGGGTATCAAGGTTCTGAAGAATTCCGGTACATACGAGCGAATCGAAGGCTCTGTAGAACAAATCATTCGTTTGAAGAATGTGCGTTCATTGGCTTATCATGTGGGAGCCGGTATGTTTACCAATCAATCGGATATGTACTTTGTGGATTATGCGCATTTTGCCAACTTGAATCTTCCCCAGGGTTGGAATGACGATATTGGAGGTACATTTCAGATGCTGGACGGGCGCTGGTACAATGCTTCCAGTCATTACATACGGGGAAATCTGACCTTTGAGGCACCATTCATTCTCTTATATCCGGTCACTCGGCTGTTGTCGTTCGTGCAGAAGGAACGTATTTATGCAGGTGTTCTTTTCATGCCGCACTTGAATCCTTATCTGGAATTCGGTTACGGATTTGCGACCCACTTGTTCGATGCGGGTGTCTTTATCGGAAATGAAAAAGGTAAATTTACCTCCGTGGGATGTAAATTTACCTTCGAATTATTCAACAAATAAAATATAGTTGCGCTTATACTAACTCGTCCGAAGTATATCCTTGCGGAAGTGGACGACAGTTATATCCAGAAGCCATGATTTCACCGTAGGCTCCGGCAGAACGAAGTGCAATCAGGTCACCGCGGTGTACCTTGTTCAGGTCGATGGCTTTTCCGAACACATCCGATGATTCACAGATAGGACCTACTACATCGTATGCTTCTGCAGGTTCTTCCGAAGTAAGGTTCTCAATCTTGTGATAAGCCTGATACAAAGCCGGACGAATCAGGTCGGTCATACCTCCATCTACGATGGCAAACTGTTTGTTGGTACCTTGTTTCACGTAAATGACTTTAGTGATGAGGTTACCGCACTGACCTACCACAGAGCGTCCCAATTCAAAGTGAAGCGTTTGTTGCGGACGCAGGCGCAGGTGCTTGTGATAAGTAGCAAAATATTCTGCGAAGTCAGGAATCGGCTGGCGGTTGGGGTGTGCATAGTCAATACCTAAACCACCTCCCACGTTGATATGTTCCACGATAATCTGACGGGCAAAAAGTTTTTCCTGTAATTCGTTTACACGGTTACAGAGTGCCACGAAGTCGCCCATATCCAGAATCTGTGAGCCTATGTGGAAGTGTAATCCTACGAACTTCACGTTTTTCATCTCCAGTGCCAGGTCAATCACACGATCCATGTCCTGTATGCTGATACCGAATTTATTTTCAGCCAGTCCGGTAGTGATGTTGGCATGCGTATGAGCACCTACATCCGGATTGATACGGAAAGCTACGCGGGCAATCTTGTTCTTTGCTGCAGCCAGTTCGTTGATGACTTCCAGTTCAGGAATAGACTCTACATTGAAGCAGAAGATATCATAATCCAGTCCTAAATTGATTTCCTTGTCTGTTTTCCCCACTCCGGCATATACTATTTTGCTGGCAGGGAATCCGGCCTTGATGGCAGCTTTGATTTCACCGCCGCTTACGCAGTCAGCTCCCAGTCCGCTTTCACGGATGATGCCTAATATTTTAGGGTTGGCATTGGCTTTCACCGCATAGTGCACACAGAATTTATTGTATTTTCCTGCTTCTTCCTTGATTTTATTCAAGGTTTCACGAAGCAGATTTGTGTCATAATAATAAAATGGCGTTTCCAGTTTTCGGAACTGCTCTATTGGAAAATTAGCTTTCATAAAATGGGTTTAGTTGTTATTGTTGTTATATTAGAAGAATAAAAAAGGCGGTGATGCGGTTTTTACTGACCGTATCCTCCGCCTTTAGCTTTTATAAAAGGTTGCTTTTATTTCTCTTTACCGTTGAACAGCACGTTGCTCAATGACTGCAATGCTTGTTTCTTGTCTGATTCACGAATCAGGAAAGAGATGTTGTAGTTACTTCCACCGAATGAAATCATACGTACCGGAATTTCACGCATTGCATCCAGTGCCTTTGCTTCGAAACCTACGTTTTCCCATTCCAGGTCGCCCACTACACAGACGATACACATGTCATGGTCTACCGTTACCGTACCGTACTTCTTCAGGTCGTTTACGATTTCGTTCAGGTGTTTTGTATTGTCAATCGACATAGATACACCCACTTCTGAAGTACATACCATATCAATCGGAGTCTGGTAGCTTTCAAAGATTTCAAATACCTTGCGGAGGAAACCGTGAGCCAGCAGCATACGGCTTGACTTAATCTTGATAGCGGTGATGTTGTCTTTGGCAGCTACCGCCTTGATTTTGCCTTTTTCCGTATCGTTAGAAATCAGTGTGCCCGGAGCAGTCGGTTCCATAGTGTTCAGCAAACGTACCGGAATGTTGGCATATTTAGCCGGCTGGATACAAGTCGGGTGCAGAATCTTTGCACCGAAGTAGGCCAGTTCAGCTGCTTCTTCAAAGTGAAGCTGACGTACCGGAGAAGTCTTGTCTACTACGCGCGGGTCGTTGTCGTGCATACCGTCGATGTCTGTCCAGATCTGGATCTCAGAAGCATTGATGGCAGCTCCAATCAGAGAAGCCGTATAGTCACTTCCTCCACGCTGCAGGTTGTCGATTTCACCGTATGCGTTGCGGCAGATGAATCCCTGAGTGATATAGATTTCATAACCCGGGTTTGCTTCCAGTTGCGCCGACAGTTTTTCGCGGATGTAAGTCAGGTCCGGTTCGCTGTTCTTGTCAGTGCGCATGTATTCCAGTGCCGGAATCAATGTCGCGTTTACGCCCTGTTCGCACAAGTAGTTAGTCACCATGTTGGTAGAGATGATTTCTCCCTGAGCCAGGATGACTTTTTCTTCAAATAAAGTAAATATGTCTTTCGTGTAAGAACGAATGTAATCGAATACAGATTTTACGAAATCCAGTGTTTTCTGTTTATATTCTTCGGTAGAATACAACTCATCAATGTGCTGTTTATATTTCGCTTCCAGTCTATTGATGATTTCATTTGCACCTTCTGGATTTTTCTTGTACAGATAATCCGAAATTTCAACTAATGTGTTAGTCGTACCTGACATGGCAGACAGGACTACAATTTTCTGTTCGCCGTCAGTGATTAATTTGGCCACATCCTTCATTCTTTGTGCAGAACCCACAGATGTACCTCCAAACTTTAAAACTTTCATTTTACGTTTCGAATTTTAAATGTTCTATAATTAATTAATTTCGGGAGCAAATGTAATAATAAAAACCCTATTTTGAGGTCATTTTGGCAAAAATCCTTTTACTCCTTTGTCTTTTTTATGAATTTGTCGTTTCCGTGAGACGGTGATGTTCGCATTTGTACACTTTTCCGGGATATTCCGAAAGCAAGTTGAGGTTGTGCGTGGTCATCAGAATGGCTGAGCCCTGACGGCAGATGTCCTGCAATAATTCCACAATGCGCCGTCCGGTTTCCACGTCCAGATTGCCGGTCGGTTCATCGGCCAGGATGATTTCCGGTTTGTTCAGTATAGCCCGGGCGATGACGATACGCTGCTGTTCTCCGCCGGAAAGTTCGTTGGGCATTTTGTACCCCTTGTTTTCCATACCAACCTGCTGTAGCACTTCTTCAATTCGCCGTTCTATTTCGGTACGGTTTTTCCAGCCGGTAGCTTTAAGCACGAATTTCAGGTTTTCGTGCACGGTACGGTCGGTCAGTAGCTGGAAATCCTGAAACACGATGCCTAGTTTCCGGCGCAGGGTAGGGAAGTCCTTCCGTTTCAGGGTGCGCATGGCATTTCCCAACACCCATGCTTCTCCGGCATCAATCTCCACCTCACCGTAGATGGTTTTCAGGAGAGTAGACTTTCCGCTGCCCACTTTTCCGATGAGATAGACAAATTCGCCTTTCCGGAGTTCCAGGTTTACGTCAGAAAGAATCTCCTGTCCTTGCAGGCTCACATTTACGTGCTGGTAAGAAATGAGTGGTTGTTCTTCCATATATAGTGATTAGTGTTTTTTCCAGGTGGCGCTGTGACGCTCTTTCAATTCACGGGCTAAGTCTTCAATGCGGTAGCCTTTGTACGTAAGCAGCACGATCAAGTGGTAAAGCAGGTCGGCTCCTTCGTAAATCAGGCGTTCGTCGGTTCCGTTGCAGGCTTCGAGGATGGTTTCTACAGCTTCTTCGCCTACCTTTTGTGCCATCTTGTTGACTCCCGAATTGAACAGGCTGGTGGTGTACGATTTCTCCGGCATTTCCTGACGGCGACGGTCGATGAAATCCTGCAACTCTTTCAGGAACATGATGTCCTGCTCGTTTTTGTCTCCCCAGCAAGTATCTGTGCCCTTGTGGCAGACAGGGCCTTCCGGATGTACCATGATGAGCAGTGTGTCGTTGTCGCAATCAGCCTTTACCGAAACCACGTGCAGAAAGTTTCCGCTTTCTTCTCCTTTGGTCCACAGACGGTTTTTGGTACGGCTGAAGAAAGTCACCTTACCCGTTTCCATGGTTTTCTCGTAGGCTTCCTTGTTCATGAATCCCAGCATCAATACTTTTTGCGTATAGTTATCTTGGATAATGGCCGGAATCAAGCCATTCATTTTTTCAAAATCCAGTTCCATAATCTTACTTTATATAATATAGTTAGTTTAAACAGTTATCTGCGCACGGCGATACCTTCTTTGCAAAGGTAATCTTTTAATTCGGGAATTGGAATTTCACCGAAGTGAAAAACACTGGCAGCCAGGGCGGCATTAGCTTTTCCTAACGTAAATGCATCACGGAAATCCTCTTTCTTGCCAGCTCCTCCGGAAGCGATGACCGGAATGGTAAGCCGGTCAGCCAGTTCGGCCAGTGCTTCGTTGGCATAACCTTCCTTTACCCCGTCGTGGTCCATGCTGGTAAACAAGATTTCCCCGGCTCCACGACTGTTGGCTTCTCCCGCCCATTCCATAAGGAAACGGTCAGTCTCCAGCCTTCCTCCGTTGAGGTAACATTTCCAGCCTTGCGGGGTTTGTCGGGCATCAATGGCCACCACACATACCTGCGAACCGAAATGGCGGGCGATGTCATCGATGAGCTGCGGGTTTCGGATGGCCGAAGAGTTGATAGACACCTTGTCGGCTCCGGCATTTAGCAGACATTCCACATCGCTCAGTTCATGAATACCTCCTCCCACGGTGAAAGGAATGTTGATTTCCGCAGAAATGCGTTTCACCAGCTCTGTAAACGTTTTCCGTCCTTCGTGGCTGGCTGTGATATCAAGGTACACCAACTCGTCGGCTCCTTGTTCGCTGTAAGCCTTTCCGAGCTCCACCGGGTCACCCGCTTGTCGCAGATTGACGAAGTTGGTACCTTTCACCGTTTGTCCGTCTTTGATGTCAAGACAGGGTATGATTCTTTTTGCTAACATAATCAGTTTCTTAAGTTAAGAGTTAAGGAAGAAAAGCTTTCAAGTCCTGCAGGGTGATACGCCCTTCATAGAAAGCCTTGCCGAATACCACTGCCGGAATACCTGCTTCGTTCAGTGCTTCAATGTCCTTCATGCCGCTGATGCCTCCGCTGGCTATCAGATGCAGGTCGGGGTGCGCCTCCATGATTTGCTTGTATAGCTCCAAAGACGGCCCGTTGAGCATCCCGTCGCGAGAGATGTCCGTGCAGAGTACCTTTGCGACACCTTTCTTTATATAGTCATCCAAGAACGGCATCAGCTCCAGACAGCTGCACTCCAGCCATCCGTTAACAGCTATTTTCCCGTCTTTGGCATCCGCTCCTAAAATAATCCGTTCACTGCCATATACCTCCATCCATCGGTTGAACGTATCCGGCTCCTTTACGGCGATGCTGCCCAGCGTTACCATCTGCGCTCCGCTTTCGAAGGCAATGTGCAAGTCTTCATCGCTTTTGATGCCTCCGCCAAAGTCAATGACCAGCGAAGTCTGTCCGGCCAGTGCTTCCAGTACCTTATAGTTTACCACATGTTTGGAAGCCGCTCCGTCCAGGTCGACTACATGCAGGCGATGGATGCCATGCGCTTCAAACATCTTGGCCACTTCTACCGGATTCTCGTTGTAAACCTTTTTCGACTGATAGTCGCCCTGAGAAAGTCGTACACACTTCCCGTCGATGACATCGATGGCTGGTATAAGTTCTATCATATTTTATATAATGTTTCGTGATTAGAGATTCAAAAAGTTGCGCAGGATACATTCTCCCACCTTTCCGCTTTTTTCCGGATGAAACTGGGTGGCATAGAAGTTATCCTTGTGCAAGGCCGCACTGAAAGGGGTGATATAGTCGGTTGTGGCCGCTGTAAATTCGTTGACCGGCACATAGAAACTATGCACGAAATACACGAACTCTTCTTCTTTCATACCTTGAAAGAGCGGGCTGCGGAGATGTGACAATGTATTCCATCCCATATGAGGAACTTTCTCTTCAGGATTGGTCGACTGGAATCGCTTGACTTCCGCATCGAAGATTCCCAGACAGTCCGCATCACCTTCTTCCGAATGTCGGCAGAGCAACTGCATCCCCAGGCAAATACCTAATACTGGTTGTTTGAGCTCTTTGATGAGAAGGTCCATGTGGCAAGCTTTCAGGTAATCCATGGTGGTACGTGCTTCGCCCACTCCCGGAAAAATCACCTTGTCGGCACTGAGCAGTGTCTCCTTGTCGTTGGTGATGACAGGTTCCACACCCAGTCGCTTCAGTGCACAATCCACCGAAAAGAGGTTGCCTGCATTGTATTTTATGATTGCAATTTTCATTCAGTGCTGTTTTTTTTGTAGGAAAAATAGTTTTTGCAAAAGTAACGAATTATAAACAATCTCCTAATAAAAGCGACAAAAAGTTTGTCTGTGATGGTGGTTTTCTGACAAGGTTTTTGTAAGAAGCTCCTATGTGTGGCTTTCTAAAAAATGAGGCGTAAAACTTTTTTGAATATTTTTTCGGAAAGCTATTGCAGATTCAAAAAAAAGCACTACCTTTGCATCGCAATCGAGAGAGATAGCAACGAAAAAACTTAATGGTGCGTTAGTTCAGTTGGTTAGAATACATGCCTGTCACGCATGGGGTCACGGGTTCGAGTCCCGTACGCACCGCAATCCACCTTCAAAAGAAATTGGAGGTGGATTTTTCTTTAAGCGGTATTTAGTTAGAGATACGTGTAGACCTCTATAATACAGCTCCTTAATTGAGCTATCCAATAGCACGGAATACATTAAGTCGAAACCTCAAAAGTGTACTAATTTTTAAGGTTTAATCAATGGAATGTGCAAAAAGTACATTCAATTTTGATGAAAAATCGACTCATGGGATTCATCATCTTCTGTTTAACTTAATTTATAAGATTATGGTGAAGCTAAAATTCGTTGTAATTGGTGGTGTACTAACCTTACGCATCTCGGAAAATAAAACCAGATGCTACAAAAGAGTCAATCATTTATTGAAAGGAAATCCCAATGTAGAGAAGCATTGGAACCAGGAAAAGGAGAGGTTTTCTTCATACGCCGTTTCCTATTCTGACAACAACAAAATCCTTGAAGAATTTAAAGGAATCTACTGGAAACTCATCCAGGAGCACCCAGAACTTAATGCAAGACAAATTTCTAATTATTACAAAACAAAGGCACAAGAGTCTTTGAAAAAAGATGTCTTTGAAAACTGGAGCGTGGATGATTATAAAAATTCTGTCGAAAAGTATTTGGAAATTGTGATACTGAGAGAAAAAGCCAAACAAGGGTGTAATTATGAGCTGTATTATAAATTATTGCTAAGATGCAGAATGGACATTCCAGGATTTAGCACTATGGCTTTTTCGACCATTGACTACAACACGATGGTGTCCATTGCTCTTATTTTTGCCAAAAGAAAATCGTATAGACACGTTTCCAAAACCTTTAGAGCATTGCTTGGAAAGGCACACAAAGACCAAAATGTAATGTTCAATTTGGCACAGATAGGCACGTTCTGTTTTAATGAATATAATCCGGACCGATACGATGTGTCAGACAAGCATCCAGACGTACTTACCGATGAGCAAATCAGACGTTTTTTGAATCTTAGCGTGCAAGACATAACGCCCACTTACAATAACCGCCAACAAGTAGAGTTATACTACGATTTTTGTGTGTTCATGTTTCATACGTTTTTTGCCCCATGTGACGTCATCAAGGCAAAGCTGAGGGATATTACCAGAAACAACACTTTGCTTGTCAAACGCAAAAAAACACACCGTACTGTGGAAGTTCCGATAACCCCCGTGGTTCGGTCCATCATCAACAAGTATAAAGGAATGTCCAAAGACGGATATATTTTTCCTATAATGAATGATGAATATGAAAAGAATCATACAGTCAAGGATTATACCTATAAAAAGTTTAGGGAACATTTAAATATATGGCTTAAATTAATTGGTAAAGAGCTGGACACTGATTTTGATTTATATGCGTATGTATTCAGGCACACGGCGATAACCATTGCTGTCAACAATGGACTTCCGCTGTCGTACATATCCAATGCAGCAGGAACCAGTGTAGAGATGATCCAGAAGCATTATTATAATGGCGAAAATATCCATAATAGAAACATGCTTGCTGAGGTGTTCATGAAGGCCGGCGCATGATTAAAACTAAAAAAGGGAGGGTGTTTCACAACAGCCTCCCTTTGACAGCTAAAAACAAAGCAGTACAAACACAATTAGATTTGCCATGGATTTTTATTAGGATCGTAGTCTCTCATATATGTTGCTATTGCGTATTCAGTAACCGGTCTGTTTTCTGCATCCAGCTTTCTTGGAATTTGAGGATTTATCTTACAGCGGTTAGCATCTCGCAGCCACAGTATAGAAGCTTCGTAATCAGCGACTCTGGAAGAACTTACGTTGTTTGGCGATATACGCTTATGCAATTCATACAACGCAAGTCTTACCATGTGCTTTTTTATGTTGGAATTACGTGGGTCATGATGTCTAAAATTATACCCTTCTTTCAAGTCATCGGCTGATGGCTTAGTAATTGGATAAAATACCGACCCTTCATAAACCACAAATTCAGTTTCACTAAGTTCATATTTATAAGACGAATCGTAATCTCCAATCAGCCCCCAGTTATCTGATTCGTATGGGTTAACTGTCAAATCAATATTTTCTTTATTCAGAAGCGCATAAAAATTGTTGTCAAATTTCACAACATCCCACTCTTTGTAGTCGTAATTGGCCAGCCATTCGGATACGTTGTCCAGCATGGCCCATCCATTGACTCCTGGAATACGTATGTCATTGAAGTCAATCCCATTATATTCAAGACACTCGTAATGCAATCCAGCGAATGTCACCACATCTCCAGGACTCCAGTTTTTGAGCTGGAGATAGGGTTTTGCAGATTTGAATTTGCAGTCGTCATAAACATCAAGCTCTTTCCAATATTCCTTTTTGCTCGGTGCTTTGGCCCCGGAGATTGCACGTAACGCTTCGCATATTTCCCCATCATGATAAAAATGCGCTCCAGCAGGGTATGCAATCATACAGTTGTATTCTCGCAGCATTTTCCCCTTTAGCAGTTCTTTTTCAATTTCATAATTGTCAGACAAATACTCTACGATAGACATTTCAGCATCCTCTTCAGCCTGTGCTATTGTGTAGTCTTTATGACGACTTAATTGCTGTAGGCCATCCTCGGTGATGACGCTCAGATAGTCGTTGTTATTTAAAAATCTTTGATACATTATCAGTATTCACTAAATCCTTCATAAACAGGTCTATTAGTTGTTGTTACCCCTGAAGATTTGGAATTGAACTTGCTCCAAGGCTCATTAAGAAACAGACATAAGAAGTAGTCAAAACAGTCTGAAAGATGTCCGTATCTTTCGTATTTCACTTTTAGCTTAGGGTCTGTCACTTTTGCTTTGGATTTTGTACCATCTTCATTTTTTTTCTGGTAAATCAAGTCCTCTGTAAATCTTCGGCAACGCATATCAATTAGGATACTCCAGCCCTCAAAACCGTCAAACAATGAATTGACATATTCCAGACGGCCCTTTTGAGAGGGCTGCTTTTTCAGCAATTTAAGCGAAACGTTTAAATAGCCTTTTAGTGCAGAAAGCATGATGGTGTAATTGTTCACGCCTTCTTCTGTCTGCGTTGAACGAGCGGCACCAGCAGGGTCTCCAGTTAAGAATAGCCCTCCATTATGCTGTTCGTTTAAGTATTTGCGTTTTATCTTTTGTGCAAACTGTGGAGTGTTGTTTTCCTTTTTGTCCGGCGTACCAAGTATTTCCTCCAACACATATACACGTTTCTTCTCATAGTCTACCTGAAATGCCAGACAAGACATACACGGCATGACATTGAAGTCCATGCTTAATATCAATGGCTTCAATGGGTCATACGCCTTTTCTTTCAGCCCGAACACCAAATGTTTGTCGCCATTGAACTTCCAGTATGCAGCAGCATCGTTGGTGTCCACGAAATCCCAGTTTCCGTACAGCAGTCGCTCTTTTGTAGCTCTATCAGTAATTTTGTCAAGGGCAGCTCTATAAGTGGCTACAAAGTCTTTATTTGGGTTGTCAAAGACAGAGAATGGCACATACGCTTCACCTTCCTTTAAAACAGCAGGGTTGCCATCTTTATCCTGGACAAATCTGTCTCGAATCCATGTCACACATGGGTTAGTGGTCATTAGAAGTCGAGGAATTTTGAAAGTGTTCACTAAATTGTAACGCAAACGTGAAAACAATACTTCAATTGCTCTTTCGGACACCTCTGATGCTTCGTCCACCATTCCGATGGTCCATTCGTTTGAACCAAGACGCTGGAAGTCCGGGTCTGAGGGTTGATCCTCTAATTCCGCCAGTGTTACTTCAGACCCATTCCAGAATGTCAGGATACCTTCAAGATTGTTTATCTTATAGTTGACATATTCTTTTAGTCCCCATTCCCTCAACACTCCTTTCATGGTCTTGAATGTTGAGCCTTTCAAGGATTTGATAGTCTTACGAGCGATTACTGCACGTAGGTCAGGGAACCTCATGCAGTTACTTACAATCCAGCAGCTTCCAAGATAACTTTTACCACCTCCGGCTGCACCTCCACCTAAAATAAGCTGGGGTAAGTCAAATGAGCCGCATTTGGCACACTGTGGTTTATATATAGGATTTCCATCCCTGTCTATTCCTGTGGGAACCTGAATGATATTGCCTCCGCAATGAGGGCAATAGTTAGGTTGTAAGAGTTTCCATAACTCATATTGTCTGGCAGATGGGGAGAAATTGATGACGATGTTTTTAGGCGCAACTAATCCGGCCATTAATACACGTTTTCCTTATACTTGTTCTCATTGACAATGAATCGCTGGCTTCTTTTGCCACGGTTCTCAATTTGTATATATTCATTTGCTTCAAGCTCCATAAGATATACTCTTACGGTGCCATAATTGCATTGGCCATAATTGTGTGCAATCTGCATATATGTGTCATTGCAAATTCCATTGTAATATCTGCGGAACCAGATTAAAAATCCAAGTGCTCTGCAACTTGTAGTATTATCTATCATATCACATTTAAATTTGTTTCAATTAAGAATAGGGCAAGTTGTTTTTACTTGTTTAAATTTTAAGCAAATGAAAAACCGCAGCCTTTTGAGCTGCGGTCGAAATATATATAGATACGGAAGCAAGAAGTGGTGTCATTCACCTGCGTTATATACTTTCTCTACCAATGCCCAAAAATCATCAGGGGCCGGGGCTTCAGATTCAGTGTACTGTTCGCAACCTTTACGCAAATACTCCATCTCTTGTGGGGTAAAGTTCACTTCCAACGGGTTGGCCAGGTCTTTTTCACTGTCCCATGTAATGCGCCCGTGTTCTTTGTCCTCAACAATTTTAAAGCTCTCTTTTTCTTCATCCGTGATGCGAATCTTTTTCAAGATTTCTCGCTTCATGTTGAACTCCATAAAATTGCCCTGCTGAGGGAGCAACTGAGGAAAATAGATTCGGTCTTTGATATATAATTCCATACTGCAATGTATTTAAGTTTCACTGAAGAATAGGGGACGCAGGGGAATATTGTTTATAATTACCACGTGAAAATATTGTATGATAGTCCTATTCCCAAATATGGGATTATTTGACGGCAGTCAGTACCAACCCCAACCTGGACCCCTAATCCCCATCTTTTGTTTCGTTTGATGGTTTGATATACCGTTTTCTGAATCACTGGCGTAAATATATGAATGCTGTCCAATTGAGGGTTGTATCCGCTCACCCAAGCCTGATATGTGGAGTCTTTGTATTCTTTTTGTGTAATTGGTATTATTACGGATACAGAGTCTCCAACGTGTATAACGGTATCCTGAATATCTGGACTCACAGGAGCTGGAATTGTGATATATTTGAGGATCACGCTGTCACGTACAATAGGCTTTGGATAAAAAACGGTATCATGTATTGTATCCGTCTTGACCTGTAATTCCGGAGAAGAGCGGTCTTGTTCGATATAAAATCTTAATAACTGGGATGCTATGCACCCCAGTATTAATCCAATTAGAAATATGACAGATTTTTTCATACGATTTCAATTGTAATTGGTTCTTGCGATTTTCTTGCCGGCCAGAAGTAATATTCCATTAGGCTGCTCCAAACTGATTGAGATTCCAGAACTTTTCCTACAGCCTTATTTTTGCCGACCAATATACATCCTGAACTGTCTTTATCAGTGTTCCCCGGATGTATCAAAATGCCGTCAAAGTGAGGCACATCAACTAATCGTGGGAAATACCCTTGATATTTACGAGCGTATGGGTATTTGGCGTAATTGGAATACTTCGGAGACTGTACGTTCATGGTAATCTTGTATGTGCCATAGGGAATAGCCGATTGCCCAGCGATTTTAGTTTCGCCATTGTCAAACACTCCATTTTTGTTTTTGTCCCTCACGGTATCTTCCAGCGTATCACACAGGTACGCCCATTGACCGTTTTTGTAAACTTCTAATTTGCCGATTGTGTACGTATCACGTAAGGCAATTCTTCTTAATCTTAATTTCATAGCGTAAATGAATTATATGGGATAAACCATTCGTATCCCCCCAGATATGGAACCGGAAGTTTTACCCAACATCCTTTAATTACATTGTTAGATTCAACAATTTCAATTACTTGAGCCTTCATTCCAGCAAGCTGCTCCATTTTCATTTCTTGCAGTGCCACTGAAGGCAAAATCAAAATAGATTCTCCAGGTTTCATTTGTATTCTGGCAATATGTATTGTATATTGATGGCGGCTTTGTGCATGATTTGTTGAGCCTCTTCTGCCGGTATTTCAATTGGATGTGTAAATTCACAGAATATGCTTCCGACCCAATCGTTTTTATTGTCATTCATCCGTTTGATGATTGCTGCCTGACAACCATAAGATGACAAAAGGGATTTGGCATATTTATCGTCTATCTGCGAGTCTATATCGGTAACGTACATAAAGAGATTTTTCACCAGACCGCTGACAAACTTTGCAATCTCAGATATGTCTATGTTTTGAAGATGCGGCTTCATCGGCTCAATACCTTTGCGCTTTACTTCAAAGTAAATAGATACATAGCTTTCATGTCCAAGCGGATGCGGTTGTACAATGTACACACGGTCGGCATTTAAAGTGTGCAAGATTTCCCACAGTTCTCCAAACACAATTGAAGAATTGTCTGCCCTTCTTAGGCTTTTAATTTCTTCATCTTTTTTGAACTGCTCAATCTTCATGTCTGTGAGCTTGTTCTTTGTGTATTGGTTGTATGAGAAATAAGCAGCGATAATTACTCCGATGGCACTGATGATACTGGGTATATATTCAATCATTCATCTTCTTTTTTTAGTGGTTCTGGCATGATTACGTTGAATGTGATGCCTCCATCACCGCCTCCGTCAATACTCAATTTTTGTGCTTCTTTGACTGGATACAATTCCATCAATGCTTTTGACGCACTTACAGCTACACTTCGAAGCGGAGCTGAAGAAATGATTTTGCCATTTTTGTTTACACACTGTCCTTGTGAGCATTCTTCCACAATTGACATTAAATTCTGGGTCAGGAACTTTTTCATGTATTTGGCTTCTTCATACGTCAGCTTGTCTAACCCTTCCAGATATTCCTGTATATGCTTCTGTGACAATAGCCTGATAGCCTTGCTACGAATGTTGCCCCCTGATTCGTTGAACGCTTCTTCGTAACATCGCGTTGCATTACCGGAATATGGTGCATCTCCATTTGCGTACAATTCGCAAAAGAGAATTTCTTCTTTAGTTAATTCTTTTTCTCCCATTATTACATTATTGAAAAGGCACTACATAGCTGTAGTGCCTTTGTTCATTAACGAATAGAGGGAAAATATCATTTTTGTTTGCGATACTCCAGTAACTTGTCCATTATTGTGTCTCGGAATAATTGTGCAACTCCATTGCAAGCTGCATCTATATCTTCCACTGATTTTAGATATTCCATATTGAAGTTAATTTGCAAATCATATCCGGATATTTCAATCAAGACTTCACTGGAGTCTGCATTGACCACGTTCATTACATCTCTATCAGATATAATCTTAAATTTAACTTCGGCTTCAGGAACAGCCGATAATTTTAATTGTTCTGATTCTGCTGACATACGTTATATTTTAAAATGCTTTCGAGATTTTTCTGCTTTCGAGATTGCAAGCTCTCCATCATATTCTCCGCCTACGCTTCTCATTCTTTGGGTTAATACGGCTGCGACATTAGTTGTTGCTGAAACATCGGCATCAGCGTCATGTGCATCATCCAAGTCTATGCCCAAATTCTCACACATAATTTCCAGCTTATATGAATTGACATTAGGCAGATGACATAAAGCCAGTTGCCCCAATGTAATGGTATCCACATATAACGGGTGCCAATGGCCATAAAAATCTTCATCTCCACGTAGAACTTTCTTTAGCTCGCCCATTAAACCGGCATATTCCATCATCTGACACAAAAAGCCTTCATCAAAAGCAATATGCTGGCCAATGAGAAATGGTTTCATGTTGCGAGGACATTTCGGTGTATTGTCTTGCATAAACTGGATGACTTCTTGTGCAACGGTTTCAATTGGCTTGCCATAAGATTCCAGCATGTCCATTGTGATAGCCGAATACTCCAACGCTTTTTGCTCATAATCCATTGAGATTTCATCTTCGTCATCATATTTGGATTTCAATACTTTTCTTTTTTTAGTGGCTCCTGCTATTTCTTTTCTATTATATGGAGCGATATAGCTTTGGTATGTGCCGATTTTTTCAAAAGTATCCAAGCGTGTTGCGTGGATTGCTATCTGTGTACATGCAGAAGTCTGACATTTCAATCCTCCTGTTTCAAAGTCGATGGTAAATGCTACCAATACTGGAGCCTCTTCTTTAGGTGTTGCCATATTATAATAGTTCTTTAATTGCGTTGATACCTTGGTTAATAAACTCTTCTAAAGTTCCATCATTATAGATGATTTTATCGAACCCTTTGTCCTCAATGATTACCCTGCATCTGTCCCGTTGCAGTCTGCTTTCGTCGACCCGGCATTTCAGTGTTTCATCAGAACATTTGATTTTGATTGTCTTAATGTCGAACTGATCATCGTAATTTTCCAGCAGGTTCATCAGGCCCTTTTCGTCAATGACATACAAACAGGCTCGGCATGTCTTAGCCTGGGAAACGGATGTCCAATAATGGTAGCCTCCGAATTTCGTATAAGCCAACATTTCAGATTTATCAGGCATCTGCTCTTCAGATACAAAGTAATGGTCTTGTCCATCTACTTCATTTTCTCGTTTTGGCCGGGTTGTATAAGATACAAGCGTTGGGACCAATGATGCCGGTACATGCTTTGTCAAAGTCGTTTTTCCACTTCCAGATGCTCCTACAATACAGATAATTTTGGGTTTCATAATATTTCTATAAGTTTGTTTTTTGTGAGTTGAAGATTGTTTTGTCCTGCATATTCGCTATATTTAACGGATGCCATGCATACTATCAATTTGTTTTTTGCGTTGATTAATTTGTCTCGTGTTGACATATATTCTTCGGGCCATATTACCAGTTCTGACATGTCGTTGTTCTGCTGTAAGACGATTTTACAGAACACCTCTACTTCTCCAGTCTTTTTGCTGGTGAACTTTTTCTCTTCAATGTCTACGATTGTGGCACAGATGGCGGCCTTTCTTCCATCCTTGTCTGGATCCAATATGTCCTTTAATGTACAATATGCTGCACGACCCTTAATTTGCTCTTTGATTGCAGAATTATCGTAAATTCTCTTGTAATCAATGGCTCCAAGACCTGATACTTTAATTTGCTGCTGAGACCAAAAATAGTGCTTGCATATCAGCTCTGCCGGGAAATCTTTTTCTTTGATTTCAAATCCCAATTCAGTAGCAGCTTTTTCAATGATTGCATATCTTTCTACAACTGAATCTGCATGTTCGATTTTATCAAAGCATCCAGCCAGAATGAGATTTAATACGTGACGGGCATTGACCGGACACCTTGTAATCTCTTCTTCATTGTCGGGGTCGTCCCAATATTGATACTTCTTTAATTTGTACTTGAATACTCGATGTATGAAGTTCGTAACGCTTGTAAATTCTCCATTCTTGTTTCGCTCATTGATGATCCAGTCAACAGCTTTTGAACCTACCATCTTAATTCGTGACAATGACCAAAAGATTGCGTTGCTCGAATAGTCTGTATAGAATGAATCTTCGCTGTGATTGATGTCTGGGGAGACCACATGTGCCGAGCTGCATGATTCCATTTCGGACATCAATGGAACAAGTTCCTTCTCATCGGCCCACTGTAGAGCAACCGTATAAAATGCTGTAGGATAATTGGCTTTTAACCACGCACCTACATAACTTGTAACGGCATAAGCTGTTGCGTGTGACTTATTAAACAGATAAGTACCTCCTGATTCAATCATTGACCATATCCTATCCGCTTCTTCTTTTGGGCAGCCTTTCTTTTCTGCTCCTTCCTTGAACTTCGTTTCAAATGTCTTGATTTTATCAATCTTCTTTTTTGAAATGAATTTCACCAGTTTTACGCCCTCACCAAGTGATAGTCCACCAACTTCTCGTGCAATTTGAACCATCTGTTCCTGGTATACCATCTGTGCATACGTTTCCTTGAGCGCGTTGTAGGTTCCCCACAGGTAAGTAGGAGCAACGTATCCATTTTTGCAATTGACATACGCATCTGTCGCTCCATTTTCCAATGTTGCTGGGCGGTACAATGCGTTGGCGGCAATCAAGTCGCCAATACACGTAGGCTTCATTTGTATAAGGAATTTGGTTATACCCTTAGAAGAGAATTGGAATACGTTCTGGGTATATCCTTGTCCAAGTAATTCATATACTCTGGGGTCATTCAAATCGCTTTCTACAATGTCCTCAAATGTGATATTTGCATGATAGTGTTTGTTGACAAGGTCAATGGTTTCGTGCAGTTTGGACAGCTCTTTTGTTGCCAGACAGTCGTTCTTCAGCAACCCCAGCTCATCCAGTGAATATCCATCATCTTCTGAAACCAGTATGTCGTCAACTTTTTTAATAGGTACGAAATCAAAGCACTCTACATCTTCTCCGTCCATTTCATCCGGAGTTACCAACAAAGCCGACGCATGGACGGAGCTGGAACGTGGCTGGAACATCAATGTTCGAATATCTTCAAATAAAGCTGGGTAATCGTGTATGAATTTTGCTACCTTTCTGTTTTGTGCTGCCAATTGGAATATTCCGGTGTAGTCGCATTTATCATCTTCGAATATGGCAGTCAAATAATTGACAAGAGACGGGCTGATTCTCATAGTTCTGGCCACATCTTTAATCACCGCTTTGACTTTCAAGGTCGTGAATGTACCGGCAGAGAACACACGCTGTTTACCATCATGATTATATCTGCGTTCAATATACTCCTTGACCTCCTGTCTTTTGTCGGATTGAAAGTCTTGGTCCACATCAGGCAAACTTCCGTGGCCTCCCTTTAAATACCCCGATGCCACAAAACAGTCCAACACTTTGGTTGAACTGTTTGTCTTTTTATGTTTTAACGATACGATTTTCATCTTAATCTTAATGAACGATATGTGTTACGGTTGAAGATATTATTACATGCTTTCATGGCATGTTCAAATGCCAGCAATTCGTTGTCGGGGATAATGTGCCGTCTGCTAATAAATGAATCAGATACTATTCCTTCCAAAGACGTACATCTACTTAATGCAACGTATAGCTGTCCTGGGGCAAATACGTACTTGGCATGGATGGTTATCTTATCAAACGTTAGACCCTGACTCTTGTGGATGGTGATTGCCCATGCTAAGGCTAATGGGAATTGTGTGCAGCTTCCTTTATCAACAACTTCTAATTTGTTGTCCACAATTTTATATTCATGTGCTACCCATTTGAATTTTGAAATTACCACACGTATTCCGCTGTCCAAATCTACGGTAATATGCTCATTGTCAATATTGACCACTTGTCCCATTGAACCATTGCAAAAGAGATGCATCGGATCATTGACAAGTGTCATAACTCTTGCACCAATTCTTAGTTCCAACAGCTCCGGACATGGAGCAGCTCCAATTGGAAAATCATCTTTAAAATCAGCGGCAAATGTATGAGTTGGCTCACCCAGCATTTCAGAATTGATGCGTTGCACATCTCTTCTATGCGTACAGATGTGAATATGGCGATTGTCGTAGTCCTGTGCCTCTCTCTTGTCTCTTATTGTATCCAAATCATTTATGTCTCTTTCAGTTAATTGGTAAAGTCTTATATGATTCAGGATTTCTACGAATCGACTATCAGATTGCCGGAATACATGCGTTAATTCCACCATTCGAAATCCGCATTCTCTCCAAATATGTGCGTAGAAAAAATAGACGCCCCTGTACATTTGCAGTAAGACATTCTTTTCATCGCTTTTTACCACTGGAGGCAATTGATATAAGTCGCCGAACATAATTACTTGCACACCTCCAAACGGGAGGTCAATCATGCGATAAAATCTCAGCTTTCTATCAATATAGTCTATAATATCTGGACGAACCATGCTGATTTCATCAATAATCAATGTGTCCAGAAGTGCAAATAGGCGTACTTTATCCTCATGTATTTGACCTCTTAAAGTATCGTTTGGATTCTGGATACTAAGAGGAATATTAAACAGACTGTGCAGCGTTACTCCACCGGCATTAATCGCTGCTATTCCTGTTGAAGCGGCGACTACAATCTTCTTGTGAGTGTTTTGGACAATATACTTTAAAAAGGTAGTTTTACCGGTTCCAGCTTTACCTGTAATATACAGGCATTCAGTTGTGTTCTCAATAAGCTGGAAAGCCTTGCTCATTTCTTCCGTAAGTTCCATATTATAATTCATTTAGCGTAAACACCACATCTTTATTATCAAAGAGAATATCATCATTCTCTTCCAGTTCATCTGCATATACTCTGATAGGCTCTTCATGTCCCTCTCTTTTTACAATCAGCTCAGCATCCCTATCTATTTTAATGACTTGTCCTCCTTCAAGGGTTATTTCCATGTAGTCTGAGGACGATATATCTTCTCCAATGATTGTTGTATCGGCTGGGTATAATCCGGCACGCTCCGGCAAAAGGAATCGTTCAAAAATCAAATCATATTTGATTGGGTCTATCAGGGTTATTCCAAGAAGATACAAGAGCAATGACCCAGCCGCAGAACCACGGCCACAACCTACCAAAATATTGTTTCTTCTGGCCCAGTTGCATGTGTCGTATTGAACCAGCAAATAGTCTACGTTGTCTGTGCTTTCAATGATGTACTTTTCATATTCCATTTGCTTTCTGTACTGGTCAATCTTATCTTTAGGTGCCAGCCTTTGTAACCCCTCTTCAAGTAATTGATTGAACATGTTATGGGGTGTTCCATACTTCTCCTTTTCCTCTGGAGTCATATCGTATTTAGGCATGTAGTTCTTGGTTACATCCATTCGTGCAGTCGCATTGTTGGCAATTTCAACAGTGTATTTGCAGCATTCTTCGAACAGCTTGTCTACATCCCATTGACTGCTAAATAACTGTGCAAAAATGGCGTAATGGTCATCGACATCTTTAAAGTATTGGTCATCGCTTTGTTCATGGGCGGCTCCCTCAGCTATCTTGTTCAGTATGATTTTGTTCTTTGCGTCATCCTTGTCAAGATAGTAGCAATCGCTTATCAGAATTGGACGAGGATAATGCTTATTATTGTATAGTTCATGGAAATACAATTTTGTGGCCTCAAGTACCTTAATGTCGATGCGTTCTGCCTTGTATTCGGAAAGATCCACCTGATAAAATACTCTGTCAAAAGCGGCAGTGAGTTGATTGATTATATCCGGATGCTCTTTCATGAATAAGGGTGTATACTTGTCCATTACGAGCACATTGCCTTGCCCACGCTTCAGTAATTCAGAAAATGATATGGTCTTATTGTCTACATTGTCAACCATAATTGCTTTCTGTATACGCAGAAGATGACGGAATCCTTGCTGAGTCTGGACGTACACTTTTGCTCCAAATTTAAATTCTGCATTTTCTACAGTTAAAGAATACCCAAAGACGGGGGTGATTCTTGCTGATTCACATTCTTTTTGCAGTGTAAAGCATGAAGCCATTGTGTTTTTATCGCATATACCAATAGCCTTATGTCCAAGGTATTTGGCTTTCTGGACCCACATCTGAGGCATAAAACTTCCGTTCAGTAACTCAAAGGGGGTGTGCACTCCGAGGTTGACAAATTCGGTAGAGCGTTGTGTGGGTTTTCTTTTCCCAACATATTTCAGAATATTCAGTTTAAACTCCTGACGCATGTCATAGTAATAGAAGTTATCTCCGAATTTGAATGCGATGTAGTTGATGTTTTCATTCATCAATACAGAGGGTTCTTCCATACTGTTGAAGATGTATTCACCATCTTTATCTTTGCGAAATATTGAATTGTAACTTGATTTTTCTGTGTTTTGGAAATACACTTTTCCAAATCCGTCAATCTCAATTACTTCAGGGTCAATAATGGTAAATTCAATCTTGTTATTGTTCAACCATTCATACAGCTCATCAATTGCATTTGATTTTTTCATCGAGTGTATTCAATTTAAATTCTACTGGAGTTGTAAGATTGTAGGCGAATGTGTCATAGATGTCCCAAAAGTCCATTTCATCCCAGTCTTTTCCATCGCTGATGATTTTTGCGATTGTGACATCAAAATATTCGTTCAATTGTGCCGCTGTCTTGTTAATAGCGTCTGTTGCATCAGAATCATATCCAACTATAATGTTTTTGACTCCCTTACTCTGCAACTTGTAAATTTGTGTATCTGATATTTTTTTTCCAAACGTAGCAACTACCGCAACTCTGGTGTTGTCATATAATTCAAGTTTTCTCGTTAACGCAATAACATCAAACACTCCTTCAACAATTATCACAGTATCCGTTTCATCTTCTATTACAGCGTCATAATTATACAACAGCTTAACAAAATCATTGTCGGTACTGTTGTTGTACCGTCTAATTTGATATTTGCCATTGCGTTTAGCCGTTTGATTGTATTGGTCAATTGCTTCTTTGCTCCATGTATGCCGGGCTACATACCCAACCGTGTCTCCATTGTCAATTATGGGAAAAATCACATAATCGTCAAATTTCCAGTTTAAGCCTCTTGTAGTGCCAACTGGGAAATATTCGTAATCGTCATAGACGAATCCGCGAGACTGCAAGTATCGGTTATGATAGCATCGTTTCCAGGACTCAGGCATATCTATAATGCTAAGCTCATCATCGATTTCATCCTCTTCCAAGCCAAAAAATTCTGGTACTTGCACAGGATCAAAACTGGCTTTCTCGATTATTTTTAAGTCTGGCCTTCCAATATCGTCCAGCAATTGATTAATGTCCTTGGTTGTATGTCCGCATGAAAAACAGTGCGATACAAACAGTTTCTTATTTCCAACTTCTTTTCCTACATATATTCCAAATTTTCCGCCAGACTTACCGCAATATGGACAGATTGGAACAATTAAGTTTTTTCTGGGACCATCTAACTTCGCGTGCAGCTCGGATTCAAGCTCGCGTATTAGATACTCCTTTTCCTCCTTGCTTATATAAGACATAGCTATTTAACCTTATTGATGTTGATTGTACGTTGTCTATCGTAGAATATCTCATTGTCATAGTCGGTAGCAATTTTGAACACATCTCCACGCTCGAAAAAACGGCTCTTTGCAACATTGATTCTCATGGTGTGTTCTTTGCGTTCATTCAATGATTGGTTAAGCGTAATCAAATGTGTCAACGGTCTTGCAAGTCCTTTTGCTTCAGCTGTATTGTATTCGGTTAATACATTCTTTTCATCGTTCAGCCATTCTTGGCTTTCAATTGTTGACTGATAAGTTACTACTACCCAAACATTTTCATCGGCTGCAATATCTTTCAGGTCATTAGCAACGGCAATTCTCCGATGACGCTCTCCGTTTTCTCCATATTTTCTACCAGACGCATCAGTTAACAGGTCCATAGAGTCTATTATCAGAATGTCTGGGGTAATGCCGTATTTTTCTTTAAATTCTGCAATTGCCTCCTTGACATCGATTGTTGATACGTGAGAGTTGAATTTAGGGTAACTTCTGACAAACAACTTTCCAGACACACTCTTCAGTTCTTGTACCATGCGGTCAAAATCTGAATCACGCAAAGTTCCATGCTCATACCGGAATGAATTGCACGTTACCAGCGATGCTGAATATGCATTTTCTACTTCTTCTTTACTTCCTTCCAACTGAATGTGCAAAACATTGTATCCGTCTAAGCAAGCGTTTCTTCCAACCCATCTTGCTGCATGTGTCTTACCGATTCCAGTAGGGGCCAAAAAACACGTCAGCTGTGTTCTTAATTCCCGTCCAGCGTTTCTTACGTCAAGTTCATCAATGTAGAATCTGGTGATTGGTCTGCATGAGCTTTGAGAATTGTGCTTCATGCGATTTTTTTGGAAACGCTCAGCAAATGTTTCTACAATGTTGGTAAAGTCTGAATCAGATAAAGAAAATGATTTGGCCCATTCCGTATATTCGATAAGCACCTGTGAGGCCGCCTCAAACCCTTCTTTGTTATATGCTTCTCCGGCTGCTTTGTATGCTTTTTGAAAGTTGACTCTTAGAAGATATTCTTCAATTAGTTTGACACATTCTTTTGTTTCAAGTCCATCTGTTGTTTCATATATATCATTTAGCAGATGAATAGCATTTTTATTGCCGCTTATAGACTCTCTGATGGCGGAATATGACGGAACCTTTTTGTATTCTCCATAATATTTTTTGAGGGCCTTGAACAGTGTAATTGAATCTCTGTCAGGAAGATGTTCCGGCTTAATGTGCGTATATACTACAGAGAGTATATAGCTATCATTCATGCAAGTACGAAAAAGATCCATCAAAAACTCTTCCGACAACACATTCATACTATTTTTTTCTGCCATTTTCCATTCTTAATCTATAGATTTCTGGGAATTTGTTTTGTGTTTCAATTTGACATTCTTCAGCGAACTTGCAAGAACAGCAACATTCTGATTCTGGAGACCATCCGAGTGTAGATTGCTGGCAAATCAAAAATCCAGAAGGATGATTGAGCATTCTCCGTTTTGTGCCCTCTTCCATTGGAAGATATATATATTTGGCCAGTGGATGCTCACTTCTGTCCATGATAATAGACATCAATTCATCCCGTGTGATATTTGCTTGTGCCAGCCATCTATCCTCGTAGTATTTTAGCCCTTTGCTTGTAGAGAATTTGTCTACTGACTTGGGGCCAAACGCCTGGTTGATAGTCCACGCGGTACCTCTGTCTTTATATGTGTAAGCAGATGATATGCAGTAATCCACAATTCGGGACCTGGATAGACCACCGCATTTATTGGATAACCTTTCAAGTGCTTGTGTTACAATCCTTGTAGGAGCACCTCCTTGTGAAAACCGGAATGATGGATTAATCAAATTCTTGACAATCCGAGTAAAGACTTCCATCGTCTGCTTGACCAGATACTCGTTTACCATCGCGCGTTAGATTTTTTTTGAGATATTGCCTTGCTAAGAACAACCGACTTTTTACTGTTTCAATATTCTTTGATTTTAGCGTACCCTTTTTGTACTCTATTTCAACTATTTCTTTAAGTGAATATCCAGCTTCTTGCAACAAAAATGCGTCACGATGTATTGGTTTCATCTCATCTAAAACAGAAAGTATATCATCGTTGTATAGCTCTCTGTAATTGTCGATGCCCATGACATTGCCAATGGCTTCGTCATCATCCAATATTTCATCTTCCAAATATTCTATATCATGATCGTAATCTGCGTTATCCTCCGCAGCTCTTTTGCGCTCAAGCGAATAGATATGTCTCTTCGTGCAAATATGCAACCATGTACGAATAGGTCTGGAAGTGTCATAAGTTTCAATTCTTCTGAAAAAATTTATCAGTACCTCAATATAATTTTCCTGCACATTCTGTGATTTATAGCTATACTTAATGCACAACTTATAAATCATATTGTAATAGGGGGCTACATATTGATTGAACAACTTATTACGTCTTGCTGCAACTTCAGGGTCCGTTTCTTTGTCAATTATTTCTTCCGGGCATACTTGCGCTCCCATTCATACGATACCTTTGCATTAAACATCAAAGATGTCTGAACACTTAGAGCGTTGGTGAGGCAATACAGCTTCCATTCAAATTCTCTTCGTTGAAATTCAGATCGTACTTCTTCATCCGAAGGTTTTGGCGTTTTATCTAAAAACGCAAAAAACTGGGAGAGAATAGTATTCAATTTTTTAGTATGCTTTTTTGCTGTCTTTCTATCTACAACACGGGTTTCCATCACAGATTAAATCTCTTTACATAACAAAAGAAGATATGTACAGCATCCGAGTGGTTGTCATCCACTGGGTCAATTTGCCATCTTAGTTTGCAGAACTGCATCATCTTTTCCTTATTGGCTTTGCCATCTCCAGTCGCAAACTTTTTAATAGTAGATGGATTAATGAATACAGGCTCCGGCAAATCCAGCGTGTCGCACACTTCGAACAAGATGCCTCTAAATTCTGACAACTTTCTTGTGTCTGTGAAATGATTGTTGACGCTCACATCTTCTGCCACAATCTGTCTGATACCGTTGCGCTGTATAAAATCAATTAATGTGTCACGAAATGCTTTGTGCTGCTTGTTGTTGTTCCGGCGCATTGATTCGGTAAAGTCCCATGTGCCTCCTTCAGCTAAACAATAATATCCAGTGTGTGTTGCTATATCCAAAGCAGCTACTTCATTTCTTGTGAGTTTTTCTCTTTCAATTTTTTTCATTAAGGGATGATACTCCATTCTTTTTCGATACAATCAATCGATTAGGGTAATTCTCGGCAATGTTGCCATGACTTACCACAAGTGCAGTTACCTGTGTATCATTCAATGCTTTGAACACATTGGACAAACCGGATTCATCGGTGCTGTCAAGAATCTCATCGATGATTAAGAGATTCAATCCCTTTCCATCTTCACAGTTAACATTGCTCAACTTATGTAATGCAAGAACGCTGGCCAATTCAACGCGGCATTTTTCTCCTGCGCTAAATTTGTCAAACGAACCGCAATCGATTCCATCGCGAATTAACGAGACAGATATTTTGTCGCGCACCTTTCCAGATTTTAACATGGTATATCCAGACAGGGCGACCCTAATATCACTCCCGATAGCTGCAAGAAATTCATTTGTAATTTGAGATATAGCATTGATTTTGCTATTTGCCAAATAAGTTTTAAACTCCATGAATGCTGATTCTTGTGCTTTTAATCTGGACCATCTGGCAGATATTTCCTCTTGCTCGGATATTGCTATGGCCAGATCTGCTTGATATTTAGCCTTGCTTTCCTGCAAATGAGATACAATATCGTCATTCATAGATGCCTCTAATTCTTGGATATTCTGCTCGTATGCACTAATACTGCCATTTAAAGTGTCAATCTCGTTTTCTTCATTTTGAATTTTACGCTCGGCATTTTTAATAGCACTATCTATGGAGTCAAATACTTCATCAAACATTTGCTTTCTCATTCCGCCGACAGTCTCCTGCAAGTTCTCCAATTTTCCTGTTGCAGATTTGAATTTGACTTCAATCAGTTCATGCTCACTCTGTGCAGACTTTAATTTGGATGCAAGAGCCTTGCAATTATCGTCCAGTTCACGCTCTTGCTGTTCAAGAGCATAGCGTTCATCTTGCTTCTGTTTGCCGTTTTCAACACATTCATTATAAGATTCTTCAGCAGCCGCTATATCATTTTCAATTTGAACCAGATTCTTTTTGCTATTTTCCAATTCAATTCTTGCTGCATGAATATCTACATCTTGGTCAAGAGTAAACTCATAACTACATTTCGGACACTGTATTACTCCAGCAAGTTGCTTTTCCAAACTGGCGATAGCTGTGTTTATCGAATTGCGATTTACGCCCAAGGTTTTACCTTTATCACGCAATTGTCTGGCTTGTTCTCGCATAGATTCTATCTGCTGCTCAATAGCTTGTTTGTCAGATTTAATCTTGGCTGATTTTTCGGTATGGTTTGATTGCGCGAGGCTTAACTCTTTGGATAGACTATCTACGTGTTTGCATGAAGCATTAGCAGATTCGTTCAACATTTGAATAGTCTTTTGCAAATCCCCAATCTCAATTTTCAAACTTGATATTTGCTTGATGTATTCCTTAATAGGGGATAAGCTAAGGGCGGCAAACTCTATGTTGATTTTCTGATAAGCAGATTCTGTATCAACATCTGATTTTTCCAAATTCTGCATTTTCTCATCCAATTCATCTAATTTATCGAGCTGGATGTCCATTGCATCAATGTTTTGTTTGCATTGCCGGATTTGAACACGCTTATCAATAATTGATTGCTTCATGCTTTCAATCCGTTCTTTGGTACTTTCCTTTCTGGACGCCGCATCATTTACCGCTCTTTCAATTTCTGACGACAGCGCAGAGACCCGTCCATTACATTCCGCAACTTTCTTCTCAGACTGCTGTAATTCTTCTTGTACAGGAGCCATATCTTCATTCAGGACTTCCAACGAATCATCGACAAGGATTCCGTTACTGAAGCGATTGATAATCTCTTTTTTGTCTTTGTCTGATGATGAGAGGAAAGACTGATATTTTCTGGCTGTAAGAATGAAGTTTTTCAGTATATCTTCTTTCGAAAGTCCTATCTGATCCAAGATGTACTTGTTATAGTCGGCTACTGAAGCCTGTTTGATTTCTTCGGCGTCTGCTTGTCCTTTTTGCAGAAATACCTGTATAGCCTGTGGGTTCTTCCGAGAAAACGCTCTAATGACCACCATCTGACACTCAAGGATGCGATTAGAAAGAATGATTGACACCTTTGCTTCATCAAATCTGTCATTGATGATTTCGTCTGCGTTGACTTTTCTTAAAGGCTCTCCGATAATTCCGATAGCAATCGCTTCTAGCAATGCCGACTTACCAGAACCGTTTGAGTTTTGCGAATCATTATCCAAATTCATTCCAAAAATCAAAGTAGCTTGATTTTGTATCGGGCTAAACTCCAGAGTCTCAAAGGCACATATATTGGTTGCACGTATAGATTGTAATTGCCACATATTATTTTAATTTATCAAGGTATTGAAGTCCGAGTTTGTTGTCAATAGACTTTTCGGAACAAAATTTGATATATTCTTGCTTGATTCCTGATTTATTGAATTTCTGAGACAAGTCTTGTCCTTCAGATAATAAGACTTGCGTTTGTTCAGTTACCAGCTCAATTTTAGTGGCCCCACATTCTACCAATTTGTTTTTATCAATGCTGGATGCCTGTTTTGATTTGCAGTTGATTTTAACTTTGATTTTATAACGAGGGTCTTTTTTCAAGGTCTCTATGTACTGCAAAAATTCATTGTCAAGATTCTTAAAGTCAATTTCTATGACTTTGTATCTTGTATTTGCCTCATTTTTTACAAATTCATAGCTTCCGTCTGAATACACAATTGTATATCCTTTTTCTTCATCTTCTCCAAAATTATGCTGGCGTGAAGAGCCGATGTATTCGATGGCAGTACCAGGTATTTTTTTGCGATTGTGATAATGTGCGACAAGTACCGAGTCAAAGTCTTTGAACAAACTGGCCGGTAGTTCATCGTCACTGGCAGTGCTCAATCCGCCTCTAATGCCTTGGTGTATATACAGTATTGATTTTTTACCAGGAATCAACTCCTTAACCATTTCTTTATATCGCTCGATAAAGCTGCCGTTTTCAGGGAAATAACTCATAACAAAGAGGTCACTTTCCCCCATATCGTAAATAGCATAATCATCAATGACTTCAATATCTGGATATTCACTGAACATGTGACAATAGCCTAATAACGACTCTTGGTCCACTTTATCGTGATTGCCTTCCGCCATAATTACTGATATTCCATGGCTGGTGGCTTTAATCATTGCTTCTTTTGCCGCCATGATTGTTGACAACGTTTGAGAACTGCGAGACATCCATAAATCTCCACCGATTATAATCATGTCTATTGCATTTCTTTCAGCAACTTCAATTGCTTCATTCCAATTAGCACAAAATTCAGTTATATTATCGTTGCTAACATGTATGTCGTTAATCAACAGTGCGTAGGGTTTCTTCTTCTCCATTTTGCTTAATTTTTATAGCGCACGCCAAATTAATGACGTGCGCATTATTAATAATTGTTGATTAACGACGACGGACTGGGCGTGCGGCACGGCGAGAGGGGCGTGCTGCCGGTTCATTGGTGTCATCGTTGCGTTCACGATTTCTACGTGGAGCTGGTGCTTGCGCTGGCTCATCGTCCTCATCGTATGCATTGCTTGGCTCTGGTTCCGGTTCGGGATCCGGTTCGGGTTCCGGCTCTGGCTCTGGTTCCGGTGCTGGTTCCGGTTCGTTAGGATCCAGACCTTCATTATCATCATTGTCAGTTTGTGCCTCGCTAAGCACTTCTTCAATTTCATCCAGCAAATCAATATTAGTTTTGCCGCGAGTAATCCGGATGTTCAAGTCATTTTTTTCAATATATTCTTTGATTGATGCACGAAGTTCCTGACCTTCAGCCGACTTGTCGTCCAAACCTTCTTCATCCAGCTTATCATAACGCTGCCATAAAGAGTCAATGTCATCTTCTTCAGTTGCAGATTCGGCTCCATTTTCAGTCTTACCCATTACAAAATGAGATTGGTCATCAGCAGGGAACAGGCATTTGATTTGCTCAATGCAATTCTGGACTTCTTCATCGTTGACAATATCAATACCATACTTGTCATCCAGCTGCTTCAAGAACACGATAGTTGCTTCCAAATGGAATCTGGTATAACGATACAATACTTCTGGCAGACGTGGCGTATCGAGCAACTTTTGGCAGGTTTCTTCGTCCAACTGGTGAACTGGAGACAAGGTATCGATGTTGAATGAATATCCAGTTTTCCCATTTTCTGTTTTACGGGTGATTTCCAAGGGGTATGCGTTGGAAATTGAAGAAATCGGACATGGATGATTGTTTCCGTTTTTATTCAATTTATTCCATACATTCAGTTTTCTTTCTTCCAAATCCTTGTACTGAGAATAAGAAAGCTGAAGAATCTGGATTCCGTTGGCTACGTTATCAAGGTCAATAACATACATGCAACGCTTCATGTCCCACTTTAAGCCACCGTTGAAACTGCCTTCACGCAATTTCTTGCACAACGCTTCATCATCAGCGTGTACCTCACACACTCTCTTGACATACGTATCAATCAAGTCTGCATCCAGTTTGTCTTTAAACGCCATTTTAGCGTTACATACGCTGACATAGTTCAATTTAGCCTTTCCTTTGCTGTCTTGTGTGGTATCCACAATTTTCAGCATAAGAGAACGAAGCGGATACTCATACCCTTTACGCTCCATAGGAAGCACTTTTCCATCTGCATCGATTACCGGTGCCAAAGGCAGAATACGCACGTTATATGTGCCATCGTTCTTGAATCTCAGATAAGTTACTCTCTGCTTGCTTTCTTCGTTGCTTTTTTTCTTAGCTTCTTCAAATGTTTCTTGCGTTGATGCAAACATGTCCAATGCGGACATTCTTTTTTCTTGCTCCATCATGTTGATAATTAAATTTTACGTGAATAATTTTTCCATGTGTCGGCATAGGCTCCAGCATAGGCTTCTTGTGCTTCTGCTGACTTGAGCGCATCCCTGGACATCAAATCGATGTTCCATTCTTCCATGGCATGATGGATAATCTTGTTAATGACATAATCCATCTCAGTTGCGGGTTCATTTTTAAGATCGAAGTATTCATATACTTCTTTTTCACCTGGAATATTACAGCTATGAATCGGGGCGTATAGCTCTTCAAAATATCTGTATAGGGCTTCTGGGTTTGGGTGTTCCGGTAATTCCTCTGATAATTGTTTAAGTAGATACCCAAACAGAAACTTCAACTGAGGCAGTGAGCGATTCTTTTTCTTGTCGAAAAGCAAATATCCATATTCCCCATTCGGCAATTCGTCCACAGAATCTAACAGCTCATTGGTGTCGGCATAACCTTCGCGGACTTCGATTATGCCCTTTGCTCTAATCATTTGATTTACTTATTTTGATTTAGCGATGTAAAGGTAAGCACATTTTTTTAAACTAACAAATTTTCAAATAAATAAAAATACACAAAATTGAAAACGTATTTATAATTTATTGTAAAACAGTATGTTATAAAAAATAATATATTAAAAGGATAGATTTGTAAAATGCCTATTTGAGATGTATGACTCTTTGGTTTGAGCTTCCTCTCCAATCCAAATCTAATTCGTGCAATTCTTCTTGATATGGACCATCTACTAAGACATCAATTAACTCAAGAATAGCTGGGGAATGGCGTTGAATATATTCAAAGGTATGTCCAGACCATAACCATATTGTTTTATTGGTTCGCGATTTAATTAATCGGCACAGCTCGATAACCGCATCCGATTGCATTAATGGTTCGCCTCCTAAGATAGATATATTACAATCGTCTGAGCACAGTTTCTCGTAAACCTCTTCAACATCTTTTAATACGCCATTATTGATGTTCCACCAGTCTTTATTATGACAACCTTTGCATTGTATATCGCACCCTGCAACATACAATGAATTGCGAAGCCCGACCCCATCTGCTGAGGTCGAGCGTACAATTTTAGCGACAGATAACTTCATTTAATCGTGTGTTACTCTATCATTTAATTCAGCGATTTTTCCGGAGTTCCATCTATCTGTGGTTCCGACTAAGTATCCTGTAATTCGTTGCAGACGGTCAATGCGATGACTTCCACAAACAGGACATACTTTCAAATTTTTAGAGGCATCTTCATAACCGCAGTCCAAACATCTGTTACGGTTATGGTTGATAGACCCATAGCCAATGTTGAACTTGTCAATTATGTCCACCACCTGCATAATTGCTTCAATGTTGTGTGTTGCGTCACCGTCCAGCTCAACATAGAAAATGTGTCCTCCACGGGTTTTCTCATGGTAAGGAGCTTCCACTTCAGCTTTATGGTATGCACTGCATTTATAATATACAGGCACATGATTTGAATTGGTGTAGTAATCCTTGTCTGTTACTCCAGGGACAATACCAAACATTTTCTTGTCTTTTTTGGTGAACTTTCCAGACAGCCCTTCTGCCGGCGTTGCAAGAACTGAATAGTTCAAATCATAGAAATCACTGTAACGTTGTGCGTTCTTACGCATCAGCTCGACGATTTCCAAACCCAATTTCTGCGCTTCTTCAGATTCTCCATGATGTTTTCCAACAAGCGCAATAAGACATTCTGCAAGGCCGATAAATCCAATACCCAGTGTTCCATGTTTCAATACTGGGCGAACTTCATCGGTGTCTTTCAACTTTTCTGAATCCAGCCACATGCCTGACATAAGCAATGGGAACTGTTTAGCCATTGCCTGACACTGAAATTCATATCTGTCATGAAGTTGTCTTGCTGTAACATCAATGGCTTTTTGCAGCATTTCAAAGAATTTGGCAATCCTTTCTTCTTTGTTTTCGATATTCATTGCTCTCAAAGCCAATCCTGGGAGATTGATTGTAGAGAAGCTGAGGTTTCCTCGTCCAATAGACGTCTTTTCTCCATGTCGATTTTCAAAGACACGTGTACGGCAGCCCATAGTAGCCACTTCATACCGGTATCGCTCAGGGTCATTGGCATCCCATTTCTCATTTTGATTGAAAGTTGCATCCAAATTCAAAAAGTTAGGGAAAAAGCGTCTGGCTGTCACTCTACACGCCAATTTGTACAGGTCATAATTGGGGTCTCCAGGCAAATAATTGACCCCTCTTTTCTTCTTCCAGATTTGAATAGGGAAAATAGCTGTAGAACCATGTCCCACGCCCTTTTCAGTTGAGAGCAACAATTCACGAATCACACAACGGCCTTCAGCAGAAATGTCGGTACCATAGTTGACGGAGCTGAAAACCACCTGATTTCCACCACGAGAATGAATGGTATTCATGTTATGAATAAATGCTTCCATAGCCTGATGGACCCGATCTACCGTGTTGTTGATAGCATACTGAACGATAAAATCTCCCAAGTTTGCGCTTGTTTCAACACTGCATTCTTTCTTGATGTAGTCTGCGATTTTTTCTTCTTTCAATGTATCACAGAGCCAATCGCCATATATTGGTTTCAACTTTTCAATTTCTTCTTGATATGTCTTGCGAACAAAAGGAGCAAGATAAAAGTCAAATGCCGGAACAGCCTGTCCTCCGTGCTGCTCATTTTGTGTACTTTCCAATGATATAGCCGTCAGTATAGAAGCAGTTTCAATTCTCTTTGCTGGCCGAGATTCACCATGTCCTGCTCGAAAACCGCCATTCAAAACTTTATTGATTGGGCTTTGTACACAGGTTAAAGACCTGGTTGGATAGTAGTCCAAATCGTGAATATGCAATACATTGTCGTTGATAGCCTTAACCGCCTCTCCAGTCAGTAGGTATTGTGGAGAATATTCCTTGCTTCGTTCGGTAGCTATTTTAGCCATCATTCCGGCAGGAGTATCCGCATTCATGTTAGCGTTTTCGCGCGTAATATCATTCTTTTTTGCTGCGATGATGTCCGTAATTATCTGGTCTGAAGAGCTGTTTCTGGCCTTATCTCTCTTGTTACGGTAAATGATGTATGAGCGAGCAACATCCGGCATATCTGATGCCATCAGTTTATTTTCAACCAAATTTTGTATCTCGTCAACAGACCATTGTGATTTGTTAGACATTTGTTGCTCAATTGCGTAACTCAATTCGTCAGCCAATCCAATATTTTCGTAATGGCATTCTTCCATTGCTAACTGGATAGCTCTTACAATTCTTTGCCGGTCATAATCTACATAACGACCATCTCTTTTTACAATAATCATTTTAACTCTGATTTGATTCCGATTTGTTTGTCATTGAAGTTAATAAGATATTCTTTCAATTCGTTTTGGAAAGCAAGGCTGTGATTAAACCCACAACAACGCTGTTCACCGCACAATCCATTGCGATATACGCACTTGCGCACCATATATGACGCCAAATCAGGGTCCACCTTTCTGATGGTATCTTTTAATGCCTGAAATACAATGATTGTTTCGTGGTGTGCGCAATTACACAATCGTAATTTAGCCATGTCGATTAACGACTGTGCGTTAACCAGCAACCCAAGATTAACTGGAGTGTAACGGTCTGCGTTGTCTTTTAACCATTCAATTTTTTGAGCCGTGTTGTCCAATTCTTCAATTAATTTGGCCACGCCAATAAACGGCAGCTCTTTGGATAAATTTTTTAGAACAGCCACAATCTCATCCACTTTGGTTGGCAATCCCGGATTTCCCCCATGTCTATCGTCGCGGCAGGTCAACTGGTAAGGCACCGAGCCAACATGGTGTCTCAGCAAATGCGTACTGATAAACAATGGGATACCATTAAATTTTACCCAGAATAATTGGGTTCTCACAGGAGAGTGTTCAGATTTGTAAATTGAATTTAGTGAAATGTGACTTTCCCCTAAAAATGTAGTTTCACACGCTTCACGCATCAATTCTTCATCGGTTAACTTTTTAACCGATACAGTAAAATCTTTCATGCGAAAAATTTATAAGAATAAAACAAGGGGAAGATGGTGTATTTCAATTAGGTCTTGCAAATATATAGATAAATTTTCAGATAAATAAAAATTGCGCCAAGAATTGTGGTAATTAGCGCAATTTTTATAATCCATATAGACGCTTACGTCTAATTTGTAATGCCCTCATTTTGGTTTCTGGGGATGGGGGAGGTGTCGGGACACGCTGATAACAACCGTTTTGTCTGTATTTGATAAGCAGTTTTCTAAAAATCGTAGTTTTGAAATACGGATTAATAGAAGAATAGCTTATCTGTTCAATTACATCAGCATCCGGCTCACTGTCACTTACAGCAACAATCATGTCATATTCAAGAGGCGCATGGAGTCGAATACTATTTCCAAGAGTTGTAGACTCAAACCTCCTCTTGATTCTTTTTCTTCCTCGTTTTTTTGGCTTGCGTTTTTTGACTCTGTTCCTCCGTTTGCTCACCGTCTTGATCTGGACTGTTGGCAGATTCGGGTTCCATTCTTCCATTGACATTTCTGTTCATTTTGGCTTCCATAGCCATTCGTTCATTATTTTCGAGAGCATGACGTTCTCGTGCGTTTCTAAATATTTTCATTGTTATACCATATATGTGAGTGAAAATTCAGTTGTCTTATAGCAACTTCCATTGCAATATTTAATGACACATTGTCGAGTTTTAGCTGCTATGCCTACAGTCCAACTTAATGAATTACTAAATGCAAAGGTTTTGTGCACTCCGTAAGTTGGTGGGTCAATCGTATTAGGAATGCTAAACAACGTTCCAGAATGTTTAGTTGTGATTTTGCCTTGTATGCTCACAATATTTCCAATCTGTCGTATATATAATCCGGATATTAGATTAATCCACCCTGTATCTTTCAATTTTGCCTGGAAGTCTCCTACCGCTGCGGCTCCAATATTGTTTCTAATTTTTTGTTTTGCTGCTTCAGAAGAGGCCATATCTTGCAAGAATTGGTCCAATTTAGCATATTGCTGCAATTCATTTGGCCCTATTGCTCCAATCTGGGTCCTCAATTGCTCATTGGTAAATTTACCGGCAAACCCTGTCAAACCGGAAGCTGTTTTTAAAAATGTTTCATCGGCTTTTGTTTTTGTATATACATCTTCAGTATTCGCTTTTGTTTTTAATGATTCAGTAAATGAAGAAGATGTTACATATTTCTCTTTTAATGATATGCCGTTTTCTCTAATTTCTGGCCCCAAATCGACAAAACTTCCAGTAGCTCCATATACATATATAGCAGATAAGTTATTCGTGATTCTAAAGGTCATGTCGTTTGTTTCAGAGAATCCAGCAAATCCAATTACTTCCTGGTTAGCGTCTTTCCAAATAATAGAATTTTGCAAAGTATTGGATTTTGTTTTATCAGACATTAATATTAGTCCTTCGTTGGAATGGGATACCAGCGTTGTAGTTCCATCAATTGAAACCGCTTTAGTTTGTCCGTTCACGGTAACAATTGCAGTACCTTTTCCATTGCCTATCCGGGTGTTACGGTAATAGCTGGTAGCACCGCCATATCCAATCATGTTAATGTCTACAGACGCAGTATTGGACAAATCAGTTCGGTTGTACAAATTATTGGCGTTTATACCAATATTGCCAAATATGCCAGTAGTAGATTGAATCGTTTTAGAGGAGTTGATGCCAGTTGATGTGATAGTAGCGGCTAAAGCGTCATTGATATAAAAAGAGAATCCAGAATCATCCTGCATCGTCAATTTATATTTCTTGCCAGACGCAAAAACAGATTCCATATTCAGCACCCTCGTTGCTGCATACACATCGTATTGTACAGCAGGATGCGACAAAGTAAACCGACTGCTTACACTCTTAATGCCTCCCGTCACTTCCAGCTCTCCAGTTAACTTCAACGAGCCGTTCACTGTTTGCATTTGATTGACGGAATCAAGGATTACTGCATATCGAGCAAAAAAAGCATCTCTAATTCTTTTCCCACCGTTTTGGGTGATTTGCATTGACACTGGTACCTGCTGTGTCAATGGGTCCAAAGAGGTAGGCACTGTTGCACCAATGGATACTCCATACACATTTCGTCCGACCTTGGTACCTCCGACAGCATATTGTACGCTTTCTGTCACATTGCTTTCATAGAGATATTGCGGCCAAGTAGAGATTCCGGATGCACCAGAGAATCTACGGAGTTTTCCATTTAAATAGACATAACCGGCACTGATTGCGTTTCCCGACACCTGACATCCGCTCACAATAAAGTTGTCACATTCATTGAACAGTTCGCCAAATGCCAACGCAAGCTCTTGAAGATTCAGCATATCATCAACATATACATATCGTCCGCCGGTTTGTGCGTTAAATTCTTTCATTTATTCTGATAATTTAATAGATACGTTTTATTAGCTATTCGATAACGGTCAATATAATGCTTAACCATTGCTTCATATTTTTCTTCTGAGATTAACTCAGTATTAATATGTGGGGTTGAAACAATAAAGCTGACCTTGCTTTCATTCGTCTTTTCATCCTCATAATACAACGCATCAGTGTTTGTGTTTTCTGAAGCATTGTACAACACCATGTGTTCGGAAGATGGAATGTCAGCATTTTCATGATATATTGGCACTCCCAAGTGTACTCCATTCGTAATAACGATACGTTCACTGGGGTCAAGGAAATACTTGCTGAATTTTTTGTTGAGATACCATTCGAATATCATAACCTGAGATGTCATAGCAGCCTCTATTTTCATCTCTTTAGCATACTCAGAAAATTCGTCGCTAATCATTTGCAAAGGCTTTATCAATGCTTGCAAATACAATATCAACTTTCTGCCTCCCAAATAATAAGGGACAAGCTGATTAATTGTTTTGTCAAAATTAATCCAGTATCTCATTCAAGGCCCTCCAATTTAAGCGTAATCGCTTGCCTCCATTTAGGCAAATCAGCTTCTACTCCTTGTCCTGTGCTTTCCCGTACATACCCACTGTTAGGAACAAATAACCTGGTAATCTTATGCATCTTTGTTCCATGCTCATCTGTGATAATGTTATCATCATCATCATACTGGGCAACAAAAATGCCTTGTTGGTCAGTATCTCCGTTGTCAACCTGTACGTCCGTGACATGTTCTGCACTTTGTATAGCATCTACTATTTTCTGTGCATATACCACTCCGTCAAAATCAATGTTTTCCAAAAAATCATTTAATGCATTTTCGATATTTTGATAGACTTCACTGGCTTCAACAGCTCCGTCATAATACACCGTGACTTTTGGTATCAACACATCTCCATGACGACTGACAACTAATGCATGTTGGCCAGCAAACAATAAGTTTCCAAGATATGCACGTATTTTTAAAAGCTCATCTTCTTCAATGCGTTGATATGCTCCCGGTTCTCCAGTGGCAATTTTCAGAAGTAATGTTTTGTCGTTGAACCCTTCTTCTGTTACCTCTGAATAAGAGACCTTAGTAATAATTCGTTTGCTTTCATCTATTGTTGCGTATGAGCAAGCTGTTCCTTCATCATTAATGACCAAATCATCGCCAGATTGATATTTGAGTAATGCGTTGGCAAAATATGACGGGGTTCCATTGATTCTGTTCTTCAAATCAGAAGCAAGGTCTACCTTAAACACATCCATTATATTTTCATGTGTCCATATACATGCAGCTGTCACCCAAGTAAACGCATCAATTATAGACATTTTAGAGCCATTATGAAATTCGGTCAGCTCTAAATATTTATCTCTTGTTTGTTTTGCAACCTCATATATTTCGCTTAATGTTCGTGCCATTGCTATTCAGTATATGTATATATAATATCGTTGATTACGAACTTCCACTGTAGCGGATAGTTCCACTCTTTTTCTCCAATAATTGTATTAATGGCTTTCCAGCCTTCTTCTGAAGGTTCTGTATTTAGGTATACCGTACATGCTCTACGTGTTCCATAATTGCTGACAATCGCTTGCAGATAATTGTCTAATACAGATATGTCGGCAAACTTTACGCTCAACAGATTCAATTCTTGCAAATCCATATTAACGATTGCAGACAAATCTGTAACTATGCATCGTTGTAAGTCTACTTTGTAGGTTCCTTCAAACAAGAATAGCCCTTCTAAAGTAAATCCGTTTGAATGACTTATATATTCATCTACAACCACGGGCTTTACCGGCAATAGATTTCCACCTAATTCAGAAACGTCAAGATATGTAAATTTAAGCTCATCTGTGTTTCCATAAAAACGGACACGCCTAATTTCAACCGTATTATCAAAATAATGAGTAATTAATTGGTTGTTATGAGACAATTGAATTTTTTCCAATTCACTATTATCTCCCCAATCGATTGTTAATTCGCCTTCACCACCTGCAACCATACTGATAACTGACAATGACTCATTGACACCACAAACCATAATCAGTTCTTGTCCTGGGTCCTTATAATACACATGTCTTTCATTGTTGGAAGGCACAATTTCTTGTTCAGACATGCTGGAAACAATAGACTCGTTAAGAACAAAACTTTCATGATATTCAAGTTCCATTCCGGGCTGCAAATCAGTTGTCATCGTCAGCCAGGTGTTAGTGATTAATAAATCAAACAAGCCTTCGATACTGCCGTATAATTCAATGGCAACATCGAACAAATTTTGTTTTGGTTTTACTGTATGTGTAGCCATTAATTTGCATTTGATGTATCAAGTTCAAGATGGTCTATTTCTTGAAGCTCATAATTATAAGAAGCCTCTTTAACAATGACTCCATCCTCAAGAAATTCACGCTGCATTATTTCTGCAAGATTACCTTTATTGATATTAACGGCATTAATCCATCTTACAAGTCCCACTCCCGATACCGGGTATCTATAATTGTTTGATGGGTTACATGCCAACATGAGGTTAGCGTTTTGTCTATCAGCAGCGATAATATTAAAATCACTTTGCTTAAATGAATACAACCCAATACAAGAAGATTCAATTTTTCCGAAAAAGAATGATTCTGATATGGTAATCAATTGGGACGCAAATACATTTTGTTTTGCCTGTCCATACATTCCAACCTGAACTATAAACCAATCTGTTCCATCAGATAAATTTTTAACATATTCAGTGTTACCATTGTCGTACACCCTTCTAATTCGAATCATAAACTCCTTATATTTAGGCGTATATGGGATTGTAAAATAAAACCCATTATTTCGAATTGAATTTTCCGTAACGATACTGGGAATATCGATTTCGCCATATATGTATCGAGATAATCCGCTGGGGTTAGATACCCAACGGAATTGTCTCAATTTATAAGAGTTTTGTGGATCAATCACCACATCACCGGTCTTAATATGAATTTCTATATCTCTACGCATTTAATGTCATATAAATTGCTGAAATGTTAACAACCATAAATTGAAAATCCCCATCATTTGCAGAAGAATCATCGCCTGTATATACATCAAAATATGTAGTAGATTTCCTATATAAAGAAGCATATCTACCTGCTTGGTCTGCTTGACCTGTTAAAAACACCATATAATTATCGACGCTACTCCAAGACAGCCCAAACGACACACGATATATACCAGTACCTAATTTAGACACAGTAATATCTTCATCATGGTATTTTTTAATTTTTGTGAGTGTTCCGTCCTTTACTATACCTGCAAAACAAACATAAAATGGGTATCCTCTATCTCCAGATTTATCGATACGATTAAGTATTATCCATCCTTTAAAAGTGTTACCTTCTCCATACCCTATCATTTCCACTCCTTCGTGTTTATTAATAGTTAATGTTTTTTTCTTCGCCCCATTTTCAAAAAAATAATAATTCTTATCATCACTTATCGTATAACTCCAAGGACCACCGGCTGTTTGTCCACCCCAATCATCATTCATTATAATTGCACGAAAACCATTATATTCAGCGGTAAATGGTATGACTACTGCTTTATTCCAATTGCCGCTTGCCCCAGGAATGACAACATTGTTATTATTTTGCAAACCTAATGTAGATACGGTAATTCCTCCTCCTGATGATAAAACATAGTATCCATCTCTAAAAGGAGTTGTAATTGAACCATTAACCATTACATTGTTAAAATTTGCATTTTGAGCATTTAATACACCTGCACTTGTCCAACTAATTTTACCACCTGCTAATGAGCCTGAGCCATCAGAATTTAAACTCCATTTAGGGCTTGTAGCTGCTTGTTTAATTGTACTACCTATAATTGTACCAGCAGTAATATTATTTGCAGAAACCGTACCGGTATAAACACCATTTGAGTCAATTTTCGTGAGTTTATTGCCGATTGCTCCACTAATATTGGACCAATTTAATGACACATCTGAAGCAAAAGTGATTATCCCTTCACTGTTCCAACTAATTTTACCACCTGCGATTGCGCCACTTCCGTCAGTTTCAAATCTACATTTATAACTTCTAATTCCATTGGAACCAATAGTAATTCCAAACTTTGACGCATAAGCCCCTGAAGTGTTTGCTTTTGTTCCTAAATACAAACACTCTTTATCAAAATTCCACCCGGCAATATAGTTGCTTCCGTTGGACGACAAGCAGAAAGTAGAAGTTCCATCTGAATTATATGATACTAATGTCGATTTAGACGAATTAGCATACATAAAAATACCGCCACTATTTTGAATAGTAGATGCGAGAGATGTTACTGACACACCGGATATGTCTTGTGCTGATAAGAACAATCCTCCATACGAAGAATGGGACACAAGAGCTGCATGTGCGGTTGATATGCGATATGATGATAACGACCAGCCAAATATTGAGCCGTCATTTTCATTGAATACCACATTTCCTCCTACAAACGCTGCTTTTCCAGATGCATCTATTCTCCACTTATAGCCTCTAATGCCATTTGTTCCAATAGTGATTGAACCACTACTTGCTGTCAATGCCCCCAGAGCATTGTTTTTTGTACCAATCCACATAGCATCTCCATCAAAATTCCATCCTGCTATATAATTGGATGCACCGGCGGAAAATGTTTTGCTGGTACCTTTATATGCAATAAAACCAAAATCAGAGTTGGAAGTATAATACATTGCCACGCCTCCATACGCACGAACCCATGACAAATGATTCCCATCCCATGTGCCGTTATTGGTAGGTATAGACTGGATGTTAGCTATGGCCAAATACTTATTGACACTGTTAACCCCAACCTGGGTAGAATACAAAGCTAAATTATTGATTTCCCATCCGCCTATTTTGCCTTCAGAAGATTCAATTCTGCCTTTATATTTCGCACTTCCATCCGAATTGAATGTAATATTGCCGTTGGCGAATTTGGCGTTTCCTGATGAATCCAGCTCCCATATTGTGGCTCCAGATGAATTGGTTGCGGTAATATGGCCGTCCGATAAAATACGTAAAAAGCCATCTTTACTTTGTATGCCTCCATTATTGATGTCCCATCCGCCAATCATGCCTCCTTGGCTATTTAAGTGAAAGATTTCTACACTATTCTTGTAGCCATAAATACCTGTGCTGCTTTGGTCCGGCCCGATATATACGCCTGTTAATCCTGGAACAGACATGATGTCGTTCTTAGGATTAGACCCAGTTGGACCGTATTGGGCAAATTGGTCTTTTTTCCCAATAAACAGTTTTGGCGTCATAATGTATGTGCTGCCTATCTTCGTTTTGCCTCCTTCCCAGTCCTGTATCCAATCCAACATTGTAGATTCTCGCACAACAGTATATGAAAACGACACCTGTGTGATATACCCATCATCTGTAGTAATTGACAATGGAACTGAACCCTGCAATGTATTGTTTGGAATTGAAGTAATCTTCAACAAATATGTAGTTCTATTCGTGTTGGTTAAAGATATACCAATTTGCTCGTTGCCGGACAATAGGGAGGTACAATTAAAAGGCATTATTTTATCGCCCCTCAACACTGTAATGTACGTACATGCATTATCCAGCTGAGGATTCGACCCGTCAAAATCTGCGTGAATCATGCATGATGGAACAGTCATAGCCACTGTATATGCATCATTGACGGTGTCAAGTGTTATTGATCCTTTTGCAATATATCCCATATTATAAGTCTTTATAAATGAATAGTCGGACAACAACATATACGTTTGCTGTTGTCCGACTCATTTAGACTTCAAGAGATAGAGGTGTAGGATAGTTCCCCTTGTAATTAAATGATTTCAATGAATCCAGGTCGTCAGTGCTTTGAACAAACACCAAGTTCCTTTTTGTTGCATCAAAACATTCAAATGCATATTGCTCCATTTGAGCTAACAAATCAAGAGCTTGGGCAGGAGATTCTATTGACACTGGGACATTTCCCACCCATATTGGAGGCACATCTGACGCTTTCCATTGCTCACTGGATTCATATAAATTATACATATTGACAAGGCCCATTCTGGTGTCTTTCTCAATTCTCCCGACATTCCCATTTATGGATACCATTTTCACGGCATCTGATTCGTCATACGCTTCAATTTGCTTAATTCTTAATGACCTCCAACTTTCAAGGTCATCATTCTTTTTGAATGATTGCATGATTTCAGCGATTTCGTTTTCAGAGGATGCCAGCAAATATTCTGATGGAATCTTGCTCAATAGCTCATCAATACTTAATGACACAAGCTCAACCCTATAGCTATACCCTTGATACTTCATTTCTGGAGCATCTTCATTTGCTTCTTTTAATTCAATCACTCCAACAGTAAGAAATACTACGTATTGGCCTCGTCTAAAAGACCCTATTCTTACTGTGTCTGGCTTATATTCATATAGATTTCTAACCATGTTCTTTTTATTTAAAAATAGGTCGAAACTTTCTTCGTAGTTTAATTTTGTTGTAGTGTGCGCTTCTGAAGAAATACTTTTGGCATTGCAAAATAAACTGCCCGACAATTCTTTTTCTGAACCGGTAAGTTTGTCTGCCTTTGCAAAAGCCTAAATAGGAATTGATAGTATCCCGTATATGTTCTAATTCGGTAATCGTAATTTCCTTCTCATGCTCATTAAGGTATTTGATAAATCCATGCACTCGTTCTTCAAATCTGCCAATTGTTCTGTTGCTCAAATAATTGCGGCCATTATGAATATATGTGCCCACAAACATTACACCATGATTAGCCGGCTGGATGTATCGCTTGTGCTTGTGTAAAGAAAGCCCCATTTCTAAGAGCTTTTCATCACACTTGTTAACCAGATTCATGAGAAATTCTTTATCGTTACAAACAATAATAAAATCGTCAACAAATCTGGAATAAGACCACCTAAACCGCTTCTTTTGTCGCCTCATTTGATGCTTGTGTGCCTGAAGGCATTGCAATACATACCCATCAAATTCCGCCATATAAAAATTAGCGAATTGCTGGGTGGTGAGATTGCCGATAGGCATTCCACGCCCTTCTTCACATCTAAATAAGGATTTGTTGGCTTGTAATCCAACCCAATCTTCTGGGTTGGAGTTAAACATACAGTTCTTTTCTGGTCTGTGCATTACTACTATTTCTACAAGCCATAAAAGCATCTCTTTATAGTCCCCGTGATATTGAATGCTAATAAACTCTTTCAGCTTATCGCACATTCTACGTTGAGGAATTGACATAAAGAAGCCTACTAAATCTCCCTTAAAAATCGTAGCGTTGCACCTGTAGTTATTGGTTACTTTTTTAATGCCTTTTTGTACGGAAAGCACAGCTGTTTTAGTGCCAAATCCCTTACGACAATTGTGAGTTACATTCCCCTGTTTGTGACATAGCTGCTCAAACAAGGGTTCAAGCCGTAGGATGATCCAATGATGTATCACCCTATCTCTGAATGCGGCTGCAAACACCTCTCTCAATTTTGGGTATTTTACCAAAAAGCATGTTGAAGTGTCAGGCGTATATGTACCATTCATTAATTCATCTGTTAATACATCAAGGTCCTCATCGGCATGAGGGATATAATCAAGACATTGCCTACTTGATGATTTGCCTCTACAGCAATCTATATATGCCGTTTGTATTGTTTCCCTTAAAGCAGTCCATTCTGAATCATGAGCTACAGCCGGCCTAACAACGTTGCTATTATTCTTGTTGTTGTTGTTGGTGTTACCAGAGTTGAAGTTGACGTTCCAAGCGTTGTTGCTACTATTCTCAGTGCTACTCCAGTGGTTGCCGGTTTTTGTCTGCGACATTGCATCTTCGTAACTCCTTAATATGTTAATATTGTTCCAAGGAGTATGTCGCCCGTATGAAATCAGAAGCTCAGGCCCTCCGATAATGCCGTAATCATCTTTCTTCATCATCGCCCTGGTCTTGTAATGAGCCTCGCCATGCTACTAATTGGCGTACTATAATATCAATTGATTTACCCAACTGCTCGGACTTGCTTTTGCCGATGAGGTTAATCCCTGATGCTGAATTAACACACACTTTAACCGTGTACATTAAGGAAATAGCTTCGCTCAACGAATTATGTTTAAGAAATTTGTTGTTTTGTTCGTATGCAGCAGAACTCCATCTGATTGCTTCACTGAATTTATCCAGTATAATATCGCTTATTTTAACGCTTTTGCGTGGCATAAGCTGTACTATTTGCAAAATCAAAGTCATGGAATGATGATAAGAACGATATATGGGAGTGTTGATGAAAGTTTTAGCTTTCTTGTTCATTTCCTTCTTGTTACATCTTCCTCTGTCTATTTCCTGCTTTGTTAATCTAACTGCTTTTTCATAACCTTCTTTGGAATTATCATCCATCATCTGCATCAATTCATCAAATGAGCTATGTGTCTCTTTATATTTTTGTGATTGTATAATTTCTCTGCTATTAGCCATAAATTTAACATTATTTTAGTGTATAGGCAAGTGCCCAAAGGCACTTGCCAGATGAAGATTAAAGAATAAACTCAAACGCTACAGCCGGCCTAACAACGTTGCTACCAGTCTTGCCGTTGTTGTTGGTGCCACCAGAGTAGAAGTCGACGCCCCAAGCGCCGGCGCTACTACCCTCAGTGCTACTCCAGTGGTGGCCGGTAGAATGGTGAGTGAACGGTGAGCTGCCATTCGTGTGAAATGCCCTCCAAGATAACAGTGAATACAGAGGTTTCTCTGAATCAATCATAGACTGGAAGTATTGATTGATAGCGTTAATTTCAGCTGTAGTATAATCGCCAGAGGTGATATGCTCATATCGAACATTCGACTTGATGTAATTATCTCCATCAGCGTTATATGCATCCAAAATCATGTTATCAATCACAGATACATTTGGCAAAGTATTCTGACCAGTTGCATAATCCTCATTCCATCCTCCGGTACGTGACAAGGCATAATAAATAAACTGTCTTGACAATTCACCACTGGAAGGGAGATACCAGTTGTTTCGCTTATACTGTGGGTGTAAATACTCTCCGTCTTGTACTTTTGGTTCATACAAATAGCAAGAATATGCGGCAGGAAATGCGAATTGGCGGAAGATGGTTAAATCTCCGTTAGCCTTTTGCAAAATTTCCATTACATTGCCCAATTCCTCCAACGTCTGCGGCAATGACTCGATAGTTTTAATTTTTACATTTGACGGGTCACTGTTGTCAGACCACTGAATTTCAATCTTATCGTTATTTCCACCCATTAAGTATCCATTAAAGATTTGCTCCATGTGTCTAACAATGATCTTGGTGTTGTTCTTACCGGACCATTCATTAATCATACCCACGGTATCGCTATAATCTTTAAAGCCATCGTCTTTTTCTTGATCCAAGCAGTTCCCAGGAAGCAGATAGTCATTGTTTTTACCTCCAGTCATACCACGGGCAGTATAATTAGTCAATGCCGTATCAAAGATGCTGCTGAGTCCAACCTCCGCGGCAACTTCAGCTCCAAATACTGTTGAAAATCCACTGGTACTATGAATTTCATCGGTGCCTTGAGGGAACAACCCCCAGGGATTTGACGATGTATTGATTACATTGTCTGTACTCTTAATGACAGCATCTTCCTTGCAATCGATAAGTACATTATAACCTACCAATTTTTTCTTTTGCAATACATCATTAGTAGGTTTGCTAAACCCTGAATATGTAATAGGAGCGGCATCTCCTTCTCCCTGATACATGGGGTCTAATTTATACACCATACCTATCATAGTTTTGTCCTTCTGATACTGGTCGTCAAATGTTCCGTCAGCATACGCGAAATCTCCCAATTTAGGATGCCTCAGATAAAATCCAACCATCATATCAGATGTCAATACTTTTCTGGTAGAGCCGACAATGGTTCCTACTTGTACTCGCAATGTATATCGCGTTCCACTGGATTCATTGGTAACTTTGGTGACATTTAATAGACCCTGAACCGCATCAATCCAATTACAATATTGCACCGGCACAATTTCATCTCCATTTGCATCGATAAAACCGAATTTAATATCCGCATGAGCTGTTCCATCTTCTTCTGTGACAATACCCAAATTATTAGATGTAACTGGGGTCACGTTTACGCCAAAGGTCGCTGTACCGGTTTCTTTAATGTATGATGTACCTGTGATTGCCACGCTATTTATCTGATATTTATCATAAGTAAGTGACAATGGTACTCCAGAAGTTGCGTCAATATTACCAAATTTAGCAACCAGTGTTCGTTTGTTGTCAAACGTCAAACGGCCTTGTGATTGGTCCACGGTTATTTTACCCATTACTGGATATTTCTCACTTGTAACTCCGTAAGAATATGGCTGTTGTCCAGCAAGCCACATTAACATTGCCACAGAAAAACCGCTCCAATTAACTTGGTACAATGAAATTGTCAACAAATCTTTGGTATAGCTATATATTTCGCCAGCCAACTCCATTGTGTTAATTCCAGCTACATTCACAAATACATTTCTTAAATCAGCCACATCATCTATAGAAAATACAGATAATGAAGGCATATCATACAACTCCAACCGCGTTAATCCAGACGGAAGTCTTAATTCAGTCAAAGAAGCGGTTTTAGGAGCACCCACTCCAATTACCCCAGTACACCCTGATAAATCCAATTTATTTAGATTGTACATAGATGAGAAATCGAAAGAAGGCGATGAAGAGGTAAAATCTATATCTCTCCAATCAATTTCTTCCAAATCCAAATTGCTGGCCAGTACAATACTGGAAGGCTTGAATGTTGAATTTAAACGCGGCATAACCAGTTTTCGTAAGCGTTTTCCTGACAATCTTAGATTACCTTTGATTGCGTTCGCTCCCAAATTATCAATAGCGGAACAATATGACATGCCATGTATTGATACAGTAGTCTCTCCACTCATTGCCGTGATAAAGGAACATGTTTCACCTGCCTTTAAACGCCATGGAGAAGTATGTTTTACGCCATTACTATCTGTACCGTAATCCAAAGCCTGTCCAAAAGCAGCAACAGGGAATATATCCTGGTATGCTGTGTATTGAATATTGTAAGTTGAATTACCAGTGGACGTAAAAGTAATACTGTCAGTTCCATTCAGGCTAAAGTCCCCAAAATTGGCATAACTTTCCATCAACGCCAGTCGCTTAGTCATATACTCCCGTTCAGCATGTAACTGATTTCCAAGAGACTGTGTAATAGGCATCTCCTTATAACCGTATGACACTCCAGGTTCAGAAGGGTGAATACCGTCATAGTACAACTGAGCTGTTTCATACAGCAAACGAGCTGCTTCATTATATGCTACAGCTGGATAATATTCCTGCACACTGAAGAAATATTGCTGGAAGAACTCATCTACACTTCCACACAACGTAGTCATAGCGGTGAAAATCTTGTTCATCATTGTCCGCAGATCGTCCGGATAAGCAAGGTCAATAAGCCTACACAAAGCATTATCATGTCCATTCCAATACCATGCGTCATACTCATCCTTGTCATCGAACAAAATCCAATAAGGCTTAGACTGCTGACCTTTGTTGTCGGTGCGGAAGATAGTATCCATGTCGTCTCCGTCCATACGAATCTTATGGTCAATATTTCCCTCTATCCAATAATATGTGTTTTTTGTGTTGTTGTCGGTACCGCCCCACAACAAATTTAAACAACGCTGGAACAACATGTCCGAAACATCGAAATAGGTGCTGAACTGTTGCTTAAATAATGCCACACGTCTTTTAATCAGTTCTGCATTCTTTTCATCGTTGCTCATACCAAACAAGTCGCTATCAGAAATGCCTAACTGAGTTTTGAGATTCAAGACAGTTACATTGATATTATTGAATCCATTTTCATCTTTTGAACTGGCCCGGCTAACTCCAGCATTAACCCACTCATCTTTAATGTAATCCATACGATATACATTAAGATATTCGCTGCTGGATGTGTCTGCATTCCAATAATGTACATTAGCTTCAAGCTCTAACCCTTCAGTAATGTTGGCCTCTTGTTTTGCTTTGTCTCTCAAATAAGCCTGATTCAACGCATTCAAGTCACCATTAAACCATCTTAAATTGGGATTGCACAAATACACCATATTAAATCCTGGAATGATGTAATTGTTGAGCGATGTAATGGCCCCTCCTGTGGGATGCGTTTCATCTTCATTCAATGCCCCAAGGTCAAAGTCAAAGTTCGGTGCACCATTGTAGCAGAATGATTCCTCATCCGCAACATATTTCATTTCAGAAGGAATCCACGGAGTTTCAAAGTTAGCTCCAGGAACATTGTTATCTGCTCCTTCAATCATTATGTAATCTGGAGTGTAGGATTCGCTTTCTTCGTCATCGTCATAGCCAAATGTGGCCTTATCGCCCTTAGCAGCTCCCCACGTTTGGAATCCGCAGAAAGTAGGAGTAGAGTGGTTCTTGTCTGTATAGAAGCACAAAAAGGGTTTCTCCAATACAGCTCTTCGCGATGGGGTTGACGGATTGTATTTATCGTATGTAAAGCCTCCATTTGGCAGGGCACATAGCCTATGCAAGTCATTGAATGCCGCAGTTGCACCAATTTTATGACTCTGCATAGATGATGCGTAGTTTGACTTACCAACAAATTTTTTAGCTTTTGGCTGGTTATCGTCAAGCTGATAATAAGTTGTCTGGTCGTAGTAAGGCTTACCAGTGTCAGGGTTTATCCCTATAGAAGTAAATGTACCTTTTACAATCCCTTTAGAATCATCAGCTTTACATAACTTTGATGATAAGTTAGGCCAATAATATTTCTTTGCAGTAGAACCCTGTCTCTTGATTTCACAACTTGAGAATACACCTGAATGCTTTTCATCCCCGATAATCAATACTGTCATTTTTACATTATTGATTGACCCCGGATCATTATTAAAGGTCGGGTATGTTGCTGTGCTGGGCAACTCATATAAAATTGTGTTATAAATCTCTTTGGCTTTATTGTAATCGATGACATCTCCATTCATAATGGCGTCATTAGCAGCCACAAATGCCTTCTTGTCCTCAATTGATGACATTGCTGCCTTATAATCTTGCTGGATATACGTAGAACTCATGGATTCATCAATCATAATACGCATACCAAAGATGTCAATATTACATCCGGTTGAGCCTATTTTAAGATGCCCGTTGGTACCAGTTGCCCCACAAAAAGGAGACGTGGCTGCATTTTGATATGTGTATTCACGTTGCAGCACTCCATCTGCAAAAATACGCATATAATTCAAGCCTTCGTTTCTCAAATTGTTGACTATGTTGATAGCAATATGGATGCGTTTACCTTCTTCCAGATAATAATCAGCCATATCAGGAGTAGAGATAGGGCCTTGTCCGCTACCTAAGAAAATTACTCTATTGGGCAATACTTTTAACCCTACAAAACTGGACGCTGTTTCACTGAAACAAGAGATGACAGGAGCAGACTCATCTACAATTTTGCTAATAGCAATATCAAATTCCATTGTAAGAGAATAATCCACTCCAGACACTTTCAATCCGGTTGTAGTTATAATAGGCTCAAATGGCAAATCAAGCATAGAGCCTTTGAGCAATCGAAATCTATCAACACCATCTTCACGAATAAACCCTTCTACTGTAGGATTCACGATTTTAGTCTGATTATCTGCTGGCTGGTCCACCAATTTCAACGTCTCCGCATCAAACACAAATGAGTTTCCACGTGTGTCTGCACCATAAAAAGACTTAGTGTTCGCATTCAGCACAAGGTCTGCCGTTCCTTTAGGAGAAAAGTCCATTGAGTTAGACAGTAAAATGGAACCGCTATAATGAACCGTATCATTGTGCTTAATTTTAACCAAAACGCTGAAATCTCCAAGTGCATGTTCACAATTTAATGCTGTTCTGAACTCATACGTAGAACCATTGACGCATTTATTCGTTTCTTCGTGGTATACAGTTTCTCCATTCAAACCATCTACGATAGAAAGATTTAGCTCATATTCCGTTTCTTTCGGGTTATATACAGCATAGTGTAAAATTGTTACGGTATCGTAATTTTCAGCTTCAGTGATTGCATCTGCAACAGCCACTAACACCTGGTTATTTCCTTCTTCTTTATACATAATGCCAAAGGTTTGTTCGCTCACCTTTGTGCCTTTAGTATCTGAAGCAAACGTAAGCCATGCCTTAATACGATAAGTACCATGCTTAAATGCATATTGAGAGCTGGAAATGGTAATGTTTTGGACGGTTTCGCTTCCACCTTCATTAGCGGCAAATGCAATTGATTCAGGTTCGGCCAATATCGAATCTCCCGTTGAATTAAGGATTTGCAAATGTAAATTTCGAGCAACAGAACCCTTTACATAAAACGGAAGTACAACTGAATTACCTTCAAATACGTGTCCCAAGTCTCCAGCGTATTCAAGGCCCATAGATTCAGACATGGTTACATTAACGGATACGGCTGTGGAACTGGTTGACTTTTCAGGCTCAACTACATTGATACGGTAATTCCATTCTCCATCTTGAAGATATGGTCCAAGGTCAAAGTCAGTGTATACTGTGCTGTCCTCTGATACAGCATCAATATATCTTTCAATCCCGTCTGATGGAGAAAGCTGCTGGAAGTTTCCGCTTACCCCGGCTTTACGTCCAGTCACAACAACAGTTCCACTGGTTCCAGCCATATCTTCTGTAGTGGTATTTCCAGCTACAGTTGTGGCCCGTTTACATGTGAATTTTAACGGGATAATCAATTTCTTGACATTGGTAAATTTGGGGTCCGCTGTATCCTTTCCGCTAAGCGTGACCACATAAGCAGTTCCTTCTCCATGACGAGAAGCGACATTAAATGTTTGCTTGCTTAACACCAAACTTTCTTCATTTCTATCTAACAACCATTTGGTCTTATCTTCGGTGTTGCGAAATGTGTAAAAAGTAAGATAAGCATCGACACTGTCGTCAACATAAAAGTCGCCTCCTTTTTCATTGATTCTCTGCTTAATGAATTGTTCTACTGCCTCTCCATCGTAAGCGTTAGTGCCATCATCCCATGCGGTATTCATATCGGGGATTGGACCGGGCAAAATGTTTCTTTTTTTGTTTCCCATTAATCAATAATTAATTGTGTCTCCAAGCGTCATCTTTGTTCCACGGTTTAGATGAAAGCCAATATCCGCTTCCAAAACAGCTATTAACAGCCTCCCATATTAGACGAGCGCCTTTATAAATTGCGGTAATAGTTTTACTGCCATAATATCTGGCGGTAAGATCAATTTCATTTTTGATGTTCATTATTCTTCATATACATTGTATTCTACATCTTCTTGAACTTTTCCGGATGATACCAACTCATCATATTCATCTTGTGTGAGATAGACCGTCTTGTTGGCGTCACTAATCAACTCATTGATTTTTTCCACCATTTCGTTAAACTCCTTGGCGGTTAATCTACCTCCTGAAGTTGCTCCCTGATTTTCAGTCTTTTGACCTATCGATAATTTTTGTATTGCCATTTAAAATGTTATAGGAAATGCGTATTCAAATCCATCAATGCTCAATAATTCGCATACAATTATTTCGCTGTTATTCAATTCGTAGTCAAGGGTAAGAACATTGGGAGAATCCTTATTAATGGTGCCACCAACAATTTCAATTTCTTTTTCAATATTAGAAGCACTATATCTCTTCCATTGAAATTGGTAATGCGATTTAGCATATTCTGGGTCAACCAATTTCCCCTGATAATATACATTTGCCGTCAGCACTGTGCTACAGGTTCCATTTTGAAATGTGGTGCCGGTAGACGATACGACTTCTACAGTATATCCTTGTACATACTGCTTCTTAATTGTAAATGTATCAGAATATGTTCGAGACTCATTTAGCTTCACCTCACACATAACCGTGAGATAGCTCTCACCGCCGACTGTGCCATTACCATTGGTTTCAATACCCCACATTTCTGAATCTGGGTCAACAACCAATGTATTTGCGTTAGCGTCCTCAATTTCAACAAATTCTCCATCCTTCTTGTAATACCATTGTCTTTGATTTGGAGTAGAAGTAAATCCGATTTCTTCCAGCGTCAAAGTTATTGACGTAGGGCTCACCGGGGCATTTTTATCTTGGCCTATAATGGTGAATGTGTCATCGCCTAAAATTCTACAGTATCTATTGGCCAGCTGGTCTTGAGCATCTTTGTCAAGATTGTCCCAATTTAAAGTGACGCCATCATTAAATGTAACTTTGCCATCCTTATCCCAAACAATATTCTTCTTTGCAAGATACCCACTTCCGTCTTGACGGAGCAGAAATGATTTTGACCTGGTACCTATGCCTCCTTCATTACCCTCTTCATCTTTATAATTCAACTGAAGCAATGGATTCTGCATAGTTCCTCCAATACCTCCACGGTTGAACCATGCTCCATATTCACCGGTTTCATTAAGAGTCTCGTCTGTAGCTTGGTATTGTGTAACCTTATCTCCAGACTCCAATTGCGGTGCTGTAAAATAAAAGATGGACGAATCCGGATTCGGGATACTTGGGTCTACTGATTCATAAATAGATGCAGTAAAAGTAGGAGATAATTTCAAAATCAAATCAGATTCTTTATTATCTCCAATTAGCAGGTCAAAGAACACATGTACGCGCCTCCATTCATGTGTCTGGTCAGAAGCAATCGTAATTTCTCCAACTGCTTTATCGTTTTGTTGTATGGTTAACCTGCCTGGCTTTTTAAAATATGTCCAGAACGAAAAGCAAAATCTTTTCCCAACATGATTTGTCAGCCATTGATTTGTCTGTGCAATCATTTCAATACTGGAGCTGGACCGATATACGCATCCTATTCCCGTAGGATTAACGACATCAGAATCATCATCCTCAATATGTATCTCATGAGTAATGTTCACATCAAGAGAGTTGACAAAACAATTCTTATGTATTTTGCCGGCATAAAATGTCGCACCAAACCCATTCTCATCCCCAGCAGTCAATGTGCCAGATATATGGGCCGACTGAGATGCATATAATTTCTGGATGTATGCGCCATATCCTGTAAGTTGTCCAAATACATGGTCTGTAACCCCGTCGAGCTTTCCAATTCTGGAAGCACTTGCATCGCCAAAATTGGCAACACTGGACAACAATATGATATTTAAATCTGCAATTTGAATTTCTTCTCCAACTGGAAGCCCACTCAAATCAATTTTCAACGATCTTAGGTGTCTGCCAGAATATTCAACAGTAACTACTTGGAATTTATATTCCCACTCAGTTCCTATCGATTCAGTCCATTCTGCATCAACATGTAAATCATCCGTATACCCCAGTTTAACCGGCAAACTTTCCAGTGCTGAGCTGCTTCTCACCTTATAGGACACCAATACCTGATTATTGTTTTGAATGAATTGATAAAAGTCTTGTTGCAGTCCTTCAAATCCATCTGCATAATCAGACATACGGGTAACAGTAAGTATCCTATTTACTTCATTGCTACTTGGGGTGTACTGAATATTTAAATTATTACTGTGTCTCACAATGTATTGAGACTGAGAATCTTCAAAAGATTCAGACATCAACCCTTCTGGCCAGCATAAACTCTTATTTTTGCCAATGCCATCAATTACGTCCATATATGGAGCGTAATCGTCAGATGCCGTTAAATATAAGGCACCTAAACGATTCGCGTTGAATAGATTCGTTATCCGAGCAAAATCAAAAATTTCTGTTGAATTGCTTCCATCAAGCTCATCACCTTCCAACAAAGCTCCAATGAAATATGGCCGCTCATCAAATAGCCCTGTTGTCGTATTCTTAGTCCTTTCTACTCCATACGACAACACACACAGCAAGGAATATATAATATCAGTCCCATTAAAGTATTGACGACGAATTATATCTCCAGTCTGTAACCCTTGGACTTTTTTAGAGTCAGGGTTAAGTAGTACCTGATATTTTTTATATTTAACTAATGCCATTTAATTCAGTTCTCTTACTTCATCGCCGGAGCAAGAATCGCTTACCCACAATGAGCCGTTCGTGATTGAATTTTTTTGTACTTCAAGTTCATACGCACGCATTTTTTTTCGAATCGTCAAATTGTCGAATGTAGCGTGTGTATTTCCGGTTGTCACATCCTGCATAATTGCCCATCCACTTCCTGCAAATCCACTGGAAAAACTGATGGATGAAGAGTCTGGATTAAACGAAAACAGGTTGCCATCGAACATTGAATTTTGAGCATAACGCATACCGCCCTCAATACCTTCAATGAACTTTCCGTCATCAAAGAATAGGACATCCTCTTGCAATCGGGTTTTATACCGTGAACTTTTTATTGCTACTGTACTTACCTCAATAGGCTTATCAAACTCAAAATGAGCGGAGTCTGTCTTAAAATGAGTTGCAGAAAAAGATAGATTTGAAGTTGGATTAAAAATCAAAGAGCTGGAATAATCGCAATAAATCTCTGTATTTATCCAACTTTTCGCCGGCAGAGACCCAGACATATCTGTAAAAGACAATTTACCTTTGAGTTTATCACCTTCTCCATATATACATGGGCCATCAGCAGAACCAAAGCGTAAATTGTCATGAATGACAACTCCATAATCAACGCTCGATTGATAATACGTCTGCATAGTAGAGTCGCCAATTCCATTAGCCACTCCAACACTCAACCCATTAGGGAAATTTCCAGTGCCGTCATGGGTAATAATGTTATACGCCCCATTGTAATTAGTGATATTGGTTTGAAGCGCAATATATTTGGTCGCTACTTTTTCTCCATCGCTATTTTCTCCTGAATCTCCTAAATTCATAATGGCTCCTGGAGCAGAAAACGATACAACGTTGTCTACGCTGCGAACCCACACAATATAATTGTCATTAAACTTAATTCCATGATTGTTTTCAATGGACAAATCCGTGTTTAATGTAATATATGGAACATGAATTACGTCTCCTTCAGCATTAAGATATTCCTTGACCCCAGAATAGAGCAATTGGTTGTCAAGCAAATTTAAACTGAACCCACCATTAGATGTGAGGACACCATTCAAGTTAGAGTCGTTGTCAACAATGAGATTGCCATATACATGGCCATCATTCATCGCCCAATTTGTTTTCTGATTGTTACTATTTCCACTATGATAATATTCGTTCCCATCATAGTATATGCCATCTTTATTTAAATTGAGCAAGCCTATGGTAATTGAATCGTCAATATTTAGGCTGCCTTCAATTGTAATATCCTCATTAGCAATATGTAAAACAGACTTATCATCATAGTAAAACACTTGATTTTCACCATAAAATATGCCTTTTGACAAATTTACGGCACCAGAAACAGTAATATCTTCTGAGATGTTCAAGCTCCCTGTGACTATAGCAAGAGACTTTTCTTCTGAATCAATTATAGTTTCAAAAATCTTAGTGTTATTATATCCGGCCTCAAATCCATACAACGCTCCTAAAGAGCCTTGCATGGTGTCTCCATTTCTATATAAGAATCCAGACCCAGACGTACCGCCTTCTCCGCCATTAGGAGAAATGGTGGAGACGATTGCGTTAGCCAGCATATACGCTGAATTTTTGAGAAGAATATCTGAATATTCAGCTAATTTGTTTTTAATAAGCTCCTGGTCAATAATCGGTATGCCGTTTTCATCTACTTTAATTGACCCATCTTCTTCTTTTTCGTATGGAGGGTCTGTAGTATAATCAGGTGCATCAACTTGATTTGCTTTTGTCATACCATCGTATAACCGAGTATACAAGTCATAAAGCAATGACGTCGGATCCAAGTTTGCAATACCCGAATTAATTATCGCTTGTGCCATTCATATTACTTTTGTATCATCACTTTCTTCGTTAAAAATCCACTTTGAGTAGATTTAAATGCATCAATTTTAGCTTTAAGTGCAATAAAACTTGCAACATTGACTGGAGGTTGAGGTCCCATCATAGTAGTTGTCATAACCTGACCTATATATTGCAATAAATCTGACAATATGGTCGCCAGCTCTGTTCCAAGAACTGCATTGTCCGTGCCTGACGTGCTGCCTAAAGAAACACAGCCATTCTCAACTGTCACAGATGAATTTCCAACCTTATCCTCAATTTTATCTTTAGAAATAGTAGATTCAGAGCTGTCTCTTTGAATATGCACGCTATCTTTTGTAATTTCCAAAGTGGTCTGTTGGTCGTCAACATTCACCGAATATGACTCCCCATTAATTTCTTGTACAGTGACGTGGGAATCTTTTTCTTTATGCACTTCAGTTTTAATAGAGTCTTTGGTATACACCGTTTGGCTCATTACCCCAGTTTCTTCCAACTCATCAACATCTGGAGAGTTTTCATCCGATTGGTCAAATTCTTCCCTTTCTTTTACCTCAATGGTAATGGTATCGTGAGAATCCAGCTGAATCACATCCACATGAGAAAACATAGACACATATTCTGTGCCTGTGATTGAGTCTTTGGAAACCACCACTTCAGAATACATTTTAGGGATAATGACCAGCCCTTTGGAATTATCCTGAATTGCACTAAGGAGAACTCCTTCGTGGTAGCCCATTTTCGTTTCTTCTGTCTCATCCACTGCAAGTTGTACGTATTCTTGTACATCGATTGTGCCAGCTAAATCCCCGTCCTTATGTATCTTAGCAACATATCCAGTAACCTTTTCTGTACCTTTTAAAGAATTACTACCTTGATGCACAATTCCTCTTAGCGCAATCTTTTGTATTGCTTCTCTAATAGTTTGATTACAAGATAAGTCAGGTCTCTTGCTATTCATTGTTTTCTGTTTTTATTCGTTTAATGCAATATGGCATTTTGATTCTTTGCCGATAACCTTTATTGCCAAATGTGGTATATATCTCTTCCACCAAATAATAGCCATTCTTGCCTGGGTAACGGTTATCCACCAGTTCAACTTTTGTGGCCGTTTTAAGATGCAAATCACCAAAGAGGGTTAGTGTTCCCTCAATGCCATTCATATTGTAAGATTCAAAATATTTGATGGCTTCTTCCAACAATTCTTCTTTAGTAATAGGTATCTTGCGTGAATGATATGGTATTTTGGTATATAAATTCATGCTTACTCTATCACTTGATTTGCTTAATGGTCTGGCACCTAATTTCATCGCCTTTTTGCTTAATTTGGTTTCGTTGACCACCCTCCATTTATCGCTTGATTCAGAATTTTCATCATATTTGGGATTTCTCAACAGGGTCAAGTGTATGAATTTATCATCTGAGGATAGGCCCTCTGCTTCTACGGCGAGATATTTTTTATCGGTATTGGTTAAAGACAAATCATTCGATGCAACATGATAGTCAAATAATATTTTAACTGGCTGAGATGGCTGGGTAGTAGCATTAATGATAGAGTCTTTTTTAGCGTTTGAAAAATAGCTACGACCGATAGCAATTACCGGCGCGCCATTATATTCAGTGACAAATGCATGTAAACCATATTTAGCCCATTCTGTTAGCACATCTGCTACGGTTAAATCAGGGGTCAAAGTCACTGCTCCTAAATCGTATTGCTGTGATTCTGTATCTGGGTGCAGCGATATTCCTGTTCCCTTGAGCAATTTGAATTTTCCAGAATCAGACAAGAAATCGTTGACAGTGCTTTTGCTTTTAATTGTTACTTTAGGGCATGTAATCTGTTTAAGGGCACTGGCTAAATTTTCGCAATGTAATTCAACAGGGGTGTCCACACTGATTTTGGTTATATAACCATCAAACATAATGTTCATAGCTTTTTCGGCCAGGTATTGAGCATTTTCATATTGGTTTAATGTATTAGCATCGTTGTAAATACTTTTTCCAGTATTGCTTGTTTTTGCCAAATTAGCGATACTGGGGTCGGTTGTATATCCCAAATAGATGCGTATTCTTTGACCAATTGAAAAGCTCTTGGAAGAGGCTACAATGGTTTCTTTTCTGACTTCTTCCAAAACACCTGCGTCTGTAATATTGGCTTGCAATACTTTATTTGCAGCAGCTTCTTCTTCATTAAAGTGGTCTATAGTTTTTCTAATAACTGTACCTCTTGGAAAACGAACAGAAGCAGTACCAATTAGCTTTTTATACGATTCTTCAATTTCAATTTCTTCAACTTCGCTAATAAGCATAGCGTCCGATGGTACAGTCATCGGATCGCTTACGCTTTTAGGTGTCCATATTTTAATCAGACATATCAAGATTTGAAAACTGGGTTGAGATGCATTGTATATCATTAAATATTTGGAACTAATTCATCTAAGCTCATAGCTGTGCCTTGAACCACAGCACTTGAAGCTGTATTAATTACCGCTGAAGCTGTCATCTGGGCTAATTTATTGTCCAAAATAAGTTGATACCACTTATTCATAGGACTCAATTGTAATTCTGTATTTAAAACTGAAATGGTATCTTTTTCCACTTTTATATCTTCGTCAGGCTCCACTGCCACACACGTCATAGAGTATGGCTGCATGTTTTTATACACCTGAGTGCCCAAAGTGTAATCCTTGACAATAATTCTGGTCACATTAAATTGCTCCATCATCATGTAATTGATATTTAAAATACTATTATATTGCATCATTTTGACAAATTTCTTAACGGCTACAGACGGATACACTCCCTGTTCGTCAGATACGATATTGCCATTAATTGTAAATTGCAAATCGCCTCCTGACACTAATTCTTTACGTGTATAATCTCGTCCTTGAACTTGTGTCATCACAATATTCTTTGAGCTATTCATAGAAACTTGTGGAGACAAATCGATATGACATATTGTTTTGGTAGAATAAGAAATAGATTGCTGAACCCCTCCAACAATCTGAGTATCTTCTACAATGTGTGACTGTTCATCGTCATAATATATCATCAATGCCTCTGGAACAGGGGTCCCATATTTATCCTTAGCTACAATATTGTGGCCTCCTTCAGCTTCAACACGTCCCCAATTGGTCATGGGAGCCTCTTGATTTTTGATTAACTGTGCTCTATTTGCATCTTGCTGTTTCAACACAGTGTCTCTCATTTCCTGATCCATGTGTTTTTGGAACTTGGGGAATAGTCTATGCACTTGCCCTTCAAGTTCGGACATCAGCAATTGTTTTGCGATATGCACAGCAACGCTTTTATACCTTTGATTTTTATAGGTTAAATCTGAAGTATCGTTTTTGATTCTCCAGTTAGTGCCGGACACCAACTGGTCAGTCGCTTTTCCGGCACTAAATTTTAAATCACTCCATAAATATCCAAAATTCATTGTTTATAATTTTATCCATTCCACGTTTCATCGAAATCATGTACCACATCAACAAGAGCTTGTGTTAATTCACTTTTTAAATTAGCAATAACAGCCGCATTGTCTGGGTTGCTCAAATCGATAGATTCGACATTCATCAAATTTTTAATTGTTACATTAACCTGCTTAGGCGCGGCAGTATTGTTGTAATGGCTCTTATAATCAGATGCTTTAGGACCAGGTATTACTCCAGCTGTTTGTGTTCTTACATTCGCTCCAGTTGGGTTGCCGGCAGTGTTACTTAATGCCCTTTGCATTTCTGCATTACTCATAGGGCGTAAAATGCCAGAATTTGGGGTCCATATTTGACCAATAGGGTCCCATGTCCATTCGGTACCGTTATAGTGAGCTTTTCCATTTGCTCCATTGCCAGAATCTCCATATTTCCAAATAGGGCTATCTATGAATGAATCAAAGTATGCTCTTAATTTGGGGTTTAATCTGTTGGTTAAATCAATAATTTGCTGGTGGAATAGCAAAAATGCCTGTCTTGCTTCGTCTGCTGTAACATTAATGCTTTCCATCTTTCCAGTATCCACATTAAAGAATTGGTAAGACCCAGCGTTCCATTGACTGTTATACCAACCAAAGTTTTTCATAAATGCATCGCTACCGAATTTTCCGTACATTTGTGCATCGAAAATAGGTATTCCGCTATGCAGCATGAAATTGCTCAATAAATCATTGGAGATATTTCCGCTTTCCAAATTCTTTAAAATTTGCACTAAGTCATTCAACATTTGTGCATTCGCGGAGGCTTCTGGACGGTTCCAAGCAAACATGTCGTTAACCATACTGTTATATGCAGTAACATAATGGTATCCTCGTTTCCATTCAGACTCCGGTTTATCTCCAAGCTGGCTCATTGCCCAATACTGGGAACCTGACAAATATGATTTTATCAAAGCGTTGCGAGAATCATTAAGTACGGCGTTAAAGTCGGCCAAACTTGATGACATCAAGAATCTTTTATTGTATGAATCTCGTATTTTGGCTAATTCAGACCCATCTGATATGTCTCGTCCTAAGCCATACAAAAATCTGGCAGCAGCGATTTGGGAATATCCATAATTGCTATCTTCATAGTTTACCCCGTTAAACAGCAGCGATTTGGAGGATTTTCCATTGGCGTTTAATGAATACACATCTTTCACCAAGGTTCCTACGTCTATACTTCCATCCGGCAAATACATCGTTGAAAGGGCCGCCTTTTTCTTATCGCTTGAATTTTGCCAAATTCCACTAAATGCCTTATATGCATTGTTCCATTGGTCCTGATACTGGTCTTTCAGTTTTTTGTCTGTAAGTTCTTTTTCAGCTTGTGACATTAGTCCAAGTTGCTCTCTCATCAAATTGATGTGCTCACCAATGGACCGGTTAACATCCATCTGTTTGCTATACACAAGAGACAAATATTTGTCTGCTTGTGTTGCATGTTCAGACATGTTGATGCCGTTAATAGATGCCGTGCTTGCAAGGAACTTATTGTTTGCATCGTTAGCTACATCAACAGAATTTTTGTATTTCCAAAATGAGACAGCTGCTGTAGCAAGTCCTCCAGCCAATAATACACCCCATCCTAATGGGTTGGTTAATAGGAATGGTAATGCAGTAGTTGCCGCCCATGGAACAACTTTAGACCCAATAAACGAGCCAATTGCACCTCCACCTAATGCGCCAGCGATGGCACCTACCATACTTGTAGAACTACCAGGCTCTCCTAAATCAGAACCATAATAGCTTCCAAGCATAGAGCCGGCCATACCTCCAATACCGCCACTATACAAGCCAATCATGTTACCCAAACGGTATCGCTGCATAGAAGTATATCTTGCAAGAACTTCTGGGGATGCTTGTGCCAACTTTGAACCAGCAATACCTAAGCCAGAACCTAACGAACCAGTGCCGCCCATTCTGGCAATCGTGCCCAATGTGGTTGCCAATGCTCCTTTCATATTTACCAATCCACGAACAGAAGAGGTCAGGGCGGTAAACTGGTTGGCCATCATTCCAACCTGCTTTACTCCGGCAATCAAAAATTCTCCAAAATTGAACATTGCTCGGAATATACGCAGTGGAACCAATACAGCAGACAGTTTCAACTGAAGCTCAACCCATATTTTTATGAATGGGCCAAATCTATTATAGACATCCACTAAAACCATAGTGAAGTCTTTTATCATTTTCATCAAGTCCAGGAATGTGCTGCCTAAACTTTTTAATAATTTTTCCGCTTCATTAGTCTGCAACCAGTCGATAGTTTCTTGCAGGAATTTGCGAATATCTCCATCAAGAGACTCAAACGCCTTCATTCCATCTTCAGTAAACATAGAAGTAAGCTGTGCCCAGAGACCTTGGATAGTATTTTTCTTAGCGTTAGCAAGCTCTTCAGTTATTCCTTCAGATAAAAAATTCTGTTTGACAATTTCATTCCATTTATCAACATTTGCTATCAATGATACAGCACCCTGAGCGGCTGTACGGTTGAACATCTGATAAATCTGGGAAACTGGCATATTGGCGTTATGCAAATCTGTGAAAATATCAACCAGGTCCCTTAAATTACCGTTTTTATCAAATCTTTCAACCCCAAGCTGTTCCCATACTTTGAGCTGCTTCTTAGTCGGGTTTACAATATTAGCAAGAATAGTACGTAAAGACGTACCAGCCTGTGAACCTTTAATACCAGCGTCTCCCAAAATACCAATTCCAGCTGTAGCTTCTTCAAACGACACACCTGCATTAGCCAACAATGATGCTGCATATTTATAGGATTCTGCTATCTCCATCAATGTGGTGTTAGACATGGTAAATGTCTGTGTCATTACATCTGCTGCATGACGGACATTTCCAGCTGGGATTCCGTATCCCGTCATGATATTGGTTACAACATCAGCGGTTTCACCCAATCCAGTATCACCAATCAAAGCAATATCTGCAATAGGCCGTATGGATTTATTAATATCATCCAAATTAAATCCGGCCATTGCCAAAAATTTACTTGCGTCAGCTACTTCGGATGCGGTATATTTGGTTTCTACTCCCACATTTCGAATAACTCTCTCCATACCCGAAAATCTTTGGTCAAAATTTGGGCGTGAGTCATGAGATTTTAAGATATTCTTAGTGGTAGTAATCAGGTTGTTATATTCTGTCGCAGAAGTAATAACATCACCCATCAATGTTCCAAGGCCGGTAATTCCATAAGCTATACCCATGCCTTTTAACATATCAACAGCACTAATACCTCCAGAGTCCAGCATAGACGGACCGAGTGCACGATACGATGCGCTTCCACGAGATATGACGGCCTTGTTAGGCTTTGTTTGTGTACGCTTTCTGGAACCTCCAATTGGCGCAACCGAAGGTTGTACTGGTGGGGGAGGTGCAAGCTGCTTGGTCAATTTGGTTTGACTTCCGGCTCCTAAATTGCTTGTAGAACGCTTGCTACTATTACCAGATGTCGCTGTAGATATAGTGATTCTTCTATTCTTACTTGCTAAAGCATCAATCTTCTCCAGCTTGCGTATAATAGTGTCAAGTTTACGAGATGCTACATCAGTTTTAATGGACAGAACCGGTGCCTTTTTCGAAAATTGATTAAACTTATTAATGGTCTGGTCAATTTTCTTTTGAAATGCGGTCAACTTCTTTTGAGCGTCTGTTAATTTAGACGTTGCGTTTTGAAAGGCAGTAAGTGCACTTATCGCCTTTTCAGAGTTGACATTAATGTTATAATTTACTGTATAATTTTCTGCCATTAATTTATTCACTTTATGAAGAATAGCATATATCTACAGTATGCGGTTAATAAAAACCCTCACTAATGCAATTGCTTAGTGAGGGTTGTACATTTATGAAATAAGACCTAAAGCATTTACCTGTCTGGTGACTACTTGTTGTTTGTGAAGCCATTCAGCATCATTAGAAATTCTGGCAAATTCTTCATCACTTAATTCATCAATGTTCACACCTGGAAAGTAATGTCTAATCAATATAATTTTTTGCCTTAGACCATCGTCATCGTTTACTTTCCAGGCTTCGATAAATTTACCAGACGACCATGACGCACTTCAATGATTTTAGACAAATGCCCCATCAATCCGAACACAAACAAAGAATCATCTTCAATCAATTCTTTGTCTCCATCCAAGAAGCAATCTTTGGCCAGCACTTTCATGGCAACCAACTGGTTGTTCTGTGAAGCGGTCAGGTATTTGCTGAATGTTTTAAACGACGGCTGACAAAAATAGCCGATGTAGTGGTCTTTTTCGTCGCAACCTGCCATTCCATCGATGACAATAGGGAAAATCATTCGTAAATTGGGGTTCTTCTCCTTCAATTCCTTGACTTTCTTTTCGATTTGAGCCTGGATGTCTTTATCCAATTCCTGATCCAATTCCTGATTCAGTTCTTCTGTGTATTCTTTTCCTTCCATATAACAAATTTTAGAATGGTTCATTAATGAATAGAGGCATATATTTGATTTTGTTTGAAATAAATAAAAAAATAACGGGTATTGCGATAATACCCGTTATTTATAGTGCATTGTTGATGATTACGCTGCTGATGTACTTGGAACAATTTTGAACGGATTCAAATTAAATTCCTTGGTGATATTGGTGTCATCCTGACTGACTTCCATACCATCTTCATTGAACAAACATCCTTGCAATGTAATGGTTTCTTCAACCCAATCGTCGGACCCCATATCGTTTGCAAACGAAATCACCAAATCAAATTCGCCCAGATTCATCAAAGAACCTTTCAATGCGCGAAGCTGAACTTGGGTGTTGTAGTCCATGGTGATTGAAGCCGTATAAACAGTATTACCAAAACCTCTATTTACAGGCTGGCCACCAAGTCCATAGTTCGTTTCAACTTTATGTTCGATATTCCACTTCACCGCAGATACGCCAGAAAGAATAACTGGGTTAGAGTTGGAAGAACCGGTCAATGCAGGTGCAGTCAGCTGCACCATAGACCATGAATAAGCTACGTTGTTGACAATCATTATTATAAAACGTTATCGACTAATAGCCAAACCTTCTGTTACTTCAATTGATTCAGCACATCCAAGAGGAATCAATTTATATGAGAAAGTCAGCTTTTTGTTTACCAAAATATTCTGATCAGCTGGAACCGATACAGTACCAATTCCACTGATTTCTTCAGCTGTTTCCATTGCCGAAAGCACACTTGTGATCAGATTGTTGTAAATCGTAATCTGTGCAGATGACAACTGGCCTGTTGACGGATCGACTTTGACTGGAGAGTTAACATAAGGCAAAAGAGCCTCGCGCACCAGTCGACGTGACTTGTTGATTGTTCTATTACGAGCAATAGTACAATAATCGCCATCAGAACAGGTTCGGTCTTTTGTAAAATATACATGACCCTCTCGGCCTTCGTATGTACGCAAGAACATATAGCCCTTGTCGTCCAATTCATCCAATTGATATTTCGTCAAGGCAGAATACGAAGTGGCGTTAGCAATTTTACCATCTTCAACTTTGGAATTGCCAAAACCCATTTCGATTGATGGCACATAGTTAACCAAATCAAAATTCTGCACCCAACCAATGCTTTCGCCAACACTTGCACGTGTCAATGCTCCCAAAGCAAGACCTACAACCCCCACTGGAGTAGTGGATTTCAGAGATGCCTGCATTGCTTTTACCTCAGTGTCCATAGACTGGCCAAGCAGCACGGTTACGTATCGAGCATTAATGATAGCGTCTGCAATTTCACTAAATACGATATTGTCATCTGTTCCGCTGTCTGTGGTAACTTTGGATGAATTACCTGACAATATGATGTGTGCCGGGGCAAAATAATCGTTGGCCATTTCTTCAGCAACAGACTGCAAATCACCCACGATGGCAATGCTATACTGCTGTGCCTCCGGGTCCATCTTCTTCCATATTTTCTGTTCTGTCCATACGCCGAACTGATTGATAATGCCTCCTGATGCTTTCTGCATGTCAATCAGAGCATTCCAATCGCTTGAACAATCGGCAAACATTACAAACAATCTTCCACTGCCTCCGGCCATTCCAAAGAACTGGTTGATATGATAATATGGGATACCATACAGCAAATCTTTGCTTACGGCACCGTCTGAATCCGGTTCACCCTCTTCTGTGCTGGTTTCTCCTGTGTACGGCGTGATACCCAATTTGACGGCATCATCCAAACTGTTCAACTCAACAACAGTGTCTTTCCAATTTTCAGCAATATCAACTCCTGGACCCTTAGTCCAAAAATCAGGCTGCTCAGAAATATCGAAAAGTAGACCACAGACTTTCTCTGTTTCATTGACAATTGACGATCCAATATTACCGTCTGTGTCTTTCATAAAAACATTTCCTAATGCCATTGTCTTTTTTATTTATTGTTATAGTAAGGATTTTGGTAAAGAACAGCCTTGTTCTTATTTACATTCTTACAATTTGTTGTGTAAACGCCACCCTGAGTGTCAATCCACAGTTCTTTGTAATTAGGGTACATTTTCAGCACTTTAATTACATTGTCAGGAATCACAACCTCTTTTACTTCGCTTGTTGCTTGCTGAGATTCAGCTGCTTCTTGCTGAGATTCGGTTACAGATTCACTTTTATTGATTTCTGCATCTGTTGGTTTTGACTGGGAGTCTTGTATCACTTCAGGACCTTTGTTTTCATCGGTAACAACCTGTGTATTTTTTGCTCTTGCCATAATTTTAAATTAAAATGGGGAGCGGAGTCTTAGCCCCACTCCCCGGATTACTAATTAATTGATATGTAAGCTACGGTTTAAGCAGCGTTCTTATATGCGGTCCAGACAATGATTTCTCCTGGCAGCGCAATATTGACGTCAACTTTCATACGCATCTGGAAGAACCATTCTTCAGAGTTGTTCTGCAACGGCATAACCTTAACACTTTCCTGGTCTGTTGCATAATCTACGGCCATCCACAAGCAAGAATCTTGTTCTGTAGTGAAATTACCAAAGAAAATGCTGTGTTCAGGCAGACCGTCGATAACCTTGATTGTTTTTCCTTTGAAGCGATGACGATTTTCATCAGTATTTTCGGAATACTTGGAATCTTTAGCAGACAGATATTCGTCATACAAATCCCACAATTCCCAGCTCATAACAAACTTCATGCCCTTTTTCTTGCGAAGTTTCTTAGGAGTTTTCTTCCAAATCGCATACAAAGCCTTTTCAACCTGTTCGCCGCTTGTCAACTCTGTGTCACCTGCCAAAATCACTTCGCCAGATGCTACTTCGTTTTTCTCAACTTCCGAACGGCCTCCGCTCTCTTTAGCGGATGCTTTCAGATTGGTCAAAACGCGAGCCAAGAAACCATCGAAATATTTCATCGAACCAGCTGCGTCATCGCTACCCAATTTAGTGCCATCCGTAGGAGTTGTGATTGCGCCATCGTCAACACCGCCCTTTTTACTGCACCAAATGCTGTCATTCAAATACTGGTCTTTTTTATCAATCAGCAAATGCAGCATTTTAGCCTGTACCGTCGGGTTCAAATCACGGAACACCAAAGGTCCTTCCGGCTGGAATGGTCTCCACAAATCTTCAAACTCACGAGGATTGAACTGTACATAAACCATGAAATCACTTGGTTCCAGATAGCGTTCGCTGTAAGAGTATTGATTATTTGTGTCACTACCAGCACCCTGAGTGGTCGGTGTGGCGACATTATCCTGAATAATTTTGTTCAAACTTACATGAGGAAGAGTAAATTTCTTCTGAACACCCGGCTTAATATGAATAAGCCCTTCCTGATAGGTGTCATTTCCTTGTGCGGTATAAACCAGCAAGTCCTCAAGAACTTCGCCGGAATAAATATTACCTGCAAAATTAATTGATGCCATTATTCGACTTGTTGTATTATGATATTAAGCAAATTTTTTCAGCTTGAAATTTTCACCGCACACAGCTTTAACTTTGTCGGCAACTTCTTTTTCTGCTACCGTCATACCTTCTTGTGCGGCCTGAGCATTGACCGGATCGTTAGCGATTGCAGCAGGAATGTCCTCTCGTCCTCGGATTGCACCCAGACTTGCTTTAACAGTCTCAAAGTCTTTATGAGCCAACTGAATCCAAGATTCTTTAGCTGATGCTTCAATTTTACCTGATTCAACTGCCTTATCAATAAGTGCAGTGATTTCAGCTTCATGCGCAGCGACTTCTGCGTCTTTGTAGGTTTTCAACTCAGCCTGTGCCTGGTTAAGTTCGTTCTTCACATTGCTCAACTCTGCTTCCACGCCTTTATGTTTGATTTCAAGAGCGGTGTATTTGCTCTGAGTTTCCTTCAGCTCTTTTTCTCTTTTAATCAAATCATCAATACGAGACATGACAGTGTCTGTTTGAGCATCTTTGTCGAATCCAAGCCGAGCAGAAATCAATTCCAATGTCTGTTCTTCGATTTTCATTCGTTTATTTAACTCTTTAGTTGATGAATTATCTTCTCGATTACGAATAGCCACCATTTCTTCAAGAAGTTTATTTTCATCGACTTCGGAATTGATTGATGACATGATGTTTCGCAGTGAAGTGGCATCTTCCACTCCGTCAATTTGATTTTTTACCTTGTCTCGAACCAATTTTGAGGTTTTCAAAATGTGGTCAGCTTGAATGAATCCGGCCTTAACAGCATCTTGGGCAGTAAAGAAAGTTCCATCTACGCCTTCTTCTCCGTCCATAATGCTCTGCACTTGTTCTTTGGTCATGCCAAATCGTTTTCTGTAAATTGTTTCAAGCTGGCTTCTAAATGCATTTACAGTTTGCTGAGTATTTGCATCGCTTTCGCCTGAATGATTGTGAAACGGGTTGTGTATCATGAGCAAAGAATAATCGTGCATATACAAATTTGCTCCGGCTGCCCAAATAACAGAACCCATTGAAGCCGCTATGCCTTCAATAATACAGTCTACTTCAATAGGACATGACTGAATAACTGAAAACATACTCATTCCATACAAAACGGAACCGCCTTCCGAATTAATCATTACGACAATCTTTGATGGCTTAACGCAATTTTGAAGCCATAAAAATTCATCGTTAAATTCTTTGGCTGAGTATGAGTCTACAGAGCTGAAAAACCTGATAATAGCCGGTTTTCCTGTTTCCACCTGACCAACTACATGTTTCAAATTATTTACATCCATTGTAGATCGTTTTGAAAAGAATAGATAATTCAGTAAGAAACAGGTTAAACTATTTCTCACTGAAATCTTCAAACTTAGCCACATCCTCAAAAACAACACTCTTATCATCTGGAAGATGGTCAGGGTTTGCGGTTTCGTTTTGGTCACTATGCTGAGTAAATGGCGGATGTATCACATAAGCATCCACATAGTTTTTATAACGATAAGCAGTGTAATCATTGAACCAAATTTGATAATCAATCCAATAAGGTTGTAGGCTATCATCAAATGAAAGTGGCTGGTCCCAATATTGTAACTGAAAACGAGACACCAAAGAGGGGAATGTGTTCTTTTTTGATTCGATGGCGTCTATAATTCGTTTGTATATCGCCATTCCTTCCAATTCTCCTTCTTCTCCATCATCGCTATTGTTCATGCGGTTAAGAATATAATGAATACGCATCGTGCCTCTTCCTTCTGCTATCCGAGATGTACCCTGATTGTAATATACATCAATATAATGAATCAGAACGGCTGGGAATGCAATTCCATATTCTTCGTTTTTCTTACTGTTTTTAATGCGGTTCAATTGCCCGTTATCCATTTTAATTGTCTTAAAAAATGGTGGGCTTTCAGGGTCATTTGGATCTTCTCTTATCTCAAATAAGATTGACCTTATGGCCTTATATGCTTCAATCATCGCATTTGTTTCCACCACTTCAGCGATTTCATCTACTTGCGTGGTGTCTTGATTGCCCTCAATTTCAGCAATTTGTTCGTTCTTATTTTTATTAGGTTTTTCAATAATCATTATTTAGGGAACCCTTGAAATATCATAACCGATAAGTTTTTCAATTCTTCTTCCAAAACACTTGAATTTCCAATAAATTGTCGTCGAGGCATATTTCTAACCCTTCCTTTTCTAAACGTGTTTGGACCATTATGGACAGCTGCATAGCAAAATCCTCGATGCCTTTTTGTATGGCCGAATCCATTAGGGTCAGTATAAATAGTGACTCCAGTGGGGTCAGATTTATCGCCCATGTGTTTCCATTTAATAGACCGTTTTAGAGAGCCGGTTTCTACCATCAATGGATGAATAGACTTGCTATGCTTAGACCTCTGAGGCCAAGGTGTGCTGCCAGATGAATTGAATCGTTTTAAATCAAACGATTCTTTAAAAATCTGCTGGGCGGCTTTACCAGCCTTGACCTCAAAATTCCATATATTGACTGCCAATTTGTTTGGCATAACCTTCCATTGAGACACCACTTGCTGTGGGCTTAATGGCTTGCCTTGATTAATGTTTATCTGAGACATTTAAATATTTAGATTTTATTCTGTCAGATATTTCAACCAACTTCTTCATTTTGTCTGCGTTAATCTGGAAATACGGATGCGCATCTGAAAAAATCTTTCCGCCTTTAGCTACACTTTCTTTGAAGGTTGGATTAAACCAATCCGGCATTTTTGGAACGTCTTTCGATTTTGCTTTAACTTGTGAAAACACAGAAGTAGCAGAATCTTCTACCAAAAAGCATCGACATTGGTGCTCAATAGGAGGAATCAACCAACTTGGAAATTGAGACTTTAATGCGGTAAACCCTTCATACTGTAAATGCCACGGTCTTACCCGTTCATCTCCCATTGTCATGTACATCAGCACAGTATCATCTGATAATTTAGATAAATATGCGGCTACAATCATAGCATATTCAATGTCCATATTCTCGACAAAGGCATATCTATTATTGTATTTTTTGCACAATCCATATATTCTATCTTCCAGTTCTTCTAACTCTTCTTCACTTTCTGCCTCTTCCAAATCTTCAAGCTCATTTACTTCTTCCATAAGCCGATATTCTTCAGCAACAGAAAAATCTACAAGGTTATCTACTGCTGCAATCAGTATATCTCTTTGGACACGCTGTTCATCAGTTAAGTTTTCAGCATTCTTCAGAATCCATAACGCTTCGTCATATTCAATGCCAAACCCATTAAAAGCATGGCGCACAGCAAAATCCGCTCTTGCAATCATTAATTCTTCGAGCGATTTCCACATACCGCCTTCATCTCTAATGTTTTTTATAACATCGGCAAACAAAGAAAGCAAAGCCTCATATTCTTTTTCATGCTTTTCTTTACTGTCATCTGGAGACTTTAATGCTTTAATGTTGGAGAGAAGAACAGTCTCTATATTCCTCTCTCCGTCAAAAAATTTTTCGTTTCTCTATAATGTCCATATCGTTTGAAGTATTCTTCATCAGTCAAATGACGAACCACATTGTTGTCAGTTCCACTGCCTCCAGAAGATACGTCAGATTGAACAACATTGATTTGTCTCTTTACTTTGACGCCAAACTCGCTTTCAACAGCATCCGGATCCATTTCCCATTGCGTGCCTAACACCTGGAATAACCTGATTTTATCTTCGTCAGACATCTCTACCCGTTTGGCGTATTTAAACTCCAAGCCAGGTTTGATATATCCAATTTTTACAAGTCGCGGAACGACATCTTCATTCATGACAAGTTCTACATAGTCTCGATATACTTCGATACGGTCTCTAAACACATTCTCATGTGTTTTAGCAGAACCGACATACGCCTGTTGTTCTCCAGCTACCGATTGTGACCCAAGAATCAGATTAGATACATCTTTGTCAACCAGATTAATCAATCCAGTAAAAATATGCTCCGAATTAGACATCGTAAAGGTCTTAACATCAATTTCATCATTCAAACCTGTTACAATAACTTTGTTTTGAGCTGCACTGGCAATTTCATTAGCAAGCCTACTTCTGTCAGAATAGTTCTCGGATTCAGACTTTCCATGTATAATCGGCTGACCATACGTATGAGAGAAATTGACATAATTAGCCATGGTAAATTTCTTTGCCAAAATTGAAGGAGTTGTTGCTGAAAAGAGTCCCAAATCTTCGTTGTTTATCAAAATATAATAATCTCGATACAACGGGTCATCAAAGCTCCACCCAGGAGTCCATATCCCTTGACGCTGCACGATTCTTCTCTGGTCTGGAAGAATATTGCGCCTTTCAAGACTAATTACCCTTTTAAGTTTTCCAGTTTCAGGGTCAACGGTAGGGTCTATATATAGTCCGGTAAAGCCATACAATTTTGACTCCACAATACCATTGATAATTTTGATAAATTGGGTTCCTTGAATTTTTTTGGTTTCCTCAATATCTTTGATGTACCTTCCTTTTTCATTTTGTTTAGCCAGCATATATCTTTCTCCTAAAATCTGAGATTTAAGAGTCTCTAATACGCCAGCAAGATGAGCATCTTGTTGAACACAGGCATCATATAAGTCAATCAGTTTACTTCTATCATCCAGTACAGTTCCATTGTTCAAATGCCGATACGCAGACTTGAACAAGCAATGTCTTTGAATTTCTCGAATATATTCCTGAATTGTCTTTTTAGATGTCTGAAAGATACTTTCTAATAATTCAATCTTTAATCTATTCTCTGTATCACTCATTATATTAGCATCGTTTTTTGAAGAATAGCTGATTTTAATTTGGTTTGTTTCTATGTGCTTCAGTGTCAAAATTTAATATAATAAGTGTACTTAATAATGATTATTATATATTGTTTTAACAAATGTAATATAATATAATTGATATACAGCGTTTTATGAAAAATTATATGTTAAAAGAATAGATTTATATATTATACTATTTAATTTATTGGTACATTTGCAATGCAATCAAATATTGTTTAACTCTAATTTAAAAGAACATGGAACAAAAAGAAAGTGTAAAAGACAGAGTCTTTGATTTCTATCGATTGAAATCTGAGTTTGTAAAAGAAGATGAGAAAGGGGTTTTGTCAAAAACTAAATCTGAAGAACTTATCATGGCCACAAGTTATACGGAAGCAGAAAAGGTGGCTTATGAGATTGCTGAAGATCAAGAAAGAACAAGATTTGGCAGTCTCGGCATAGAAATCATTAAAACAAAAATCAACGACGTGCTTTTCAATGACGTTTTATGTCAAGACGACAATGTCGTATGTGGGATGATTTGCAATTTCTTTGAAGAAAGCGAGGACAGTGGTGTTGGATTGTACTCAGTTAAAGTATTGTTTCTAACTGTAGATGAAAAAACAGGAAAGACCAAAAAGAGCAATCAGACATTCTTTGTTCCGGCTACATCAAACTCCGATGCAACTACCAGAATCAAGGATTATTTAAAACAGTCTTTCTCAGACTATGTTATTCGTGATACTAAATTTGACAAAGCTGAGGCTATTTACTGGCCAAAAGACTTTCATCAGCAAAAAGTAAAAGACTTTGATTTAAATTAATGCTCAATGGGAAAGGGGATGAGACAGTAAATATTACATGCACAGAGCAACTCATTCCAGAATTTCCGAACCTGCTCTTCGGTACATCATCTGACGGCATTGAATTTTTTGATGCCACGTATTATATTCAAAAACAAGAGCCACAAAAAAGAGTTTCTGATTTCTTCGCAGACTATAGAAAACAAATAGAAGCATTGTGTGAATCATACGATATACCAATGCAGTCTGTATTAATCTCAAACGTTAATGGCCACTATCTAATTGACGGTAATTTCGTTTACCTTTTTATCGCTTTTGTAGAACCCACCTTCTTAGAGTATATGTGCGATCGGATACATGAACTTTTTGCAAAAGGAGTTTCAGTGTCGGACACATATCTTCTAAATGCCGCAAGAGAGCGGTTATCTAAAGAGGTATTAGAAGGAGCGATTAGGTATGAACAAACTAAGTAAAACGAATTATTACCGAGTGCTTGTATTTAGTCCACTCAAAAGATTAATAGGTATCTTCCAGTCAGTAACAGCAGCCGCTAATGCATTCAATACATCGGCAACAAATATCCATTATGCATGTAATGGACAAAGTATTTCGTGCTGCAATTTATATTTTAGACATTTCTATGAAGATAAAATAGACATAGACGTGTTTGAAGATTTGGGAAAATTAAAGTTGGAAGAATACGATAGGCTTGCCGGACTAACAAGAAAATATTACGATAACAAAGACATGACCCGAAAGGGGATGAAACATAAAAAATAATTCATATATGAAAATAAAGTTATTATCTGAAGGTGCAAAAATGCCAATGAGAGCCGACGAGGGTGCGGCAGGTTTCGATTTATTTACGCCCAGAAATGTTGTGGTTAAACCAGGACGAAGTGTGATTCAATTAGATATTGCAATGGCCCTGGATAAAGGAACGGAAGGGAATATTCGTCCTCGAAGTGGGTTTTCAGCCAAAGGAATTGAAGGACATGAAATATTGCCGGATGGCACATTCTCAGAAAAAACAAAAAGATTTGATGCAGATGTTCTGGAGGGAACTGTTGATGAAAGCTACAGAGGCACAGTAGGAGTGATTATCAACAGCCATGAAACCGAACCATTTGGAATATCCATAGGCACCAAAATTGCACAGATGGTTATTGAACGGTACGTTGTTCCAGAAATGTGTGTGGTAGATGAACTTGATGATACTGAAAGGGGAATCGGAGGTTTCGGACACACTGGTGCAAAATAATGCTTTATCCATCAAGGGCGTGTACACATGCACACCCTTTAAAATTTAAATATATGACTAAAGAAGAATTATTACAGCAAATTAAAATTCATAATCAGGCATATCGAGAAGGTCATCCAGTAATCAGTGACCAGGAATACGATGATGAAGTAAGTGAACTCAAAAAAATAGACCCCAACAATCCTTGGTTTAAATCTATTGAGCCTGTACAAATTTCGGAAAGCAGAAAGGTTAAGCTGCCAATACCGATGAAATCCCTCAATAAAGTTAAAAACTTGAGTGATCTAAAAAAATGGTACCAGTCATTAGGACTGACATCTAAATCATCACTGGTATGTATGCCTAAGTTTGATGGCATATCGCTTTTGCATGATGAAATAACAGGCATGACATATTCTCGCGGCGGAGCAGAGAATGAAGGTCAAAACTGCACCTCTCATTATAATACTGCCGAAATCTACTCTCCAAAAACAGATTTCCAATTTACATTTGGCGAATTTATTTTTAGCCGAGAGAACTGGAGAAAATTCAAACAAGAAGTCGCCGGCGCAGAAGAAAATTTCAAATCTCCCAGAAATACCGCGGCTGGGTTGATAAATAGGGATACTCCGTGCGATTATCTGAAATATGTTTCATTTTTTAGATATGGAACAGATGACCAGTCATTGCAAAAACACTATCTCACATTTGAGCAAATGATTGATGATATGTGCGAACAATATAAACAGCCCAAATTATTCAGAAGTATCATTGCAGAAAATTTGTCTGATGAGTATCTAATTACATTGTTTAAGCAATGGAGTAAAGAATACGCAATTGATGGAATTGTAGTATATGTAAATGATTTGCGCATTTGGGAAAAAATTGGACGCAACCAGACAACCGGAAACCCATTATACGCAATCGCATATAAGCACCCAGATTTCACAGATTCGTTTGAAACTACGGTCAAAGATGTAATGTGGAAAGTCAGCAAGTCCGGTGCCTTAAAACCGGTGGTAAAAATTGAAGCGGTAGATACCGGAGACTGCAACATGGAAAACCCTACTGGGTATAACGCCAAATGGATTGATGATAATGTGATTGCTAAAGGGGCGAAGATACTTGTCACCCGTAGCGGAGGGGTCATACCTAAAATCATTGAAACATTACAGCCGCCTACTGGAGAAGAATACCAGAAACTATGGGATGACATGAAAAAATGCCCTCATTGCGGCTCCCCAACTGAATGGAATGAATCAGGCGTAGAATTATGCTGTACAAACAAAAATTGTCCAGGCATACAATTAGTCAAAATTGTGTTCTTCTTTAAAATATTGGGGGCTGAAAATATGGGAGAAGAAACAATCAGCAAATTGTTTAATGCCGGATATAATACGATATGTAAAATACTCGACATCACATTTGAAGAAATTGTTTCAATTGATGGATTTGGAGACGTTACGGCCAATCAAATACTCAATGTTATGTCATCCATTAGGTCTGGGGTAGAAGCCACCTGCCTGATGCACGCCAGTGATTGCTTTACAGGAATAGGACAAGTCAAAGCTAAATCAATCTTGTCTCAAATGTCCCCTGAGCAAAAGTTCTCATTTTATTCTGGCACATTCCCAACATGGGCCAACAATGAAGAATTGTTTAATTCTAATCTTTACAAAGATGCTGGGGTAACTCAAAGAGCGTTTATGGCTGGCATATTGCCTTTCTACCAGTTTGTCGCAGAAAACAGGTTAATCATTAATCCTGTAGATGACAATGATTCTCTTCATGAAGGGAAACTGAGTGGAATGAAAGTGTGCTTTACTGGAATCAGAGACCAAGATTTGGAAAAATACATCAAAGATAATGGAGGTGAGGTTGTAAATGGTGTATCAAAAAAGACAACGCACTTAATTGTTGCGGATATGTCATCTGAATCTTCTAAGGCAACAAAGGCCAGACAACTTGGAATAGCTATTATGACCATAGATGATTTTAGAAAAATGTATTGATATACAGTTAGTTGTATATTGAACAACGATAGGGAGCTTCTTTTTGCTCCCTATTTTTTTGAAAATATATAAGTTAAAAGGATAGTTTTTTATATTATTCTTTTGGCGATTGAATTTCTTTTTCTACATTTGCAATACAAAAGTGAAAATATAGATATTATGGCAAAGAAAAATCAACTAACAACCAGCGATCATTTGAAATACAGTGAATATGAAAGATTGCTGGAGTGTCTACACAATGATGAAAAATTCATGTGGGAAATGTATGCACGTCTGTCCTTCTGTACAGCCTGTAGAGCATCGGATGTCCTTAAATTTAAATGGGCAGACATTTTGGGTAAAAGTTCTGTAGATGTAACCGAACAAAAAACACAGAAAACAAGAAGGATACCTCTTAATCCATCAGTACAACAGAAATTTAAAGAGCTGTATGAATTGATGGGCCGTCCTGATAAAAAGGATTATATTTTCAGTAATGGAAATGGGGACAAGCCGCTCACAATTCAAAGGGTAAACCAGGTGTTGAAAGAATTTAAGTTCAAATACAAATTGGACATACATAATTTCTCGACTCACACTTTCAGAAAAACATTCGGAAGATACGTGTATGACCAACATAACCATAGTGCTGAAAGCCTGTTGTTGCTCAATAAGATTTTCAAGCACACCAGCATCAACATTACAAAAACTTATATCGGAATCACACAAGAAGAGATTCAAAGCATTTTTGATTCAATACAATTTTAATCACTTGTTTTAATTGAAGCGCACCGCGCCTTTGCATCTTCATACGTCACATACAATTTCAGCAAAGGTATGCGTAAACAACCAAGCGTTTGTCTGATATGCGGAAAAAAGATTGATTTTTGGTTATGTCCTAAAAGGACGTTAGCCAAAGCAATGAAGAGCAAAACTCTATGTTTTGAATGTGCATATTGGACCGATTATATTGAACACCCCAGTCCAGGAACAGTCATTATCAGTGGCGGTGTTTATGAGTTTACTCCGATATTCACAAAAATAGACTGGAGACAGCTCAAGAAAAAAGATATGGTGTATGCCATCGAAATCAAAACAGGTAAAGCTGTAAGTGGATACAAGCCTTTCTTTATAGGGAGTATACCAGACAATTTCAAAGAAAAACTTCCAGACCAGTTTAAATTTATTTCCAAAGAGACATATCTGAGGATTGTCAATCATCAAGGAGGCCCATGTATGGCCAAGGGTTGCTGGGATCGGTACCATTGTTATTGGTATGATGCAAAATTAGCCGAGCCTAAAAAGCCATGGAATAAAATTCCAAAAGACTATCAAATTGGCAATGAATTATGCCCAAGTTTTATCAATAAATTTTATATGTATGTTTCTAATTAGTTTAAGTGCCGTAGCGTTGCTACTTATCGTAATTGCCAAATTGAGCTTGTTGTCACGGCAACAGCAGCAGATTTATTCAGAAGTTCGCAAACTCAACGAAGAATTGAATAAATTGTCCAACGAAAGTATTAAATCTTCAAAATTCAACACTGTCTTGATTCAATATTGCTTAACCTGTCTTAGACCTTACATATTGTCAATTCAAAACAACGCAATCAAAAGAGAGGATTACAGAGAAGCTGGAGAGTGCCAGAAATTAATTGAAACAATTACATCTTTAATTCAACACTCAAATTAAAACAAATGGAAAATGTCGCTTTTATATTTTTAATATTCATGGGAATATCCATGTATATTGTGGCCATGATTATATTGGCATGTGCACTCAAGAATATTGAGGATGAAATTGAAAAATATCGGCAACATATTAATTCCACATGTCACAATGACAATAACGGCGCAAAAGCCTACAGCACCAACGCCCAATGTGAAAATGAGATAGCCATCATATACAATAAAAAACTGGACAATACGGACATCGTATATGATATACAGACTCGATTCACAGAATATTATAAATATGTTTCCAAAAGACATACCTCGCTATCTTTAATTAAAACCGCCATTAAAAAAATTGATTATTGGAAGAGAACAAGAGCACAGCTTGCTTTGGTTTTTACTCCATTTGCTACCGATGACATCTTTTGCGCTATTGTATTATTTGTACTGTTTATCTAATTAATTATGGATACAATTAAAATACCTCCATACGGACAGCATTTCAACTGTGCAGAAAGAATGCTGGGGAAATCTCGCTATCGGGTGTTCTCAAGATTGATGGATGAATGCAGTACGATCATAGCAAGAGAGCAAATGAACCGGTATTTCACTATATCCGTTTCGTCTTTATCATACAGAGCTGGAGGGATGGATAGAACTCTCGTTAATTCTGTTTTAGAATGGCTCAAAAAGCGAAGCATCATCTCAATATCTTCAGCTGGGGAAATCATGGTCAACATAGGTTTGTACATTTCATTGATTGACAAGTTTAATTCAATCGATAAAAAAGATGAGCCTCGATTTATTCAAGATTTGGAAAATTGCGAAGATATGTCAGACTTGTATGACCTCCAAGAAATTTCCACTCCAGAAGCAATTAAGATTCTTATGATGATGAAGGGGTGTCGGAAAACCGACAACACTGTCGGAAAATCGACAGACCTGTCGGAAAACATACAGACCTGTCGGAAAACCGACAGTGTTGTAGGAAAATCGACAATACTGTCGGAAAATCGACAGGTATTACCTGTTGGAAATCCTACAGACCTGTCGGAAAATCGACAACACTGTCGGAAAATCGACACCCTTGAAGCAAAACTTTCGGCCATAGTTCATGAATTGTCGCAAGAAAATGAAACACTGGATGATGAAACGCTGAAAATGCTGCAAAATTGGACATCTTCTGGAGATATGAACATTGAAATTGATGGAAAATCGACAGTTTCTTTCATTGCTTTGGTTTGTATGGCACTGGAAAGGGTGTCGGAAAACCTACAGACCTGTAGGAAAACCGACACCCCCCTGTCGATTTTCCTACACAGTAAATATAAATATAATATAAATATAAAAGAAAATGTTCTAAACGAACGTAGTGAGTTTAGTATAGAGGGTAAGGAAAAGAAAACAGGTTTTGAAGGTTTAGACATTATTGAGCTGCATGACAATCCAAGTATTCCTTCAAAGAAGCATAATATTCCCAGCAAATTTCATAACCCTTATATCAACAAACCGTTCTTTTCAAGAAAAGAGGCAGAAAGATTCACAGCTAATGTTGAAGAGTGCATAAACTCTCCAGTGAAATTATTTTATTATAATTTTTGGGGAGGGCTGTATGATTTCTATCTTGATAACCGGTATGTAGATTCGGACACAGATGAAAATGGAAATGTTATCTCAGATGAACAGCCCAGTGATTTGGATATGTTGGGGACTCTTATTCCGGTTCGCGACTTTTTGATAGTCATGAATCAGGCATATCAGGAAACCATAGACAATTCTGAAGCCGGGTTTATTTCCACTGAAAACGGAGATATAAAAGTCAACGTATTGCCAATATCAGATTTGATGCATCCAGAATACTTCATTGAATGGAAACGTACAAAGGATGCGGACGGAAACGAAAGCGTGGTTATATCGTTGGAAGGATTTAGAAATATTGAAGCAGAAGATGTGGCTGAAGTAAAGCCTGCAAAAAGCAGAGATGAAAAGAAGATGGAAAATAGGGAAAACAAGAAATTCATCGCAGCTGTTCTTAAAACAGACGAATCGGATTTGACCCCAGTGGAGAAAGCGATTAAACGTTTTTGCGCTGCCTTTATAAGCATGGATGAATATTACAATGTCATCGGGTTTAAAAACGAAGAAGGGGCACCCATTGACGGAAACAAGCTCCCAGGGTATATCATCAGGCCGTGGTTTGGAAAGAACACTGATATTGGAATTGCTCCAGAAGATTTATACTCGGTGTTGAATGTTCCGGGAAATTACAGAGACGGTGAAGATATTCCATTAATGGCAACGGTATTTTCATACCAAAAAGCGAAAAGATGGAATGGATTACATGAGATGTCCAGCGTGATTAACGATGAGGCCGTTGAAAAAGCCCTTAATTTCGACGATTAATCCCTTGGATGTATAATTTACCGTCTTGAGCAAATAAATCGATTCTGGGCCAAATAAAGAGGTAAAAACCGATATTGTACGAAGCCTATGACGCTTTAAAAATAAGCACTGGAGATAAAATGCGACCTCCAGTGCTTATTTTATTATTCATCTTCCAGTTTTATTCCACCAATATACACGGCGTTGGATTGCTCCGGAACATTGGTTTCCTGTTCCTTCTTTCTGCTGTTGTCAGGGATATGGTTTGTAGTCTTATAGGCGATGATTTGAATTTTTAGAATATTGGCCAATATCTGACATGCCGTTGATAATGGAGTGCATATTGCCGACACGAACAGTCCATATCCTACATTCACCAGCCATCTTGTTTCCATGTCTGCTGAATATATGCAGATAATGCCTATCACTACTTGTGCCAATACAATCATCGTCATACTTTTGGCACGGCTTACCAGAGAGGGGAGTTTATCCTCAATCTCATAAAATTTTTCGTTGGGATTTTTAGTTTCCATAAAAGTAATATTTAATTGTGAATCTATAACTTAGGCCACTCTTTAGATGCAAGGTAGTCCCTTATAAGTTCGTTAAATTTTCCCAGCATTTCTACTGCTGCATCATAGTTGATAAAGTAGTTTCCACAAAGGTATCTCATTTGGCTTGTAGGGGTGTACTTATCTATTTCCTGGACCACTTTCATTTTGTCGTTGATGTACCAGTATTTTCCGCCTTTTTCGGCCCTCATATTGACCGGCTCGATCCTTCTGATTTTATCCTTCCAGATTTTGTTCTCTTTCTCCAGCTCACGTTTCAATCGCCTGTACGCGCTGATTCCATCGTCTGAACTGAATCTCTTTTCATCTTCCAGTAATGGCTCGAATATGTATCCTTTTAAGTTAACAATGTTGCGCTCATGCATTGAGTAGCCAACGCTACCTTTTATTGGGTCGCCATTTTCATTCTTAGAAGGGTAAATAAAATAGCAATATAATTCTACATCGTAATTGTCCGGATAGATGTTGCGAACGATGCCTATTCCCTTAATGGAATAATCATAATTATGGAACAAGATTTTTTCGTTTAAAGCCGGAATGTATTTTGCTTCCAGAGACATGGAATCGGGATTGAACTGAAGATTATGGCTTAACAATAATAGTTGGAATTTTTGAGTGTCTTGCTCGGAGACTTTCTCCAGTTCATTTATACTTATCTGAATGTGGGCTGTGTCTATTTTATCACCGTTTAAGGTTCCTACTATAGTGGCACTTTCCGTAGTGCAATTGCCCAGTATAACAAGAGTGTGGTATTTGGCTATTTCTGAGGCCCCATATCCGTTTTCGTACCATTGCAGGAAGGATTGTGCGTCTATGATATTATCGGTGTGCTCAGGGGAAAATATGATGGTTTTGGGGGTGATTCTGCAACGCTTCTCTATAAAGCCTGTTATCATGTCCTTATCAGCGTCAGTCCTGGGCTGATATTGTGACAGAAAGGATAGAATTTGAAATTGTGATTTCATCGTTGTTGAAGATATTATTTATCAATTGTGCGACAAATATAAGCATGTTTTTGGAATGTGTGCAAAATATGTACATAAATATTTGAATAGAGGGGGTAAAACCTAAAAAATAGGGGTCCGGGAAAAAATTGGAAATCGATATTAAGCGGTTTTATAAATCGCCTTTGAAAATTTGACTTAATATTGGCTGGGGTCGTCCTATAGGGAGGCGATATTTACTTAACGTATTGCATATATAATATAAGGTGTGGAGAAAATATTAATGGCGATTGTTGGAAGTCTGGAAGTCTCCCAGTAATATTTCATTGTACTGAAATAAAAAGTGAAACCTAAATTTTGGGGCCGACAATATATATGGCATTCCCACCCCAATGAGGTGGCACCCGTTTCTTTTTCAATCCTTTAATTCATTGATAATCAATTAGTTAGCATTTTCACTTTTGTAATAAGTGAAAGTATTTCATTCATTTTCAGGCTTTTAGGCTTGCTTTTTATCTTTGCTTTTGTCTTGTTATCAATTTAGCCCAGTCCGACAAAAATTTACAGATTTTAACACTCTATATACATAGATTCACTACCTTGACGCGCCCACGTGTGTATGCGTGTATGCGCGCGCGTGCACTCCACTTCACCGGATTTATCCAGGCACACACCCGTATGCGTGCGCCCGTGTGTACGTGTGCGCGTATCATGTGGGCGCGTGTGTACGTGCGTACCTTATAGAGCAAAATTGTAGTTTTGTAACTCCTTGATTTTCAGCTATTTAAAAATTATTTTCGTGTTTGGTGTAAATTTGTTGCTATATTATTTGCGTATCTCAAAAAATACCCCTACCTTTGTGCCAACAAGTTAAGATAACGGACTACTTGTTAAGGTTGCTACCTTATCCGTTTGGTATTTGCTTACATACCTACCGCAAGCGAAAGCACGCAAGTAAGCACAAACAAAGTGATAATAAACAGATTTATAAACCTACAAACAAAGGAGGCTAAAAACAGAAACAAAAAAGTAACATAAAGCAAAAAGGAATAGGAAAGCGAAAGCAAAAGCCTATGCCCAGACGCAAAACGGGACGTTTTGTGAACGGGGAAAGAATGCACCTGACTGTAATGCTCAGTTTTTAAAGAGGGTAGTGCAAACCGTCGTGTGCTCCAGGTGTGTCCACATTTGAACCATAAGCCTTACCAAAAGTATGCCCAAATTGGGCAAAGTGGACAGCAAGCAAAAAGGGAAAAGCGTAACTGGGTTTCTGCCCATGTGCAGAAAATATGCCCAAATGTTACGAAAGGTGTGGAATCTTCCGCGATTGGAGGAAAGTCTGACCGCCCTGTTGATGAAATGTGCAGAAAGTCTGCCCTTGTGTGAACTTTCCGGAATGCCGAAAAAATGCTCTTGAAGTAGTCAATCCCTAAACAGTATGCCCTAAATGTGCAATAAAAGGATTATTGCCAGCCGTATGGGAACCATAAAGGTGTATGCCTAAAATGTGTCCTGATATGAAAAATAGGCTCTTCCAATTGGTTTGAGTTGAGCCATGCTTTTAGGTGACGGAAATGCAGAACATTTTGAAGAGCGCAACAAATCGTATTGGATTGGCGCATCTCATAGGGTGAAATATGAGGTGCGCTTATTGGGCTTTGTCCGAAACGTAACCAATCTGGAAGCGTTTGGGGACACTCTACTTTGGTGGGGTGCAGGTTCGAACCCTGCACTGCCTACAATGCGTGATATTGCGCAGAAACCCAGTAAAAATCAGCAATATGGGAACAATTTCAAAATTTACAGCAGTTCAATTCGAAGCAATGAGTGAAAACGCTAAGGCTAACTTAGTAGGTGTGACATTGGTGTATAGAAGCACTAACAGTAAGGGAGAAATACACGAAAGTGCAGTAAACTTTTCCGGTGACGAATATAACCCTGCTAACCGTACGCAGAATGAAATTTTCCGTGTATGGAAAAACGTTGTGTCTACATTCTGGAATGTAAAAATCCTGGAAGCGAGCCTAAAGAAAGATAATGGAGGCATTGCAACAAAATTGCGCTCTTCAACCCCGGCTGCAATTATGGTGAATACAGCAGACCAAAAGCATGTTGAAAAATGGGATGTGGAAGCAAGCATTTGGCAGCGTATCGGTCTTGTGCCTACTAAAAAGGACATGGAAGAATGTGCTCGTGATTATAAGAAGAAAATGCACAAGGCGGCAAAAGCGAGCTTTGATGCGCTGAACTTCCGTGCAAAGTTTGATGATGATAAATTGCCGGAAATGGAACATGCGGATATTCCTGAAGAACCAGAAAAGCAGCCTGAAAATAAGACTGAGGAAAAGAAATAAGGGCAAAAATCTGCTACAAATAAAGGCAGTAGGAAATAAGTGAAGATTGAGTAAATAGTCCGGAGTGTGTGAAAAACATGCAAGTACAGCATAAAGACCCCTGTAAAGTGCAGGGCTGGAAAGTATGGGTTAGTAAGCACTCTGGACTAATTGTGTCCTGCTTGGTGTGAAAGCGTAAAACGTGAGTATCCGGTTCGAATCCGGAGGGATGCACAAACAAAAAATCAGCGTAAAATGACAACAGAACAAATTTTGCGTGAGGACCGGAAACGTCTGAAGCAAGTAAATGAAGCGATTGCGTCTTTGAGAAATGATAAGCGTGAGAAATCTCAGAAGTTATTGCATAAATTCCATGAAATGCGTGAGAATCTGGAAATTAGCATTGAGAGTAATGAAACTGCATTGAAACTGGAAAAGCAATTTGCGGGGCGTTGTGGTAACAGTCTAATAGTGTTTATGCCATGAAGAAGATACAATTGAAAAACGTGAAAAAGGGCGATTTTTTCAAGTTTTCACCAAACGGAAATGTGTTTGTTCGTGGATATTATGAACGGAGTGAGAAAAAATACGAATACTATGCTTTTGATGATGTGAACCATGAAGGTTTTGCCAAAGGCACGAGAGAAGTATATGTTGACTTTGAATTTTAAGAAATGGAAACAGGAGAAATGGTCAAGAATGCCAGGAGACTGTATAGCCTCCTGAGCTATGAACCTCGTGAATATCGAGAAGAACCGAAAAAATATGAAGAAGAACACCAGAAAAAATGCACTGTGTGGAACTATACATTCAATGCGGATGATTTAAAAAGTCCGTCTCTGCTTATTGGTTATCTGAAGCGTGCCGGTTTGAAATGGAAATTGGCGCAGCGTGGAATTATGGTGTATAATATCACCAATAGACAGATAAATGAAGCCAGAAAACAGTGCAATAAACCTTCAAGAAAATTCAGTATTCAATTATAAAAATCAGCACAAATGAGAAAGAAAACAAAAGTGCGCCGTGCGATAAAGGTACTTTCGTGCGACGGTTTAATCGTGAAGTATTTTGCCATGATTGCAGTTGCGCTACTTGTTGTAGCCTCAACTGGTTGTGCTTCTAAACGCGATTCATGGGAAATGTATTGTGAAAAGTACAATGTGAATCCGGACGATCCGACAGAGCATGAAGAAAATTTTTACCTGGACTGTTATGTCGGGAGCGTGGAAGAGGAAAACGATTTGTGTAACTAATAAAATGTAACGCTATGAAGAATAATATCGTGGTTTTGATAAAAGCATTGTGCGCAATAATTGGGAAAATTCTTTTCGTTATTACGAAGCTGATAGTGAAATTATTATTGTGGGTTTCGCGTAAGCTCCTGAAGCCCTACTTCAAGATTGAAACACCTATCTATAAACTATGGTGGAAGCATCATCGAACATATATGCAAGCCAAACTTGACAAGGCTCGTCAAGACAGGATGGAACTAAAAAGAACATCATGTTAAGTGAAAATTTATGGTGTGTGGACAACATTGTACACCATAACTCTCTATTCGTAATAAAAATCAGCAACAATATGAAAAAAGAAATTATTAACCAAATGCGCGATGAGTTGTACGATACGAAATCGTGCCAACATGACTTTGAAAAATATGATGTGGAAGCATTGGCCAAGACAAATGAGCCGTTTTTCTGGATGGTCCGCGAGCTTGGTACCACATTGTGTAACATAGGCTTTTCCAAACATTCGGAATGGTTCAATAATGAGGGGTGCCGAATGGCGATAATGCGCGATAAGAAGCTGCCAATTCAATACATCTTGTACTGGAATGAGCCTTCATCCAAATACTTTTACTATGACGGATGGAAACTGCACAGAATCCAAAAAGAAGAAATCTGTGACATTTACATGAACGTATGCGGAGCAGCCATTGATAAAATGATTGAGCAGCATCTGGAAGAAGCAAATATGGCGAGTCAACCATTGAAATTGGAAATACGTGAATCTGCTCGTGAACCGCTGAAAAAGGCAATGGAGTTTGCCGACAGCTTGCATGACACTTCTCTTATAGATTGTCTGAATAGGCTTACAACATACAGTCGTGCAGCGGTGGATCATGTCATTGAAATTTATGAGGATTTTGCTCAATACAGTTTTGGCTTTGCAGAACGTGTCAACGGAGAATACAAGCTCTGTGGTGGAATTATATATGCCGACTATAGAACAGAAAAACGCTGGGAAATACATACATAATTGGGAGGAACAGTGATGGATGACGAGAGACTTATAACCACTGAGAAAGTTCCGGCGTGGGCAATATGCTACCTGGAATATGGTGATGCTACAGGACTGGAAGAAGATGAAGTGATGGAAATCGACGAATGGATTGAAGATAATTGTCCTAATGGGTTTGTGATGGAAATCGTGGGAGGCACGGATGTAAGCCCATACTTTACTCGGTATCCTTTATTTGGAAAAGCATGTGATGTGTATGATGTTAATTTTTATAGGCCATGAAAGAAAATTATTTGGAGCATCCTGAGTGCCATCCGCATTACGGTGAGATTCAATATGATGTCAACGGGAACCCGATTTGCCATATCTGTGGCAAATCATTCCCAAAGCTCGGTGCCCATATATGGAATGGTCACAAGATGAGAACGCGGGAGTATTGTCAAATATTTGGTCTCAACGTCGGAAAAGGGATTTGTAGCAATGAATATGCTATGAAAATGCGTGAATACGCATATCAAAATTACGATGTTGTGATTTCTGAAAATTTGATTAAAGACGGAAAACGTACCAGATTTAGAAAAGGAAGTGAAGGCAGAACGCGCGAAAAAATGTCAGAACAAACCAAAAGAGCTTTGTCATCGCTTGGAAAACGAACTGGACCTATCAATATTAAAAAACACATTTAATAATAAACAATATGGAAGCAAAGAATGAACCGGTATGGTTGCAATATATGCCTGATTACGTAGATTTATACTACGTTGATTACAGAGACGATTTGTGTGACAATATCAAATTACTGGAGAGGCTGTTCAAAAGAATAGTTTCTATCCATTTTCAGAGAGCGTATTTGACTTTTTTGATTATCCCGAAGGCCCGTATTTAGATGAGATTCGGGATAAAATGGAAGCAGATGATTTGCTGGAGGCGTATGAAGAAAATGAGGACGATATTAAGCAATGGTTGTGGGACCATGACCAATCCGACCCAGTTAAGGACTTGTTGAGAAACACAGGCCCGGTTACTATGTTCTATTCGCTTGGTGTAGAAGTTGGAGAGGCTGTTTATAATGGATATGGATATTCCTATGGACAGGATTCGTTGAGCATGGCCACATATAAAGTGAGACGTGCTTTAGGAATCACTAAGGATGACCCGGCCTCTCGATTGGTAGATAGTATTGTTGCCAATTCTCCATACGGAGGTGAATTGAAGATATATTTTGAAGCAGAGATTGCTGATATGGTCTCTGGGGAAAAATATGAATCCGCTGAGAATAAGCCAGATTTCAAATCTATTCAGTTTAAAGGCAAACATATTGTTGCCTTGCATGATTCTTATGGAGGATCGGGCCATTATGAGGAAATCGAATTGGATTTGTCTGTTCCGTTTAACCGTGATAACCTGCATGTTTCCCAGATTGAAAAATATAGTATGGAAAGTGTGTGTGGCCATGGGTGGTCCTGGTGTGATACTAATGGCGATGTTATTTGCTCATTTGCGGCTCCTAAAAGACGGTCGTTAAAGAAATCCAAAACAAATGTGCGTTTATCCAAGGAAGAGCAATACAAGAAAACGTTTGCTGAGGGCAAATGCACTTTTGGAGATATGGATATTAACCGTCATAGAGATGTTTATTACGACAATGGTTTCCCAGCTGGACATCGTTGTCCTCATTGCAAAACCTTTTGGATAGATTGATATGAAAATTGTGATTACAAACACAACACCTCACAACATTATTGTAGACGGAGTTTGCAAAGGCTCCGTTTATTTATGTCGTGCAGACAGCAAAAAGCTAAGATATTGGGCTATTTCATGTGTCCCCGGCAAAGGTTGGAATACCTATTCAGAGGCATGTGATTATGCTCGTAATGATGTTGAATATGAAAATGTGTAGATATGCTGGTAGATTTAACACCTATTGAAGCAGAGCGTGTCGAATCTGCAAGAATACTTAAAGAGCAATTTCCTGATATGCCTGAAGAACGATATTGGAAATTCATCATGAGCTATCCCCAAGCACGTTTGGAAACAGGTATATATTTTTCATTAACAGGTAATTTGCATAGTTATCTATTCAAAGAAACTTCACGCCCAGATTTTGATTTTAATTGCGAATACTGGAGTGAGTTTGATAAGGCGAGTGACGTAATGCTAACCAATTCTTACGGTGTTGCTGATAATATTGAACAAATTAAAGAATATTTTCGGAAGCAAATAGAAAGCACTGAAGAAAGATATTTTATTACTATCACTTACATTTATCAAGAAGGCGGCTTTAGATGGCATAAAAATGGTCCTTATATCGGAGAATTGAATCCTCAATGTGAATGCTTGGATGATGAAGATTTCGGTCCAGATTTTCCAGGATATGTCATTAGTTTTCATTGTTATAAATTAAAATAATATGAAAAGTGTTGCTTATATACAGCATTGTATATGCGGTGCTGTGACTGTCACGTTCGAAGATGGAAGCGAAAGTTCCATGTATGAAGAAACATTTTTGAAACTGCATTTAAACATAGAAAATGCGCAAATCTTGAATGAGACTTATGCTTGCAATCATTGCGTTAACCATTGGGGCATAGATTTGTGTGAATGTGGTTCTATTCATCCTCACGATGAATTGGGGGTTACTTTCGATTCGTTTGGAGCTATGGTCAATAATTTTAATATTTATGCATAATTATGGAAAAGTCAATTCAAACAATTAATCACGAAATATCAAAGTTGAATGAAGAACTTAAATGTTTAGAGTCTGCTTTGGAAAATGCGATTACATCTGCTATTGATGAAATTGCTCAAAAACAGAAAATCAGAAGAATTAATAAATACTGTTTTGTTGTCAACTTCTCAGATTTAATAGGGTCTGTGTGGAATACGGAATTTTTCGACTGGGTGGAGTCTGCCAAAATAGTAAAGAAATTTCTTCAGGGAAAACCTGCAAGTATGTGGGTTGATAGTTTAAAGAAAAAGCTGGAGGAAAGTCAGGACGGCAAGATTGTGGTCTTTGAACGCACGATTTCATGCCGTGGATATAAGACAGTAAACAAAATACCTGTTTCAAGTGAGTTTATTAATCTGGTTATGAATCATTTGATAGAATAAGTAATTAAATATCAATCATTAAATATGAGTTATAGATTAAGGGTCGCGAAAAAATATGTTGTCGAATATGCTAATATGGAAGCATTTAATGGGAAAATTGCTGAGTTTCATGAATTACTGGGTGCTTTAGATATGGATTACACTGGAGAGATTTATGACCAGTCTTTCGAAGTATATAAAGAATCTTATTTATGTGGAATCAATAAACTCAAGTCTTTTAATGAGTTATCTCAATTCGAACAACAGAATATATATGACATCATCAAATCTCTTGGCAAATACACTGTTGAAGAGATTATTGCAATTTTAGAAAAATATTTGGAAGCCTCTGATCCTGATTGGGATTGGTTGGAATTTGCTTTCTTTTAACGATTCAAACAAAAAAGATATGAAATTAATTAAATCAAAAACATTATATCGGCTTGGACAACACATTAAATTTACTGCAACATTTTCTCTTGATGATGATTGCAAGAATGGTGTATGTGATTTTTCTATTACGGGAACCGGAATAGCTTTAAACTCTATAAAAAATGGTCATAAAGCAGGTGAATTTATGTTTGGTGGATGTTGTCATGAAGAAGTTGCTAAAGCATTTCCTGAATGGAAGAAATTCATTCCATTGCATCTATCTAATGAGTTTGGACAGCCTATGTATCCAGTAGATAATTTTATTCATCATATTGAACAGAAGATTGGCGATGATAAGCTAATGGAATATTATCGTTGCAGTCAAGAGCAACTTGATGTGATGAAGGGTGCCGTGTTTGATAAAGAGTATTTTAAATATTGTTTGTTGACTACAGGTTTAATTGATAAATGGAAAACAGATGCTGAAGAGGCTATTAAATATCTGGAAGAAGCTACAGGTGAAAAGTTTACTCATACTGTCAATCCGCGATTTACTTTGAAATACGACACAGAGTGGATGCAGTCTATGAAAAACCGTGTAGATGCCGGTGAATTTACATCGGAAGCTATAAATTTAAAGGTTCAAGAAAAGATTGATGCTGAGAAAAAGAAACAAACTCAAGAGATTGAAGCGGAATACAACTTATCTCTTGAGTTTGTCACAAGGCGTAGAGAATTGGCATTATGGTGTGTCGCTAATTGTTTGACCTTGAACTATAGATTCTGGGCTTATAATGGCGCAGGGTTTACGAAACAACCTAAATATGAACTTACAATCAATGATTGTTCATGGAAAGAGAAAGTTACTAAGGATGAGTATGAAAATTGGTTGAGCAATACAACAATACCCGAAGGGTTAATTGTAAAGTATAAAGAAAATAATTAATTATTGTTGCTGAGTGGAGGTTGCTGATTATCCTCCAAGATGGGAAGTTGTGGCATTGAAGTCATGGCTTCCCATTATTTTTTTGGACACATTTTCACTCCTTCATATACAATAAATTCTATTCATAAGAAATAATAAAAACAAATTGATATGGGATATTCAAATTACGACGTAGCTCATGCTTGGGCACACAATGAAGATAGAGCGCATAACGGAAGCAACATGAGTCATGAAGATGGAGTGTTGAAGTCGTATTACACCTGTATAGGACAACGAATCGAACATAAAGATAAAATCATTTATATCGTCGATAGTGCGAGATATAGTAATTCTACCAGTAAACATCAAAACTACATGAGAGGGGCAATCCCAGATAAGTGCGATGATGTGTCGGTTTTTGCTGTTGACCGATATGACAAAGGTAGGTCGTATTTTTTGAGTCCATTGACAATGAAATCGTTTGATAAATCAAAAAGCGATTTCATTGTTTTTGGCTTAGAATATCTTATTGAAGAATTTAGCAATTGCCTTGAGGTTCCCAATATTACTCAACTGGATTATAAGTTTAGTTATCAAGGGTATAAAGAAATGGTTCGGTGGTTTGAAACAACTGGATGTATTACAGTGAACAAAATACTGAAAATGAAAGTAACCGAATTTAATTCTTTAGCCAAAAGAGCGATTCATGATTTGTCTTATGGTTATCAAATAGGTAATACAGAACTGAAAAAGTTGAGAAAGTTCTTTAAGTTGATGACTGAAGATACTCCAGTGTCAATTATTGTTGATTCAATTAATGGATCTGGCAGCTGGAAGCAATATTTAGACCGTACTGCCAGATTAAGAAAAGTTCAAAAGTGCCGGAGAATATCTAAGGCTGTTGGATATTTAACTCCATCTACAGCCTGGTGTAAGCGTATTTTAGGGAAATATGTTCCCACTGTACCTGGCTCGATTACCACCAATGAATTAGACAAGTATGCTAAACATGGATGTGTAGGAAAATGGTTGCTGTCAATTAAAAAAGAGAATTATGCAGCTGCAATTCAAAAAAGTGAAATAAATGACATGTTGCAACGTAAAAGAGATGCAAAAACTCGATTGGAAAAGCATCTTGGGTTAGGCGGATTTGATGCAACAGCTTGGTATCCTAAAAATAATCGAATGACCAAATTTGATTATAATGGTACCGTAATCAACTTTCCTACTCATGAGAGAACTGCGTATAGAGAGCGTCCTTTGGATGATGATGAATACGAAGAATTTGTGAAGATGTCTACCGAGGACAAAAAGAAATGGATGTTCGATAAGAAGCAGTGGATGTGCCAGCAATTACAGTCTGATTTAGCAGCATACAGAAATCGCATGGCTCTTATTGATAAAGAAAATGAGTTGGCAAAGCAACAAGCGGAATTATATCGTAAGCAAGAGCTTGAACAGCAAGACTATATCAACGAATTAAAGAAACACGGTGATGAAGGTCTGAGATCACTTTATCACGAAGGATTTAGGGTGAATTTACCTTTTGGGAATCAACCTATTTACTTTGGCGGCAATGTTTTACTTAGGTTCAATAAAATCAGAAACTTGGTAGAAACTTCTAAGGGAATAAGAATTGCCTTGGAAGAATGTCAACGATTGTGGAAATACATCAATAGATGGCATCAGAATAGTACACAGTTTGAGAATAAGGGTATGAAGATTCAATCGATAGGCTCTATGTACACCGTGCATTCATATCAGAATGACATTCTTACCGTAGGTTGTCATCAGATTGCATATCAAGAAATGAAATTAATAGCAGAACAATTACATTTAGGATAAATAATATGGAAAATAAATTAAACGAAATGCAACAATTAAGACTCTTGTTAATTAAAGAGTCTGGGTTTGACGTAACAAAAGCAAAAAGTGTTTATGATTTTGTGATTGGAGCAAACGAGTCTCCATTTACAAAAAACAGTGAATTTCCAGATGGAATTTATTTTATTAAATCTGAAAATGAAGCTGTTCATCAGTCTATTGCTACGCCTGAAGATAAGTCCAAAACAATAGCTGTTGGATATAAATTAGGCAACAAATTTGCTAATGTAGTGCTAAAAGATGCTGCTGGAGGTGAAGAGATAGCACTGTGTGCTGAAAGTTGCGGGTCAAATCAATTTTTCAAAAATACATTCGCTCAAGCCATTACCGATTGGAATGGAATAGGAAATACAAATGACATGAGAAGCAAACTTAATCCTGAGATTGGGCTGAAAGATAATGAATACATCCCTTCAGTTGCGCAATTGCATTTGTTAATGTCTAATATAGTTGAAGTTAATAAAGCACTTGAAGAAGTAGGCGGAAATCCTATAAAAGAAGATTGGTACTGGAGTAGCACTGAGTATAGTAGCTACAACGCTTGGTACGTCGGCTTCAACTCTGGTGACACCTACAACGGCAACAAGAATAATAGCCTCGTTGTTAGGCCGGCTGTAGCGTTTGAGTTTATTCTTTAATCTTCATCTGGCAAGTGCCTTTGGGCACTTGCCTAATATGTACAATCAAGATTGAGACTTAATTGAATTTATTAGTCATGAAAGATAAATTATTGGATATGTTCTTCGATGCTAAGAGGTGGTCTGTAGCTCTCAATAAAGGAGCATTGAAAGACATAGACCAACCAGTATTGAGGCATTATATGTCTCCTAATGGGAGAAAGGAACTGTTGTTAGCAATTATGTCCGGACAATATCATATTGAACGACCTCATACTGCAAAGATTCCAAAGGATACTCCGGGTGAATTTAGAACGGTGTTTGTAAACGAGGACAAGGACAGAATATTCTTGTCTCTTGTGAATGATATGCTGTTTGATATTGCCGGAGATATGGTACATAAGAATTGCGTAAGTTATCAGAAAGGCATTGGATGCTCTAAGGTTGTGAAGGACATTAGTCGACAGATTGACGCTTTGAGTGGAAGTACACATGATGTGATAGGCTGGAAATCTGATTTAAGCAAATATTTCGATTCGGTGCCAATTGAATATATTGACGGTGCTTTTGATGAGATTGAGCGTCGGTTTGGAAAGTCAAAAATTATTGATATTGTGAGAGAATATTATCATAACGATAATTATTACGACAGTGAACTGAAATGCGAAACATCAAAATATCAAAGCCTGAAGCAAGGATGTGCAGTGGCAGCATGGCTTGCTGATGTGGTCCTCTTCCAGATTGATAAGAAGTTGACCGATTTAGGAGAAAGTTATGTGAGATATTCAGATGACACGCTGTATGTGGGGAAACGATATGAAGAAGCGATGCAAATTATGGTTGAAGAGCTTGGAAAGATGAACATGAAACTGAATCCTAAAAAGGTTGAATATATCACCAACAGTAAATGGTTTAAGTTTCTTGGATATAGCATTAAAGGCTCAGAAATTAGTCTGAGTGCTCACAGAATAAAGACGTTCACAAAGGAGATAACAGACCGCACAATCAAAAAGATTAGATGCGGAATCAAATTTGAAACGGCATTGAAATCGGTGCAGTCATGGCTGTATTATGGAGACGGAGAACATTCATGGGCTTCTGGAGTGCTTAAAACAATTAATGTGAAGTCTGATATTGATAGGCTGAACGGATTTGTTATGGATTGTCTGAGGGCTGTAAAGGTTGGCAAATCGGTAAGTATGAATGATATAGGAGGCCTGGGATGGATGAAAGAAAAACAAGACGGGTGTATTCACAGAGGGAAAGGAAAGAAAGTCAGGACTTTAATTAATAAGACCGGCAGACTTGACGGATACTATACTTTGTGGTGTATGAGAAATAACTTGTTATTCGGCAAGGACTTGTATAACACAATCGTCAGAGGCATATAAACAAGCGCATGTTGAATGACTAAGACAAGAAAGTTTATATTCCAGTTTCAAACGTGTAGATGAAGCCATCAATCCGGCATGGCTGCCGGCTTCGGTCGCTTCATCTCCAGGATTCAACTGGAATCATTATGACTTTATAGATATGCGTCATTCTTGTGATGTCATTATGTTACTAAGACGTAGGAACGCAATCAAGACTGAATCAATTTAAAGAAACTGTTTCATATAAGGGACCTGACAGGGTCCGTCCAGGTTTGCTAACCTGGAGGACCATCTGTAAGGGACCTTAATCAAACGGTTTCTACATTGCCATATTATAGAGACGCCCATTTCAGTGAGATTGTGTAAAGAGTAGCACAACTCTATCTATCATAAGAATTGTGTTGTTTAGCTGGTGATGTTTAATATGACTCCGCCCAGCTCCTTGCTCTGGTAAGCTACCAGACCCTGAGCTTTGCCGAGTCATCTACATCCCTGTACATTGAGAGTATTATAGAAAGGTGCCAACAATTTGAATGATGTTAAATTGAAAACTATGTACAACGAAATTATAGAACGCATAAAACAAGGTGCTCGATTTAGCGTTGACTTCAAGAAAAAAGAACTGAAGATTAACGGAAAAGCGGTGAGTGTCGAAGGTTCGTTAGGAATTAAAAAATATGACAATCTTGACGAATGGCTGGATGATGTTGAAGATTTATATGACGAATACAAATACAGCAAGCCGACACAACGTTCAATGGAAAAAGAAAGAAAATCGAGATTCAAAGCGTTGTCTCCAGGTGAGTTGCTGAATGAGTTTGGCCATGATGCTTTAAGTAACCCACTTTCAAGAGATGTAGCTCAAGCAAAGCTGGAGATATTTATTCTGTTCTCCATGGTGAACGGTTCTTTTAATCCGGATGAATTATTCGCAAAGGACTGGTATTATCAAGGAGCAGACAAATCATTTATAATGTTAAAAAACTGGTTTATAAACAATTAAAACAATAAAAATTATGGTCGCAAATAAGAAAACAACTAAGGTAATCTGTCAGAATTGTGGTGCAGAAATTGAAATCCCAGCAACAGGATTTGTAGCAACTGGAGTAGTAATTGGTGAGAATAGCGGGTTGGGAACTATTGTTGTCCCTACTAAAGACGGTGTAAAGCACTATGTTCATACGTCAACCGGAGCTGTTTACGAACAATCGTCTTTATCCCAGGCGTTAGACGTATTGATTAAAAAGATTGAGGACAGCGGATTCATTGATGTAAACGGAATTGTCAGACGATGGATTCCTTCTCAGTGCTTGAATATGATATACAGCAAAAATGGATTTCATGAATCATTGAAATTACGTGGCTATGCATATTCGTGGAAAGTTATTTTGAATGAATTAGAAAAACAAGCGAAAATGTACGCCGGCAAAGATATTGAGGGCTATGCCGATAGAAACAGGTGGTACAACGCTGAGACGGTATACAAAATGGCATGGCATTATGTTACACTTTTGGAAATAGCGACCAAGAAGATGAAAATTCATTTACACAAGGGACGCCAATATATCAAATTGCGTTGTGATATGAATAATGGACTTGGCGTACATGTCGATGAACTTCCAGCATTGATTATGAAACTTAATCAGGCAGCTGCAAAAATTAAGAACACCAAGACACCTAAGACGTTGTATGAAGCTGCTAAGGCTTTCTATGAAATGATTCGTAAGATTCATTGGGAACCAAAAGATATGTCTCCAGTGTTTGTCAATGCTTATAAAGCCGCTGGAGCATATTACACGATGAAGGACCTGATTATGTTTGAAGGGTGTAAAGTCAAAGTGAATAGTGATGGTACAACTAAGATGAGAAAATACAAATACAGAAGTCCGATTTCAAGTAAGTTTGTTGAGCAAGAAGAATCTTTGTTCGAATTGGAGGGAAAAGCGGCAGAGGTCGTAAATTTAGGTGTAGCGGACAATGGATATATCATGCTTGGATTCTTGAAGGAGTTTCTGGAATACAATAAGTTTGATTACAGCAATACGATTAATAAATGGAATGAGCAAAGTCAGATTCGCAAGGCTATGAGGACTTTAAATAAAGGAAACAGACGCTTGAGAAAGTGATTTGATTATAGGCAATCTACTACAATAAGATGGGTATAATTTAGACACCCTGTTTTAATTAAGGCGTCGAGATGGGAACGATCTCTACCGTGATCGTTCCGATGTTCGACGCCTCTTTTACAGTGTGACATTATTGTGTTATAGAATGCCTCGTTCCCATAAAGTTGTAGTAATGTTTTGGTGGACATTTGAAGTCAGATAAACCATAGTTTATGTATGATCCTTCTGGATCACCTGACCTCCGCGTTGACACGCGGCTCTTCAGGTTGCAAGAAGGATCATATCATTGCAATATTATAGAATCACCACGGGGTTATATGACTTTATTATTTAAGTGATATGTGTGTGTTAATTTTATAAGTTACGATTGTTTTGTTTGAATCACGTCATTGGTGCACGTATTTTCACACCTTTGGCGTGATTATTTCTATTTATAAGAAAACAATATGTGGAAACAGGAATATAAACAACATTTATCGAAATGCTCAACAGATGAGCTTGTAAGTCAATATCACGATGTAACATCTACCGTAAAATGTTGCACGGACATGTTAAACGACATAGATGTTTGTGATAGAGAAATGTGGCAGAGCCAATACGACGAAGCATCGGAGTACAAAAAATTAATCGAATGTGAATTGTCTTATAGACGAATTAATATTTAAAATGGAAACATATACAATTGATTATTGCGGAACATCATATCCAGTAGTTGATGTTACAATTTCGAAGGTACTTCAAATGAAATGAATGTGACCGTTTCAAATACAGATTTGGAAGAGAAATTGATGTATGATATGGAAAACGGAATTGGGGTTGATGAAGCATATAGGCTGGATGAAACTATTGGCTTTTATATTCGCCCCGAAGAAATGAGTTTGCCATACGAACAGATAGTAGAGATAGTAGAAGAAAGTTATAATTAATGCCGTACAAAAGTGAAAAAATTAAGATTTCTGGAACCAAATTTGATTTGCGCAGAAAGTTGTCTCCAGAGCAGAAAGAAGCAATTAAAATCCTAAGCGAAAAAGGATATAGTCAGCGCAAATTGGCTGAAATGTTTAGTTGTAGCAAGCGATCTGTGCAAAATATTATAAAACCTCAGAAGCGTACAACAAACAGTAAACGTCCAAAAGAATATTGGACTGAAAAGAAAAGAGAATACCGACTTCGTAAACAACAACTTTACTTGGACGGTAAAATAAAATACAAATGACAATTTTAAATTCATAACTTATGCCAAATTGGTGTTTTAGTCAGGTTGTAATTGAAGGCAACCACCAAGAAGTGAAAACTCTTCATGATATTATGGACAATCTTTCCAAAATGAAAGAGCCATTAATTGCAAATGGATTTGGAACCACATGGCTTGGGTGCCTTGTAAATGCAATAGGGAAAGATTGCAATAAAGTGTATTGTAGAGGTTCATGGAGTGATTTACAAATGGAAGTAAATGGCGACGTAGGTATATTGAAATTTTCTACAGAAACCGCATGGAGTCCAATGCTTGAAGTGTTTCAGGCGATTTGTGATACATATAAGTCAATGTCATATTTCTTCTTATCAGAAGAAAGCGGCATGGGTGAATATTATACCAATGACATTAACAAGAAATATTTTTGGGAAAGATATATTGCAGATATTTGTACACCACAAGAAGAATATGAGACAGAGTATTTTGAAACTTTGGAAGATACTCTTGCATACCTTCAAGAAAACGAAAATATTGAACTTAAAACGCTGAATGATGTGGAACTTCTTGAGCAACATTGGCAAGACATTAATCCGGATTCATATTGCAGCGTACATGAATTTCAACTCATAAATTAATGAAAACGTATGATAACAAATAAGGACGTTAAATTGACGTGGAATCAGTTGCGAGAGCTATTTATGGCATACAACAACATCCGCACTGACACCGGTAACGCTCCAGGTAAAAAGGAGCCGTTACACGCTGTCGTAGTATTCAAATCTTCCAATTGGCCTGATGGTGTCTACGATTTGGAAAGTAGAAGCTACCACTGTACAAGTAATAACAAATGCTTTTATGACTATTGTTCTGGGTATTCTTGTTTTGCAGAGTCTTTAGCTGGAGATGATCCATACGTAGATATTACTAAGTATGATTGGGAGATTGATTACTGCTATCTTCTGTGATAACCTTCTTACTTATGTATTATGAAAATTATTCAATTTATTCAGCAATGGTGGTTAAAACTTAAATCAAAAAGAAAGGCTAAAAAAGAGGCCGAACACGCCAATCATTTAAAAATGATTAGCTGTACTTCAATTAATGTTATGGAATTTTCCGGTAAGTTGTATGTTTCGTACAACGGGGTTCCAATCGTTAATGTAGAAAGATTGAATATCAATGTTCCAGATTTATTGGAAGAATCTCGTTGCAATTATCTGGAGTGGAAGTCACAATTTAAACATGAATAAAATGGGAAAAACCAAATTTAAAGTCGGAGATGAAGTAAAAATCGTTTCAAATGAAATCCAGCCGCAATTTTGTGGCAAAGTAGGAAAAGTCAAAAAGGTGTATATGACTTTCTCGGAAAAAGAAGAAGGAGGCCAATTACAAAAAATGGCTTTGTATCGTATTGCCGTAGGAGCTGTTACTTTGAATGGTGTAGCTTGTGATTCTGATTTGGAGGCTGTATGAGTAACGCACAGAAGTTACCAGATGTAATTGATGAATCAGGCAAGAAACACGATTTGAAGTTGTTCACCCGTACATGGATGGATTACATTGAATTAAGTCGTTATTTATTTGCCAATGACAACGCAATATATGATGTCAATGAGATTCCTTCTGACCACAAGTTTTATAAGCCGGCTAAGAAGTTGGCGAAGCAGCTTGGAATTAGTTGGAAGAACATGACTCATGAAGAGAGCAACAGATTAATGCTGGCATTGCTTGAAGATACTTATCGGGCAATGGAAGAAGTATCTAATCAGAAAAATCTTGTAGTTGCGGTTACATTGAAAATTATAAAACCAGATAAGGAAGATGAATAAAGACAGACGAGAAAGGCTTCTGGACGTTGCCTCTGTTATTGAAGATGCGAAAAATCAGATTCAAGATATAATAGAAGAAGAGACGGAGGCGATAGACAATATGCCCGAATCATTACAATGTACAGACCGAGTAATGAGAATGAATGATGGAATCGTTGAAATGGAGCGACTCATTGCTTATCTTGATACCTTCAATGAGAATTTAAATAAAACAGTTGAAAATTTAAAACCTACAAAAATGGCAAAGTATCAAATTAACCCCGGATGGGAGGATGAATCGCATTTGCAGCTAATAGAAACAGCTGCTACCGAATTGGCTAATATGGGAGTAATTACCGAGGAAACGCTGCATGATGTTAAAGATGCGGTGCAAGAAAGTCGACTTGGTAAGTAATTCAAATGCTACAAATGTATTAAAGAGTTTGGATACTACAAATTATTTATATACATTTGTAGTATTAACACTACGACAATGAATAGACTTGAATTTTGTGATTTGATGGTAAAGGCCAAAGAACGGTCTGGAGCAAGAATTTCTGATATAAGTTTTCAAATGCACATGCTGCTCCCCACTCTTAGAAGATTAGAAAAAGGACAGCACAATTTCAATATGAAGAAATGCATTGAGTATCTCGATGTGATTAAATCTAAAATTACATTGGGTTCCCAGGAGATTCATACTTATGATGAATTGATAGAAACCATTGTAAATATAAGGACTAAATCATATAGTCAACGTTCTTTGGCTGAAAAAATAGGAATGTCTTATGTTTCAATAGCTCATGTGGAAAGACATAAGGCTGTTATGAGCGTTGACATGTTCCTATTGATTGCCCAAGCACTTGAACTTGAAATCAATATTGTAACTTATGACTGATTATATTTTGATTCAATCCATATCCTCGAAAATGTGGCTTAAATCAGCGCATACACATGATGGGCAATATGAGTTATGTTTTGGAGAAAGAACAATTTTCATGAACCCGGTATATGAAGCGTGGTTCGGGGCATTATTGTATTCAGGCAGATGCGATGTCGTTTCCCAATCTATTGCTTCTTGTTTGCGTAATATTGTGCCGTCAGAATTGGAGCTGTGTTTTAGTAAATTCAAACAGGAGCATGTGGTTGAAAAGATAGAATATTCATATAAAGACATACCTCTGTTTGCTGATGCTGAACCGTTTGAATTTAGCTCTCCGTTTCATGCTATTGCTATTACCCTGAACCGGTCTCAAGAAAAAGAATTGCTGGATATAGTGGCTGACACTCGTATTCGAAATCGATTGAGCCGAATGGAAACGTGGTTTCATCAATATCGATTGAGATATGGGCTTGACACAAAATTAAAAAGAGATCGCCAGTGTCAAGACATTGAGTTAGCTCTTCAGTTTTGTTATATTCATGGGCTGGACCCAGATGAATTAAAGAAACAGCCGGTGGCTGATTCGCCCCCAATCCTATCTTATAAAGAGAGGGGTGTCAATATTATTTTGACAATTGTCGGAGTATTAGTATATATATTGATTGCTGTTTTGGTCATAAGGCTTGGTCAATCAATACATAATATGATAAGTTCTGCAATAATCATGTTATGTGGCGTTGCTATGATAACAGTTCCAGTAGTTTTAATGTTTAAAAGAAAATGATTGAGCTTAAAGACGATGAGATTAAGAAAGTGGCAGAAATCACTGGGGTATCCTATTACGACATTCAGAAATTATATACAATGGGTTTGCTGCATGAGTCTAACACATTGGATTATATAGTTAAGCATGATTTTGAGAATATAAGAAAAATGGGGAAATATAGAACTTCTCAAATAGTTCAACGAATATGCATGAAATACCATATATCAAAATATAAGGTGTTAAATGCTATTTATAAGAAGCGAAATTCCTTGTATTATTGCACTCAGTGTGATAAACAAATTCCAAAATCAGAATATGTTCGAAACGATGGATTGTGCGACCATTGTGTAGCTACGTCAATAGATTTATAATTCAAATATTATGAAAACAAAACAAATTGAGGCGTATGACTTTTATAAAAAGTTATATCCAAGTGCTGTTATTTTGTTTCACGTTGGAAGTCGTTATGTGGCCCTTCAACAAGATGCAACGATAATAGCAAAAGTATTATCTATAAATGTTGATTGTTCCGATAATTCTATCAGTATATCGGACGATGATTTAAAGTCTTTATCTCATATTGGTGATTACTATGAAGTAAAGATAATAAGTCATCGTGATAGGGATGGCGGTTATGATTATCCGGATGTAAATCAATTAAAAAGAGAACAGGATGAAGATTTTTAATTTATTTACTACTTAATAAAAAGGCTGAATCAATAAACGAAAACAACTCGTTGAGATTCAGCCTTTTTTATTTGAGACACTACTGAATTTGACTTAATGATAAGTGTTTGATTATCAATATTTTAAGTTAATAAATCAGATTACTTTTTATAAATTATACATTATCTTTGCATTCAAATTGTGCTATTTGATCATTGAAAAAACAAACAACTTCATACAATGAATACTCAAGAATCAATTTCAGAAAAAAGAACTACTCGTGTATACACGAAATTAAAGTTCGTAAAATCAGATGTTAGCGGTGCCACTGTTAGCTTTGTTTCACAAAACCCCAAAACTGGACAGATATGTGGAGTGCGTCAAGATTCTCCATACCCTAAAAAAATCTGTATGGTCGACAAAGCAATTGCTGGGCAAATTATCATGAATGCTTTGTACGATTGCACCTTGATTCCTATGACAGACAAAAATGGATACGTTGTTATTTCAGCAGAACCGGTTCAGTTTAAGGCCACTGTGGAAACTACGTACATCAAGAATAATGTATATCTTGTAGAGGTTAAATTTGGAAACAAAGTCATTAGATTCGACCCTTTTAATGGAAGAAAAGAATCTGTGAAATCATTCGCTGCATGTAAAGCCGTGCTTGAAAAGAGAATTGACGTAAAAGACATTATCCAGGTGGTCGATGACTTCGAAAAAGCCGCAGAAAAAGTTATGACCTTAATGGAAATGGACAGATTTAGAGGTCGTAAACTATGAGACCGACTAAAGGTATTGCCACTGATGCAGCTCATTCCACAAAAAAATTATTGACCGAATATCAAGGAATTGATTTAGCTACCGGTAAACGTATTTTTTATAAGAACCTGGGAAACCAGACAGTAAATATCGGTGAATTTTTAGCGGTTGTGGATGCTGCAAAGTATATCATCGAAAATGATTATCAACCACGAATTATCTATACGGACTCAAAAACTGCAATATCCTGGTTTAAAAACAAGTCCACTGCATCTAATAAAGTAAACCATGATGTAAAAAAAGCGGAATTGTTTTTAAGGGTACTGTCGTATGATGTGGATACTATAGAAGTTCGATACTGGGACAACAAAAACTGGGGTGAAACTCCAGCAGATTTTGGAAGAAAATAACAAATTGAAATACACCATCTTAATGCTGATTATTATGACACAATTTCATGATCAAATTACTTTATGTCGATTTATTCTGCGGAGCGGGTGGCACTTCAACTGGTGTTAATTCCGCGAGAATAAATGGAGAATCATGCGCTAAAGTCGTGGCGTGTGTAAATCACGATGCAAATGCAATTGCATCACATGCATCAAATCATCCAGATGCATTACATTTCACTGAAGATATTCGTACTTTAAATCTTGACCCCTTGATAGCACACTTAGAGAAGTGTCGTCAAAAATATCCGGATGCATTGGTTGTATTGTGGGCCAGTCTTGAATGTACCAATTTTAGCAAAGCTAAAGGAGGCCAACCAAGAGATGCAGATAGCCGCACTTTAGCGGAACACCTGTTTCGATATATCGAGGCAATTAATCCGAGTTATATTCAAATTGAAAACGTAGAAGAATTTATGAGCTGGGGAGATTTAGATGAGAATGGAAAACCAATAAGCAAAGATAAAGGAAAATCCTATCTCAGATGGATCTCAAATGTACAGAATTACGGATACAGATACGACTATAGAATCCTAAACGCAGCTGATTACGGTGCACGAACTACACGAAAAAGATTTTTTGGCATATTCGCTAAAGGTTCTTTACCGATTGTTTTTCCTACTCCAACGTATTCTAAAAATCCGTCAAAGGATAAAAAGAAATGGAAGCCTGTTAAGGATGTCCTTGATTTAGAAGATGTAGGGAAAAGTATTTTTGGGCGTAAAAAGCCACTTGTAGATGCAACATTGAACCGCATTTATGCCGGGCTAATAAAATTTATAGCCGGAGGTAAAGACGCTTTCTTAGTCAAATACAATTCCATGAACAAGAACGGCAAGTACATTGCTCCAAGTTTAGAAGAGCCATGTCCTACGGTCGCTACTCAAAATCGCTTGGGTATCGCTCATGTGAATTTTCTATCCAAGGCTTATGGCGGAGATCCGGATAGCAAAAATATAAGTGTAGACCACCCAGCTGGAACAATCACAACAAAAGACCATCATACTTTTATTTCCGTCCATTATGGTAAAGGGTATGTTCGGGAAATAAACGAACCATCGCCGACTTTGACAACCAAAGACAGGTGTGCTTTGGTTAATTCAGTCTTTGTTGATGCCCAATTCGGTACTGGAGTAGCGCAATCGGTTGAAGCTCCGATTGGAGCCGTTACAACGGTGCCAAAGTATAACCTGGTAACAGCTGAACCGTGGATTATGAATACTTCTTTTCAGAATGTAGGAAGCTCCATCAATGTTCCGGCTCAGACAATTACGGCAAATAGGAAACAGCATTATTTAATGAATCCTCAATTTAAATCTCCTGGAGGCTCCATTGATAACCCATGCTTTGCTCTTATTGCCAGAATGGACAAGCGTCCTCCATATTTAATTGAAACAACGTCTGATTCGGAATTGCCGGATTTTATTGTTCCAGCTGATAATGGGCTTTCGTATGTCATTTATAATGATGATACAGAGCCTATGAAGAAAATCAAAGAGTTTATGTCGTTGTATGGAATTGTCGATATAAAAATGAGGATGCTCAATATAACGGAATTAAAGAAAATCATGGGGTTCCCAGAAAACTACGTCTTAGTTGGCACCAAAGCAGAACAAAAGAAATTTATTGGTAATGCTGTAGAAGTCAATATGGCCAAGGTATTATGTGAATCTCTTTGTCAAAAATTAGCTTGATATGGAAGATGAGTATGAAAAAATCAAGCAAACGTTGCAAGACCAGCTCTGTGAAACTTGCCCTTATATGCTGGGGCAGGTTTCACTCCCAAACGGGATGTCATGTGACGGGCAGTATTACGATGAAGCGGTAGAGAATTATATTAATCAAAATGAAGATGAAAATGGATAAATGGCTGTATTACGCATTCCAGCTTTCAGAAAGCAGCAAAAGACAATTGCATGAATATGTTTCTACTCAATTGTCGGAACAATTGCAGTGGATGGATAAAATATATTTGGACCATTGCACTTTGCTGCATCGGTCTCAATACAATAATGAAAGAGCTGTTCTTATTAAGAAACGTCTGGACTTGTTGCTGCGTACTGGAAAAACCAGATTTACCCTTCAAGTCAATAAGGTTGGTGTTTCATATCAGGCTATGGCGTTTAAGCTGGTGGAATCTTCGTTTCTTTCTTATGTGTGTTTCAATCAGATACCTCATATCACTATAGGAACTACATATCGTGGCAAACCAGTGGACAGCAATCAAATAACAGATTGGTTCGACATGGGGTGTACAATTGGGATAGAAGTGGAATTAAAAATATTTTACGCATAAAATTATGGATGAGAAAGGTGTAATTATAGAGATTGATACGGTTTTGGAGTACCGTAATGGAAAGGTGTACATTAAAAAAATGAACACTAACGAAATGCCTGCAAATTTGACGTTTGAGCTTATAGCAGCGTTGAATAAAACTATTGTAGAATATTATCAAACACATAAACCATGAAAAGTAAAGAAGATTATGTTTCTCTTGAAGTCGCTGAAGCTCTTGAGAAAAAGGGGTGTAATCTGTCATCTGAAAAGTGCTATATAGGCGGCAAATTTACTGATTCTGAATTTGCTGAAGAGGCAGATGATGTAGTGGTGTCCGCTCCGTCTTTGTATGATGTACAAAAATGGCTGCGCGTCCAGCACAACATTCATGTGAATGCAGATTATGAGGTGTATAAGGAAAAATGGTTTTTCTCATTGTGCGTGCTGGACTCCAATCGGATCTTCCAGTTTGAAGATATGTCAGAGAGCATTTATGATTCTTATGAATCAGCTTTAAATGCTGGAGAATTAGATGTGTTAGATTTAATTCAAGATGAAAATGTGGACTGAAAAAGAACTATCTGCTGTCATTCCAAAAGTGACAAAAATATCTGGTATTAAAATGACACCTGATAAACCTGTTGCTTATTTGGTCCATGAGGCCACGAGAACCAACATCTCTGTATACAAGCCTATCAATGTCTTTCAGAGGTGCGTGATACGAATATGTTTTGGACTTAGATATGTAAAAGTTTGATTATGACAAAGGAAGAATATCAGAAAAAAATAGATGAAAAGCGTGCTCTGATTGATGAAATCAACCATCAGATTGATGAATTAGAAAAAGAGTATTGCATTGAGCACTCCCCATTAAAAATTGGAGATAAAATTAAATTTAACGATAAAGAGGGGTATATCACGGATATACAAATAGGTACATACTTCGGGCATTTTGAATATAAATGGAAGCCCATTAATAAAAATGGGAAACTTGGATATGAGCGTAAAATTTGGTTTTTTGATGTTCATAAAATCATGAAGGTGTGATACTATGACTATAAATATTTGGTTTGTAAATGATTGAATTATGGGTAAGCAAACATTATGTATTGAACAGATGAGACATTTAAAAGAATTAGGTCTCAATATAGATAATGCGTCACTATGTGTAAGAGTAGCTGACCCCACTGAATACATGTTTAATTATGCTGCATATTCAGATTTAATGGAATATGACTTTGAAACGTTTCCAGTATTTACTGTGCAGGATATTTTGGATTTATTGCCAATTTATATCGATGCTCAAATGAGTAGATACGAATTGCGTATTAAGAGGATGGGATTTGATAATGATAAGGTCATGTATGGTGTTTTATATGAAGCACAGGACTATATTGACTGGTATGTTATGCAATCTTATCCGGAATTAATAGACGCAGCCTATGAAATGTTGCTATGGTGCATTAAAGAACAATATATAACAGTAAACCAATAATATATTATGATAAAGATGACACAGAAGGCTTTAAATCAAGCAGCAGATTTAGAAATTAGGGATACCGTGTCTCGCCTAATAGATGATTCTGCGATCAACTATGAAGAGTCTAATTATGAAGCAGGTCGTCGAGACGCTTTAATAGATAATGGGAAAGCATTGTTTATTGCTGGAGCAGAATGGCGCATTGACAGCGTTTGGCATAATGCAAACAAAGAGCCTAAACATGGAGAATATTTCCTTTATGAAAATGTTGTACATGCTTATCATGTCGATGGTATATACCCTTCCGAAGATGAACCTTTTGTATGGGGTGATTATGTTAAAGATTGGGGCCTGATCAGATGGGCATATATTAAAGATTTAGTGCCTAATATAAAAAAATAAATTATGGAAACAATAGCATTATATATAGGATACATAGTTATAGGGTTAATAGCCCTTATACTTGTAGGCGCGTTATTACTTATATTGTATGTCATCATTATCGGTTAGTACAGAATCATTAAATATAAACAAACCATCCGCTTCTTCACAAAGCATCAAGCAAAAGATATGTATAAGGCATGTAAAGCTGCCGCGCAATTTCTCATATCTAAAGGTGCATCTCCAGACAATACGTTGGAAGAAGTGCTGAATATGATAGAGAATTACAGAAAACGTTATAAAATTACAGAGAACAAATAATGAAATCTGTGCAGGACGTAAATAAGAGAGCATATCATACAAAATTTTAAATATCTATAGAAAGGAGAATGAATAGTATGGACTTCAAATCGCAAATAGCAACTTCCAGAAGCCAGGCCCAAAGATTATTGGCTTTAGGATTAAAACCTGAAACTGCTGATATGGTTTACCACCATTCAAATAGTAGAGTTAAGCAACTGGAATGGGAGCTTGAAACTAAACCACCTACTTTAAGAGGTAAATTTTGGACCCCAGAAAGGATTGCAAAATTAAAGAGTCCTTTTCATAAGCATCCTGATGGCACGTTAATGACTGGAGAGGAAATTTTTGATTCTATCTGGGGGCAGGATGTTCCGGCATGGAGCGTAGGTAGACTGTTTGAATTAATGCCTGACCAAATTTCTTGTTTAAAAGAAGTTGAAGTTAACCAATGGCAATTAAGTTTTCCAGAACATGAACACAAATCTATGAATGACGGAAAGGAAATTTATGGTGTGTTTGTAGTTAGAGAACAAGAGTTAATTGAAGCATGTGTAGAAATGCTGGAATGGCTCACCCAGAATAATTATTTGAACAAAGAACTTCTTAAAATATAAAGTTATGAAAAAGTATATTGGAACTAAAACAGTGAGTGCCGCACCAGCGTGGCGTATTGATGGAAAAGTGTATCTTAAAGATGGCTCAGTGCCGGTACCGCGGTCAATGAATCGTGAGGATGGATACAAGGTTGTTTATGAGGACGGTTATGAAAGCTGGTCCCCGAAAGATGTCTTTGAGAAAGCGTATAAGGTTGCTGAAACTTTTCTCGACCGTTTGCATATAGAACTTAAAGACCTATATGCAAAAATGGACAATCTAACTCCATTTATTGAATCTGGAAAGATTGATGAGGTGATTACTGATAAATACCAAAATCATTTGCTACGCTTACAGCACAGACTAATGAGTCGCTACATTAATGTATTGGAATGCCGTATCGGAAGAGTGGATGGAGCACCCGAATGTCAGCTACATCAGATGACATTCGGTGATGCCATTGAAATCCTTAAACAAGGCGGTATTGTACGAAGAAAATTATGGAATGGTACAGGACAGTGTATTATTAAACAAGTTCCAGCATATATCACTGAAGTTACTATTCCACACATGCAGTCTTTACCACAACAAGCAAAAGATTTGATTTTGCGAGATGCCAAGCGCATTGATTATGCATCCCAGTGTTTGATGTATAATACCAAATCAGGCCGAGCAGATTCATGGAATCCGTCTATTGCCGATGTTTTTGCAGAAGATTGGGAGATAGTGTTATGAATCAAAAATCTCAATCGTTACAAACCGGTCTTTTATAAAAGCCATTAATTCCTATTGCACATTTGTACCATGCACCAACTCATACAACGTTGGCTGTATATCATAAGATTAATGATTTCCAACGTTGTATGTTGCGCTGGTGTTTTCAATTAAAATATATCATAACGCATCAATTATTATAATAATATGACTTTTAATTCACGAATAGCAACAACACGCGAACAATCACAACGGTTGCTTGCGTTGGGAATAAAGCCAGGTACAGCAGATATGTATCTTGAAAAAAGTCAATTGCCTGAAGCTGGAGATTACTATCTTCATTCGTTAACGCGAGATATTGATTCAGAACATTGGTTTGCCGCACGTATGAATCATGATATAATTCCGGCATGGAGTCTTTCACGTCTCATTGAAATGCTTCCAGTAGAAGTGCCAGACCCCAAGCCCGGATTTGAGCCACATCATCCAGAATTAATTAAGCATGAATTGGGGTATAATCTTTCGATCAGAAGAAGTACCGCAGATTGTTTAGTAGGTACACACATAGAAGATGACCCAATAGAATGTTGCGTATCAATGATTCATTGGTTGGTAAAGCATAAGCATTTTAACAATAAATTTTTAAAGTGATGGCAATACAATATGTACCTCAATGGGAAGATGAGTTGAATTACTGGAAATTGGAATACTTGAAGGGGCTTGTTTATTCAGTTGATAAAGTCTATGAATCTTCTGAATTTGTTCAAAATGACCCAGTGCAGTTTCCACGGAAATATTCTGGTGTTCAAGCTGAGATAAGCGGTTTTATTACTTCTTGGATTTCTTTTGGGAACCGCAATGCGATAATTAAAACAGCAAAGCAGTTAGACCAAGAGTTTTGTCATAATCCTTATCAGTGGGTTATGCGCGGAGAATACAACAAATACGCCGGCAATCATCGTAAGATGTATCGTTTTCTCTCTTATCATGATTTATATCTCTTGGGAGAGCGTTTAAGAAGGCTTTATAGCGATTATGATAGCATGGAAGATATGATAATCGCTCAAGGTTTAGAAAGCCCCGTACAAGCGATTGCAGACTATTTTAAAGGCATTAATGGTATTCCAGATTACAGCAAAGGGTCTGCTTGCAAGAGAATATGTATGTTTTTAAGATGGATGGTCAGACGGAATAGCCCTGTAGATATGGGTCTCTGGATGAAATTGGACCCGAAATGCTTGATTATTCCTCTTGATACGCATGTACATAGAATAGCGGTTAAGTGGTGGTTTACCAGCCGTAAACACGCTGATATGAAAGCAGCCGTTGAAATTACACAATTTTTTAAACTTATGTTTCCAGACGATCCAGTTAAGGGAGATTTTTTGTTGTTCGGGTACGGCATTGAGCATAAGAACGAGAGGTAATTTAAATAATAAATTTAATGGGGATTTAACCCATTTGGTTGCTTGATAGTCTATTCATATATGAATAGACTATCAACATCGCGGAATAGAGCAGAGGTTAGCTCGTCAGGCTCATTACCTGAAGGTCTCCGGTTCGAATCCGGATTCCGCAACTAACGCTTTTAATAATAGCCCCACCAAAGTAGAGGCTCTTCTTTGTTTTACCGACTGGACGGTTCACCACGTCCAGTATTGGAAGGTTGGCTGAGTGGCCGAAAGCACTTCATTGCTAACGAAGCAAACCTGATGGTTTCGGGGGTTCGAATCCCTCACCTTCCGCAAAATGTTTTATGGGTAATGAAGATAATAGAAAACTCACTTATCCCATTCAAGGGATTTCTGGCAATAAACATATTTGGTGTTATATTCATCAGGAAAGGAGGTGTTCTAAATGAGGTTGTACTCAACCACGAACAGATTCATACAGCCCAAATGAAAGAATTGGGGTATGTGGGTTTCTATATTCTGTATCTTATAGAATGGATAATTCGATTGTTCATCAATAAGAATGCCTACAAAAGCATTTCGTTTGAAAAAGAGGCACACGAAAACGAACGTAATTTAGATTATTTGTCAAACCGACGTCATTACGCTCAGTGGGCTTAACATCAAATGTCCGGTAATAGTTTATGTTATATATATTTAGGTTTAGTCATTTCTTACGTGGTGGGTCGCATTTGCGGCCCATTTTTATTATACATGTTTATTAATCAATAAATTAGAACGCAATGAAACAGAAAATTATCGATTTTTTCAAATTCAAATGGTTTGTTGAAAGTAACCGCCCATATCATTTTGCCGTATTGTTTGTGGTGGGCCTGGTTGCAAGTTTTGATGCAGTGGTTGGAATCTCAGGTGCCATCGAGATGAAAGACTGGATGTGGAATGGGAAAAAAGGCGGCATTTTCGGATGGGTGAAAGGTAATGGCTTTGATTGGATAGATTTTGCCGTTTCTGTGCTTGGAGGAATTGCAGGACGATTGGTAAGAATGGCAATTTTATAATCAGATGTTTCACAAGCCCCAGCTTAAAATATTAGGCCGGGGCTTGTTTTATCGAGTGTACATATCTTTGGTGTCTATATATTAGGCACTTACATTTATATTAAGTGTAATTTTTAACGATACGTTACATAAATTGTTGGCATTTTATTGCTTATATAGCACACAGATATAGATTTTTTATTATATATTTGTACAGAATCTGAGAGAAGATTGAGTAATCGAGTGTACCATAATAGTACATTGCATATTTTTTGATTACGACTAAAGTATTGATAACTAATAATTTAGAGAAGAGATATTGCGGTGTCCCGTACGCACCGCAAGCTTACAAAGTAAAATTAGGAAAAGCTCTGATTCACAACAGAATCAGAGCTTTTTTCGTTTTCGGAAGGATGCAGAATATAGTGTTTCTACGAAGTTTGTCAGGTGCAAATTCAGGGTCCTTTTTTAGGGGCAATAAAAAAGCACCTGAAATGTATAATACTTCATTGATTATCATGTTTTTGCGTAGGATTTTCCTGTTCCTCATTTTCTAATTTTACAACGTAAATAAAGTGGTATGAAACAGGAATCAATGAAAATTCTGTTCTTTATCCGTAAGAGCAGACTAAAGAAAAACGGTGAGGCACCGATTTTTCTGCGGGTGACAATTAACGGACAATTGGATGAAGTCCGGATTCAACGTTCTGTTCCGTTGAAGTTATGGGACAATGTGAAGGAACGCAGCAAAGGAAAAGACCGGAGTTCAACGGAGCTGAACAGCTATATTGAGGCCTTAAAAGTAAGGCTGTATCAGATTCACAAAGGACTTCTCTGTCGGGAAGCCCTGATTACCCCATAGAATCTTCTGATAAAGTTATTCTTTAAAGAGGAACGGCATCTGGTTTTGCAGACCATGCGGAAATGTATCGATGACTGGACTTCCCTGATTGGTACGGAGTACCAGCCCTCCACCATTTCACGTTATAACAACTGTTATGAATCGTTGCAGACAGTCATCAAGGATTTCTATAAGAAAGAGGACATTACATTCCATGAATTGAATGGGGAGTTCATCGACCGGTTTGAGATGCATCTGAGAACGGTACGCAAACTTTCCCAGAATACCCTGACCAAGTATATGAGCTGTTTCCGCAAATTTCTCGGACTGGCTCGGGAAAACGGATGGCTGGAACTGGACCCGTTGGCCGGAAAACGCAAGCGTCTGTTCCGGAAGGAAGAGACGTGTCCTACGTTCCTGACTCTGGAAGAATTGAAACGGATTATGGAGAAGGACTTTTCCACGACACGTCTGAACACCGTGAAGGATTTTTTTTCTATTTTGCTGTCTGACCGGCCTGTCATACATTGATGTGAAGACCTTGTGCCCAGCACATCTTTACAAGGACAATGAGGGGAAACTGTGGATACACAAGGCCCGCGTAAAGATTACTACTCATAAGGAAAGCTGTGCTTGCAATGTCCCGCTTTTGGGACCTGCTCTTGTCATTCTGGAGAAATACAAGGACTGGAATCCGGAAAATCCTGAAGGTCCCTGTTTCCCGATTCCGTCGATAACCTGAATGGATTTACGGATACCATCCGCAGTGTATTCCCTCAGTCATCCACCCAAATCTGTGTAGTGCATCAGATCAGAAACTCCTGTAAATATGTCGTTTATAAGGACAAGAAAGAGTTTACGGCGGATATGAAGAATATCTATAATGCACCCAATAAAGAGGTTGCGGCCACGGAACTTGACAATCTGGAAAAGAAATGGACACAGCCTAATTCATAACTGGGGCTTGATTATGAATCAATTTATGCTTATGTTTGAAAACAGAATCCAGATATAAGAACAAACTTACAACTGAATCCTGTTTTCATTTACACAAAATTCTGGACAGTGTCTGAATACGGTCATGAAGCTCCTGTTCCGTCTGACTTAGTTTCTTGCTCATAATGG
>ERZ809194.11-NODE-11-length-131669-cov-8.626430_pt1 | contig 131669 bp, 112 predicted proteins | sample MGYA00520517_ERZ809194 | MGnify/ENA primary metagenome ERZ809194 (study PRJEB31570, sample SAMEA3213003) | Homo sapiens | biome: human-gut; feature: human gut; material: fecal | place: Sweden | collected 2011 ... | reverse complement strand
GACTAAGCCGAAAATTACGCTATGCGCCTTATTCTCACGGCTTTAAGGCACATAATTTTTTTTACCCTTCCCACGCCTTTCTTGTTCCTACTAAAGGCGAATTGGTGCAGACCCGACGGGACGCAAACGCAAATCTATGCCTTTCATAGCTATCCGCCAAATTTTTCAGAAGAATTTTTACTCCTTTATGCCCTTAAACATAAAATCACCATACTTTTCCGAAGATTTTTTCGTCTCCTATCCCCCGCTGTTCCATAATTCGAAAACAACTGGTCCAAACTCGGCGGCTCGGAAATTTTTTTCCGCGGCTCGGAGTTTGGTTTCCGAGCCGCCGAGTTTCTATTTCGCGCATCCCCCAACTTCTTGGAAAGCCAAATAAGCATTTTGGCACGTGAACTTGCCATTTTTTATGATAAAAAAAGACAAAAAACGCCTATCCTTTTTAAAGAAGGGCGGAAACGTGAAAACAAAAAAGCGAAAGGAACAAACTGATGGCGTGCTGATGGCGAAAAAATGGTGAGGAAAAAATTCGTTAAGCGCGCCCGCCATTCTTGCGCCGAATCCTAGCATTCAGAATACGGACAAAAGCCGTAAACAGCACAATGTCAATCAGCAAAATAAAGGTGACATTGAGCGAAAACTGCAGGAGCAAACCGTTGACTACGCAAAATACCACGAAAAGCAGCAGAATAATCAGCAGCGCCTGACGCATGGAAACGAGTTGCATCAGCTTGTGGTGCAGGTGGGTCTTGTCGGCATAGAAAAAAGAGCGCCCCCGCAAGATGCGGCCGAACGCTACGCGCACCAAGTCGAGCACGGGAATGAGCAACACCGTAAAAGACCAGACCAAATTGCCGGAACGCATATCAGGCAAAACCTGACTGTTGCTCATGGCATACTTGATGGAAAGGTAAGCCAAGGCATAGCCCAAAATAAGACTACCCGAATCGCCCATGAAAATTTTGTTGCCCTTTTCGGGACGGCCCCACATATTGAAAATGAAAAAGGCGGCCACCGTACCCAACAAGGCGCAGGACGCTACCACATACAGCCAGGCATGAATCTGACTGAACAAAATGGAAAAGACAACCAGCGAAAGCATCACCAGGCCGGAAGCCAGGCCGTCGATGCCGTCAATCAGATTAACAGCATTGACCACGAGCAACACCCAGAACACCGTGAGGAAATATCCCAGCCACATGGGAATGTCGTGCAGGCCGAAAAGGCCGTATAAGTCGTTGAAATACAGATTGCAAAACGGCAAGACGGCCGAAGCCACAATCTGAAAAAGAAACTTATGGCGCGCGGACACGCCAATGGTGTCGTCCACCAGTCCCACGAGATAAATGAGTAAGGCGCCACAAGCCAGCAACAACGATGAGGGATGGACCACGAGAACGGTCTGACCATCATAGGCTATCAGTCCGACCGCTACGGCCAGGAGCAACGCCGGCAAAAAAAGTGCACCCCCCAAACGGGGAATGGCACTCTGATGGACCTTGCGGCCCCCGGGAAGATCGTAAAGATTCCACTTACGACAAGCAGAAAAGACCACAGGCATGGCCCCTATGGTAAAAAGGAAACTTACAAAGAAACAAACTATTGTCAAAAACATATCAGACAACACCATAGCTGTATTACACTACACTATCTATTTTTATGGGCTCCAGCCAAGTCCTTTTCATATTCTTTTATCACATATTTCACATCAAAAATGTCTTTTGCTTTCTTGCGGCTGTGTCGGGAAAATGCCTGCCGCTCCTCTTCGCTGAGCTTCAGATAGCGCAGCATGCCGTCGGCCAGCGAACGGGCATCCTTAACCTTAACGAGGAAACCGTTTTGCCCGTCGTCCACCGTTTCGCGACAACCGGGAATGTCGGTGGTAATGATGGGGCGCCCTACGGAGCAGGCCTCCATGAGCGAGCGGTTCAGGCCTTCGAAGTAAGACGGTAGTACTACTACAACGCCCGAACGGCCCAAATATTGCATCACGTTGTTGGTAGAAGCCAAATATTCGATGGCTCCGCCCTCAACATCGCGCCGCAACTCCTCCTCATCCACATGGGCGGGATAGGTCTCGTCCAGCATGCCCAACAACTGGCAATGCACGTCGGGGTACTGCTGGCGCACGATTTTGGCGGCCTCTACGTATTCGCGATAGCCCTTGTCGTAAAGCACGCGGCCAATCATCAGGAAAATCACCGGGCTTCCGCTCTTTTCCTCCACATACGGATAGGCATTGAGGTCTACGCCCTCGCCTCCCTTGAGCAGCCTCAGCTGACCGGCCGTACAGAACTTATGCTCAAGCAGATACTGATAATTAAACTGATTCAGCACAAAAATGCTCGACACGTACTTAAAGGCGTAGCGGTACATCACGCCCAGCAAACGGCTGAGCATGCCGTCGCCCAAAAGACCGTAACCGAGTCCGGCCACCATGCCCGTGCAGCTGATGCCTGCCATACGGGCGGCAATGCTGCCATACACATTCGGCTTAATGGTATAATGGAAAATATAATCCGGCCGTTCCTTGCGATAGATGCGATAAAGGTGAGCACAATACATCAAGTCGGTCAGTGGATTGCGCGAGCAGCGGTTGAGCCGGACAGGAATGTAGCGCACGCCCTGCGGGATGTCCACCTTCATGATACTTTCATCGTCCTGCGGGGCCACCAGAATGACCTCATCACCCTGCTGGATAAAGTGTCGAATCACACTGCCGCGGAAATTGACCAAACCCCACAACACATTATCACAAAATAATATTTTTCGCCTTTGCTTCATTTCGATTTCCTCAATTGCTCGTACAACGCCAAATGCTTTTCCACAGTTTGATTTATATCGAAAATATAAGCACGATTACGGCAGGATTCCGACATTGTTTTTTGATACTCAAAGTGATTTCGCAAAGTTACAATTTTTTTCGCTAACTCGTCAGCATTATCGGTTTCAAATAATAAATCCGGATGGCCTACCACCTGCGAGAGTCCCTCGACATTGGAGGCCAGTACCGGGACGCCACGTGCCATGGCTTCGAGAGCCGAAAGTCCAAAACTCTCCCACAACGAGGGCAGCACCACCACATCGGCCGCATCGAGACAGGCGGCCGCATCGGCACGATAGCCCAGGAAATGCACTCGCTGCGACAGACCCAGTTCCTGCACGAGCTGCCGGCAACGGGGCATGCAGGGCCCCTCGCCGATGAAAACGCCATGCACCTCGGGCGGCAACTGCGCCAAGGCACGGATGGTACATTCCTGATTTTTTTCGGGACGGAAGCGCCCCACCTGCATCGCCACGAAAGCATTTTTAGGCAAGTCGGGCAACAGTTCGGCACGCGAACGCGAGCCCTGCGTCACCCTTTGCAGATTCACACCATTTTCAATGGTGTACACGGGAATGCGCCCCTTGACGCGCTGACGCATGAAAGCCGTAGTGGGGTCCGACACACCGATAATGGCATCGTAGGCCCGATACATAAGACGGTCGAGCCAAGTGGTGAGACGATATTTGCACCGCACGTTGAAGGTGCTGTGCTCCGTAGTCACGAGCAGCCCCCGATAGCCGGAAAGCCATTTGGCGCAGGCGCCCCAATATTGGGCGGGAAACAGGTGGACATGCACCACATCGTAGCCCTCCAGCTCACGGCGCAAGCGCCAGGCATGCAACGGACTGTAGTTGGACAAGTGCTGCGACAAGGCCCTAACCTCTACACCCTGCTCCTCCAGCTCTTTCCAGAGGAAAGTGTCGGTGGCCTGCAAGGCCAGTACCGTCACCTGATGGCATGCCTGCTTCATGCCTTCGGCCAGATCGACGGCCATACGCTCTGCACCACCCGGAAGCAGCGGATTGATTACGTGTAAAATTCTCATCACCCTTTCTTGACGTTTTTCATCGTATAAGATATAAACGGCCGCACAGCCCGTTTCTTGCATTCGGCGACTGATTTTTTCACCGGAATGCCGACCGGGACGGACGGCTTATGACAATTCCTCGCCCTTGATGCCCAGTGCATGGGCCAGCGAATAGCCCAGATTCTCCACGTAGCACCGGCGGTCCTTAAAGGGTTCCATCACGAAAAGCGTGACGTCCTTCTGGTCCGGAATGGCCGAAAGCAGCTGCTTGCCGTAGCTGTCGAAGTCGGGCACGAGGAGAATGCGTTCCACATTTTCCATGCCGGCCAGCACCCGGAGCGACTCCACAAAGAAATCGGCCTTGTTGGTCAGTTCCGTTTCGACCGGGTAGGCATTCAACTCGAAATTGCCGAGCGAATTGTGGTACTCCACGTGCTGAAAGGCATATTCACCCTCCTGCAGCGCCCAGTTCTGCAGCTTGGGCGTATGGGCCTCGTGGAGCCACGACGCATTGATTTCATGTTCCTCGCCGGGACGCAGTCCGGCATCCAGCGACAGACAGGTCAGCCAGTCGCACAGGTCGGCCTGCTGAATGCGACGGCCCAGCATGCGCTCAAAATTTACGATGAAGTCGAACGCTACCGCATCCACATATTCCGCATCAATCACTAAGGCGGTCAGCGCTTTTTTTTCGTTTTCCATATTGATGGTTATTGTTTTGTTTGCCTATAAAGTTACTGAAAAATTCAAGAATTATCGGAGCTTGCCGAACAAAAAGGACCTGCGAAATAAACATCAAACAATCGGCTACATCATTGGACGGACCAATATCTTAAACAACAGCAGGTACGGACGCGGGCCCAGCCGGTAGTGTCCGCGCCAGGCATGCCACAGATTTTTCCACCGGCTCTCGCGTGAAAAGTGGAAGAAATCCTCAAAAATAGACCGTGCTTCAGCCGGCAGCTGAGAGTGGTAAGTTTCGTACAGACTTACGATACCAGCATAATGGCGGGCATCCAACACGGTTTTGCCTTTTTCAAAAAAGTGCTGTGCTCTCTCGGAAAGCGAGCGGTCAGTGTGACCGGTCACCGTTTCCACATGGCGGCGGTAAAGCATCAGGCGACGGTCCACATAGGTCAGACTACCGCAAGCCAGGGCCATCAGCGTGATAACGTGGTCGTGCATGGCCACCACGGCCGGCGGCGTTTTACACAAGTCACGCAAAGCCGCATTAAACATGATGGCACAGCCCTGAATGCCGCCATTCATGAAAAGGGCCTCCTTCAGATTGCGCGGATGAAACAAGGTAGCGTAGCCTCCTATCTCCGCCGTTTCCGGAGTGTACACGAACGAGTTACTGTACACGGCCTGCGGACGGCTGTTGTCCAACGCCTGAATACGCCGGAACATCACATCCAGCTTCTGCTCCAACCACACGTCATCCTGATCACAAAAAATAACGAACGGCGCCGTGGAAAACTGTAACAGATACATAAAATGTGGTCCGGCGGCGTGGAAAGTCTTACCGTCACGAATCCAACAAATTCTTTTGTCGGTCGCTGCAAACTCAGCCAGCAACTGCGTAGTGGCATCGTCGGAACCATCGTCGTGCACCAACAACTGCCAGTCACTGAAGGTCTGGTCCTGCAGAGAATGAATCTGCTGGGACAAGAAGGCTTCACCCCGAAAGGTGGCCATCAAAATATCTATCTGTGCCATTTTGCTAAATCATATTAAGTAGGTGGTTGTTGAAGAGGTCGAAACACAGTGTAAACAGCGCGTAAACCACCACGATGGTACGCCCTATGATAGGCGGCCGGAAGGCATGGACCAGCGTAGCGAACAGCACGATCTCGACGATACCGTAGAACTCACTGATACGCGAAGCAAACACGGAAAAGCTCGAGAAAAGCAGAAAAGAGCAAAGCGAAAACACATACACCCGAAGCAGGAGGGATACACTAGGCACTTTCTTTACGATGATGTCGTACTTCCACAACACAAAATAATATACCAGCACGCGCATCAGGAAGGTCAGGCCGAACACATTGAGGTCGTCGGCCATGATTCCCATGTCGCGCATTTTCTCATAAATCTCCACCTTCTCCTGAATATAGGGAATGGGGAGTGAAAGTATTGGGTCGATGCCGGCTATCAGCAGCACGTACATCAGCGGAATCACGCCCAGCAGCACATAACGCTCACGGCGCCCTACGGGACGGTTGGACAACAATACCAGCGGCAGCATCAGCAATGAGGAATAGTGGAAAAACAAGGCCCCCACAAAACAGCCCATAAATGGCCAGCGCCGCTTTTCGGCCAGGAAAAATATTCCCAACAAGAAAAAGGCTGATGACACGGCCACACGAATCTGCGTCATGTCCTGGAAAACAAAATAGTGGCAGGCCCAGATGAGCAGGCCCAGCAATATCTGGCCCGTAAAGCGCTGCAGTACATAAGCACGCAGCGGTATGCTCAGCAGGGCATAAACGACAAAGAGTCCACGCACATCGCCAAACAGAAAATCCACGACCTTCACAATCAACTTGAATGAGTACTCCACCGTCGAGCTATCAGCACCATAGGTCGGGTCGTAGTACATCAGCATGTAATTTATTGAATCCTTGTCCACACCCACTGGTCGCAGGGCAGCAATCAGACACAACAAGGCCACGAACGTCCAATACAGGATTTTCGTGACTTTGTCGTCTGGCGTCTCAAAATAACACAGAAACGCCACGGTCAGTACCACCAGGAATAATGAAACGATTGTGATCATCGGTCAGTCAGGTCCTCCCGCGCGACTATTTTCGGATAATAATGTACACTGTGGTCAGGATGAAGGCCACCACCATAAAGCCCAGCACGATGAACGTACGGCGCGGGCCGGCCGGCTGAATGGGCACGGTAGCGTTCTGAATGGTCGTAAAAGCCGGGGTGCGCTCCAACACCTTGGCGCGAGCCAGCTGCACCTGCTGCGAGAGCTGACTATAGACATTGTAAGCCAGCTGCATATCGTTTTCCAGACTAGTCTGCTGGCTGCGGTACGATTGCAGCACCACATCCAGGTTAGCATCAGCCGTAGAATTATATTCGCGCTGCTTGCTCATGTAGGTGGCATAAGCATCCTTCTGCAACTTCTGCATACGCTCCAGCTCGGTTTTAGCCTTCTTGGTACGGTACTCAATGATGAAGTCCTGCAGTTCCTTGCGCACCACGTTGGCCATATTAGCACAAATCAGCGGATCTTGGTCCGTCACCTTTAAAGTGATGACATCGGTTTTTTCATCTACCACACAGGTAACCTTACCGCTGATGGCCTTGATGAGCAGGGTTTGCGTGCGATTCAATCTAAACGGGTCCACGTGCTGACTGGCACGCTCTTCCGTTTTGTTCTTGGCAAACAGCTTTTTGACTTTCTTCCCCAACGTGGTCCACCAAGCTTCCTTCTGGTAATACTGCATATAGTCGGCATACATGCCCTTAAATTTTCCATCAGCAGTCTGCACTTTAATGGGGAAAAGAGTGACGATAAAGTCGGTAGACGCCATCAGATCCGGATATAGCTTGGGATAAATGGCATCATCACTCGACGACGAGCCCAGGTTCAGGCCTGCCATTGAGGCCAGGCTCCCCAGCGAACCCATTGACGAGCTAGAACTGGAATATTCCGGAGCCAGCATGATTTCCGACTCATAATACCGCGGCAGGCTCAAGGCTATGACTACCGACACCACGGCAGCCACGCCAAAAACCACGGCATACGTGCGCCACGAACGACGCATCAGCTGCCACAACAGGTCGAACCGCAATTCGCCCTGAAAGAATTTTTTCAGATTGGATGTCTTTTCCATATATCGTTGTATGTTTCGTTTTTTCAATTCACGCCCAACAGGCTACAGCCGCAGGTCGCGCCGGGCATACAGGCGCATCAGCACAAACACGGCCATCTCCGAAGCCAGAAGGGCCAGCGCAGCGCCCGTTTCGTGGAACAGCGGTGTCAGCACGGCCACCAGCACCAAAGCCAGCACGGCCACCATGAAATAAACATTGCGAAAGTGACGATGGGCATCGTGCTGCCCCATGGCCACCAGCCCCGACTGTCCGTACACGCCGCCCATACCGATAAAGATGGGGGCGAAGGCAAAAATGCGTAGCAAATCCTCAATGCCGGCATACTCACTGCCAAGGAAGTACGACACGTAGGGTGCGCCCACAAACAGCGCCACGCCCACCAGCAGCATGATAGCGGCCACCAGATTGCGCAGCGTACTGAAAATTCGTCTGACCTGTACCGGCTCCGCCACGGCCGCCGCACTGATACGCGGAAAGAAGGCCTGATTGATGGGCGTGTACAGCACAAAGCACAAGGCACGCATGATGCGTTCGGCCGAACTGTAGCGTCCCACCACGTCAGTGGTGCAGTAAAAGCCCAGTATCACCACAAACAGCTGGGTGTAGACACTGGTTGAAGCCGACGAAAGGAAGAGCGGAAAGCTCTCGCTCATGGCCTGACGGATGGCGCTCCGCTCGCCAACCGGCGCCCCTACGCAACGCAACCGCCAGAGATAACCGATGGAAATGACGGCCGTCAGCACAAACACGCCGGACTGGATGAAGGCGGCCAGCGGATAATCGGCCGGCGACTTGACCAGCCAGAAAATCAGCGGCAGCATGATAATTTTGGAAGCCGTATTGATTATGGCCATCTGTCTCACACGCCCCAGCCCCTGAAAGAGCCACAAAAACGTAAAGGCCGAGCCCAGCAGCATGGGCAGCGTACAGAGCAAAGCGGTCTGATACTTCTGAAACGTGGGCACAGCCAGCAGCAACACGGCCAGCAGCACCAGCGTGCCGGCCAGCAGCATGAGCTTGGCCCAGAACACCGACCAGAATACGCGGGTCACTTCACGGCGGTCATCACGCACCTGAGCCACTCGGCGCGTGGCACTCAGGTTAAACCCAAAGTCCACCACCAGCACCAGATACTGTATCACCGAGAGCGAAAAGCCCACATAACCATAGCCCGTGGCACCGAGCACCACCATCAGATACGGCAGCACCAGCAACGGCAGGAACTGGTTGATGCCCTGCAGTGCTATGAGATACAGCGAATCAACCAGTTCCTTACGGCTCCCCCGCATGCCTTGCTTCAAGGCCTGAAGTCTTTTGTGCGCCATTATGTCAGAAGGAGTTATTTAGTAACCAGCAAGGTTATAGCCGTCAGCAACGATGCGACTAGCGAGCCCAGTCCTACCATTTCAGCAAGCGAAATGCGTCTAACACTTTTCTTGGCTGGCACAATAATAGAACACCCAGGCTCAATGTCCTGATAGGAATGTACCTTCGTCACAGTTCCATTATTATTGACGGCATAAACTCGTCCTTTTTTAGCCTTCTGGCTGTAACCTCCAGCGGCATTAATATAGTACTTCAAACCAGCTTTCTCGCTATAAGCGACTGTACTAGGATTCATCACCTCTCCCAAAATACTTACTGTATTATTATAGCGCGGTACTACCAGACGATCACCATCCATAAGCGCCACATCCCAACGATCGTCACCTGGATGTTCCAATGCTTTATCTAAATTGATACCCACTGTATGATACTCATCAACTTCCATCTGTTTGTATGCAATCGTATCTTCTTTAGTTACCATATTAGAACGCATTAGGGTACGCTGACGTTCCTTTTCCACATCGGTAGTCCGACGCTCCAGGTGAGCTCCCTTGGTATAGGCTCCGTCGTTCACTCCACCAGCCATCTTTATAAGGTCGCTCAGGCGCTGTCCCTTATTGGAGATGGTATATTTGCCTTCAAAGGCCACCTCGCCTTCCACTTCCACGTGGCTCTGCTCCACGTAACCGGGTGAGCGGCGGATGAAGATTTCGTCAAACGGCTCCAGTTTGAAATTGTCCTGACCGTCCACCTCCAGTCCGTCCTTAAAGGAGAAAGTATATGTGCGGGCCACTTCGTTGTTGGCTTCGGTGGCCAGGTTGTTGCGCAGGCGGCGCGACACGTCAATCTTCATCAGCGAAGCGGCATCCGTCAGGCCACCGGCCTGAAGTACCAAATCGCCAATCGTGGTGTTTTCGGCATATTCATATTGTCCGGGATAGAGCACCTCACCGTAAATCGACAGGGTCAGCTCCTTTTGCAGTTCCTTACGCGAGGGCACGTAGAGCACATCCTCGTTTTTCAATGCCACATCGGGCAGGTCGCCGGACATCAACTTTTCGAGGTCAATGGAAATGGCCTCCAGCGTGCGGTCGGGTCGACGGCGATGCATCACGGCACGCTCCACGTAAGCATCCTCACGCAGTCCGCCGGCTGTTTCAATCAGCTGACGCACGGAGCCTACCGAACCGTCCATCTGATACATGCCGGGGCGGAACACGGCGCCGCGTACCTCCACCATGTTACGGTAGCGGTTGAGCACAGAGTCTACTACCAGCGAGTCGCCGTCGGTCACCTGAAACGTACCGCGATCAAACTCGCCCAGCGAGTATATGGAGCGCAGATTGCCGCTCTTGCGGAACAGGCGGATATTCTCCTGATAAGCGTCGCCCGTAAAACCGCCGGCGTATTTCAGCAGCGTGGACACGCTCTCGTTTTTCTTCATTTCGTAGTACATCGGGCGTTTCACGCGACCGCTCACGTTGACCAGCGCTTCATACGGTCCTACCACGATAACGTCCTCATTCTGCAACCGCACGTTGCCCGTAAGCTTGCCGTTGAGGATGTAGTCATACACGTCCACTGTCGTAATGTTCCTTCCGTTGCGGAACACCTTGATGCTTCGCAGCGTACCGATATCGTTGGTTCCGCCGGCGGCATACAGCGCATGGAACACGGTGGCAAAGGCCGACAGCGTATAGGTTCCGGGCGTCTTCACCTCACCCATTACGTTGACCATAATGGTTTTGGTCTGTCCTACCGTCAGCCGGATGTTCGAACTCTGATAACGGCGGCCCACCGTAGCCTTCAGGCGTGCATTGGCCTGCGCCACCGACAGCCCGCCCACATCCACGGGACCGTAGTCTTCCACCTCAATCGTACCGTCGGGCGACACCGTACTGTTCATCGACTTGTGTGAAGCGCCCCAGATATCAATAAACACCTCGTCGCCCGGGCCGAGCCGGTAGTCTGACGGAGTGGCAATGTTCATGTTCGGCTCGAACGAAAGATTTTCCTGATTAAAGATGTTACGGCCAAACACCTGGGGCCACTTGTCCTTTTTCATACGCTCGGCATATATCCGCTCATATTCGTCATAAAAGCGCAGTGGATCCGGCTTCATGAAGTCCATTTCCTCCATGTAGTTGTCCGACTGCATCTGCCGGTAGCGCAGTTTCTCGGCTTCCGTCATCTGACTGAAGTCGGGTTTCTGCTCCCACTGTTTGCGGCGCTCAAAGGCCGGATCGTCCTTGTCCTGTGCCCTTTGCTGCGAATTGCTTTTGCGCAGGCGCGACTCTTCCTGCCCTGTCAGGTCCTTTGTGCCCAACTGGTCGGTACCCTTCTGGCGTTCCATTTTCTGACGGATGCGCCGTATCTGGTCAATCTGCACGCCGCGTTCTATCAGGTTGGTCACGATGCGCTGCTGCGGTGTTCCCTTGGCCGTTTCGCGGTTATAATACTGTATGACCTGCTCGTCGGTCATCGACGATGTCTGGGCCGATACGGTCAGGGTTGTCATGAACGCGCCGGCCAGCACACAGAGTAGAAGTCGTTTTATACGCATGTATCTGATTTTATCTTGAGGTGATGGCGTCCCGAAGGCAGGACACATTACGGCATTGCCGCACATGTATTCCCAAGGGCCGCTATCCTTATAAACGCAAAAATATGAAATTATTGCAAAGGTAATACTTTTTTCCGACTGCCGAAGCCTTTTGTTGTCTTTTCGTCCGTTGCCCGGATGCGTCTTCCGCCGTATCCGGAAGCTGCAAAAAAGAGACGCCGTCCGGCATTCTGCCCGCTGGATTGGGGCAAATGCCGGACGGCGTATGTTATTCATGCCGGGGGCGGCATGACCAGCCCCCCGACGTTTTTTCCGGGATTAGTCGTTCAGTTTGGCCTTGATGAACTCACGGTTCAGGCGGGCGATGTTCGAAATGGTTTCGTTCTTCGGACATACAGCCTCGCAGGCACGGGTGTTCGTACAGTTACCAAAGCCCAGTTCGTCCATCTTAGCTACCATGGCCTTGGCACGCTTGGCTGCCTCGGGGCGGCCCTGCGGCAGCAGTGCGAACTGGCTTACCTTTGACGATACGAACAACATGGCCGAACCATTCTTACAAGCAGCCACACAGGCACCACAACCGATGCACGTAGCGCAGTCCATGGCCTCGTCGGCATTCTGCTTCGGAATCAGGATAGCGTTGGCATCCTGCGGCGCACCGGTGCGCACGCTGATGTAACCGCCGGCAGCCTGAATCTTGTCGAAAGCTGAACGGTCAACCATACAGTCCTTGATTACGGGGAATGCAGCTGAACGCCACGGCTCAACGGTAATCACGTCGCCGTCGTTAAAGCGGCGCATGTAAAGCTGACAGGTAGTAGCGCCGGTTTCGGTTTTTCCGTGCGGCGTACCGTTGATGTAGAGTGAGCACATACCGCAGATACCTTCACGGCAGTCGTGGTCAAATACAAACGGTTCCTTTCCTTCCTCCACGAGTTCCTCGTTCAGGATATCGAGCATCTCCAGGAATGAAGTGTCGTCAGGAATGTCGTTCATCTGACGCTCTTCGAAATGACCCGCATCTTTAGGACCATTCTGTTTCCAATAACGGAGTTTGAAACTTATATTTTTTGCCATTTTGGATAAGTCTTAAATGTTCAACAATTAGTTTTTATAGTTACGGGTCTTCACTTCGATAGCCTCATATTTCAACGGTTCCTTGTACATTACCGGAGCCTTGTCGTCGCTGCCCTGGTATTCCCAGCAGGAAACATAGAAGCAGTTCTGGTCGTCACGCTTGGCCTCGCCGTCCTCGGTCTGGTATTCCTCACGGAAGTGACCGCCGCAGCTCTCGTTACGGTTCAGGGCGTCCCAGGCAATCAGCTCACCCATGGTGATAAAGTCGTTCAGGCGGAATGCCTTGTCGAGCTCTACGTTCAAACCGTCTTTTGAACCCGGAACGAACAGGTTGGTCTCGAATTCCTTGCGCAGGTTCTTCATCAGTTTCAAACCTTCTTCCAGACCTTCCTTCGTACGAGCCATACCTACGTGTTCCCACATGATGTGACCCAATTCCTTGTGGATAGAGTCAACCGAACGTTTACCCTTGATACCCATCAGGTGGTCAATGCGCTGCTGCATGGCCTTTTCAGCTGCCTCGAACTCAGGAGCGTCGGTGCTGAAGCGGGGCACGGTAATCTGGTCGCTCAGGTAGTTCTGGATGGTGTACGGCAATACGAAGTAACCGTCAGCCAGACCCTGCATCAGGGCTGATGCACCCAGACGGTTGGCACCGTGGTCAGAGAAGTTACATTCACCGATGGCAAAGAGGCCCGGAACGGTGGTCTGCAATTCATAGTCAACCCACAAGCCACCCATGGTGTAGTGGATAGCCGGGTAAATCATCATCGGGTTTTCGTAAGGCGATACGTCGGTAATTTCCTCATACATGTCGAAGAGGTTGCCGTAGCGGGCTTCTACCACGTCGCGGCCCAGGCGCTGGATAGCCTCAGAGAAATCGAGGAATACGGCCAGACCGGTGTTGTTTACGCCGTAGCCCTTGTCGCAACGCTCCTTGGCGGCACGGCTGGCCACGTCACGCGGCACCAGGTTACCGAAGGCCGGATAACGGCGCTCCAGATAGTAATCGCGGTCTTCCTCGGGAATGTCGCGGCCCTGAATTTCGCCGGCCTGCAGTTTCTTGGCATCCTCCAGTTTCTTCGGAACCCAGATACGGCCGTCGTTACGCAGAGATTCTGACATCAAGGTCAGTTTAGACTGCTTGTCGCCATGAACGGGGATACAGGTCGGGTGAATCTGTACGAAGGCGGGGTTGGCAAAGCAGGCACCCTTGCGGTAAGCGGCAATGGCAGCCGAGCAGTTACAGCCCATGGCGTTGGTTGAAAGGAAGTAGGTGTTTCCGTAACCACCGGTAGCCAGAACCACAGCGTGAGCGGCAAAGCGCTCCAGCTTGCCGGTAACGAGGTTCTTGGCGATGATACCGCGGGCACGGCCGTCAATGATAACCACGTCGAGCATTTCGTAGCGGCAGTAGAGTTTTACGGTACCCTCATGCACCTGACGCATCAGGGCTGAGTAAGCACCCAGCAGCAGCTGCTGACCGGTCTGTCCCTTGGCATAGAACGTACGGCTTACCTGCACACCACCGAATGAACGGTTGGCCAATGTACCGCCGTATTCACGGGCAAAAGGTACACCCTGAGCCACACACTGGTCGATGATGTTGGCGCTCACTTCGGCCAGACGGTACACGTTGGCTTCACGGGCACGGTAGTCACCACCCTTTACGGTGTCGTAGAACAGGCGGTAAACGGAGTCGCCGTCATTCTGATAGTTCTTTGCGGCGTTGATACCACCCTGAGCGGCAATAGAGTGAGCACGACGGGGAGAATCCTGGATGCAGAAGTTGAACACTTTGAATCCCATCTCGCCCAAAGAGGCGGCGGCCGATGCTCCGGCCAGACCCGTACCCACTACAATCACATCAAGTTTACGTTTGTTGGCGGGGTTCACCAGTTTCTGGTGGGCCTTATAGTTGGTCCATTTTTCTGAAATAGGACCTTCAGGAATCTTGGAATCTATGGTAACCATATACTGTTTGTTTTTTTCGTTTGAATAAAGTTGACTGTTTACCCTTCAATGTGTCAGGCAAAAATTAGCAGGCGCCGCCGCACAAAGCGAACTTCACTACGACTACCGCAAAAAGCAGAATCAGGATAGTGGCATACCACATACCGATGCATTTCCAGCGGTTGAACCAGATCTTTCCGCTCCAGCCCAGTGTCTGCAAAGCACTCCAGAATCCGTGAGTCAGGTGGAACCACAAAGCGGCCAGCCAAACCAGATACAGCACGGCATATACCGGATTGGAGAACGTGTACACAATCCAGCCGTAACCGTCAGCCGGGTCAATGTCAGGCATGGCTCCGGTCAGTTCGGCAAACATCATGTTATACCAGAAGTTGAACAGGTGGAGCAACAGGCCCAATACGACAATAACACCCAGAACAAACATGTTCTGTGAGGCCCACTCCACTTTTTCAGGACGGTCGGTCACGGCATAGCGTGAAGCACCGCGGGCACGACGGTTCTGCAAAGTAAGCAGAATGGCATACACAAAGTGTATTACAACCAAAGCACCCAATACTGCAGTTGCCGCCACGGCATACCAGTTGGCACCGAGCAATTCGCAGATTGTGTTGTAGCCTTCTTCTGAGAACAGGGCTACTACGTTCATGCATCCATGAAACGTCAGGAACAAAATAAGCGCAATGCCGGTTACCGACATAATCACCTTTCGTCCGATAGATGAATTACATAACCACATAGAAAAATTGATTTTGAATTGTTATTGATTTGAGAATTTAAAATAATTTTCCGTGACTGAAAAAGGGGGTGCCCGGGCGGTGCGCCGCCCCCTGTCATCCTCACTTATGAGGACCACTTGCAAAATTAAGTTATTTCCCGCGTATGGCAAAACGGAACCTCATTTTTTATTGGCTCCGCCCCCGCTTTTTCGGTGCTGCCGACAAAGCCAAAAAGCATCACAGGAGACCCGCGGGCCTCCTGTGATGCTTTCTTAAGGTGCAATTAATTGTTTTTTTTTGAGAGAGAGAACTGAAACATGTGTGTGTGTTCAGCGAGAGAGGTGTTTTAATATGGGCGGGCCTTGCGGCCGCTGATTGTGTACATTTTTTGTTTTTTCCTACATTTTCATGATTTCCTGCAGAAAGGCGCGGTCCATGTTCCCTGTCAGGTTGACGATCTGCAATCCTTTCGTGGTGTCAATCATGACCAGTTCCACGATGGTTTTTCCCTTTGAGCGTATCCACAGCCCGCCGTCTTCCGTAGGCGGCTCGCCCGTCAGGGGCTGGTAGCGCCGCGTGTTGGTGTTCATCAGCTGCAGGGCCTTGCGGCTCAGCGCGTCGGTCGTGGCTCCCGGCTTGCTGCTCACTACGCGAATGCTCTTCAGGTGCGAGAGCACGTTTTTGACGTGAGCCTGATTTTCCGAGGTGGCCACCTTCATCATCTTCTCCATCATGGCCGGGCTGATGGTGGTGCAGCTCACCTGGTCGTTATGGGCGGCATACTGCTTCATGAAGCGCAGCGCAAAGTCCTGCTCGCGTTGGCCGGCAGCCGGCAGGGCCATTGTCCACAGCAGCGCCACCAGCGCCACCGCCGCCCTTACGGAAGAGCGGAACCCGTCTGCTCTGCGTTTCATCCTTTTTTCAGGCTATCGGGATTCAAGCCCTGCAGCGAGTCGGCCTCGGCTGCACGCATTCCGTCGGATACCGAGCGCAACACGTCGAGCGTGGCGTCATAAGCCACCTGCGGGTCCTTGTACGTATCTTTATAGGTTGTGGAATTGTAGTCCCACACCGGTGCTTCCTTGGGCCGGAAGGAGTGTTGGGCAGCCGTGCCCAGCAGCATCACCACGGCTATGGAGGCCGCAGCCTTGTAAAAAGGCATCAACCGGCGCGAGAGCGACAGCCGGCGGGCCTTCACGGGAGCCTCGCGGGCAATGCGGTCCATCAGGCGGCGGTCGAAATCGCTGCCCAGGCGCACCTGGCGCTCACGGGTCTGATAGTCGAACAGCGCCTTGTAGCGTGCCAACTGCGCCGGCACCTCCTGCTGGCTGAAGAACTCACGCAGGATTTTTTCCTCCTCCGGCGTGGTCTGGCAAGCAAAATAGCTGTCAATGAGTTGTTCGATATACTTATAATCCATGACGTTCAATTTTTTCGTAATTCTTTTTGATGCGCTGGCGGGCGCGGAAGAGGGTTATCTTCACCTGCTCCTCGCTCATGTCCATCACCTGGGCAATTTCGCGGTAGCTGCGGCCCTCCACGTCGCGTAGCTGCATCACGCTTCGCTGTTTTTCCGGCAACTGTGCAAACAGGCGACCTATCCATTCCATGCGGTCGGTCTGCGCCAGCTGTTCGTCGGGAGTACGGTTGCGGTCGTCAGCCTGCTCGGCAGGCACGCTGTCCAGCGACAGGCAAGCCTTTTCGCTGCTGCGGCAGCGGTCGAGCGACAGGTTCCGGCACACCGTGAGCGCATAAGCCTCCACCGAATCAACGGCTGCCAGCGCGTCACGCTTTTCCCACAACCGGATGAGCGTATCCTCCGTTACGTCCTCAGCCTCGGCCGTGTCCATCGTAATGCGCAAAGCCAACCGGAAAAGTTTGTTCTTTAGCGGCAGAAGATCGTATCTGAAGTCTATCTCTTTCATCGCTTACAACTATATGACGAACCAAAAACACAAAAGTTACACCCCATACCCACTTTTTTTCATTTTTTTCTTCCGGCACCGGCACATCACGCTAAAAAAAGAACTTCCCGAATACGGCCATCTGACGTACGGGCTTGATGTTGAGCCATTCAGATGAGTGTTCGGGAAGTTCTCCACTGTTTGCTCCGCGTAAACCGGGCCACACTTGTCCCCGAGCAGCGGAGCGCATAAACGCATCTACTGCTGCATAAGAAGGACTTTTTTTTAAATGTAATAATTCATCGGCGACAGGCCAAACATTACCTCGTCACCATTTTCGTGAATACTGAGCTTGTTTTCCCTGGCCAGCCAACCCAAAGCGGCCGACAGTTGTATTACATCCAGACCGGTGGCCTTTTTCAGTTCCTCAAAAGTCTGTGGTTCCACATGGTCGTGCAATTCACGCCATACAATACCGGCATGTTCTCCTATTTGCATTATACTTAACATGATGGTGTGTATTTTTTTATCGGTTAAATAAATTGTTTTTCTTACTCAATAGCAAATATACACTTTTATATCAGAAATGCGGGAAACAGGATGTTATTTTTTCGTGTTTTTACCCACTTTTTATGCCATGCAGACCGTAAGAATCAAAATTATTAAAGGGTTTAAATGCAAATCCAAAGCAAAAAAGCAGCCCTAAAATCAAAAATCAATCAAGGCCATTCCTTCATAGACGAGAATCAGGTCTATTTATTATATGGTATAATTAGTAAACGGATGTTTCTCCGTAATTTGAAATTTAGAATCAAGCAAAGTCTTATCGAAAAAACAAATCTGAACCTTATCCAGTTTTCTTATCACAGCCTTATTACCCGGAAAGAATGATTCCAATTGAGGATTGTATACATTCAACTGAGGATCAGGCCAAGCCCTGACGGCTTTATACAAAAAGCCTTTACCCTTCCTTAATACTCCCAATACATAGGGAACACTGATTCTATTTTTCCGAGTCTTCTTGTAGATATCCAAAGCACATTCTTCAAATTCAATCATATGCGACACGTTTCCGAGCAAATCAAAAAGCAATGGTGAATGCTGGTCATATTGAGTCTCACATATCACATATCCCTTAAAATGGCTTTCATATATTACCTTTCCCCACCATTGGGCGTCAGTCTTACGCGTATCCCAAAAGTAATATCCCTCGCCCAGCCAAGGTTCTTTTGTACCTTTTTTAAGTTGACCGTTCTCGTCATGTGCTGCACAAAAATAAGGCCCGTGGTCTTCCACTTCCTTGTAATTTTCCCGGTCTTCCAAGGTTTGATATATAGTCACCAGCCTCATTGCACAAGCTTAAATTTGAATAGTCTGAGCCCGCAACCTGTCTGTCAGTCCCATTAGATTAATGGTCGGCAGCATCACAGGACGCACATTGGCTTGAAGAGAAAGCGTACTGACAAAAGCTCTCACATAAGGAAACAAAATGGCCAAGCTATTGGGATAAAAAAATGTAGGAATTTCCTCCAATTTCAAAGGCATATTAAATCTGAAATTTGCGACACACGTCATCTGAATTACATTTGTATGCGTCTCTTCACACTTAATGGTCACATCAAAACATAACTCATAAGTTCCCTCTTGTGCCGAATATTCCCCCCGCGGGTTAAAATCTACTTCCAAATGTGCTTTTGCAGGAATATCAAAGTTAAAGGATGCTCGTGTAAAACGATAAGACTCCAAACTGAATGCTGCCTCTTCCATATATGTTTAAGCTGCTAAATAATATTGTTGCTGAGGATCGATATATTTTTCACCGGAATAAGTAGGCCTGTCAAAAGTTGAGCACAAGGACATCTCTTCCAATGCTTCTCTTACATTTTCTATATATGCTATGGCGTCAGGACCAATCTCATTCAGATACTCCAATTCTTCCAAATCTTTTTTCAAAATATCCTCAGGAGTATGCTCAAAATAGTCTCTTAGGCTGTCAAGAAGTTTTCCCATATCTTTATACTTCTATATTTTCACGCTGTTTTTTGTATATGCCAGGAGTGAAAAATTCGACTTTTTCATGTCTATGTTGATGCAAAGGTAACAAAAAACATATATAAATCGCTTTATCTCCTTAAATTATTATTTTAATTTATACAAGCAGGCGGCCAACCCTGATAGTGGGATGGCCGCCTGTATTGATTTCATGAGGGAGCGCCAAGCGCCCTCAGGTCTTTCGGATTATTCCTCTTCTGAAGAGGGGTCGAACATGCTGCCCCAGCGGTTGCCGGAAGAATAGCATTCTACGTTATTTTCTGCTTTGGCATCCGTCATGTCAGACTGAATTGAACCGCATAATACTGAGGATACTTCCAATTCAACCACCTCTACGGCAGGCTGTATATAAGTTTGTTTCTTCATTGCTTTATTTTCTTAATGATTTATTATTTCACTACTTTCTGGCCGCCTACGATGTACACGCCGCGTGACAGGCCGTTGAGAGCCGAAGCTGCCGGCACGTTCTTGCGTACGCATACGCCGCTGATGGTATATACGTCTACCTTGGCGTTCGGGTTCTCCAGGTTCAGGATACCGGTTACGGTGCCATCCAGTTTCAGGGCAAAACTGTTCTGTGTAGTAGCACTTGTACTCTTGATAGCGGTGCGGAACGGTTTTATTGTACCATCCGATACTTTTACAAATTTGCCTTCACTAGTGTAACCATACCAGCTAGTCTGGTCGTTAGACGTAATAGTCATGGTCTCGCCGAAATTACCTACATGCGTAACACCCGTACCATCAATGCTGTTTTCTACAGTTTCAGGAGTCTGGGCTACGGTAACGTTTTTAGGAGTTTCAGTTTTAAACAAGTTATCACCTTCGGTCTGTACCAGATAAGGTACATTGGCCTCAGCCGTACCCTCTACGCTCTTAAAGCTCAATACGCCGTTTTCTACTGATTCCAGCTTGTAAACAGTACCGTTTACGTCAGCAGCGCCAAAAGAGAAAGGCAATACTACGGTAGACAACTGTCCAGCCTTAAACTCACGATTGAAAGTTACATTGTCTGCTTCGAAGCCTTCAGGAGCATTGAATGTCAAGCCGTCGGTCAATACGAGAGTTTTGCACGTACCATTCTGAATTACATTATTTCCGTCCAAAGTCTGATTGTCTGCAATCTTGTACAGCGTATTATTAGCTTCAGCAGAGAAATCAGAAGTTTTCAGACCTTCTGCCAAAGTAGCGCCAGTCAAGTCAATTTCATTAGCTGTACCTTTGACGCTAGCAGCACCTAATTTTGATACTGTTCCAGTTACTTTCAAGATTCCATTTACGACTTCTGAAGAAAATGGAATATCACCGACATTAACTATTACAGATACATCAGGTATATCCAAAGTAGCAGTAAGTTTATTTTCTTTGGATAGATTTCCAGTAAGAGCTATATCAAGAGAGCCAAGTTTAGGAATTTCCACAGGTTTACTTTCTGCAATGATATCAATTGAGCCATCTTCCGCGTAAATTGTTTGTGCATCTGCTATAACAACTGGACCAAAATCTTCTCCATAAAGATAAAAATGTTCAAGGCTAAAACTTACAGCATTCTCACCTGTCTGTGTAATTTTAATATAATTTGCAGACTCACTTATATCCATTCCTCCCATATTAACCGTAATCCAACGATTATATTTTTCTGCTACATCTGAAGCAGGTGCCGGAGTAGGTTTTTCAAATTGAATCGTATATACGTTCTGATTCTGATTTTGCTCTGTCCAATCGTTTCCTTTTACCGTAAGAGTCAAGACACCAGTAACCCTATTATAAGATTTATCTACCGTAGCCCCTTTACCCGTCAAAGTACAGCTTAACTTGCTTTCATCGTACTTTTGATCTGACAAATCCATACTTTCTTGAACAGTAATCGACTTGCCATCATAAGTAAGAGAAGCTAACTCTGAATAATATACAAATTTCAAATCATCTAATGCTATATAATCGCCTTCAGCACCCTCTCCCGCATTTTTGTCAGTAGATAAAGAGACGAGAACCGCTGCCGGAGTTATAGGTTGAGATTGTGCTTTTTCTCCTAAAGTAAAGTCTACTTTACCATCATTCCATTTATTCAAGTCAGTAGTTCCGTGCTGAAAGATTGCTGTACCCCACAATATGTTAGAATAATCAGCACTTTCAGGATCCTGATAACGGCCAGATCCATGCACTACAATTTTTAATTGTGCTTGTCCACTACCTTTTTTATAGACTTTATATTTAAAAGACACGGCATCTGGCTTTCCACTAAATTTTTGTCCTACATTATTTGCCGGATCAGAATAATTATAATTTTTTGCTTTTTGTGTAGCAACAGCCGAACTCGCGACTATTTTACCCGTTGTTAGATTTCCATTTACTGGTTGGGAAAAATAAGATCCTTCCGTTACTTGGACATACTTATTACCCGATTCTCCTTCTTCAATAACATCTACATAACTATGATTTTTTGCAGAATTCACCAAGAAAGAGTTTCCTTCAGCTGTATCAAACCAATTCCAATTAGCAGGAACCTTATTATTACCTACTACTTTTACGTCTCCTTGAAAATCTCCATTCGGCAATTGATATTGAGCATTAGCACTTAAAGTACCCAAAGACAATGCTCCAATTAACAATAAACTTTTCATCATCTAATTCTATATTATTTTATAATTTCTTTTTTCCCGTTTACAATGTAAATACCTTTCGGCAGGCTCTTTACATCCGTAGTATTTACACGAACTCCCGTCAGGGTATAGATACCCTTAGCCTTGGTTGCCGCAGTAGCTACCTGGCTAATACCGGCGTCTACAGTCTTTTTACCTACAAAAGCCACGTAAATAGGCATCTGTGAATCCTCAGACATCACCCAAACCACATCGATGTTAATCACGGCCTCGCTGTTCTTGATGCTGCTGGTGGAGTCGTTGATAGACACCAAAGCGTCAATTTGGTCGTCAGTACCCGGCAGAAAAGTCAACGACTGCGGAGCGTTAGGCGCAAAGCTGTACACGCTGTCACCGGCTACCACGCCGATGCCCGGCAAGTTGATGTCGCCCAACACTAACTCACCCAGCGCAAAGTTCGGCAGGCTGAAGTCGATGCTACTCACGCTGTCGGTCTGGCTGGGGGTAATCTGGATGCTCTGATCAGGGATGGGCACGAGCGTGGTGTCCGTCAGGTCGATGGGTGCTCCCATAGAGATGTAGAGGTCGCCCGTATAGGTGCCCGATACGTTTTTGGCTGCGTTCTGAGCGAAGGCAGCGGTGGCCATGCAAAGGCAGGCGCATACTGAAAGTAAAAGTTTCTTCATAAGTTTTACTGTTTTTATAGTGTTAATATTGTTTCGGGAGAATTCTTCCGTTTAGAAGATGTACGTAAAGCCCACGTTGGCGTAGATGGGATAGAGCGCAAACGTGACGCTCTGGAAGTCGGAGGGGAAGATGTTGTTGAAGCCCCACTCCAGGTCGGCATACACGGCCAGATGCTTGTAGGCCCGCCACTGCGCGCCCACCTGTGCGCCCCACTCAAAGTGGCGCAGGTCGTCGGAAAAGTCGTAGCTGGCGCGGCTCACCTCGGCCTTGTCGCCCGTAGGGTCGGTGTGGCGCAGGTAGCCGTCGAAAGCGCTGCCGGAGAATTCGCCGTCGAACATCCACGACAGGTAGGGACCGGCACTCAGCGTCCAGCGCTCACCCAGCGAGTAGGTGGCCAACACGGGAAAGGTCAGGCTGGTGTTGCGCACCTTGGTGGTGACGTGGCCCGTCCAGGCGCCCACCATGTAGCCGCCGTCGTCGGCGGTCATTTCCATGTGGTAGTTCTTCACGCGGGCCTGGGTGCGCATACCCTTGGTTTCGAGACGCACGCCGAGCTTTACGCCCCAGGGTGACTTTTCGAAACTCTTTTGCACGGCTCCCTCGAACGAGGTGCACAGCGTGGGGTTGTAGCTCTCGATGCTGCGGATTTCGCGCGGCAGGGGCATGGGCGACGTACCGCCGATGAGCACACCTGCGCGCAGCTCCACGTGTACGCCCTTCAGGGCGGCCTTGAGCAGGGTGGTCGACTCCTCGCCGCCTGCGGGCTGGCGGTTTTGTGCCAGTCCTGCTGCCGGCACGGCGGCCAGCATCAGGACGGCCATGATATGATGGATGAATTTTTTCGTCATAAGTATGAATCGGTTGGAAGGATAAAGTGTGTGTGTGGATTACTATTGCTCGCTCCCGGCGGGCTTGTTGGTGTCGGTGTCCCAGATGACGCGTATTTCGTCAACCTTGAGGTGACTGCCCACGGCGCCGCGGAAGTAGGCTCCCTGGCGGCTGGACGTCATGACCACGGCAATGGCATAGCCGTTGCGGGCGGCGCGTGCGGGGTCGAAGGTCTTGCCGTTCATGGGGCGGAAAGGCTCCAGGAAGTAGCGCCACTGCTGCGGCTGGCCGGGATTGTCAATGCGGGCCAGCGACACGATGCGGTCGCTGGAGAGCACATCGGCTCCGTTGAGGGCGACAAAGTTGGCGGGGTCAACCTCGTAGAGCACGGCGTAGATGTCGCACGTGTCGCGCATGTCCTCCAGCACATTCTTGTTTTCGTCGGTAAACACGTCGCCGGCGGTATATTGGTAGTATCCCTCCAGATAGAGCGGCTGGGCATTGACCAACTGCTTGCCGAAACGGGTGGCCTTGAGGGGTTGCAGCATGGCCTGGCTGGCGGCAAACTCGCCGATAAACAGGTTGCCGGCGGCAATGGGCATGTGTACGCCCGAGCCGAAGCTGCCGGTGGTGCGCGTCACGAGGCTTACGCACTGGCCCTTGTAGCCGTCGGAGTCGGGATAGGTGGGATAGTCCTCAGGCTTGCGGCCCATGCCGGTAAAGAGGAATCCGCCGTTGCCGCTGTCCCAGTAGTCGAGCTCGGTACCCAGCGAATCGACCTCGAAGAATTCGTAGTATTTTCCGCTGCTGTTCAGGCGGGCGTGCTCAAACGTGTTGCTGACCTGCGGCTGCAGCTTGTTGAACGACACGGTGTACTGTTTGCTCCACTGGCCGTCCTCCGACCGCGTGGTGTACACCTGCGGGAGGGTAAAGTCGAGCGTGGTGCCGCTGACGGGTGAGATGGTGGCGCCGGGCGTCAGATAGAAACGCGGATCGAGCGCCGACACGTCGGCCCCCGACTGGACATAGAAATAAACAGACTGGTTCTTGATAACCGGATTGCCCACCAAAAGTCCTTCGTCAAGTTTCTGGCGCAGCCACACGGAGTCGACGCCTTCGATGTCGCACTCCGCATTAAGGGCTTCCTCCCGGATGCAGGAAGTCAGGCCGGCAGTAGCGGCCAGACCCGCAAGGAGCAAGCCCCTGCACATTGATTTAATCATGCTTAATGCTTGTTTACGTTTGAGTTGCGGTGCAAAATTACAAAAATTCATCATGCAGGAAAATTATTTCTGGTAATGTTGGCAGTTTTTACCGTTTTTGCCCCGGAAAAATATGGTATCCGAAACCGAAAAGCGGTAAATCTGCGATGAAATGGGGAATTTTCAGTCGTTTTCAGCCTCTGCGGAAGGCCCGAGGGAAGGAAACGGCCGGGGACCGGAATACCGGCCGGAAAGGCTGGTAAAAGGCCGGAATGTCTGCGGAATGGCCCGCAGGGAATCTTTGGTGCCGAGTTTTTTTGCTTAGGCGGCACCTTGTTTTTTTCCCGCGGCCCGGCGTTTTTTCCGGGCGGCACCCCGTGGTGGTTTCATACGTCGTAGCCGGCCTCAGCCAGGGCCTTGACGGTGGCGCAAAGCTCGTCGTACCACGCCTGCCCGAAGCGGCGCACGAGCGGCTCGGCCAGAAAGCGGTAGAGCGGCAGACCCAGCTGGTTGCCCCGGCGCACGGCGGGGGCACACACGCTCCAGCGGTGGTAGTTAAGGGCCGTTAGGCCCGACTGGAGGCGCGTTTCGCGTATGGGATAGAGGGCGCACGAAATGGGTTTGGGCCAGGCGGTGCGGCCCTGACGGAAGCACTTTTCGGCCGCACAGTAGCAGCAGCCGTGCTCGTCGTAGCAGGTAAACACACAGTCCTTGCCGTTGACAATGGAGGTGACGAGGTCGCCGTCGGCATCGGTGTACGACACGCCCTGACGGGCTATGAGCCGGCGGGCGGGTTCGGAGAGCAACGGCTCGGCCTGGGGCAGCACCTGCTCCAGCTTTTCCACCTCGTCGGGCAGCAGCGGGGCGCCCGACTCGCCTTCAATACAACAGGCTCCGCGGCAGGCCTCGAGGTCGCAGCAGAAACAGCAGGTAAGAATGTCGGAGGAAAGCAACACCGAGCCTACCTGCAAAATGGGGGGAAGGGTTTGGGTCATATTATTTTTTACACAGTAATGTATCTCATGATGTAATCATCTTCATGGCCGCGCGGCGGCATGCGGGTGAAGGAAACGGCACTTACCAGTTGATGGGGCTCTGGCCGTGGTCCTGCAAATACTGGTTGGCCCGCGAGAAGTGGTGGTTGCCAAAGAAGCCGCGATAGGCCGACAGGGGCGAGGGATGGGCCGACTGCAGCACGAGGTGGCGCTGGTGGTCGATGACGAGACCCTTGCGCTGGGCATAGCTGCCCCAGAGCATAAACACCAGATGCTCGCGCTCGCGGTTGAGGCGGCTGATGACGGCGTCGGTAAACGTTTCCCACCCGCGGCCCTGATGCGAACCGGCACGGTGGGCCTGCACCGTCAGAGTGGCGTTGAGCAGCAGCACGCCCTGCTCGGCCCAGCGGCGCAGACTGCCGCTCTGGGGAGCGGGCCGCCCGAGGTCGTTCTCGATTTCCTTGAAAATATTCTGCAGCGACGGGGGCTGCGGCACGCCGTCGGCCACCGAGAAACAGAGGCCCTCGGCCTGCCCCGGCTCATGGTAGGGGTCCTGCCCGATGATGACCACCTTGACGCGGCTGAACGGGCACAGGTTGAAAGCGTTGAATATCTGCGGACCGGGCGGGTAACACGGGCCGGCACTGTAAGCACGGCGCACAAAGTCGGTGAGCGCGGCAAAATAGGGCTGGTCGAACTCCGGCTGCAACTGCTGCCGCCAGCTTTCTTCAATATTGACTTTCATCTGGATTCGTAAAACATGATTGTTCGGGAAAGGGAAAAAGGGCCGGCTCGGCCGCACCCGCGCCTACTCGCCCCCGATGGAGTTAAGCAGGATGACCAGAAACACCAGGGCCGTAATGCCCACATAGAGCCAGTCGCGCTCGCGGGCAAAGTCGAACAGCGAGAGCAGGATGCGCACAATGGGGGTGAGAATCAGCAACACCACGCCGAGCTGAATCCACTCGGAGGCACTGCCCGCCGCAAGCCCGCTGAAGATGCCTTCGAGCGAGGTGTGGGCCGCCTCCTTGTCGATATGGAATTGCGTATAGTCGGGCATGGGCTCGGCGCCGTGATGCACCAGATAGATGATGCCGCCAATGGCAGCCACGATGCAGGCCAGCACCACGCCGATGCGCAGGGCATTGCCGATGAGCTGCTGCATGTCATGTTTTTGCTTGAGTGTTTCCATGGCTTCAGAATTTACCGAGAATACCGTTATAAATCATATTGGCGGCCACCAGCAGGATAGCCACGCAGAAAATCTGGCGCAGCACCTTGACGTTCATGCGCTTGAGCAGACGGGCACCGGTCAGGGCGCCGCCCAGCACGCCTATCATCACGGGGCAGGCTATGCCGGGAGCGATGTAGCCGTTCTGAATATAAACCACGGCCGAAGCGCAGGCCGTTACGCCCATCATGAAGTTACTGGTGGTGGTACTGACCTTGAAGGGAACTTTCATGATGCAGTCCATGGCCAGCACCTTGAGCACCCCCGAGCCGATGCCGAGGATGCCGGAGAGAAAACCGGCCACGCCCATCACACCGAAACCGCCGCCCACGTTGCGCAGCTCGTAGTGCTTGACCGAGCCGTCGCGCTGCGGCCACGAGCCGTAGAGCTTAAGGCGGCGGGCCGCCTCGGAACCGCGCACGCCTTCGTGGTCGGACTTGCGGCGCTGCTGCATGGCTGCCGTCAGGATGAGCACCAGACCGTAGATGATGGCGATGGCATTAATAGGCAGCCAGTGGAGCGCGACAAATGCGCCGATTACGGCGCCGATGGTGGTGGCTATTTCCAGAAACATGCCCAGCCGGATGTTGGTAATGCCTTCCTTGACGTAGGCACTGCCGGAACCGGAAGACGTGGCAATGGATGCTACCAGGGCAGCCCCGATGGCGTAGTGAAAATCGACATCAAAACAGAGGGTAAGCAGCGGAATGACCACTACCCCGCCGCCCAGGCCCGTAAGCGAGCCGAGCAGGCCGGCGCAGTAGGCACCCACCAGCAGAATTACCGTAAAGGTCAGAATGGTTGTCATCATGTTGTTGGTTTAAGGTCCGGCCGGGCCGGACCGACAGGTTATGTTCGTTCTTTTTTTCTTACCTTAAAGCCTGCGTACAGCGTCATTTCACCAGGAGGGCGGCTTTCTGGAGCGCCTCATGGATATTGCTGCAAATGTTTTCGGCACCGAGAAGTTCGTTGAAACCGGCCTTTTCGAGCGTAGCATTGACCTCGGGGCTCACGCCGGAGAGGACGATGCGGATGCCTTCGCGCTGGCTCATCTCGCACAGGTTGGTGAGGTTGTGAATGCCGGTGGAATCGACAAAAGAAACCTTGCGCATACGGATGATGCGCACACGCGGACGGTCGCCCATCTGGGCCATGAGTTCCTCAAACTGGTTGGCCACACCGAAGAAGTAGGGGCCGTTGATTTCGTACACCTCCACGCCCTGCGGAATGGTGAGGTGTTCCACCTCGTCGGCAGGAGTGATGTCGGTGCCGGAATGCAGGTCGATTTCGTCGGTCAGCACGGAAATGCGCGAGGACTCGCCCACCCGCTTCATGAACAGCAGACAGGCAATCATCAGGCCGAACTCAATGGCGATGGTCAGGTCGAACACCACGGTCAGCACAAAGGTAATGAGCAGCACTGCCACGTCGGACTTGGGGTTACGCAAAAGCTGACGGAACGTGCGCCATCCGCTCATGTTGTAGGACACTACCACCAGCACACCGGCCAGGCAGGCCATGGGAATGTACTGCGCCAGCGGCATGAGCAGCACGAAAATAAGCAGCAGCACCACGGCGTGTACGATACCGGCCACGGGAGTGCGGCCACCGTTGTTAATGTTGGTCATGGTGCGGGCTATGGCACCGGTGGCGGGAATACCGCCGAACAGGGGCGACACGAGATTGGCAATACCCTGCCCCACGAGCTCCTGGTTGGAGTCATGGCGGTCGCCGATTACACCGTCGGCCACGGTGGCCGAAAGGAGCGACTCAATGGCGCCGAGCACGGCAATGGTAATGGCGGCCGGGAAAAGCTGTTTAATTACTTCCCACGAAAGAGCGGGCACCTGCGCCTGCGGCAGGGTGCTCTGAATGGCAAAGCGGTCGCCTATTGTTTCAACCGCGGCCCATCCCTGCTGTTTGAACAGGGCGGCCAGCAGGGTCATGACGATGATGGCCACCAACGAGCCGGGCACTTTTTTGGACACGCGGGGCGTAAGGGCAATGATGAGCACACTCAATACGCCCACGGCCGTGGCATAGGGGTCGATGGTGGAAAAATGCTGGAAATAAACACCCCACTTTTCAAGAAAATCGCCGGGCACATTACTGATGGTCAGCCCGAAAAAGTCCTTGATCTGGGTAGAAAAGATAGTGACGGCAATACCGCTGGTAAAACCCACCACAATGGGGTATGGCATGTACTTGATAATGGTGCCCAGACGCAGGAGGCCCAGCAGAATCAGAAATGCGCCGGCCAGAAGCGTGGCCACCATCAGCCCGTGGGGGCCGTACTGCTGGATAATGCCGCTCACAATCACAATGAACGCGCCCGTGGGGCCGCCTATCTGTACGCGACTGCCACCGAAAGCCGACACACAAAAACCGGCTACAATGGCGGTGATGATACCTCGCTCGGGCGAAACGCCGGAAGCGATGCCGAAGGCAATGGCCAACGGCAGGGCCACGATGCCCACAATAATACCAGCCATGATGTCGGCCGAAAGTTTCTGCCGGTTATACTCCCGCAGATCAGAAAACAAGCGTGGTTTAAACGAAAAATTTACCATAATTGCCTGCAAAGGTACGAATTTTATTCCGTACACGCACGCGTCTGACCCACACAAAGCGCATCAACCCGCCACAAAGAGAACAGAAAACGACCCGCGAAAGACGGAAAAATCAGCCCCCCAAAAAACCGGACAAAAAACGGAGAAAAAGGTAAAATAAGCTCTAAAAACGCCTCTTCAAGCCTTGATGCATTCTTATTTTACGTTTACTAATTACTCATAATCAATTATTTACGTTCGAATGTAAGAATAAGCCTAAAAAAAATGCTTATTCTTACATCTGATGAGAGTCCTGAGAATTATGAATTCGATTGGAATGATAGAGGAAGGTGGAAATCCAATATGAATAAACAGCCACGGGAATAAACAGGATTTTTCCTTCAGGAATGTCGTACGTGCCCAAACGGGTCTTTGTGGTCACGAAAATCTTCTTTATCCCCGGATTCAACGACAAAAACGAATAAAGGGATTTCAATTCATTGGGATTTTCAATGAAACGGTCTGTCCATTTAATTTCCGCCACAGACACGGCTTTCTGTGTAGCCATATCCACCCACACGATATCCACCTCTCCCTTGTTGCGCCCCTTTGCCCAATTCGCATAGAAAAAGTCGGTCTTTCCTCCTTGAATCCACTGAGAAAACACTGCCGTCTCTACCATACTTCCCATGAACTCGTCATCCTCGCCAATTGATGTGAACAAAGCACAGCGCAATGAAGGGTTGGTAAGGTATATCTTGAAAGATGTGACACGCTGCAGCCGCTTTGCATTTTGGTCAATGCGATTCACTACCTTAATCAGAAATGCCGCCTCGAGATATTCAAGATATCTTTTAATGGTTTCTTTTTTAATGCCAGCCTCCCTTGTAAGCGATTCATAGGAAAACTCATTACCCGAGCGAAAGGCAATATGAACAAACAATTTATTCAGTTCCTGAATATCAGATATGCCGTAAAGACTCGGAAGGTCTCGCAACAGTACCTTGTCAATAATATCATTCTTAATGTATTGCCCCGGATTGCGGCGAATGGTTTCCGAAAAAACAACTTCCGGATAACCGCCAAAATTAATATAGTCAATAAAATGATGATTAAGCTCTTCAATATTTTGGGTATCGTACGGAGAAATACCATTGTTGCTTTTCACAACCAGCGAATCCAATCCTTTAAACTGGATATACTCAAAAAAAGTAAGCGGGGGCAACAAAAAGTCACTGAATCGGCCTGCACCGCTCTCATTACTCTTCATTTTCAGTGCTGCCGCGGCAGAGCCGGAAGCCACAAAACGCGAGGAGCGGAAGGTGTCGACCATTGATTTCAGATGCACTTCCCAATTCTTCAAGTACTGTATCTCATCAAAAAAGACATAATACCCCTCATAACTGTCTTCATTTTTAAGTGCTTTTCTGGCCAGCGAAAAGAATTCTTCCAACGAGATATTATTATATATAGGAGTATCAACAGATACATAAATAATTTTCTTGGGATCAACTCCTGAAGAGATTAACCGGTCGATGGAATGATAAATCATGACCGTTTTTCCCACACGGCGCGGCCCCATCAAAATGACAGCCCGTCTCACGGACAAGTCTGTCACCAACTCATAAAAATCGTTCAAATAAGCCCGACGGGGGAATTGGATAAAATCTTCATCTATTTTTCCGGATTCCCACCAAGGATTGTCAAGCACCATACGTTTTTGAACCTGTTCCTCGATGAAAGAATTTACAACATTCATATATTGTGCATTTTAAGTCTTACAAAGATACAAAAAACATCTATTTATTCCATTAATGCACAAATAAGCTTACTCCAACATGCTTATTTGTACAAAAAGGCAAAATTAACGAGAATCAAATTATGCTATCAGTAAATTGCAAGATGACATTCACAAACAAAATCAACTGACATGGCGCATTCCATTCAAAAAATACTCCATCCCAGAAAAAGAGCAAAACCACAATAAGCGGTAAGAAAACGCAGACACATGAGTTTAAACTATTTTTTTTACAGGCTTCCATTTTACATCCTCCAATCATTTTCTGCATTAACGGAAAGAGGAAGCCGGCATTTCAGATCTCTCCCAAAGCCCGCCGAAAAAAACAGACGGCTTTCCGGAAAAACAGGAAGCCGCCTGATAAAAAACAGGCCGGACCTTGTTCAAACAAAGTCCGGCCTTGTGGGCTGATGCCTGCTGCCGCGTGAAGCTGCCCGTACGTACGGGTTCACCGGCAAAGGCTCGGGGGGAAATGCGTGTAGTTCCCTACTCGTCGGAAGGATGACCGGGAACGGGATGGCTGTCGGCCTTCATGACATGCTCCACGGCTTCTTCGACCACCGGACGGCCCTTGAAACGGTTGGCATAGCCGGAATAATCGGGCACCTCGCGATGATAGTCGGGGTCGAGGAACAGGGGTGAGGAAATAATGTGGTCGGCCGTCGAACGGTTGCAGCAGAACACGATGTTCTCCACCGAAGCCAGACGCGTAAGGGCCTTGACGTCGGTGTCATGCGGCTGAAGGGTCATGGGGTCGGTAAAGAAGAAGAGGTAGTCGATGGCGCCGTCAACGATACGCGAGCCCATCTGCTGGTCGCCGCCGAGCGGACCGCTGCGGAAGAGGGTAAAGTCCCACTCCACGTCGGGGTGTTTCTTCTGCAAGGCTTCCTTGATGAGTGTACCGGTGGTGCCGGTGCAGTAAAAACGGTGACCGATGAGGCGCTCGGAATTGTAGAGTACCCACTCAATCATGACTTTTTTCATGGCGTCGTGGGCCACCAGACCAATGTTGCGGACAAGTTTCTTTTCCATAGTGTAGGGATTTATAGTGTGTTCAGTATCTCAAAAAAAAGAGGCCACTTACGTGGGCACACGCGCTGCCACGGGATCCGGAACAAGGCGTCCGGTCTCTCGGAAAGGAGCGATGCACTCACGTAAATGGCCTGAAAGGTTTTGCCAACGGGCGGTGCGGCCAGCCGATACGGAAGGCTGCACGCAACCGGCGGGCCGCAGCGGGCCGACTACTTGACGATGAGGAGGAAGTAGTTCTTCTTGCCCCGCTGAACCAGCAGGTATTTGCCGGCAATCAGGTCTTCAGCCGTAATGAGGCGGTCGAAATCGGTGAGTTTTTCCTTGTTCAGGCTCACACCGCCACCCTGAACGAGCTTGCGCATCTCGCCTTTCGAAGCAAAACACTTGGTGGTTTCGGCAAAGAGGTCGACGGCCTTGGCGCCACAGGCGGCATCCTTGGACACTTCGAACTGGGGCACGCCCTCGAACACGTTGAGCAGGGTTTGCTCGTCGAGGTGGAGCAGATTCTCCTTGGTGGCGCGGCCGAAGAGGATGTTGGAAGCCTCGATGGCCTGCTCGTAATCCTCGCGACTGTGAACCATACAGGTAACTTCCTCGCCCAGACGCTTCTGCAGGATGCGGCGACCGGGGTCCTGAGCGTGTTCGGCAATGAGGGCATCGATTTCGTCCTTGGTGAGCGAGGTAAATATCTTGATGTAGCGGGCAGCATCGTCGTCGCTCACGTTCAGCCAGAACTGATAGAACTTGTAAGGCGTGGTGTAGCGCTTGTCGAGCCAGATGTTGCCGCTCTCGGTCTTACCGAACTTACGGCCGTCGCTCTTGGTGATAAGCGGGCAGGTCAGGGCGTAAACCTCGCCGCCACAGGTGCGACGGATGAGCTCGGCACCGGTGGTGATGTTGCCCCACTGATCGCTGCCGCCCATCTGGAGCTTGCAGTTCTTGGTCTGATAAAGGTGGAGGAAGTCGTAGCCCTGGAGGAGCTGGTAGGTAAATTCCGTAAACGACAAGCCGTCGCGCGCTTCGCCGTTGAGGCGCTTCTGCACGCTGTCCTTGGCCATCATGTAGTTGACGGTGATGTGCTTACCCACCTCGCGCGTAAAGTCGAGGAAGGAAAAGTCCTTCATCCAGTCGTAATTGTCAACCAGTTCGGCGCCGTTGGGAGCCTTGCTGTCGAAATCCAGGAAGTGCGACATCTGACGTTTGATGCACTCTTCGTTATGACGCAGCACCTCCTCGGTGAGCAGGTTGCGCTCGGCACTCTTGCCCGAGGGGTCGCCAATCATACCGGTGGCTCCGCCTACGAGGGCCAGCGGCTTATGGCCGGCTTTCTGGAAATGGCGCAGAATCATGATGCTGCAAAGATGACCGATGTGCAGGGAATCGGCCGTGGGGTCGAAACCTACATAGGCCGTGGTCATTTCCTTGGCCAACAATTCTTCAGTACCCGGCATGAGTTGGTGGACCATGCCTCTCCATCTAAGTTCGTCTACGAAATTCATCGATTTATCTTGAATGTTTTAGGTTTGATTTTCTACTTTACAGGCAAAAATACGACTTTTTTTAGAATCGGCATATTTTTCACCTGAAATCATTTTGCGGCGGACAAGCGCCAAAAGCCTCACCGAGCGCCTGCCGGTGGAGCGCCTCGACCTGCGCAATGGAAAAAGCGCTGTCGTCCGTTTCGGCATAACGCCGGGCGGGCGGACAAAGACGCAGGGAAGCGGCATTGAAACGCGGACCGAAACTCAGGCCGTAGCCCTTTGAAAAAAGCTGACGGGCCTGCTGGGGCTTGCCGCGAAAGCCATGAAACACGACATCCGACGGCAACGGTCCTTCACGGCGCAAGAGCGGGAGCACGTCGTCCCACGCACGGACGCAATGCAGCACAAGCGGCACGGCCTGCCGGCACGCCAGAGCCAGCTGCGCACGGAAGGCAAGGAGCTGACGGTCGTAGGGCGTGGCGCAAAGACGGTCGAGCCCGCACTCGCCGAGGGCCACGACCTGGGGCCAACGCAGCCAGTCGCTGAGGGCATCCACAACAGCCGGCCACTCCTCCGGCACAAACCAGGGATGAAGGCCGACGGAATAGGCGACACCCTGACGCCACGCAAAGGCTTGCGGCCCCTGCAGCAACACCTCCAAAGGCAAACTAATCAGCGAGCCGGGAGGCGCCTGAAGGTTGTGGGTATGAATATCACGGAATTTCATGGCACGGGGTCGTAACCGCTGCCCCCAAATGGATGGCAGCGCAACAGACGGCGCACGGCCAGATAAAGCCCCTTGAACGGACCGTGCTTGCGGATGGCCTCAAGCGCATATTGGGAGCACGTCGGCGTAAAACGGCAGGAAGGCGGCATGAGCGGCGACACGTAACGCCGGTAAAACAGGATGGGCGCCACCAGCAGACGAATCAATAACTGTCGGAACATCGTTGAAAACACAAAATGAGGCAGGCTAAAACGATTTACAACGGCTAAACGGGCTGACAGGCGGCACTCATGCGCTCCAGCACCTGAGCCACGGCGGCATCAACCTGGGCCTGGGTCATCAGGGCGTCAGACAGCCACATAAAGGCCACGTTCAATCCGCGACCGGGAGCAGGCTGATAGCGCAACAAATGTTTCTGACGCCGGTAGGCCTCACGCAAGAGCCGCTTGGTACGGTTACGGCACACGGCGCGCTTGAAGCGACGCTTGGACACGCTGAGCAACAGTTGCACGGGGGCTCCGGAAGTGCGGTCGACTTCCTGAAAAACAGCCAGCACGGGAAACACACGCACGGACTGATGCGGCTGGCTGAAAAGCGCATCGATCTCCTTTTTGCTGCAAAGGTGTTCGGCCTTGCGAAATGTAAACTGCTTCACGGTTAATCTCATATCAAAAACGTCGGACAATGCGGTAGTTTCAAACCAGATGCCTTGTCGGACGAAACAGGTCGGATGAAAACAGAAAAAGGCGGAACCACGACGCCAGAGGGCCGCAGGTTTCCGCCTCGGTATAGGGTTCGGACAGGCAAAAGCCTATCGGTTGTTCTGCAAATAAAGCTCGATGGCCTTCGGCATGGAAGGTGCCTCAACGGTAGGCGCTTCCAAATCGAGCCGGAATCCGGCGTCGGTAATGGCCTTGGCCGTAGCCTTGCCAAAGCAGGCGAGCTTGGTGTCGTTCTGCTGGAATTCGGGGAAATTCTTTTGCAGGGAAGCGATACCGGCCGGCGTGAAAAACACGAGCATATCGAAATTAAATTCCTGATCCTTGGGGAAATCGTTGGACACGGTGCGGTACATCACACACTCCGTGTGCTGCAATTTCTTGGCATCAAGCATTTCCTTGACTTCGTCGCTATGTACGTCGCTCAGCGGAATCAGATAATTCTCGGCCTTGTGTTTGGCCATTACTTCCACGAGCTGCGGCCATTTTCCGGTTGAACCGAAAAATACCTTACGTTTACGATACTGCACATACTTCTGAATGTACAGCGCCACCGTCTCGCTGATACCGAAATACTTCATGTCTTCCGGTATGGCCACACGCATCTCCTTACACAAGGTAAAGAAATGGTCAATCGCATGACGCGAGTTGAAAACAATGGCTGTGTGATCCAGAATCTTTACTTTCTGGGTTCTGAACTCTCGAGCGGAAATACCCTCAACCTTGATAAATGGGTGGAACGTCAAATCCACATCGTATTTTTTCGACAATTCGAAATAAGGAGATTTATCTGAAGCCGGGGCGGGCTGAGATATCAAAATTCTCTTTATCATGCCTCCTATAATATGGTTACCAAATAGTTGTTTGCAAAAAGAATGACCCTCCATAGCACCAGAAGGGGTATCACTTCGAGGGTGCAAAAGTACAAAATTAAATGCACTCCACCTAACTTATAGCTAAAAAAGATTTGATAACTTTTATATAACAACAGGGATTTCAGCACCAACACTACCACCATGAAAATCAGGATGGCATAGCGTATGGACATTTCAAAATAAACCACCAGCAGCGTAACGGGAAGCAGGAGCAACCCTTCGGCCAGTACCGTCAGCAGGAAAGCCTCCATCCAGAGGCGCCGCGAACGGGAGTCGAAGAACACCCAGTTGACAAACTGGTAGAGCAACACCTTGAGCACGTAATAGACGATAAGCAGGCCGATGTCGAGGGCCAGCAGCTTGTAGGGCGAAACCTGGTTGAACACATCGGTCAGGTACTCCTGGGTATAGGTAAAAAACATCAGACCCATGACGACACAGGTCTGGAATATCAGGAAAATCTGCCCCTTCAACTCATTGCCCGTACCGGTGGTCAGCGAATCGTCGCGCTCGGGCGGATAGAAAAAGTCCTTGAGCTGGGCAAAGAGGTAGCGCATGGAGCGCGACACGACCCACACGGCAAGCAAAAAGCCCAGAAGAAGGGCCAGCGTCACCACGTTGTCGGTACGCAACCGATAGGGCAAAGGGTCACCGGCTATGCCCTGGTCATGAAAGGGCACCCTGACGAGTTTCCACTGCACGGACGAAACGAAAGGTGTGTCCCACAGGTCGATTTCGGGCATGGAAACCTTGCCGTCGTTCATCTTGATGCCGGGCAGGCCGAGCTTGGCGTCCTTGGGCCACGTCATGGGTTCAACGTGGAAATTGGCCTGCACGGCCGAATCCTTCTGCTCGGGGGTGGCGTCGTAGGGCAACTGCTTGATGACCTGCCATACGGACTTGCGTACGGCAGGACGCGGCGACGGCTCATGCATCTCGACGGCCTCAGCCACCGGCACCTGGATACTATCAGACTGGCTGCTCTTCATTTTCAGGATGCGAAGTTAGCAATTTTTTCAGAGAGCAGCGAATTTGCCCAGTGCTTTGTTCCAAAGCGGCGTGCTTTCACACAGATTGAGGGCTTCAACCGGCGTTGTGGCCACACACCACAAACGGGTATGCTCGGCGCGCATGAAGCGCTGGTCGGCCGCCTGGCGGAGCATCTGGAGCAAGGGGTCGAAATAGTGTTCCAGATTCAGCACCACAATGGGGCGCACGTAAAGGCCCAACTGCTTCCAGGTGATAATCTCGAGCAGTTCTTCGAGCGTACCCACGCCGCCGGGCAGGGCGATGCAGGCATCGGAAAGGCGGGCCATGGTTTCCTTGCGGCTGTGCATGTCCGCCGTTACCACCAGCTCGGACATGCCGGTATGCTGCCAGCCGCGGTCGACCATAAACTGCGGTATCACGCCTATGGTGTGACCGCCGCACGCCATCATGCTGTCGGTCACGGCGCCCATCAACCCGGTGCGCCCGGCCCCGTTGATGAGTTCATGGCCGCGCATGGCCATCAGACGCCCCAGTTCGCCGGCAGCCTCCACGTAGGATGAATCCACTTGACCGCTGGATGCACTGTACACACATATTTTCATAAACTTTCCATTATAAAACGATTCTGACGCGCTCATCCCGATGAGCTACTTGAAAAACCGGTCGGTTCCGTAATGAAGCCGGACGGCGTCAGGAAAAAAATACCCGGCACCTGAAAAAAAATTCCCAGCACCTGAGATTTTCTATCCGGCACTTTTTTTCATCTCCGCCCTCCGAAACGCATGTCAAGAATCAGGTTCGAACATCTGAAAACAAGAAAAAGACGGGCTGCTGCCTACGCCGTAAGCCGCTGCTGCGCCCGCCTTGTAAAATAAATCCGCCATGCGGCGGGCCAAAACCCGACCGCCGGACGAATATAATGGGGAAATTTACTTGAACGTACCCTTGAAAGCCTCCTTGATGGTATCTACGTAGTCCAGCTTCTCCCAGGTGAAGAGCTCAACCACCATCGACTTGTCGCCGTCGTAGGGCGAGTGGAAGATTTTGGTCACCTTGATCGGCTCGCGGCCCACGTGTCCGTAGGAAGCCGTCTCCTCATAGATGGGATAGCGCAACTTGAGACGCTGCTCAATGGCACGCGGACGCAAATCGAAGATTTCGCCCACCTTGCGCGCAATCTCGCCGTCGCTCATGTTGACATGTGAGCGGCCGTAGGTATCTACAAAAATACTGATGGGTTCGGCCACACCGATGGCGTAGCTCAACTGCACGAGCATTTCGTCGGCAATTCCGGCTGCCACCATATTCTTGGCAATGTGGCGGGCAGCATAAGCGGCCGAGCGGTCGACCTTCGAGGGGTCCTTTCCGGAGAAAGCACCTCCACCGTGAGCGCCCTTGCCTCCGTAGGTATCCACGATAATCTTACGTCCGGTCAGACCGGTATCACCGTGGGGGCCGCCAATCACGAACTTGCCGGTGGGGTTAACGAAATAGCGGATTTCGCTGTTTTCAAAAAGCTGTTTGATTTCGGGAGTATGCACCCGCTCTTCCAGTACGCGGGGCATGAGAATTTCAATCACGTCACGGCGAATCTGGGCCAGCATCATCTCGTCAGCCTTTTCCTGCGAACCGGCTTCGTCGGCCGTTATGAACTCGTCGTGCTGGGTTGATACCACAATGGTATGGATACCGACAGCCTTGCCGTTGTCGTCATACTCCACGGTTACCTGGCTCTTGGAGTCAGGACGCAGGTAGGTCATCTGCTTGCCCTCCCGGCGTATTTCGGCCAATACAATCAGAATGTCGTGGGCCAGCGAAAGGGGCAACGGCATGTAGGTATCGGTTTCGTTATTGGCATAACCGAACATCATGCCCTGATCGCCGGCTCCCTGCGACATGGGGTCCTGGCGCTCCACGCCACGGTTGATGTCGGCGCTCTGCTCATGGATGGCGCTGAGAATACCGCAACTCTCGGCGTCGAACTTATACTCGGCTTTGGTGTAACCAATGCGGCGAATGGTGCGACGTACAATATCCTGCAAGTCGGCATAGGCTTTTGACTTTACTTCCCCGGCCACTACCACCTGTCCGGTAGTTACCAATGTTTCGCAAGCTACTTTTGAGTTGGAATCATAGGCAATCAACTCGTCAAGTACAGCGTCCGATATCTGATCGGCCACTTTGTCGGGGTGTCCTTCTGACACCGATTCGGATGTAAATAAGTATCCCATTGTTTTTTTGAAAATATAAATAAATAATTAATGCTTCAAGCGCTTATCAAAAACCGGTCAAAGAGGGATGCGGACAAAAAAAAGGCGGCCATCTTTGTCAGATTGTCGCTTGCTTGCCATTCAGGATTGAATGTATCATTGATTTCTATGGGTTTTAAAGCCTAAACGATAGTGCGCCAGACTTTCCTCACCGGCTCTACTGGAAAACACGCCTCGCATGAGGAACACGCTCTACCGCTTTCTTTTAGCATTTTTTCCTGTGGTTGCAAGCAGCCAAATCTATCCACATTTCAATAACCGGGTGCAAAGGTAAGGATTTATTCCTTTACCCGCAACACCCGGAATGATAAGTTTTCTAAAAAAACCTGAATTATTTTGCTTCGCCCTGTTTGTTTTCAGGCTGCACGATGGAGTCGTTTTCGCTCCAGCGTTTGTCTTGCAGCTGGCGGATGTAGTCGATACAGTTCTCGGAATAGTAGGTTACGGAGTCACACACCGTGGCACAGATGCGGTCGTCCTTGAACAACACCTGATCACGCGTCTTGACATTACGCCATACGTCGGTGCCTTTGACGCGGCGGCAGAGCGGCCGCTCAACGGGAGTGCCGTCGGTCAGCTCGGCATACAGCGAGTCCTTTGAAAAAATCACGAAAATGGTTTCGCGCTCACGCTCCAGGCGTACTCCGGCGTCCCAGATGCGCACACAACTGTGGAGCGCATTGCTCCAGGTATATCCGGCCGAGCGGATACAGCCGCGGGGGTCGCGGTCGGCCCCTACCAGGCGGCCGGCGGTAGTCACCTGCCGCGTCTTGCACGAAACAAGCGCAAACAGCAATATGGCGAAACAGCATAAAATCTTTTTCATACGCGGTATTTTTTCAGGAATCAGGAACAATCGTCAGGCTACGTCGCGGCGCTCAACGACGCTTTTGCCGAAAAAAGTCGGTCATCAGTGCCCCGCACTCGTCGGCCAGCACGCCGGCCGTCACCTGTGTCTTGGGATGGAGCATAGGGGCCTGCAGCGTGGTATAGCCGCGCTTGGGGTCGGACGCGCCATAGACCAAACGGCCCAACTGCGCCCACGCCAGCGCACCGGCGCACATGGGGCATGGCTCAACCGTAACGTAAAGCGTACATACGTCCAGATATTTTCCGCCCAGAGCGTTGGCCGCCGCCGTAATGGCCTGCATTTCGGCATGAGCCGTTACGTCGTGCAACATTTCGGTCAGGTTATGGGCACGCGCAATGATGCGGTCGCGACACACCACCACGGCGCCTACCGGCACCTCGCCCTGCTCTGCCGCCCTGCGGGCTTCCTCAAGGGCACGGTTCATATAAAAGGAATCGTCCATAGCGCTTGTATTCAGTGTTACTTGACGTGACAAATTTACAAATAATAATCAACAAACCGCAAAAAACGGTAAAAATTACCGCGCGAGCCTTCCACGCAACCACCGGCGCACGGGTTCGTCATAAAGGCGCAGGGCTGCATAGGCCAACCCTACCGAAGCCGTGCATACGCCGAGCGCCACGGGCCACGTGTGGGCAAACGTGCGTCCGGAACCGCCGAGCAGCCAATGATAGAACAGATACATCAGCGGATAGTGGACCATGTAGAGCGGATAGGACACGTCGCCCAGAAAACGGCATACGGAAGTAGAAAAACGGTCGGACGTAAGCCCCGAAGCCCCCAGCCAGAGCACCACCGGAAAAGCCACCATGATGCAGAAGCACTCGAACACGCCGTTCAGACACACCGCTCCCGCACCCTCGACATAAGGCACATGGAACAGGACGGCCAGAATAAGGGCACACCACCAAAAGGCGCCGCGCACCCTGACGGGACGGAAACAGCGCTGCAAAAGCATTCCCATGGTAAAGGGAAACAGCAGACGGATGAACCCGCCGGCCAGATTGACGGCATCACACTTCCAGCCCACGCCGAACATGCCGTAACCGGACACGTCGGCCACCGTAAAGCCGGCCAGGCATATTCCCAGCACAGCCACCAGACACGCCAGTACGCGACGCGACAGACGATGAAGCCAGAAGGCATAGAGCACATTGCCGATATACTCGAAGAAAAGCGACCACGCCGGCCCGTTGAGCGGGAACATCTCGCCCGCCCCCCTGACCTCGTAGCTACTGCCCGAACAGGCCGGCACGAAACATACGGCACATACAAAGGCCAGCAGCGTCAGGGGAAGGCTTACGGACGTGCCGTCCCACTTCACACTGCCCTGCACCCAAAAGGAAACCAGACCGACCACGGCACCGAACACCACCATGGGGTGCAGCCGCACCAGCCGCCGGCGGAAAAAGCCACCCAGCGTAAAGCCTCCCCTGCCCCAACGGTCGTTGTAGGCATAGGCCAGCACAAACCCCGAAAGCATAAAGAAAAAATCGACAGCCAGATATCCGTGGTTGACCACACGGACCAGCCCGCCACCGGCAAAGGAATAGCCCTCGAACACATGATACCACACCACGAGCAGCGCAGCCACGCCGCGCAACCCGTCGAGCAGGGCATAATGAGGCTTGGTATCGGCATAGGACGCCGAAGAATAAACAGACTTCATACGAATCATTAAGAATAAAAATGGTACATCCGGCAACCGGCCTGCCTCGTTACGCAAAACCGGGAGCCGTCGGAAAGGTTGTTTTTCAGTTGGCAAACTTACAAAAAAAAGACCGTACAGCCGCACCTCCGCCTGCCAAATATCCGGATGCTGATACTAACGGAACCAAGTCGGGCCTTGCAGGAACCAGCTCCGACCTGGTTTTACTTACCCGGCAGGTATTTTTTTCAAGGCCGGCCGACATATTTCGTCCGAACATCCGTACCGCCCTGTTGCCGCACACTGCCTCCAACCAAAGGCGGGAGGTATTGAAAAAAAACGACACGGCAGGCGTATCCCGACAGCGGCCATCAAAGAGAGAGAGAGAAAAAAAAAGAAAAACTCCGCCGCATTCATCGTTACGATAACGCAGAATGCGGCGGAGATTTTATGCATAAAAGGCCTGCAAACGGGCCTTTCGGGAACTAAAGCGACTGGATAAGCTGCTTGACCACGGCTGAAATGGCGCGACCGTCAGCACGGCCCATCAGCTTTTTGGTGGCTACGCCCATCACCTTGCCCATGTCCTTGGGACCGGCAGCTCCGGTTTCGGCCATGATGGCCCGGATTTCCTGCTCCAGCTGCTCGGGCGTGAGCGGCTCAGGCAAATAGCCTTCGATGACGGCCACCTGCTTGAGTTCCTCTTCAGCCAGGTCAGCACGGCCCTGCTGGGTGAAAATGGCGGCAGCATCCTTGCCCTGCTTCACCATCTTGGCCATAATCTGCTGGGCCTGGGCGTCGGACAATTCGTTGCCTGCTCCGGGAGCCGTCTGGGCTTCGAGAAAGAGTTTCTTAATGTTACGCAAAGTGTCCAGGCGCACTTTGTCATGTGCCTTCATGGCCTGGGCTATGTCGTGATTGACAGTTTCAAAAAGTGACATAAGCTATATTTTTATTTATCGTTGCGCCCTGTTGCGGAACGGGGCATGTATGTTTTCAAACTCGTTACGGTCAGGAAAATACGATGGGGGTAGGACCGTTGGAGCTCCCGTTGTCCACCACGGCATCGTCGAGTCCGGTCGACTTGCTCTTGATGGAATTAAGCACCTCGAGCGAGCGTTTGAAGGTGGGGGTTGTCTCGACCATGGCGATGATGTTGTCGTTGTCGAGGTCGTCGGTTGAAAACTGGTAGGTCTTGTAACGGTGTTTCGTTGCCGTAGGTTCGTTTCCGCTCTGGTAGAATTTTCCGCGGCGGATGTTGTTCTTTTCCGTCTTCTCGTCCTCTTCCTCCGTACGGGCAGCTATTTCGGCCATGTGTTTCTCTTCCATACCGGGCAGGGTATTAACGCCGAAGCCGGAGGCCAGCACCGTAACCTTGACCTTCTTGCCCAGCGAAGAGTCGGTTGAAAGTCCCCACTTCGTCACCACATTGGGTGAGAAATGGCTCATAAAGTCGTTCACCTCGTTCATCTCGTCCATCATCAGCATTTCGCCCTCTTTCTCGGCACTGAAACTGATGGAGAGCAACACCTTCTTGGAGTTGAAAATGTCGTTGTTGTTGAGCAACGGAGAATGGAGCGCATCCTGAATGGCGGTGTGCACACGATTTTCGCCCTCGCCGTAACCGGTGGAGATGATGGCCACGCCACCGTCCTTCAGCGCCATGCACACGTCGTTGAAGTCGATGTTGATGGTACCGCGGGTGGTAATGATTTCGGCAATACTGCGGGCAGCTATCGACAGGGTGTCGTCAGCCTTGCCGAACGCACTCAGGATAGTCAGGTCGGGATAAATCTCACGCAGGCGCTCATTATTAATCACGAGCAGGGCATCTACCTCACGCGCAATTTCCTCCACGCCGTCGAGGGCCTGGTCAATCTTGACGTTTCCCTCAAAGCGGAACGGGATGGTCACGATGCCCACCGTCAGGATACCCATTTTCTTGGACTCGCGCGCAATGATGGGCGCAGCGCCCGTACCGGTACCGCCACCCATTCCGGCTGTCACGAATACCATTCTTGTGTTGCCGTCGTCGAGCATACGCCGTATTTCTTCAATACTCTCCTCGGCTTTGTCGCGGGCCTTTACGGGGTCGTTTCCGGCTCCCAGTCCTTCCTTGCCCAACTGGAGTTTGAAAGGTACGGGCGAATCGTCGAGGGCTTGACGGTCGGTATTACACAAGGCGAACGACACGTCGTGGATGCCCTCGCGGTACATGTGGTTGACAGCATTTCCGCCGCCTCCGCCTACACCGATTACCTTTATGATGGCCGGCGTGCTTTCGGGCAAGTTGAAACTCACGTCCGGCTCACTTGTATGCTTGTATTCTTCTGACATAGTCTTCTGTATTTTAGTGCTGCAACTGCGTTACTTATCTCTCGTTGTCGTCATCGTTGAGCATGTTGTTGATCCAGCCGGTAAATTTGTTCCACCGCTGGCTGCGCTTGGCCCGACGACGTTCCTTTTCAGCCTCTTTTTCCTGCTTGATGCGTTCTTCCTCAAGCCGGCGGGCTTCCTCTTCGGCCTTCAGCCGCTCAGCTTCCTTTTGCTGGGCCTCCTGCTGCGCCTTCAGTCTGGCCAGCTCGGCAGGTGAAGGTCCGCTCGGCACGTGAGCATTCTCATCGCCCGGGCCGAACAGCGAAGCCGTAGCGGCAGGCTGATTCAAATCGTCACTGCAACAGTTGACAGTTCCCTTGTCCAACAACGCCAGCACGGTAAAAAGCTGACCGTCTTTCATTCGGCCTTCCTGATTCTGGGGCATGCGTACATTCACCTGAATGTTGCGTGCAATACGCAGCTTCTCAAAGCCCGTAAATTCGCGGATAGCCTTATCCAAACCGTTCAGGAATGAAGCACCTCCGGTAACGATGATGCCACCCAGCAACTGATTGGCCGTATAACCGGACTTTTTAATCTGATGGCTGACATTACGCAGGATTTCCTCCGTACGAGCCTCCACAATTTCGTTGAGCAGTCCGGCCTTGATGGTACGTTCGTCCTCGAGTTCGATTTCCTCTGCGGCCGTCTTGGCTATCTCTTCCACCGGAGTATATGCCACGGCATGCTTGATTTTCAGTTTTTCAGCTTCGTTCTCTTCAATGGAGAATTGCGTCATGATATCTTTGGTCAGGTTCTCGCCGCCCAAAGGCAACACCGTAAGCTGCCGGAGAATATTGCTCTTGAAAATCGCAACGGTGGTGGTACCTGCTCCCATGTCCAGCAAAACACATCCCGAACGACGTTCCGTGTCGGTAAGCAGCACGTCGGCCAAAGCCAGCGCCGATATGGGCTGGGCCACAATATCTACGGTCTGGAAACAATGGCGCATATTTTCACTCAACTGCGGACGGGCCACGATGTTTACAAAACGGCCCTCGATGTGATCGGTCAGTACACCGATGGGATTGGTCTCAAACTGAGTACCCACTTTATACTCCTGCGGAACGACGTCCAGAATTTCCTTGTCGGTCATAGCCGTCGTACGATTGATGTCAAGCAACGAATCAATCAGTTCATGGGTAATACCGGTTTGCGTGTCCAGCTCCTTGGTTACGGTATTCTTTACCGTATGTATTCCTTTACCGCCCAGACCCAAATAAACCTTATATATTCTGCGTTTGAGCGTCTTCTGGAGTTTGCTGATAATATTATTGATGCACTGCGTGGCCTTGTCCGCATTAAAGATGGCTCCTTTCCGGATAAACGAGGACGAGGGTTCCTGCGCCAAGGCGAGAACCTGTATGCCACCGTCCGGCAATTTATGGCCGGCGACGCCCGTTACTTTTGACGAGCCTATTTCAATGGCTACAATGATGTTGTCTTCCATATTTATTCTTGTTTTTTTGTGCAAATAATTTGATTGGCATACTCAACGTTGATGCGTGAGTACTTGTTCCAACCCACTTCGCCTGCCACTTTGTCATAAAAAGCACGCAGATGCTTGAATTTCTGAAACATGTTCACGGGTTTCCCCACATATATAATCTGGTTGCCTACGCGAGGCACCATCTCCACATTACCCCGGGAATCGACATTGATTTGTTCGATCTGATCATTCCAGAAGGGGTCTCTTTGCAAATGACTGCCAATTCTTACCAAATATTTCTTGGCATAATCAGGTGTGATATTGCCAGTTGCCACCACCAAATCAGCAGCATAATTCAACCTTGGCAACACTTTTCCGGCGCTATCCAGAAAATAATCATCACCGTTGCTGGCCATCACACGCATAACCGGCAGACGCTGCTGCACGGTAATATATATCTGTGTTCCGGACTTATAACATACCACCTTACTGATGAAAGGGTTCTTCATAAGCCGGTCTTCAATCTGTTGTCCGTTAACCTCTGCCACTTTCTTTCCCAGCGGATAGAGTTTTGAACGTTCCAGGATACGCTGCACTTCCTGCCGGGTAATAAACCCTGCCCTGACGCTGTCCGTTATTTCGATGGTCACATTCTGACACACGCTGTTCGACTTCTCGGCATTGACGTGAAAAAACGCATATACCAGATAAGCCACGGTGGCCACGAGCAAGAGCAATTTTAAAAGCAGTTTCATGCCTTTCGGTGCTTTGAGGTAAAAACGCAATTACTGTGCCAGTTTACGTTTCAGGATGTCGGTCAGCAAGGGCACGCTGTTGTCCACGTCGCCGGCGCCGAGCACCATCAGCACATCAAAATCCTTTTTCTCTACCAGAGCCGGAAGTTCGGCTTTCATCACCATCTGTTTTTCCATATCGGGACGAAGCGCGTCAAAAATCAGACGACTCGTCACGCCCGGCAACGGAAGCTCGCGGGCGGGGTATATGTCGAGCAAAAGCACCTCATCAAGCAAAGAGAGGCTCTCGGCAAATTCCTTATAGAAATCGCGCGTACGGGTGTAGAGGTGCGGCTGGAAAATCGCACTGATTTTACGGCCCGTAAACACTTCGCGCAGCGACTGGATGCTCTGACGTATTTCGGCCGGATGATGGGCATAATCGCTCAGGAACACCAGTTTGTCAGTCTTAATCTGGAAATCGAAGCGACGCTGCACGCCGGCAAAACTCAGCATGGCCCGGCGGATGTCGTCGGCCTTGCAGCCGGCAATCTGGGCCAGCGCCATGGCGGCAATGCCATTCTCGATATTGATGCTCACGGGCACGCCCAGCTCTACATCCTTGATATTTTCAAAAGGCGACACGAAGTCGAACACGATGTGTCCGCCACCAATCCGCAGGTTCTCGGCATGAAAGTCACCCTCGTCACGCGAGTAGTCATAGCGGCGCACGCCGTCCTGCAAATCCTCGGTCATTTCAAGGTCACGGTGAATCACCAGGGCGCCGCCCGGCTGGATGAGCGAGCTGTAATGACGGAAGCTTTCCAGATAGGCCTCCTTGGTACCGTAAATATCGAGGTGGTCGGGGTCGGTAGCCGTAATGACCGACGCATAGGGCGTCAGGTGATGGAACGAGCGGTCGAACTCGTCAGCCTCAATCACCACGTAAGGGCTTTCCTTGTCGAGCAGATAATTGCTGTCAAAGTTCTTGGATATTCCGCCCAGAAAGGCGTTGCATCCGCCCTGACACTCACGCAGGATGTGGGCCGCCATGGTCGACGTGGTAGTCTTTCCGTGGGTTCCGGCCACGCAAAGTCCCTTCATCGAGCGGGTCAGTACGCCCAGCACCTCGGCGCGCTTCTGCACGCTGAAGCCTTCGGCCCGGAAATAGCTCAGCTCACGATGGTTCTCGGGAATGGCGGGAGTGTACACCACCAGGGTATGTTTGGGGTCACGGCATTCGTAGGGAATGAGCCGTTCGTTCTCGTCGTAATGAATCAGGGCGCCTTCCTTGCGCAACTGCTCGGTCAGTTCACTGGGCGTGCGGTCATAACCGGCCACCACAACCTTGCGTGAAAGGAAATAACGAACCAGTGCGCTCATGCCGATACCACCGGCACCCACAAAATAAACGGATTGAATATCTTCTGCTTTCATCATTTTCAAATGCTCTCCTCTTGTGCAGGCCTTCGTCGCCAAATGCCCCGTAACGAAGGGGCTGCGGGCCAGGCCTCATTGTATTTTTTCTTGGTTGTACTTTCTTGGTTGTTTCCTTCTCTGTATACCCTACGCTTGCTGACCGGCCAGCCGCAACACTTCGTCGGCTATGTCCGAAGCGGCATTGGGGCGCGCCAGCACCCGGATGTTGGTGCTCAGCTGCTGCAGGCGGTCGGGCTGCGTAATGGTATTGATGGCCAGGGGCAGGAGCGTCATGCGCGCTTCGCTGTCCTTTACATACAGGGCCGCATCACGCTGCACCAGCGCCAGGGCATTCTTCGTCTGATGGTCTTCGGCCACATTGGGCGACGGCACCAGAATCACCGGTTTGCCCAGCAGACAGAATTCGGAAATACTGCCCGCTCCGGCACGCGAAATCACCAGATCGGCCACGGCATAGGCAGTGGCCATGTCTGAAATGAAGTCGGTCACATACAGGTTGTCGGGCTTGCCCCTGCGGGCCAGCTCGGCCTTGATTTCTTCCTTGTAGTATCCGCCCGTCTGCCAGATAAACTGGATGTCGTTCTGTTGACGTACCAGAGGCAGGTTGCCCAGCACGCTCTCATTCAGCGTACGTGCGCCCAGCGAGCCGCCCACAATCAGCAGCGTGCGCTTGTGCGGACTGAGCCCCATTTGCTGAAGCGCCGCTGCGCGGTCGACCTGCGCGTTAAGCAGGCCCTGGCGTACGGGATTGCCGGTAAACACGATTTTATCAGCGGGGAAAAAGCGCGACATGTTTTCGTAAGCCACACAAATTTTTGTGGCGTTTTTGGCCAGCAGCTTGTTGGTTACGCCAGCATACGAATTCTGCTCCTGCAGCAGCGTGGGTATGCCCATTGACTCGGCCACGTTAAGCGTAGGCCCGCTGGCGTATCCGCCCACGCCCACGGCAACCTGCGGCCGGAACTCGCTCACGATTTTACGGGCCAGACGACGGCTCTTGAGAATTTTCATCAGCACTATGGCGTTGCGCCACAGGTGTTTACGGTCGAAACCGCAAATGGGCAGGCCCTTGATTTCGTAGCCTGCGGCGGGCACACGCTGCATCTCCATACGGCCCTCGGCACCTACAAACAGGATTTTGGCATCCGGGCGTTTCTCACGTATGGCATTGGCAATGGATACGGCCGGGAAAATATGTCCGCCCGTTCCGCCACCACTTATTATGACTCTCAATTCTTCGTTCATATCGCTACTTTATATAGTATCTTGCAAAAATAAGCATAATATTCCGAAATTCCCAAAAATACGATTCATAATTTTAATAACATCCGTAAAAAGATTTTCACGTTCTTCTACATCCCGTCTCCGGCAGTGCAGGTTTGCAGTAATGCTGCAATCCGACACCTAAAAACATTTGGTTTTCAACATCATGAAAGCAGCGGCCGGCATTCCGGCATGAACACGTCGGCCGGTTTTTGCTCGCGCCCCGCAGCAGTATCCCGCCTGCCGGGGATGCTCCGAAGCCGGTCGTGCGCTGCCGCAGCAACCGTTCGTGCCGTTCGGAAACCAAAAGGCCCGCCACCTGAAAAATTTTTCCCGCCGGCTGAAAGGAAACAAGTGCCGACTTTTTCAAAAAAGGCGGCGCCCCGCCCTTCCGCACTCCGGCAACCGCCCCATACCAGCCGAAGAAGGAAGATACGCCTCGGCCATATACAAAAAAACTTCACCGGTCTGCCTCTTGCTCCCCGAAAGGAGATTGACAAACCGGTGAAGTGCTATCTTCATTACTGCGGCCCTAAACGGCATTTGGCGCCATGTCCCGCCACCTGCCGTGCAGCCTTGGCATCAGTTCGCGTTCTTTTTGTTACCGAAAATCAACTGATATCCGGCCTTCTTCACGTCGCTCTTGGCGGTCTGCTTGCCGCTGACCACCTGCCAGCGAGGTTGTTTGGCACGCGCCATACGGGCTTTTGCCCGTTCAGCCTCGGCCTTGCGGGCCAGTGCCTTTTTCTCCTGATTACGTTTGTTCCACTCGCTGATGGAATAATAGTTACCCGACTCCTTGTCCAGCAGTTCCAGCTCAGGCAGTTTCATCGGTTCGGTAGCTCTGAGATTGCTGCCGATGGATACGGGAGTCACCTCCACTGCAGCCACACCGGCCTGAACAATACCGATTTCCTTGGCTGCAGCCAACGACAGGTCGACAATAGCTCCACGGCGGAACGGACCACGGTCGGTCACCTTTACGAGCACCTCGCTGCCGTTGCGCGGGTTGCGTACTTTCAGAATGGAACCCAGAGGGTAAGTTTTGTGTGCGCAGGTGAGACTGTCCTTGTGATAACGTGAGCCGTCACTTACGCGGCGTCCGTGCAGACGATTAGAATAATAAGTGGCATTTCCGCGGTCTTGCGCCATAACAGGTTGAAAATCCATGACTGACAACACTACGGCAACTGCCCAGAAAAATGTTCTAATTCTTAACTTCATTCAATCTATTTTTATTACGGAGAAGAATAAAAACGTGTCTTTGCCATCAACACAGCTTGTCGCGAAACGCAGCAATGTCTTTTTTATGCGTTTCAACCCGAAGAAAACGACGACATGAAAACGGGCCGTCAACAAGCAGTTCTCCGTATGGTTTCGGGTGCAAAGTTACGGCTTTCCCCAAAAACGCGCAAAGCCGCGGCGTTAAAAAATAGAAAGCAGAAAGCCTAATCGGCTGATTTTGAGCCTTTATTTAAAATCCCCGATACGCCGAAACCGCCATGTATAGGGCGATTGGGGGAGGTTGGCCACGATTTAACCTTATTTAAGAAACCGACCTGCCGAAAGGTCGGAAAAAGGATAGAAAAAGGGTGGAAAGCAGCCTTTCCGGCCTCACTTTCCACCCCTTGTTACAATTATTTCAACAGACGGGCAGACAGTTTTTCAAGCATGTCGTGCGTCATGGTTTCGAGGTTGAATGAGGGTTTCCAATCCCACTCCTGACGGGCACACACATCGTCCAGGCTGTTGGGCCAGCTGTTGGCAATCGAAGCCTTCAGGGGATCAACCTTATACTCCATTTCAAATTCAGGACGCTCTTTGCGGATAGCTGCATAAATGCCCTCGGGATCAAAGCTCATGGAAGCAATGTTGAAACCGTTGCGGTGAATCAGACGTGAGGGGTCAGCCTCCATCAGCTGCACGCAGGCGTTGAGCGCATCGGGCATATACATCATGTCCATATAGGTTCCTTTGGGAATGGGGCAGATGAATTTCTCACCGCGTACGGCGCTGTAATAAATGTCAACGGCATAGTCGGTCGTACCGCCACCCGGAGGGGTTACGTTTGAAATCAGACCGGGGAAACGCACCGAACGGGTATCTACACCATATTTGGTATGATAATAGTCGCTGAGCAATTCGGTAGTTACCTTGCTCACACCGTAAATGGTACGCGGACGCTGTACCGTATCCTGCGGAGTATGGTCACGCGGCGTTTCCGGACCGAATGAACCGATTGAGCTCGGCGTAAATACGGCACAATTGTGTTCGCGGGCCACTTCAAGCACCTTGAGCAAGCCGTCGATACCAATTTTCCAGGCCAGCAAAGGCTTGCCTTCTGCCACTACCGACAACAACGCAGCCAGGTTATAAATCGCATCAATGTTGTACTGCTTCACAACACGCTCGATGGCTGCACCATCCGTCACGTCGCAGATTTCGGCCGGACCACTTTCCTTCAATTCGCCCTTAGGCTCTGCTCCGACAATATAGCCGGCTACTACGTGATCGTTGCCATAAATGCCACGCAACTTCATTGTCAATTCGGAACCGATTTGACCGGTTGCTCCGATTACCAGGATATTTTTCATTACTTTGAACTTGAGTGATTAGTATTTGATATGTTTGGTGTTGCAAAGGAAAATATTTTTTTTCATAAATTCGCCGTTTTTACATTGTTTTTTGATAGAAAATGAGTTCCTTTGCAGATGAGTAGGCAACCGCTGCTCCGGCAGGCTTCACACACCGCCGCAAAAACGCCATTTCATTTATTACATCTAATATAATTTCACAACACATTATGTACGGAAAATTCCAAGAACATCTCCAAGCGGAGTTGAAAAGCATCAAAGATGCCGGATTATACAAGAACGAGCGTCTGATTGAAGGCCCCCAGCAGGCTGCCATCCAGGTTGCCGGTAAGGAAGTACTTAACTTCTGCGCCAACAACTACCTGGGTCTGTCCAACCACCCGCGCCTTATTCAGGCCGCCAAAGACATGATGGACCGCCGCGGCTACGGTATGTCATCCGTTCGCTTTATCTGCGGTACGCAGGACGTTCACAAAGAACTGGAAGCTGCCATCAGCAAATTCTTCAAGACTGAAGATACCATTCTCTACGCAGCTTGTTTCGACGCCAACGGTGGTGTGTTCGAACCGCTGCTGACGGCTGACGACGCCATCATTTCCGACGCTTTGAACCACGCTTCCATCATTGACGGCGTGCGTCTTTGCAAAGCCAAGCGTTACCGCTATGCCAACGCCGACATGGCTGATTTGGAAGCCCAGCTGAAAGCTGCCCAGGAACAGCGTTACCGCATCATCGTAACCGACGGTGTATTCTCCATGGACGGCAACGTAGCTCCAATTAACAAAATCTGTGACCTGGCCGAGAAGTACGACGCTCTGGTTATGGTTGACGAAAGTCACTCTGCCGGAGTAGTAGGTGCTACCGGACGCGGTGTGAGCGAATTCTTCAACACCTACGGCCGCGTTGACATCTACACCGGAACTCTGGGCAAGGCATTTGGCGGCGCCATGGGCGGATTTACCACCGGCCGCAAGGAAATCATCGACATCCTGCGCCAGCGCAGCCGTCCGTACCTCTTCTCCAACTCTGTGGCTCCTGCCATCGTAGGCGCTGCCCTCGAGACTTTCAAAATGCTGGACGAGAGCAACGAAATCCACGACAAGCTGGTAGAAAACGTCAACTACTTCCGCAACAAGATGATGGCTGCCGGATTCGACATCAAGCCGACCCAGAGCGCCATCTGCGCTGTCATGCTGTATGACGCCAAACTGTCACAGGAATTTGCTGCACGCATGCAGGAGGAAGGCATCTACGTTACGGGATTCTTCTACCCCGTTGTGCCGAAAGACCAGGCCCGTATCCGCGTACAGATTTCTGCCGGACACGAGCGCTGCCACCTCGACAAGTGTATCGAAGCCTTCATCAAGGTGGGCAAGGAACTGGGTGTGCTGAAATAAGCCCCTGCGCTGTTCCGTAAGCATACGGGGAGGAGAAAAGGTCGCCAAAGTCCAGCTCTCCTCCCCTTCTTATTTTTTCAACCGGCATCCGCGTTGCCCGCGAACATGACAGATGCCGGCATTCATCCTACCGGAAATTTCTGAAAAACACCTGACACACATGAAAACTCACTTCATCGGCTGCGGATGCGGCCTGCTGCTGGCCACGGCAGCCGCCGCACAGGAACGGCCCAACGTCATTTTTCTGGTTGCCGACGACCTGGGCTACGGCGACCTCTCGTGCTACGGCGCCCAGGGAGTCAGCACGCCCCACACCGACAGCCTGGCCCGCGAAGGCGTACGATTTACCGACGCCCACGCCGTGGCTTCCACCAGTACCCCCTCGCGCTACAGCCTGCTCACGGGGCAGTACGCCTTTCGCCGCGACGGCACCGACATTGCAGCCGGCAACGCCGGCATGATTATCCGTCCCGGGCAATATACCCTGGCCGACCTGTTCCGCTCGCAGGGCTACCGGACTTACGCCGTGGGAAAATGGCACCTGGGATTGGGCAGCCGCACCGGACAGCAGGACTGGAACGGCACGCTCGACCAGGACCTGCGCGACCTGGGCTTTGACCGCTACTACATCATGGCGGCTACGGCCGACCGTACGCCATGTGTCTACATTGAGGACGGGCATGTGGCCAACTACGACCCCTCGGCCCCCATTTACGTAAGCTACCGCAAAAACTTTGACGGCGAACCTACGGGTGCCTCGAATCCCGAACTGCTCACCAAGCTCAAGCCCAGCCACGGCCACGACCAGAGCATCGTCAACGGCATCAGCCGCATCGGCTACATGAAGGGCGGCGGACGTGCCCTGTGGCGCGACGAGGACATTGCCGACTCCATCATCGCGCATGCCGTGGGCTACATGGAGCAGGCCAAGGGGCAGCCGTTTTTCATGTATCTGTGTACGAACGACGTACACGTGCCGCGCTACCCGCACGAGCGCTTCCGCGGCAAAAGCCCCATGGGGCTGCGCGGCGAGGCTATCCTGCAATTCGACTATACGGTGGGACAGATTACGGCGGCTCTCCGTCGCCTGGGACTGGCTGAAAACACGCTCATCGTACTGACCAGCGACAACGGCCCCGTACTGGACGACGGCTACCGGGACCAGGCCGTCGAGCTGTGTGGCGAGCACCGGCCCTCAGGCCCGTTCAGAGGCGGAAAATACAGCACCTACGAAGCCGGCACCACCGTACCGTTCATCGTCAGCTGGCCGGGCCATACGCGCCGCCACACGAGCAGCGCCCTGGTGTCACACATCGACGCCATGGCCTCCATGGCTGCCCTGCTGGGTATGGAGCTGCCCGAAGGGGCCGGGCCCGACAGCCGCAACAGCCTGCGCAGCTGGCTGGGCCGCGAGCGCAAGGGGCGCGACCACGTGGTGGAAATGTCGGTCAACCGCTCGCTGTCGGTACGCCAGGGCCGGTGGAAATACACCGAACCCTCCGACGGCGCTCCCACAGCCTGGCAAACGGGCATCGAAACGGGCTACCGCAAAGTGCCGCAGCTCTTTGACTTGAAAAAGTCGGTTTATGAGCAGACCAACGTTTTTGAACAAAACCCCGAACGCGGCCGGCAGATGCAGCAACTGCTGGAGGAAATCAGACAGGGCCGCCCGTAAGTATTCCTCCCCTGACGCCAGCACGGAACGGGGAGAAAAACGGAAGAAGGTGCCGACTAATTCGTTTTAGTCGGCACCTTCTTCCGTTTTATCGGCACTTTGTTTTCCGCACTTGCCGGGCAGTTACGCGGCAGCACCTTGCGGAGCCGTACTGGCAAGCGTCAGGGCTCAAGCACGCGAGCCCGGATAATACGCACGTCCTGAAGCGGACGGTCGTTAGAGTCGGTTTTAACGGCCTGCATTTTCTTAATGACCTTCAGCCCCGACGTTACTTCGCCGAACACGGTATACTGCCCGTCGAGATGGGGCGTGCCGCCGCGCGAACGATAGGTCTGATAGCGTTCGGGCGTGATTTCGGTGGCCCCGCCCGTATTTTCCTTGATTTGCTCGTTTACGGCTGCCAGCTCGTCGGGCTGCTGCACTTTTCCCCACACGATGTAGAACTGCGAACCGCTGCTGCGCCGCTGCGGATTGACATTATCCGGCTCGCGAGCCGCCGCCAGCGCCCCGCGCCAATGATACAGGAAGGGGTCGATTTCGGCCGGCAGCGTATATCCGGGACCGCCCTCGCCCAGCAGTTTTCCGGCAGGTGCCTGCCGCGAATCGGGATCGCCGGCCTGCACCATGAAATTGCGGATTACGCGATGAAAGAGCAGGCCGTCGTAATATCCCTCACGCACGAGCTTGAGGAAGTTGTCGCGATGGAGGGGTGTTTCGTTGAACAGCGTCACCACAAACGTGCCCATCGTTGTCTGAAACTCTACACGGGGCTTCTTGGGCGAGCGGGCCTCAGAGACGACGGCCATTGAAGCCATTGCCACAAAAAGCAGGAAAAATCGGAATATTTTCATCATGATACGGATTTACATTCGCTCGTTGGCCAGAAAAAGGAAAGCTCAGCATCAGCGGTCTTCGCGGGGCGTACGCTCTGCTACCGGCACATCTGCCGCCTGCGGAGGAGCGCCTGCGCCCGACGCGGGACGTGACGCTGAAGCAATGATGCTGTCGATGGTTTCGTTGGTTTTACGCGCATAACGGCTCACGCTCAGAATCATGCCGATGTAGATGCTGTTGATGATGGTCGACGTTCCGCCACGGCTGATAAGCGGCAGCGTCTGGCCCGTAACGGGCAGAAGGCCTACGGCCACCAGCATGTTGAGCACGGCTTGCGTCACCAGCAGGAGCGCAAGCCCCATGGCCAGGAAGGCGGGAAAACTCCTTTCGCACCTACTGGCTATGCGCCCCGCCCGGAAGAGGAGCACAATGTAGAGGAACACCACCAACACAGCGCCCCACAGCCCCATTTCCTCAATGATGATGGCATAGATAAAGTCGGAAAACGCCTGACTCAGGAAATCGCGCTCCACGGAGTTTCCGGGCATTTTTCCCACCACGTTACACGAGGCTATGGCAATATTGGCATGGGCGCGCTGGGCGTTTTTGTCAAGGTCGAACGAGTCGGGCGGAACGACGTCACTGCTGTGGCGGTCGATACGCTGTTTCCAGGTGTACACACGGTGAAGCCCCGGCACGTCGTAGACGCCACTGTTCTGGTCCTCCGGCAGGTTGAGCAGCGTAAACAGGCCAAACATGGCCAGAATGCCGCACACGCCCATCAGTTTGCCCAACTGCAGGTAGGGCACGCGCCCTATCCACATCATGATGAAGGACACGCCGAACAGCAGGACTGCCGTAGAAAGGTTTTCGGGCAAGATAAACACATCGAAGGCCAGGGTGACAATCAGAATATATTTAAAGGCCTTGCGGTCGGCCCCTTTTTCACGCTGCATACGGGCCAGAATCAGGGCTTCGGAAATGATTACGATGCCCTTGGCCAGCTCTGAGGGCTGAAACTGGAAGATACCCAGCCCCACCCAGCGTGCGGCTCCGTTGGTCATGGACCCGTAGAGGGTGGTGAACATCACCAGAAACAGAATGGGGAGCCCCAGAAACACGGGCAGCACCTTGAACTTGCGACAGGGAATGCGATGGACCACAATGGCGCACACGCAGCCAGCCGCAAGGAATACGGCCTGCTTGAGCAGCGGCATCAGGAAGCTGCCGTCCTTATAGGCCAGTGTACTGGCGGCACTGTACACCTCGATAAGCGAAATGATGCACAGAAAAAAGTAGACCACCCAAATGGCACGGTCGCCCTTGAAAAGATTTTTTAGTTTAACCATAGATTTGTATTCGGAAAGTAGATTATTCCGCTGCCGCAAAACGGGTAACGGAAGAACCCGAGGTACGTGCTCGTTATTTTACAGACGGTTCAGGCAACCTTATCCGGCCTGACCGCGCACGCCGTTCTTGAACTGCTCACCGCGGTCTTCCATATTCTTGAACAAATCGAAACTGGCACAACACGGACTCAGCAGGACGGTATCGCCCGGACGGGCCATGCTGCGGCAGGCCTCGAGGCATTCGGCCATGGAATGGGTGTCGGCCACCGGCAGACCGAGACTGTCGAACGCATCATGCAGCTTACGGTTGTCCACACCCATATAAACCAGGGCGCGGCAGCGTTCTGCCACCTGTGACTTGATGGCATTGTAATCGTTGCCCTTGTCCTTGCCGCCCAGAATGAGTACAATAGGGGTATTGACACTCTCCAGCGCATAATAACAGGCATCCACGTTGGTGGCTTTGGAATCGTTGACGTAATATACGCCGTTGAAACATCCTACCTTTTCCAGACGGTGCTCCACACCGGGAAAATCGGACAATCCCTCACACACTACTTCCTGCGGAATGCCGGCAGAAAGACAGGCCAGCGCAGCGGCCATGGAATTGCGCAAATTGTGTTTGCCCGGCAGCGAGAGACGCTCCTGCGGCAAATTCAGATGGTTGGGGCTGTCGACTACCAGACTCCCCTGACTGATGGTGGCAGCCAGACCGGACTGCGGCTGTTCGGAAAAAGCCAGACACTGACTCTCCACCTTGTACTTGGGCAACTCCACGGGTATGTGTTCGTCATCGGCCCAATAAATGAACTTGTCGTCAGCCTGCTGGTTTTGCAGAATACGCATCTTGGCGTCCACATAGTTCTGCATGCAGAAGCCATAGCGGTCGAGATGGTCGGGCGTAATGTTCAGCAACACGGCAATGTTGGCGCGGAAGCGGAACATATCGTCCAGCTGGAAAGACGACAGTTCAATAACATACCAGTCGTGACGGGTGGTGGCCACCTGATAGGCCAGGCTGTGGCCGATGTTACCGGCCAGACCTACGTTGAGACCGGCTTTCCGGAAAATATGATAAATGAGCGAGGTGGTTGTAGTCTTGCCGTTGCTGCCGGTAATGCACACCATGCGCGCATCGGTAAACCGGCCGGCATATTCAATCTCACTGATTACGGGAATGCCTTTTTCGCGGGCCTGCACCACCAAAGGTGCGGTTTCGGGAATGCCGGGACTTTTGATAATTTCGTCGGCATTCAGTATTTTTTCAGCCGTATGGTGGCCTTCTTCCCACGGCAGTTTGTATTCATCCAGCATTTGCTTGTAGCAGGCCTGGATGCGGCCCATATCCGAAACGAAGACCTCGCATCCCTGCTTCTGGGCCAGGATGGCGGCTCCCACGCCGCTCTCGGCAGCGCCTAAGACTACTATTCGCTTCATGTCTTTATTGTTGATATATGATATTTTTGATTATCGGATTTTCAGTGTAATAATGGTGGCAGCAGCCAGCAGAATGGTGGTAATCCAGAAACGCACCGTAATTTTCGATTCGTGCCATGCACCACGCGGCCAGTTGCGGAATACGTAGCGGCAGGTGGTGTCGAGCTGGTCGGGCAACACACGGAAATTGTCATGAATAGGCGTGCGCTTGAACAGCCGCTGACGACGGCCGTGCCGTTTGCCCCATTTAAAGTATTCAACCTGCAGAATGACACTCAGGCTCTCCACCAGGAAAATGCCGCAAAGAATAGGAATAAGCAATTCCTTGTGGATGATAATGGCCAGTATGGCAATAATGCCGCCAATGGTCAGGCTGCCGGTATCGCCCATAAAGATTTGGGCGGGATAGGCGTTGTACCACAGGAAACCGATGAGGGCACCCACAAAGGCACAGATGAAGATAACCAGCTCCTGCGACTCGGGTATGTACATGATGTTCAGATAGCTGGCAAACTCAATATGGCTTGACACGTAAGCCAATATGCCCAGCGCAATGCCGATGATGGCGGAATTACCCGCCGCCATACCGTCCATACCGTCGTTCAGATTGGCCCCGTTGGAAACGGCCGTAATCACCAGAATCGTCATCAGCACGAACAGCACCCAACCGGCCTGCGTCTTATACTTCCCGCAGAACGACATAACCTCGGCATAGTCCAGGTTGTTGTTCTTGAAAAACGGAATGGTCGTTTTGGTGGACTTTTCAGCCTGACTCTTGTGCACCACTTCCGTCACCTGACCCTTACGGACCATTTCGACGTTTTCACGCACTACGGCGTCGGGGCTCAGGTAAAGCGTCAGACCTACAATCAGGCCCAGACCGACCTGCCCGGCAATCTTGAATTTTCCGGACAGCCCGTCCTTGTTCTTACGGAAAATCTTGATGTAATCATCCAGAAAGCCCAACATCCCAAGCCATACCGTTGAAATCAACATCAGAATCATGTAGATATTACGTAAGCGCCCCAACAACAGACAGGGCACCAGGATAGACACAATAATGATAATACCGCCCATAGAGGGAACGTTGAGCTTCTGCACGCCAAAGGGATCAATTTTGGCATCACGCTGCGTCTCGCTGATATGATGACGCTTCATCCATTTGATAAAATACTCGCCAAACCACGCCGAGACGACCAGGGCCAGCATCAGCGCCAGCAACGAGCGGAAAGATATGTACGACCACATTCGGGAGCCGGGAATACCAAACTGCTCGAAAAAGCGGAAAAGATAGTAAAGCATATCGTTTGATTTATGAAAGGTCTGAAACAATTAAATACCGAAGGCGTTCCGAATTTCTTCGTGATCGTCAAAATGATGCTTCACGCCCTTGATTTCCTGGTAAGGCTCATGTCCTTTTCCAGCCACCAGAATCACATCACCCGGCTGCGCCATCATCACGGCCGCCCGGATGGCCTCACGGCGGTCGGTAATACTAATCACCTTGGTGCGCTGCTCATCGTCGAGTCCGGCCAGCATATCCTGAATAATGGCCTCAGGTTCCTCAAAGCGTGGATTATCGCTGGTGATGATTACGCGGTCGCTGAGATTAGCTGCTTCGCGAGCCATCAAAGGACGCTTGCCCTTGTCACGATTACCGCCGGCGCCGCATACGGTGATGATGTGCCCTTTCTGACGAATGATTTCGCGGATGGACTGAAGCACATTCTGCAAAGCATCGGGCGTATGGGCATAATCCACAACGGCACTAAAGCCTTTGGGTGAGCGAATGGCCTCAAAACGGCCGTTGACGGGATGCAGCGAAGAGAGTACGCGCAATACCTCGTCGGGCTCGTGACCCAGCATTACGGCGGCGCCATACACAGCCAGCAGGTTGGATACATTAAAACGTCCCACAAAGCGCACGCTCACTTCCTTATCGTTTATATCGAGCAGCATGCCCTCGATGGATTCCTCCAAAATACGTCCTTTAAAGTCGGCCACCGTACGGGTTGAATAGGTTTTAACCACTGCCGCCGTGTTCTGCACCATCACCATACCGTTTTTGTCGTCGGCATTGGTAATGGCAAACGAATCACGGCCCAAACCGTCAAAAAAGGCCTTCTTGGCATCCCGATAGTTCTCAAACGTTTTATGGTAATCCAGATGATCACGTGTCAGATTCGTAAAGATACCACCGGCAAAGTGCAAGCCGCCGATGCGCTTCTGATGAATGGCATGGGAGCTGCACTCCATAAAGGCATAGGTACAACCGGCCTCCACCATCTGCGCCAGCAGTTTGTTGAGCGTAATCGGGTCGGGCGTAGTATGGTCGGCCGCAACCGCCTTGTCGTCAATATAATTGCACACGGTGGAACAAAGCCCCACCTTATAGCCGAAAGCGCGGAACATCTGGTAGAGCACGGTGGCAATGGTGGTTTTTCCGTTCGTTCCCGTTACGCCCACAAGCTTCAGCCGCGACGTCGGGTCACCATAAAAGTTTGTAGCCACCTGGCCTACGCAATCTTCCGTATTGTCTACCCGTACGAAAGTCACCCCGTCGGGCCGGTTCTGCGGAATGGGCTCGCATACCAGTACGGCACTGGCTCCCAGTTCAAGCGCCTTGCCAATATACTGGTGTCCGTCGGCCTGCGTTCCTTTCACCGCTACAAAAAGACTGCCTGGCCTGGCCTGGCGTGAATCAATGGTCACATCGGAAACGGTGATGTCCAGACTTCCGCTTACCTCGGCGGGAGTTATTTTTTTGAGAACTTCTGATAATTTCATATTCCTCCAAATTTATTTATTCGTTATTCCAGCCTATCGCCGTCCGGTATCCGACTTGCGGCTGCGCCGGTCGTCGGAAGTTACGGCATCGGTTTTTGATTTTTTCTTTTCAGAAGGGGTACGCGAAGGGGCGTCGGACTTCTTGCGGCGTTCGGTCTTGTTGTCCGTTTCGGCCTGACGGGCCGGCTGCGGGCCGTCGCCTACATTGGCCACCACCTCTTCCTCCGGATTCAGCGTCTGCGCCGTATCCTTGCGTACTGGGGCCGGCTTACTGATACGGGGTGACTTTTCAGCCGCACCGTTCTCCAATACCAGATGTACAACCTGCCCTTTATGAATGGGACTTCCGGGAGCCACATCCTGATGACTCACCTTGCCTACGCCGGAAGCCTTTACTCGCAGACCGAGGCGTTCGAGCATAAACACGGCATCGCGCAAACCGGCTCCCTTTACGTCGGGCACGATATCCTTGCCGTTCTCGGCCTCTGAAAGCACGGTGGTCTGTCCGTTTCGTTCTGCCTTGCCCCACACGAAGGACGAGGGCGTGGCCGGTGCGTCACAATGCAATCCCAAGGCCCCCAGCACATTACGTGCTGCTACGATATTGCCCTTGAGTACATCCGGCAGAAGCGAATGCAGCGTGTCGCGGGCCGAGCTGTAATCGGGCTGCACCTCACGGGCCATCAGCGTTTCAGCCACACGGCGGAACACCGGACCGCAATGACCGCCTCCCGAAGCAGGCGCAGCCTTCTGGATACAAACAATGCAGGAATACTTGGGGCGCTCGGAGGGGAAATATCCCACAAACGACACGAGATATTGCGAGGCAAAGCCGGCCTTGGTCCACACCTGTGCCGTACCGGTTTTTCCCGACGTATGGAAGTTGCGCGAACCGGCTTTCTTGCCGAGTCCGATGCGCACCACGCGCTCCAGTATGGTTTGTAGGTTGGTAAGCGTCTGCGGCTTACACATCCGTTCGCGTACCACCACGGGCGGATACTCCCGAATGGTCTGGCCATTCTTCTGCACGGCCTTTACCAGACGCGGCTGCATCATCTTTCCGCCGTTGGCTATGCCATTATAAAAGGTCAGCGTACTGATGGGGGGTATCTGGGTTTCGTAGCCGATACTCATCCACGGCAGGGCCGTGCGCGACCAGTTGGACCCGTCGGGCTTGGGATGGCGAATCTGCGCTTTGGCATACCCGGGAATGGGCAAGTGAAAATCCTCGGCAATTCCCGTGCGGTACACCCCGTCGACAAATTTTCCGGGGTCGTCCTTATAGTATTTGTCAATCAGGTAGCTCACGCCGCAGTTGGACGAGCGCTCCAGTATCTGCGAGGCCGTCAGCAGGCCGTAGCCGCCGCTGCGCCAGTTGTGGTCGCGCATCTTGCGGTTGTACATAATCATGATTCCGCCACCCACGTCGACACTGGTATTCATGTCGATGTAGCCGTCATCCATAGCCACCATGAACGAAACGGTCTTGAACACCGACCCCGGCTCCATCAGGTTGCTCACGGCACTGTTGCGGATTTCGCGATACTTGCCGTCGGCACACTTGGTGAGTGAGGTCATGGCCTTGATGTCGCCCGTAGCCACTTCCATGAGGATGCACACGCCGCTGTTGGCGTTGATTTCGGTCAATTTGTCGTTGAGGGCCTTTTCGCATACGTCCTGCATGCCCACATCCAGGGTCGTCACGATGTCGCAACCGTCCTCGGCCGGCTGGTCGACGATGTTCAGATATTTGTTCATTACCTTCTGCCGATGGCGCACGCCCTGCTTACCGCGCAATACGGAGTCGAACGAGAGTTCGAGCCCGAAGCGGGCCGTATCCTTGCCGCCGTACATCGTACCAATGGTGCGTGAAGCCAGCGAGCCGAAAGGTTTTACGCGGTGCTTGTATTCCGTCACGTGGAAACCGCCCCGATACGGGCTGAGCCGGAACAGGGGCAGTTCCTTGGCCCGCTTATAGTCAACGTAGGACACGCGACGGTCGTAAAGCAGCCAGTTGTGACTTTCCTGCCGGCGACCCTCCTCCAGCAGTTTTCTGAATTCCACGGGGTCGATATCAGGAAAAATGCGGTGCATGCCCTGACAGATGCTGTCCATCTTGGTGCGCAGGAGCGAGTCGCGGCGGGCCTGGTCCTTGATGCGCCGCTTTTCGTTCTTCTCGGCCGACATGAAGTCCATGTAGAGTTTATACTCGGGCAGCGTACTGGCCAGCAACTGGCCGTCGGCCGAATAAATGTTGCCGCGGCTGGGCTCAATGGGCACGCTGTCGGTTACAAAACGATTGTGAATAGCCATCCAATAATCGCGCTCGGCAAACATAATCCACGCCGCACGCCCAATCACGGACACGCCCAGCAGGCTGAGCACTACCGTCACAACAAAATACCGGGGAATGATTTTTTTTCCAGGAAAGTTCATGTGTCTTGTCCTCCTATGAATGACTTATTCGTTAATTTTCAAGATATAGGGCGAATTGGTAGCCGTTTGCAGGGTGGTGTCGTTCACCATCTTCAAATATTCCTCCACCCGGCTGCGGCGCGTGTGCTCCTGCAGCTCGCTCAGGCGTGTCAGCTCTTTGTATTTGATGTCGAGCAGGTCCTTCTGCAACTGGTCAATCTCAATCATACACTGCTGGCAGGCATAGCGGTTGCTGATGTAAAGTATCAGCAGGAACACGCAAAAAAGGATAAAGAGAAACTGACGGCGGAACCACGGGCCGGCCAGGATGTCGCCACCCAGAATGGTGCGCAACGACACGTTGGGCCGGTGTTCCGACCATTCCTCGTCGTCGTTGTCGGTCAGCTTGCGCAATTCCTCGGCCGCCTTCTCATTTTTGGCCTTTTCCTTTTCGGCCTTGCTCTCAAGCGATGCGGTGGATGATTTCAGATTGTCCATATCCTCGGGCTTCAGGTTGGCGATGTCCGGGCCGAGGAGGTTGTCGTTGTCGTGATGGTCTGTCATTTTTTTTCTTTTCCTTTTTTCTAATCGTTTTGAGCCACTTTCTCGGCCACGCGCAGCTTGGCGCTGCGGCTGCGCGGATTGCGCTCCTGCTCGTCGGCGTCGGGCACTACCACCTTGTTGTTCACGGCCCTGAGCGGAGCCAGGCGGTTGCCGTAGAAATCCTGCTCTACCTTGCCCTCCATATTGCCGGCCCGTATGTAGTTCTTCACCATGCGGTCCTCCAGCGAGTGGTAGGTCAGCACGGAAAGACGGCCTCCGGGACGCAGCACGCGGCAGGCGGCCTGCAGCATTTCATGCAAGGCGTCCATTTCGTGGTTCACCTCGATGCGCAAGGCCTGGAATACCTTGGCCAGGTCTTTCTTTTCGCGGGCAGGCCCCATGAGCGGCCGCACCACGTCGAGCAAATCGGACACCTTTTGCAACGGAGCTTCCTGACGGCGGCGCACCAGCACGGAAGCCAGCCGGCGACCGTTTTTCAGCTCGCCGTAAAGCGTAAAGATGCGGCCCAGGTCGGCCTCGTCGTACGTATTGATTACCTCAGCCGCGGTCAGCTGGGCCTGCTTGTTCATGCGCATGTCCAAAGGTGCGTCGAAACGGAACGAAAATCCGCGGGCGGCATCGTCAAAATGATGGCTCGACACGCCCAGGTCGGCCAGAATGCCGTCTACATAGTCTATCTCATAATAGCGTAACCAATGTCGCAGGTAACGGAAGTTGCTCTGCACAAACGTCAGACGCGGCTCGTCGGCCGGAACGTTGGCCATGGCCTCGGCGTCCTGGTCAAAACTGAACAGACGCCCCTCGGGCCCCAGGCGCGAAAGGATTTCACGGCTGTGTCCGCCGCCGCCAAAAGTCACGTCCACGTAAATGCCGTCGGGCTTGATTTGCAGGCCGTCAACCGTAGGTTTCAGGAGCACCGGAACGTGATATACGGGTGCCGTAACTATTTCGTTTTGAGCGTCTTTCGATACCATTCTTAAATCTTTTGTACTAATAGAGGCAATTCGGTTTCAAAATTACTGTTTTTCCGGCAATAAAGGTTCATTTATTTAAGGATTTTTTTTAATGTTTGAGGGTCGAACCGGCTTTCGGGGGCTCGGGGTGAAGAGGGAGGAGAAAACAGGACGGGGCTTTATTTTTTTTACATGAGACCTTGTCGGAACTGGGCGGGACTCCGTAAAAATTCCGCGCCGGGGGCCGGCCATACAAAGCATCCCGGCGAGGAGTGCAACCCTGAAGGCCACTCCGCGCCGGGATGAGAGGAGGCGCCGAAGCGCCAAAAGAAAAAACGGGAGGATGACTTACAGCTGCTTGAGAGCCTCCCAGTCAATTTCGGGTGCCTGGCCCGTGGGTTCGCAGTGGAACTGGGTACCCATGGACACGGACTCGTTGAAAAATCCGCCCATCATGAGGTAGAAGCGGTTGTCCTTGGTTTCGCCGCCCTGATAGTCGAGGCGCACGCCGGCACTGGCCGTTGCGTCGTGGGTAAAGGTGGCGTCGGTAATGCGCGTCCACTTGCCGTCCTTGCTGCGGGCCCACTGGTTGCCGAACATCACCTTGCGCGAGAGGTAGCCCTGCTCCGGATTGAAATTCTCCAGGAAACTGTGGGCGTGCGTGTACCACGTATTGGTGAGCGGGCGCTGGAAACTGGCAATCAGTCGCCAGGCCTTTTCCTCGGGAACATAGAAATAAGCGGTATAGATAGTGTTGCCCTGATTGTCGGGATGCACCTGCATGAGGAACTTATAGGTGCGGCCGGCCTTCCAGGGATAGCACAGATAGCTCTGTCCGCCCGAGCCCTCGTTGCCGAACTCGCCGATGTGTACGTCCTTGCCCTTGCGCAGGAGTTTGATTTTATGGCTGTCGGGGATGTCTTTGGGATTCTGCGTATCAAACGGGCTCCACACCGAGAACAATACGCGGCGCTCCGTGGGAGAGTTGTATTGCATGCCAAAATAGCCCTCGCCAAAGCCGGCGGCCATGTAGTAGCTGTGCATGGTTTCGCCCTCCTTGGGCACGGTCACCTCGTTGTAGAACCACTCGGTATCACCCGCCGGCAGTTTGTAGGCCAGGTGTACTGACGGACCGCGGCGGCCCCAGTAGTCGGCAAAGTTCGTCACGTAACTGCTCTTGCCGCTCACGTTGGCAGCCACCAGCTGTTTTACCTCGCCAAAGCTATTGCCCTCCATGGAAAGGCCCTGCAGGTCAATGCGTACATAGCCGGGCTTGCTCACGCTGATGCGGCCTACCGGCACTTGGGTAAAGTCGTCGGAATCCAGACGCACCTTGAAGTGCTTTTTGCCATAGCTCACCTTGATTTCCGAATGGCCCTTGGCCAGGAGCGAGAGGTCGGCCGTGGTGGATTCGTGCAGATAGAAATAAACGCTGACCACCGATTTCGGGTCGGTCCAGCGGGTAAGTCCCCGGTCGGTAATCCGAGCCCCGTCGTGCTGACGGGTGACGTAACTGTTGCCCGACATACCGATTTCCAGCGATGAGGTCTGGGCAAAGGCACTGGCGCTAAACAGCAGCCAGGCCATAAGGCATAATTTTTTCATGAGTACTTTTTTGTTTTAAGATTTGAGGTTACACCCCATTATTATAATGAGATTGCTGAATTATAGCCGCTAGATGTTGTCAAGAGCCTGTCGGATGTCGGCCAGAATGTCGTCGCAATCCTCAATGCCCACCGAAAGCCGGATTAAGTCGGGCCGTATGCCGGCAGCCTGCAGCTGCTCGTCGGTAAGCTGGCGGTGGGTATGGCTGGCGGGATGGAGCACACACGTACGCGCATCGGCCACGTGCGTGACAATGCTGATGAGCTTGAGGCTGTCCATGAAACGGATAGCCGTTTCGCGCGTGCCCTTCAGACCAAAGGCAATTACTCCGCTGGTACCATGGGGCAGGTATTTCTGCGCCAGGTCGTAATATTTGTCACCGGGCAGTCCGGCATAACTTACCCAGGCTACGCGGCTGTCCTGCTGCAGGAACTCGGCCACGCGCTGGGCATTGGCACAGTGGCGCTGCATGCGCAGGTGGAGCGACTCGAGCCCGTGATTGAGCAGAAACGAATTGCCCGGACTCGGAATGGCCCCGAAATCACGCATCAGCTGAGCCGTCATCTTTACGATATAACCCATCTTGCCAAAGCTCTGGGCGTAAATCAGACCATGATAGCTGTCGTCAGGCTGCGCCATGCCCGGAAAGCGGTCGGCATTGGCCATCCAGTCAAAGTTACCGCTGTCAACCACACATCCGCCCACGGCAGTGGCGTGGCCTTCCATGTATTTGGTGGTAGAGTGCGTCACGATGTCGGCCCCCCATTCAAACGGGCGGCAGTTAACGGGAGTGGCAAACGTATTGTCCACAATCAGGGGCACGCCATGACGATGAGCCATACGCGCAAAGCGTTCAATATCGAACACATGCCCACCCGGATTGGATATCGTTTCGCCAAACACACACTTTGTGTTGGGGCGGAAGGCTTTTTCAATTTCCTCGTCACTGGAATCGGGATCAACAAAGGTACAGTCAATACCCATCTTCTTCATGGTCACGCCAAACAGATTGAACGTACCACCGTAAATGGCGTTGGAAGCCAGGATATGGTCGCCGGCCTCACAAATATTGAACACGGCAAAAAAGTTGGCTGCCTGGCCGCTTGAAGTCAGCACAGCCCCCACTCCGCCTTCAAGCTCGGCAATCTTCTGAGCCACGGCGTCGTTAGTAGGATTCTGCAAACGCGTATAAAAATATCCCGTATCCTTCAGATCGAACAGTCGGGCCATCTGGTCGCTGTCGTCATATTTGAAAGTTGTGCTCTGATAAATGGGCACCACACGGGCTTCGCCGTTTTTAGGTTCCCATCCGGCCTGTACGCAAAGCGTACCCGACTGAAAATTCTTTTTCATACCTAATTAATTATTTTAGTCATTAGTTGATTCATATGCGCTATCCTACCGGCCCAGCCATGACTCCGGATTGAGTTTGGTAGTTTCGCGACGCAACTGGAAATGAAGCGTACAGTTGCCCGAAGCATCGGGAGCCACACTACCCAAAACCTGACGGGTGGATACCTGTTGGCCTTTATGGACAGAAGCCGATGAAAGATTACAATAAACGGAAATATAGCTTCCGTGGCGCACCAAAATATTAATCATTCCGCCAAAGGAGAATACGGCCGAAACCTCACCGTTGAACACGGCCCGGGCCTGCGCTCCGCTACGGCCGGTAATGTTGATTCCCTTATTGTCGAGCGACACTCCCGACAAACCGGCTACCTTATACTGACCGTAATGGCTGGAAATAACGTATGAGCCGGTAATCGGCATCGGCAGCCGGCCCTTATTGGCGGCAAAATTGTTGCTCAGGCGGCGGTCCTCACTGCTCTGCTCCTGGAAGCGGGGCGTTGACGTACTGCTCTTGCTGCGCGAACTGGACGATGACGACTTGCTCTTCGAAGACTTGCTCTTTGAAGAAGCCGAACGGTTCTTTTTGGCTGCTGCCTCGCGGCGGGCCTCTTCAGCCTTACGGGCAGCCTCGGCCTTACGGCGGGCAGCTTCGCGACGGGCTTCTTCAGCCTTACGACGACGCTCGGCCGCTGCAATTTCCTGCTGAATCAAGCGGTCAATCTGCTTGTTGAGCGAAGCATAACGGCGCTGCGTCTGACTAATCGTGCTCTGCAACTGCTTTTGTTTTTTCTGCAACTCGCCCACAATTTGCTGATGCTCGCGATGTTGCTGCTCGAGCCGCTCATTTTCCTTACGGCCCTCAGCCAGCAAAGCATTTTTCTGTGCCTGGACGCCCAACAACTGATTGCGCTTGTCATGAACAGCCTTCTCCTTTATTTTGATGACTTCGCCCTGTGCCCGCTGATATTTGGCATAATCCATTACATAGCGCAGCCTGCGGAACATCTGGCTGAAGTTTTTGGAGGAGAAAAGGAACATCAGTTTGTTTTGCGTCGACCTGTTGCGATACATATACATGACCGAGCGGCTGTACTTCAACTTACAGTCGGCCAGTTCCTGCTGAAGTTTGTGTAATTCGCGGGTCAGCTGACCGATATTGCCGTTCAACACGTTCACTTCGCCCTCAATACCGACTATATACTTCTGCTGCTGTTCAATCTGCCCGGAAAGTACGTTCAGGTTGGCCAACTGCGACTTTACACTCTTGTTGGTAGAACGCAGAAGCTGCTGTGATTCGTTCAGACGCTTTTTCAGCTCCGTACGCTGCGACTGCAAATTCTTTATCTTCTTGTTGGTTTGTGCCGGCACGGCAGTTGCGCAAAACAAAGCCAGACACAACAAATACAGGATTCTTTTCATTTTCTCACTTATCTCACGGATATCAGTTGACGCATAATTTCATTTACACTCCGGGCCTTGTATTTTGACGACACTTCAGTCCGCTTTTCCCAGTCGTCGGAAGTATTGATGCGGCTGAGCGACATCTTGATGGTATAGTCCTTGCGCAAAGCACGAAGCAGGAACGTAAAGGTTGAAGGGAAAGGCACACCCTCGAGCTGGGTAAAGTTGTCATACTTACACTCAAACTGCGTATTGTTGCGGGCGTCCTTCGACGTGATTTGGGTTTCGAGCAGACGGGCATCATCTGCGCGGGTGGTAAATTTATAATTGAGTTCAGGCGCTTCAGCCAGCACCAACTGCACACGGTCACCGTCCGGCGTCATGCTGAAATGGTCTGGCGACACATCGGCCTGCTGCATTCCGGGCACAAACACGGTGTTCCAGAAAAGGGCCTGCAACTCATTGAAATCAATATTGGCACGGGTCAGGAAGTTCACCTTTTCATACGATTCCTTGACGTATTGTTTATTAAAGCGGTCGATAATCAGGGCATAATCCTTGGTAAACTCGAGCCGCCCGAGTTCCATGCCGAAAAACGAAATGGAAAGCTGGATGACATCGTCACGCTTCATGCGCAAATTGCCGCTCACCGAAAGGTCCTTGCTGCCGCCGCTCATTTCCAACGAAATCTTGGCTGTCATGCATTGGGCCTTGGGCACATTCTTCATCACCCGCTTTCCATAGTCATGGGCATTGAACGCGGTTGAAACCTCGGCACTTGGCGTGGTTACATTTTTTGCGGTGCGGCATCCGCTCAGGAACATCACGGAAAGGATTGCCACCAACAAGATGCTATACTTTTTCATTGTGCGACGTATTTTCGGAGTTTTATTTTTTTCTGTATCAACCGGCGCGTATCAGGCTCCTGCGTCAGCTGAAGCGCCGTGCGCCAGTATTCTAGCGCGCGGCTTGTCTGTCCGAGTTTGGCGTAAATATCGCCGGCATGCTCAAAAAGACTTGCATTTTCGGCCGTCTTTTCTGCCAGTTTGATGGTTTTGTCTATGTAAGTACGGGCCAGGCCGTAATTTTTGCTGACAAACATAATCCAGGCGTACGTGTCCAAATAAGTCACGTTGTCGGGCTCCGCCTCAATGGTTTTGAGACTCATGGCAGCGGCCTTGTCCAGCTCGCGGTTGTCCTGCGCCAGATAGTAGGCGTAGTTGTTCAGACAAAGCATGTTGCTGCCGTCAAACTGCAAGGCCTTGTCGTAGGCCTGATAGGTTTTTTCGCGCAGCCCCTTGGTCTGATAAAGGTTACCCAGACTGGTGTAGACCTCAGCCACCAGTTCGTCACTGGTGCCCTCCTCCATGCGGTCGAGCCCGCGCTCACAGATTTCGATGGCCTCATCCACCTTGTCCTGACTGTAACACGCCAGACTCTCATAATAATAGAAGAGTAATTTTTCCGGGTTATGAACCGTGCCCTCATGGCATACTTCGGCCAGCTCTTCAACCTCCATTTTCCCGATCAGATACTTCATCAGCTGAAAACGGGCCGTAATGTTGGTCGGCTCCTGCACCAGCTGCAGGCGCACAAACGGGATGATGGAATCCTCCGGCCACTTCTTGGCCTCCAGATAGGCCATGCAGCTGGTGAGCAGCTCACTGTTTTCCTGCGGCTGGCGGGCCACGCCATACATCAGGTCGTAAAACCGGCTGCTCGTTATGTTTTGCTGTTCATAGTCCCTCACCACGCGCGACATGGCCGCCACCTGTGCATACCCGGGCATATTGCCAAGAGCAATGGCCGTATCGAGCTGCGCATAATAACCCGCCGTGTCGTGCTGCTGCTGATAGTATTGCAGCAGCAGGGCATGCGCCATATCGTTGGCCGAATCGCGCTGCAACACCTGGCGTATTTCGTGATAGGCATCAGCATTCCGGCTGCCCTGTATGTAGAAGTTGGCCAGCAACAGGCGGTAGCGGTTGTCGTCGGTATATTTCCGGCAAAGGTCCCTGACCTCCTGATAGGCCTGCGCCGTATCGCCCTGCTGCATATAGATAAAGGATTTGCGCACCGTGGAGCTTTCATTTTTTCCCTCGGCCAGCTCAATGCGGTTGAGGGTCCGTAACTCCTGCGGATAGTCGCCGATTTTTTCATACAGGTCAACCAGCGTATAGAGCATTTCCGACGTAGGCTGGCTCTTGAGGGTCATCCATTCATACAGTGAAGCGGCCTTGGGCAAATCGCCTTTGTCCATATACATTCCGGCCAGTATTTCCTTGTAGTCGTCGTTCTCGGGAGCCAGCCCCACCGCGCGCTCCACCATCTGCAGGCGCACCGAATCGGGTATTTCGGTGCCGGTACCCGTAAGGGCCACGGCTTTTTCGTACCACGCCTCGTCGGCATCGGGATTCAGACTCAGCGCACGGTCGAGCAGCATCAGCTCGGCGTCGAAATTGCCTTTCTCCTTCTGACACATGGCTTCCAGGAAATAGTTGTCGTACTTAAACCGCAGTTTCCCCGAAAGCGGCTGCGGCAGCCAGTGGCTTACGGTATCAAAATGGAGCAACGACACCAGCGAGTCAACCGCGCTGCGCGACTGCACCACACTGCGTTTCCCGCCACAGGCGGAAAGCAGCGCCAGCACCATCAGCCACAGCAATCCGCAGCGGCTCAGGCGCAAGGTTAAGGGATGTATGTTTCGTTTTCTTTTCATTTCTGCAACCTTCCAGAATCTGCCCGTAAGACCATTTCTTCCCCGAAGGCGGGATTTACTTGTGACCGGTATGTCCGAAACCGCCGTCGCCGCGCTCCGTTTCGTCGAGTTCGCTCACGGCGTTCCACTCCACCTTTTCGTAACGGGCTATCACCATCTGGGCGATGCGCTCGCCGTCTTCAATGACGAATTCCGTATCGGAGCAGTTCATGACGATTACGCCGATTTCGCCCCGGTAGTCAGCGTCAATCGTGCCGGGAGCGTTGAGCAGCGTAATGCCTTTTTTCAGGGCCAGACCTGAGCGCGGACGTATCTGCGCCTCAAAGCCGGCAGGCAGGGCTATATACAGTCCGGTGGGCACCAGGCAGCGTTGCATGGGGCCCAGGTGAATGGGTTTGTCCAGATTGGCGCGCAGGTCCATGCCGGCACTCAGCGCCGTGGCATACTGCGGCAGGGGATGATGTGAACGGTTAATGATTTTTACTTCCATCCGAGCTAATTTTTCATGCGTTCCGTATAAACGCCACAAAGTTAATCATAATAAGTGGAATTCGGAAATTTAGTCTCTGAATTCTACATACTTCCACGCGCCGTTCAGCCGCAGGGCACCAAAAGATATCATTTTGCTTTTTCGGCCGGGACGGATGCCCGGGGCCGCCGGTGTTTTTCCTCTCCGTGAGCATGACGGAAAAAAAGACCGGCAGGGGGAAAAAACAAGCCGGCGGGAAAACCGGACACGGCGCCGACTTTTTCCTTTTCCGCGCCACCGGTTCCGAAACATCCGCCCCCCGAACAAAGCCGGACGGGCGGCGAGGAACGGCAACGCCCCGCTTTTTCCCGCAAAAAGGTAGGCAGGTTCGGCAAATTAAGCTATTTTTGTCAGACAGTAACCATCGCATTGTGCTTTTATGGAACAGAAAGGAACCATGGACTGGGGCCGGCTCATTACGAACAAGCGCTTCGGCAAGGAAGAGAAATACCGCGAGAACAAAGAATACCGCACCGACTTTCAGCGCGACTTCGACCGTCTGATTTTTTCGGCGCCCTTCCGCCGCATGCAGAACAAGACCCAGGTGTTTCCGCTGCCGGGCAGCATTTTTGTACACAACCGGCTCACCCACAGCCTCGAGGTGTCGAGCGTGGGGCGTTCACTGGGCACCGACGTGGCCCGCGAGCTGCAGCAGCTGCATCCCGAGCTGCGCCACACGCCGCTCGCCGAAATCGGCAACATCGTATCGGCAGCCTGTCTGGCCCACGACATGGGCAACCCGCCCTTCGGCCATGCCGGCGAGAAAGCCATTGCCTCGTATTTCAAGGAAGGGCGCGGACAAAAACTGCACGATTTTACCGATGAAACGGGCGAAAAACTGTCCGAAGAACAGTGGCACGACCTGACGCGCTTTGACGGTAACGCCAATGCCTTCCGCCTGCTCACCCACCAGTTTGAGGGAAGGCGCAAGGGAGGCTTCGTCATGTGCTATCCCACCCTGGCGGCCATAGTCAAATATCCGTATGCCTCCACCTACGCCACCACCAAACAGAAATTCGGATTCTTCAATGCCGAAAGCACTTATTTCCGGAAAATTGCCGATGAAATGGGCATGATACGCCTCAATGCGCCCGACGAGCCGCTGCGCTACGCCCGCCATCCGCTGGTCTATCTGGTGGAGGCGGCCGACGACATCTGCTACGAAATCATGGACATTGAGGATGCCCACAAGCTGCGCATCCTCTCGGACGAGGAGACCTTCCACCACCTGCTGGCCTTTTTCAGCCCCGACCATCAGGAAAAACTGAAGGCCACGTTTGCCTACGTCACCGACATCAACGAACAAATCGTCTATCTGCGCTCATGCGTCATCAACAGTCTGGAGCACGCCTGCGTCAGGACGTTCATCGACCACGAATCCGACATCATGCAGGGCCGCTTCGAGGGTTCGCTCATCGAACATCTGCCGGAGCCTCTCCTGACGGCCTACCGCCGCTGTGAAGAAATGGCCAAAAAACGCATCTACTGCCACCACGACGTGCTCGACGTGGAACTGGCCGGTTACCGCATCATCTACACCCTGCTCGAGCTGTTCATGGATGCCGCCGTGCTCAACCCGCACCACGCCTACGGACGCCTGCTGCTCAGCCGCGTGTCGTCACAATACCAGCTGAACGCACCCCATCTGTACGACCGTGTGATGGCCGTACTCGACTATATCTCGGGCATGACCGACGTCTATGCCCTCGACCTCTACCGTAAAATCAACGGAAACTCACTGCCCATGGTGTAGCCCGCCGCTACGTTCCGATAGGCTGGATCTTGCTGCGCAGGTTTTTGGTAATTTCCAAAAACATAAAGCCGGCCGAGTTGGTACGCAGCTTCTGGGCATACTGTGCATACTTCCGGTTGGCATACTGCATCGACTTTTCAAAAGTAAGACGCGAAGCCTGCGCGCGAGACACCTTGGAGAGCGTAGAGTCGAGCTGCTCGTTGGGGAAAAACTCGTCGAAGTCGGCATCGCCAATCATGGTTGTTTCCAGACACTGCATCGATTTGTGTTTATGGTCGGTATAAAATCCCACAAACATATGACCGGGAATACGAATCAGCACCGGGTCGATATTAATGGCCCGCAAAAGCGAGGCAAAAAGCACCGAGCCGTCCACGCAGTTGATTTGCGAGGAATTGAGCGCATCGCTGATGGTACGCACCCGCTGCGAATATACCACATTGCTCGACAAACTGCTGTAAGACACCGAGCTGTATTTAAAATCGCGGTGCTGCAGGGTATTCCACAGCGCATAAACCTGACGGCATACCTGGGCCGAGTCGCCCTGATAGCCCAAAAAGCGGTTGACTATGCCGCTGTTGAGCGCCTCCCGCAGCAATTTGTCAATCATCGGGTGCTCCTCGTTGACATAAGCGGCGAAACACATGCCGGTATTCTGGAAACGCGTACTCTTTCCCTGCACCATATTATAGCCCAGGAGACATTCGTTGATACTCCTGACAGACATAATGTGAACCCGCTGCCCGAGGTCCTCACCGGCTTCATTCACCTTGACCACTACGCTCACGGGAGCCGCCTGCCGGTTGTTGCGCAAGGCATCGTAGTTCCAGATAATATCAGGATAAACCACATAGTCAGTATGTGAGCGCGGCAGCACAAACTCCGAAACCGAGCTGCTGAAAAATTCGCTGGTACTTACTTCCACACGCACTTTCGTTCCTCTTTCGCGCGAACGTATGCGTATGGCAAAGGGCATTTTGGGATTTCCCACATAGGGCGTATCAATCGGGTGAATCAGATTCAGATTTGTCGTGGCCACCGACAGGATATACGACGGAAAGATGTTTCCGCCCAGGCAGTCGACCACCTGAAATTCGGTATTGACGTATTTCTGGCGATAGACGGTAATGCCCAAAGCCAGCAACCCCACACCTGCCAGAAAGAGCAGGACGTCACGCCATTTGAACTCAATTTTTATACTGACCATTTTCTCTTTTTTTAGTCCATTCCATCGTTGTTTTTGTGCATTTTCTGCCGGCACCGCCCGGGGAAGCTACACATTAGGCTGCCTCGGCACCTTGCGGGCACTCTTCATACGCTGCCATTTTTCGCGGGCCAGGGTTTGCATGTCGGTAGTCGTGTCGTTTTCGTCCACGATTTCCACCCCGAGCATCGTTTCCAGCACGTCCTCCATGGTCACGATTCCGCGCAAGCAGCCGTAATCGTCGATGATGATGGAGATGTGTTCCTTGTTCCCAATCATCTTTTCCCAAATGTTCGACACCGATTCGGTTTCAGGAAACGAGAAGATGGGACGCACAATGCTGCTCAGCGGCTCGTCAAACTTGTCCTCGGCCAATTTCTCGAGCACGTTGGCCCGAAGCACGTAGCCGGTAATATAGTCCTTGTTCTCGCTGAACACCGGGATGCGGGAATAGGGCCGGAACTGCTTGTTGTCATAAAACTGGCGCATCGTGGTCTGTTCAGCCGCCGATGCCACTACCACGCTGGGGGTCATGATTTCCTCCGCCGTCACCTGGTAGAGCTTGATGAAACTCTGGATGATGCGGTTCTCGCGACTTTTAAACACACCTTCCTCGGCTCCCACATTGACCATGGCCGACACTTCCTCACGACTGACGGAAGCCTGGTCCTTGTTGCGCCGCGCCACGGCATGCATGATAAGGTCGGACAACACCACCAGCGGATAGGTAATAAAAATCAGTACCCTCACAACGCGGGCCGCCGCTATGGCCAGACTGCGCCAATAGGTGGCTCCCACAATTTTCGGGATGATTTCGGAAAGCACCAGAATCAGCACGGTAAGAATAGCTGAAATAATACCGAAATACTCCTGGCCGAACACCTTGACCGCCTCGGCACCCACGCCGGCTGCTCCCACAGTGTGGGCAATGGTATTGAGCGAAAGAATGGCCGAAATCGGACGGTCGATATCCTTTTTATAACGCTTGAGCAGGCCGGCCGACTTTACGCCGCGCTCCTCGAGCATGGATATGTACGACAAAGGGGTGGACAGCAGCACGGCCTCCAGCACAGAACATAAGAATGACAGCGACAACGCGCCGAACAAATATACAAAAATGAGAATCATACGGATAAGTTTGGGTGAATGAAAATAACGGCGTGCCGCCTCGTGCACGCTCTTTCAGGAAATTACAAGGCGGTGACTTCCGAAAAAACTACAACAACCGGGCACATAATAAATTATATTTATCCATAGATGAGACAAAGGTATGAAAAAAACTTGAATATCAGCCCAAACGCAGCCGTATATATTTATCAGGCCGCCTTCCCCCAATCTGAAAGGAACCTGCAAGACACCGAAAAGAAACTACCTCCGACCTGAAAATTTTTTCCTCCCGCCTGAAGCCAAACAGGTCCCGCCTGTTTTTCCTTCCGCCGCATCTCCCGCCCCATGCGGCAGACATACGGCCACTTTTGCCTTGAGAAAAAGCAAACAGACCGCCATTTGGTTAAACTTAGTTAAATGTAAAAATTCATATGGTTACAGTCTGCTGATTATTTCTTTACCTTTGCGGCCAAATTCATTGATTACGATTTGAAAATCATGCAAGCAGTTTCCATATCCAAGCGGTTCCCCAACAAGATACACGACTTCCATGCCTGGGGAGCAGCAGCCCTGATTTAACCTGCTTGCTGTAGATTTCTTTTTCACATCGTTACTTTTCAGTTACTTTTTTCCTAAAATTTTTTGTATGAGCAAGAAAAACAAGCTCATGGCGCTGTGTGTCACAGTGCTGTGCAGCCAGTGTCTACACGCCCAGCCGCGTGTAATGAGCATCGGCCAGCTCTTCACGCTGGCCGACCAGAACAGTGTCAGCCTGCAAGCCTGGCGTACTCAGGAAGCCGCGGCCGAAGAGGCCCTGAAAGCGGCCCAGGCACAACGCCTGCCCGACATCAGTGTGTCTGCCACGGCCAGCTATTGGGGCAACGGACATCTGTGGGACCGCAACTTCAGCAACGGCTCCCAAATCCGGATGCCTCACTTCGGCAACAACTTTGCACTCGAAGCGCAGCAAACCGTTTATGCCGGAGGTGCCGTCAGCAGTAGCATCGAGCTGGCCAGGCTTCAAAAACAAATGGCTACGCTCGAGAGGGCACGCAACCGACAGGACGTCCGCTTTCTCATGCTGGGACTCTATCTCAACCTCTACAAGCAATACAACCAGCTGACCGTATTGCGCAATCATCTGAAACTGACCCGTCAGGTACTGGAGCGCATGCACGCCCGCCGCAAACAGGGCACCGCGCTGAAAAACGACATTACGCGCTACGAACTGCAACAGAAACAACTGCAGCTACAGCTGACGCAAACGCAAAATGCCTGCCGCATCATGAACCACCAACTGTCCACTACGCTGCATCTGCCAGAAGGAACCGAAATTCTGCCCGACACCCTGCTGCTGGACCGACAGATTGACTCCCTGCACGAAAAAAACTGGCAAGACACCGCCGCAATCAATCATCTCGGCCTGCAACAGGCTGCCGCAGGCATCAAAATCAGCGAACAGCAACTGCGTCTGGAGCGTGCCGCACGAAGGCCGCAGATAGCCCTGGTAGCAGCCGACCATCTGGACGGCCCCATCACTATCGAAGTACCGGTGCTTGACAACAATTTCAATTACTGGTACGTGGGTGTCAGTCTGCGGTACAGCCTCTCGTCACTCTTCAAGAACAAACATAAAGTGCAGCAGGCCCGGCTCGGCGTAACACATGCCGAAGAACAGTACCGGCTGGCCCTCGAACAGGTAGACAACGCCGTCCAGGAAAACTACGTCAATTTCCTGACAGCCTTTACCGACCTGCAAACACAACAGAAAAACGTGGAACTGGCCAACGAGAACTACCGGCTGGTAAGCCACCGCTATGAAAACGAACTGGCTCTGCTCACCGACCTGCTCGATGCCGCCCACACCAAGCTCAACGCCGACCTCAGTCTGGCCGACGCCCGCATTAACGTACTCTATCATTACTACAAAATGAAATACGTAACGCACACACTCTAAGAATGCGGCGGCCGGACAAGTCCCGGCCTTCCATAAACCCACACAACAATAAAACCATAAAACCAAACATATTTGTCATGATTAGCAGAAAAATACGAAAAGCACTTTACAATACCCTCATCATCCTGCTTCTGGCAGCAGGAGCAGTCTACGTATGTTCCCGTTTCATCCACCCGGGCGTGGAATATACCGACAATGCGCAGGTACGCCAGCACATTACTCCCGTAAACACCCGCATTCAGGGTTTTATCCGCAAAATATGTTTTGAAGAATACCAGCCCGTACACAAAGGTGACACCCTGCTCCTTATTGAAGACGCCGAATTCAAACTGCAGCTGGCCCAGGCTGAAGCCAATCTGGCTAACGCCCGATCCGGCAAGCAGGTCACCTCGGCCGGCATGGCTACAATGACCAACAACCTGCAGGTGAACGACGCCGGCATTGAAGAAGCCCGCGTACAGCTGGCCGATGCCAGACGCGAGGCCGCACGCTATCAGAAACTGCTGGAAAAAGATGCCGTCACGCAGCAGCAATATGACAAAGTGCAAACGGCTGCTCAGGCCGCTCAGGCACGTTATGACCAGCTGCTCCGCGCCAAACGCACCACCTCGCTCACCCGCAACGAACAGGCCCGGCATCTGGAGCAGAACCAGGCTTCCATCCGCCTGGCCGAAGCCGCCGTGGAGCTGGCACGTCTGAACCTTTCGTACACAGCCGTTATAGCCACATGTAACGGAATGACCGGGCGCAAGGAAATTCACGAGGGCCAGCTCGTACAACCGGGCCAGACGATGGTAGAAATCGTGGACAACTCCGACCTTTGGGTGATTGCCAATTTTCGCGAAACACAAATGCCACACATCCGGCCGGGAGCGCAGGTAAAAGTGACGGCCGACGCCGTACCGGGCATATCGTTCAGCGGAAAGGTGGAATCCGTTTCAAACGCTACCGGTGCCGCCTTTTCCATCATGCCGCAGGACAACGCCACCGGCAACTTTGTAAAAGTAGAACAGCGGGTACCCGTACGCATCAGTCTCCGCGGCAACGACGCACGCCTGCTGCAGCGCCTGAAGGCCGGGTATAATGTTGAATGCAGCATAAAATACTGATTATGGGAGCACCCGTACTTCAAGGCCCGTTCACGATGCCCATGATGCGCAGCTTCGTGCCGCGCCGGCTGCAACCGTGGCTCTACGTATTTATGGCCGTAACCTTTCAACTCTCGGGCGGGCTGTACATGGGCACGCTCTCGCACATGATGGGTGAAACCACCCTCATGCGTGAGGACCTGCAGATGTGCCTGTATGCCAACCTTGCCGGCATGGCCATCTACTTTCCGCTGCTCTTCCGCATGAAGTTCCGCTTTACCAACAAGACACTCCTTGCAGCCGCCGCCCTCACCGTACTGGCGTGTAATGCGCTTGTCACGTGTACCACCTTCCTGCCCTTGCTCTGGGCCCTCTGCTTCATAGAGGGCATCGGAAAGATTCAAGGCACGTTTGAGTGTATGTCGACCATACAGCTTTGGATGACGCCAAAGCGCGATTTCACCGTATTTTTCCCGCTGCTTCACATCATTATTCTGGGCAGTATGCAGGTGTCTGACCTGCTGTCAACCTGGCTGGCCTATTATTTCCACTGGACCGGCATGCAGTGGTTCATGTGCGGCGTCATGCTGATTGACCTGCTCGTCCTGACCTGCTGCACGCGCCACTTCCGCATCGTCAAGAAATTCCCGCTGCTGGGCATCGACTGGCTGGGCGGACTGCTCTGGGCCCTGCTTCTGCTCGAAGTAGCCTATTTTCTGTGTTACGGCGACTACTACGACTGGTTCAACAGCCGCGTCATGCGCCTGATGATACCCATCATTTTCGTCACGCTGCTCCTCTGTCTGGGACGTATGTTCCACATCCGGCATCCGTACTACGAACCCCAAATGTGGACCTACCGGCATCTGCTCCCCATACTGCTCCTGATTACGCTGGTCGAAATGCTGCTGGCCTCGGAACACGTGCTCGAGGAAGTGTTTTGCAGCGAAGTGATGCACTATTCCGACATGGTGAGCGTACTACTGGACTGGCCCATGCTGGCATGCGTGCTGGCCGGATGCCTGCTGGCCTACTGGTGGATGCACATGCGACGCTTCAGCTACATCCGTCTGCCGGCCGTCGGACTGGCAGCCGTAGCACTCTACCTGACGGGGTTCTATTTTACCGTTTCGTCCGACATCGCCCTGTGGCAACTGGCCCTACCCACCCTATGCCGCGGCGTGGGCTACGCCATTCTCAGCGCCACCTTTATGGTCTGTCTGGAAGAAATCATGACCTTCCAACACTTTTTCCAGGCACTCAGCGTGTTCAACATGCTCCACATGGTGGCCGGAGGTGTAATGGGGGCAGCGCTCTACACACAAGGTTTCAAATACTACGTGGCCGACAACCTGAGCCGCTACGGGCAAAACCTCAACCGCGTCATGCTGAGCCGTCCGGGCACACAAATGGCCGAATTGTCCGACCGCTTCATGACCGGCATCATGGAAATCAGCATCAAACAGATGTTCGGGTGGATTGCCTACGGCTGCCTGATTCTGCTCCTGCTCGTCCTGCTCTACGACGCCCCCATACGCCGCCAACTCAAACGCATGCCCAGCTGGACAAGCCTGCGCAAAGATGTGGCCCGGCAACTAAAAGGCATGGCCGGACGCAGGAATTAGCGATTTCATCAGCACTTTTTTCGTCAGGAAATACATCTCTTCAGACCCTATGTGCCGGAAAAGCCAGCCGTGCAATTTGTCACGCTCAGCTTTTCCGGCACATTTCATTCAACAAGGTCGGACCTGAATCTGACGAACTCCGACCTTATCATAAAAAAATCCGGCCTTGTTTTTCCAGAGTCAGCCATCTACGCATAACTGTGCATGCCGCCCAGCAGGAAATTGACACCGAAATAGGTGGCCAGTACGGTAAGGAAGGCCAGAACCATATACACCTGCCACACGCTGTGGCGACGGAAGGCCGGGAGCGAGCGCACATGCAGCGGCAGCGCGTAGACCAGCAGCGTAATCAGCGCCCACACCTCCTTGGGGTCCCAGCTCCAGTACGTGCCCCACGACACATTGGCCCACATGGCTCCCACGAAAATGCCTACGCTCAGCAGGGCCAGGGCCGGGAAGAGCATCAGGCGGCCTACCAGCGTGAGGCGCGCCACGGACTCCGAATGCCATCCCCGCCGGCGGGCCACCACACAGGCGGCCACCCCGTTGAACATCAGGAAGGCCAGCAGGGCAAAGGAAAGCATCACCGTCACCACATGAAGCGACAGGAGCGGCGAGGCCAGCACGGGCATCAGGGGCGTAAGCTGCGGCTGGCTCTCGCCCATGGCTGATACCAGCAGCGACAGTCCGGCCACCAGCAGCGACAGTGGGAACGACAGGAAGAAACGGCGCTGCAACACCAGCCCCAGCAGCAAAGAGGCCCAGGAAAGAAACTGCATGGTTTCGTAACCGCTCGACAAAGGCCAATGGCCACTCACCCAACCGCGCAGGACCAGCATCAGGGTCAGGTAAAGCCCCACTGCCGCCACAGCTCCTCCGGCCAACAGCGTGGCCCGTCTGACGGGCTGCCGGCCGGCCGCAAAACGGGAAACGGAAACCACAAAAAACACCAGTCCGGCACCCAGAGTCACCAGTGCCCAGGGTAATGTGTGGTCGAGGGTGTTGTAAAGGCGTTCGGCCTCAAAGGCAGCCTCAGTGGGCAACGAATCCTCCCCGCGCTGTTGCTGATAGCGTCGCATCTTGTCCAACAGCATACGCATGGCCTGATAGTCGTGCGCAAAGGCTAGTTCCTGCAAATAGTTGACGGATTTCTGTATGAAGACCCGCTCGCCAACCGACAAGCCCGACGGCAGGACATCATTCTGCCCCACCCAAACCAGACGGCCGGCTTTACAGACGGGAAAAATCCGTAGCAATCGGCCGGAATAGAGCATGGGCAAGAGGTTGTACTGCTCTGCGGACCGCGCCACGTCGGCATTGGCATAAGGTTCCGGCAGCCGCATCCGCCCTGTGCTGTCCAAAAAATCGAGCAAACAGGCATACTTTCCCTCCAAGCCCAACTGTTTTCTGACCGCCCGTCCCCGAATTCGAATCATCGGCTCGCGGCTCCAGCTGGAATAGTAGAACATCCACCCCGTCAGTACCTGCTCGGCCGTCAACCCGCGCCAGCTGTCAGCGCCACACAACTTGAGGGTAAACTGACGCGCCAAAGTCTGCAAGGGACACACGCGGTCGTTATAAAGCACATAAAGCCGGCCAAAATCAGCTGCCACTTCACGCGGCAGGGTGCGCGGAAGGTCGGACGAAGCAGAACGGCTTTCGGCCGAAACCTGAGCCGCCGTCACATACAACAGAGCCACGCAGGCCACTCCTCGCCGCAGCCACGGATGGCGCAACAGCCGGCGGAATCGGCCTGCTCCATTGCACAACAGCACCAGCCAGCTGAGCCACAACAAAGCATAACCGGCATAGCTGACTCCTATGCCCCACGGATCGTAAGCCACCAGCAAAACCGCCCCGCGCCCGTCGGCATCATACCCCGACTGATAAAAACGGTAGCCGCGATGGCGCCACACGTGGTTCATCGACACTTCGCCACTAAAGGACTGCCGGTCGGCTTCAGTCAGCCGCAAACGGCTCTTATAATCCATCGGGGCCTGCGTGCCGGGATAGTAACTCACGGAAAACCGCTCGAGCACGAGCGTAAACGGCATCTTCGTGGAATGCCCACGCCCGTCAACATACGCCGAAACCGGCTGGCCTTCACGCAAATGCAGCGTGCCGCGCCGGCCCCACACATGCGTCAGAAAAGCGCCGCACAGAATAACGACCCACGCCGCATGAAGCATGACAACCGGCCACCGGAGCGTGCGTCTCACCAGCCAGCCGTAAACCAGGCTCCAGGCTACGCACCACATCCACAGCGCCACGAACCATAAAGAACCGTACACACATTGCGCCACATACGACGTATTCATCATCTTTTCAACCACCGTTGCTACTGCCATAACGGCAATCAGCACAACCAGGCTACCCAGAGCCGCATATTTACTGAATCGTTTCATTTTCCATTTACTCACTTTTTCATCTTCACGAATTTGTACCCGTTTCCCTCCTTCAGGACACGGGTACAAACACACTGTTTCCACATTCGTTTTATGTCGGAAGACCTCCGTCAGATCGCATTGATAAACGCTACCACGGCCTCCCGCTCATCGGCACTGAGCTGGCGGAATTTTTCAACCGTGCCACGGGCATCACTGCCCTGACAGCCATGCCACATGATCGCCTCAATCACGTTACGCGCCCGGCAGTCATGCAGGCGGTCGGCCGCACCGGTACACTGCATGCTAAGGCCACGCCCCCAGAGCGGAGTGGTCCGGCACCAACCGGTGCGAATATCATTAACCATATTCAGTTTGTGTTGAATCAGGTCGGAATACGGCCATATCTTCTGATGCGGATAGCGGGGAAGCAGATTGGCACGCGAACCGGTGAAAAAATTATTAGGGTCGCTGATTACATCGTCGCCCGTAGTCCACGAAGGACGGTGGCACGTGGCACACCCCAACTGCGTAAAGAGCTGTTTGCCCTGCTGCACCTGCGGGTCATCAAGATTGCGGGCTGCCGGCACAGCCAAGCCGCGATGCCACACCATGAGGTCGATATAATCATCGTCGCTCATTTCTGCCGGCAGGTCCTGCGCCATCAGATAGTTGTAGATGTCCTGCTCCACATCCCCCGTCTTACGCTGCTGCGGAAAGTAGCGATAAAAATCACGCTGCACGTCTTCATCCTGCGAAGCCTTGCGCGCATAGGCCTCAGTCATGTAATGATAGCGGCGGTCAGAACGGGTGACATTGGTAATGTTCCAAATGGCATTGGCTCCGGGTCCGTCCTCAATCGGGCCACGGCTGAGCGCATACGTCAGACGTCGCACGTATTTCGTACCATCGCCTTGCAAAGTATTGGTATAATAACCTACGTACTGCCCGTCCTTATACATGGCCGGATTCAGCGGCACATAAGGTGCCTCACGGTGATACTGCGCAATGATAGAGTCGTCGGGAATAGCATCGAGCAGGCCGGTGCCGTAAATACCGATGGTCGACTCCAGCCGAACCTTGACGTCGCTGTAAGGTACACTGACGGTCTGTCCGTTCACCGTTGATTCAAGCGGCACGTAATAGGCATCTTCCGGAATGCTGACTTCGGGATAAATCAGGCTGTAGGTCGTACCGTCAGGAAAGCGGTTGCCCCACTCGTCGGTATAGTTTTTCCAGGTAATGGTAATCCGGCTTTCGTCAAGCGGTGCCTTAAAGGGAGCCACGGCTTTGGTCTGCGGCATTCCGGTAAGGGAACTCAGATAATTGTCATTGCCATCAGTAATGACCAGCAGATAACCATTTCCAAAATCATTGGCCCGATAGCGTGTCATGCGGCGGCCGTGGCCGTAGCCGGGATGGCAGGCAATACAACTGTTGCGGATGTAGAGCGGCCCCAGGCCCTGACGTTCGGCTCCGGAGTCGGTGCCCTGAATGAATACATCCTCGAAAAAAGTTTCGCCACGCAAAAACGAAGCTGCCATGTCCGCGTCCCGGTCAACCACCGGCGTAGACTGCTCGTATGCGCTTGAAGTTGAATTAAACACCGTGCCGAGTTTGCCTCCGGCATACCACTCGTCAGAAAGCGCAGTTACGCCCCCGCCGCCGTTTCCCGATACAGGGTCGTCGCTACATCCCGCAAGACACGCCGCCACGGCCATGCCGGCACAAAGTATAGAAATGTTTGTTTTCATGGATCAAATGTATTTCTGGCGCCCCGTGCGCCAATGTCAATTAAAATTCAGTTTGCTGCATATAAGTGGCCACCTCCATCAGTTTGTCGCGCAGCGCCTGACACGAGCGGATGGCTTCCTGATTTTCAGCCGGAGTCAGATGGTCACGGAAGGGATAGATGATGGTGCCCAAGCCGGTAGTGCCGTCCTCGCCGATACAGGTTTCGATGGCCGTTTTGAGTTCCTCGGCCAAGGTCGGATTATGCTGCTTGAGGAGCGCATAAACGGACTTGCTCTCGTCACGTTTGTCGCTCACGCCGCCCATAATGACATTCTGAATGCCGCGGATGTTGTCCTGAAAGTCCGTTTTTGAATTAAAGCTGAACCACGATTCCACGTCGAGCACGTTGCCGGAATTGACGGGGTCGGAGATTTTGGTGTCGCCCACCTCGTTGGCAATGCCATAACAGCCCTTGTCGGCCTTGATAAAGTCCACTATGGCTTCAAGCTGCGTGCGGTAGCGGCTGCCGGCCTGCCCGGCATTAACAAACTGGCTCCCCCAGTTGTCGGTGTCGGCATCTACCCCGTCTTCTCCCAACAGGTCAATCTTTACAGGGTCGGTAATATTGTCCTGCCCGGCCCACGCCGCTTCCAGATAAACACACTGCGCCGCCAGGTCGCCGGCCACGGCAGCCGCATACTTGGCTTCGTCGGTCGTAATGCGCTGAACATCCTTGGCCGCGCCGTCGGCAAAAATAATGTACTCCAGCGCATGAAATCCACACACGCCGCCCGAACCGTAGTTGCTGGTAATGTAGTCGGCATCCATCTGCGCCATGATGGCCGGACTGCTGAGCAGGGCGTCGAGCTGGGTTTTGTCAAGCGGCCACGAATCAATATGCGGGTCAATGCCCCTTATGGTTGCAGGCCCCAGCAGGAAAGCCTCGCTCTGCTCCCAATATTTCCGCGCGGCAAGCCAGGCGTCACAGGCCGCCTGCACTTCCTGCGTTGTGGCAGTGCCGTTGTCCTTATGCAGATAAAGGGTCTGACAGGCGTCGCGCAACACGATGGAAGCATCGGACAGACGGGTGTAGGTAGGCACTACCGTACTGTTGACATACTGCGTGAGAATACCGGTCATGGCCGCATTAAGGCCACTGCTGCCGGAGTTTCCGCCGGCAGATTCGTCACTACAGGAGGCAAAGCCCAGACAAATGGCGGCAGCCGCCATACTGCGGACTGCCCATTGGATAAAATGTTTCATAAAAAGGATAATTTGAAATAAATAAATGGATATAAAAACAAAATCACGGGTTATCGCGTAAACAGTCCCGAATAGGCCACGCCCAACGATACGCTTGGCTCATTGTTATACTGGCTCTTGAAAATACGGTAAGCATATTCGCCCTTAATCACGATTTGCGGCAGGGGATAATAGTTCAGCCCCACGGCCACACGCTGGCGGCCCCACTGCTTTTCGTCGGCCAGCTGCACCCCCTTGGCCGTACGCCCCATGGTCAGCATGGGGTCGTAATAGTCATAACGCCCGAAGAGATAGAGCCGGTGGCGCGGATTGACCGAAGGTGCCAGGGCCAGCAGATTATAGCCGGCTTCCACGCCCACACTGATGGCCGTTTCGCCGATGTTGGTGCCGGGTGATATGCCCATACCCTTGAGCGAGCGGTTGGCCTCGGCTATTTCGGCCGAATTGGACAGGTAGCCGTAGGTCACGCCGCCCCGGGCCACCCACTGGCGGGCATCGTAGGCAAAATCGAAAGAGCCGATGAGCACCCGCCCGGCCAGCGATTCAAACTTATACTGCTTCAGACTGTTGGAAGCCGACTTGCCATAGTATCCGCTCAGGCTCATGCGCAAACCGGGCACGGAATAATTGTCGACTCTGAAAGCTCCGGCACAGGCATTGGCAATCTTGAACTCATAGGGCGAGCCTGCGCCGCCCTGTATCCAGTTCTGGTTATTGAAGCGGTCGGCATCAAGCCCGGCCACAAACAGAACCTCGTAGCGCCACGCTCCGGCCCGCCCCCAAAGGCTGACGCCGGTTTCGTGCCACGTGCAGGGCAAAATGGTATTGTCGCCCTCGGGACGATAAACGCCGAAATACTCGGTGGGGGTATGATGGCTGTTGGTTGACCCTACGGGCACAATGATGTGTCCCAAACGCACGTTGAGCTGCGGCATGAAGCTCTTTTGCAGCCAGAACTGCTCGAGCGCCACCTCACCGCCGCGTTCGATTTCGCTCTCGTATTCACCCGTTTCCTCCTCTTCAATCTCCACGGCACTCTCCGTGCCGCCGTGTTCAAACTCAACTTCGCTGCCCATGCTCCAGCCGTGGCCAAAGTCATACCCCAGAAACAGCGTGACATGAGGAAGGTCAAAGCGCCCGTGCCCCTTGTCGTTACGATACATGGAAGCGTCGGTATAGCGTTTCCAGTTGTCACTGTAAAAATTGCGCGACACAACGGCCTCGCCGTATCCGCCCACGGTAAGCCGCCGGGTGCCGGAGCGCAAGCCGGCCGCCGACACCGAATCCTTACCCTCCGGCGCCGATGCCGGAGCGACCGCACAGGCCTCGCTGCCCGCAGCTGAGAGAAACAGCATTAAAACAAATGGTGAAATTCGCATAGCATAAACAGATTTTATATTTTTGATGCAAAATTACACCTGCCCCGTACGGGCTGCAATCCCTAAAAGAAAGGATTAAAAACGGAAAGGATAGTTAAAATGGATGATTTTTTCATAACCTTCAGTTTTATTGACGAAAATTAGAATACGCGGCCGAACGGATTACGGCCGTTTATCTATCTTTGGAACGGTTAGTCCGAACACACGCCGCCCGGACGCACCACAGAGTTCACCTATTACCTTAAAAACAAAAAACGCTACACATGAAACCTTACCATCTTCTTACTGCGGGCCTGGCTCTGACTGCCTGCCTGGCCTCATGCTCTACCCCCCTTGAAAGCACCACCGCCATGGCCGGCGACACCCTGAAAGTATCCACCACCGACACCATCAACCAGTGGATATGCTCATCCTCAATCAAGGCTTTCTATCCGCAAAGTACCGCCACTCCCCTGGCACAGAACATACAGGAATGGATTGGCGAACAGACCGGCGGCCGATATACCGGAAGCCTGGACAACGGACAAGCCATGCTGGACAGCTGCGCCGCGCAATGGAAAAAAAGCTGTCAGGAACAGCTGAAGGATTTGCCTCCACTCGACCGTCCGTCGGCCAGCGCACGCATGATGCAGGAAATTACACTCGTGCCACTATACGAAACCGAACAGCTCATTACCTACTACGCCACCAACTACCAGTTTACCGGCGGAGCCCACGGCATGCAAACCGTAGCCGGAACCACATTCCGCAAATCCGACGGTCGCCGCTTCGGCTGGGAAATGTTCCGCAGCGACGCCACACAGCAGCTGCGTGAGCTGGTCAAGAAAGGTCTGATGACCTACTTCAAAGTAAAAACCGACAACGAACTTCAGGGCATGCTGCTCGACCAAAACAACATGAACTATCTGCCGCTGCCCGTTACGCAACCCTACATGACCAAGGACGGAGTAAAATTCATTTACCAGTCGTACGAAATTGCGCCCTACGCTGCCGGACAGCCCTCGTTCACGCTACCCTACGCACAGGCCTGGCCGCTCATGACCACGGCCGCACAGCAAATGATTAAACAGGAAGCCGGAAAATAAAAAACTGAAAAAAACATTTCACTGAGAAAAACAGGCGGCGCGTAAAAAAAACAAGGCGGCTCGGAGATTAGTTACCGAGCCGCCTTAATTTTTTTTCAAAGCACGTTTTTCCGCCCTCCTACGTGGGGAAACCAGAAATCCGCCCCTGCCCGCCTTGACGGCCGGACAACGACGGATTTTCTTATCCTGCGGGATGCCCTCGCGAGGCAACCCGGCATTGTTATTCCAAATACGTATAGCCATAAAGCCCGGAGCGGTAATTGGCCAGGAATTCCTTGCCCTCCTCGGGAGTAATTTTTCCCTCGCTCACGGCTTTGCTTACCCAGGCCTCCAGGCGACGCACCAGGCGTTTGGGGTCATACTGCACATACTCCAGCACGTCGGCCACGGTTTCGCCGTCGATGGTCTTTTCAATTTTGTAGCTGTTGCCCACTACGGAAACGTGTACGGCGTTGGTGTCGCCAAAAAGGTTGTGCATGTTGCCCAGGATTTCCTGATAAGCACCCACCAGGAACACGCCGATATAATAATGCTCACCCTTACGGATGGGGTGCAGGGGCAAATAGTTGGTCAGGTTGGCCGAATTGACATAGTTCGTGATTTTTCCGTCGCTGTCGCAGGTGATGTCCTGCAAAGTGGCCATGCGCGTGGGCCGCTCGTCAAGGCGCTCAATGGGCATGATGGGGAAGAGCTGGTCGAGCGCCCAGGAGTCGGGCAACGACTGGAAGAGCGAGAAGTTGCAGAAATATTTGTCGGCCAGCAGTTTGTCGAGCTTGCGCAACTCGTCGGGCACGTGTTTCTGATGATGGGTCAGGTCGTTGATGTCGCGCAACACGCTCCAAAAGAGACTCTCAATCTGTGCCCGCGTACGCAGGTCGATGATGCCGTGACGGAAAAGGTCGAGCGCCTCCTCGCGGATGTCCTCAGCGTCGTGCAAGTCCTCCAGCATGGAACGCGAAGAGAGTTTGTCCCAAATCTCGCTCAAGTCGCGCACGAGCTGATGGTCGTCGGGCGCGGCCTCAAAGTCCTCGTCCATGCTGGGCAGGGTGACACTCTCCAGCACATCCAGAATCAGCACGGAATGATGGGCCGTAAGCGACCGTCCTCCCTCGGTAATGATGTTGGGGTGCGGAATATTATTGCGGTTGGCCGCCTCAACCAGGGTATATACACAGTCGTTGACATATTCCTGGATGGAATAGTTGACCGAACTTTCGGAATTGGACGAGCGGGTACCGTCGTAATCAACTCCCAGACCTCCGCCGCAATCGACGAACTTGATGTCAAAACCCATCTGGTGGAGCTGTACGTAGAACTGGGCCGCCTCGCGCAGCGCCGTTGAGATACGGCGGATTTTGGGAATCTGGCTGCCAATATGAAAGTGCATCAGTTTGAGACAGTCGCTCATGCCCATTTCCTTGAGCATTTCGAGCGCCTCGAGCAGTTCGCTGGAATTAAGGCCGAACTTCGACACGTCGCCGCCGCTCTCCTCCCACTTTCCGGCACCGGAAGCGGCCAGCTTGATGCGGATACCCAAATTGGGGCGCACGCCCAGCTTTTCGGCCGTGCGGGCAATGATTTCGAGCTCCGGCAATTTTTCAACCACCAGGAACACGCATTTCCCCATTTTCTGAGCCAGCAGGGCCAGCTCAATAAAATTCTGGTCCTTGTGGCCGTTGCAGATAATCAGGCTGTCGCTGTCCATGTTGGTAGCCAGGACGGCATGCAGCTCGGGCTTGCTGCCCGCCTCAAGACCGAGATTGTATTTTTTTCCGTGGCTGATGATTTCCTCTACCACCGGGCGCATCTGATTGACCTTGATGGGGTATATAATAAAGTGCTCCCCCTTGAAGTCATATTGCTTGGCCGCCTGATTGAAGCAGGCCGAGGTCTTTTCAATCCGATTGTCCAGGATGTCGGGAAAACGCACCAGCACAGGAGCCGTGATGTCACGCTCGGCCAAATCAGAAACCAGTTCCTTCAGGTCAACGCGCACATCATCCTTGCACGGCGTTACGTAAACATGGCCCTTTTCGTTGATGCCGAAGTAATTGATACCCCATCCTCCGATGTTGTAGAGTTCCTCCGAGTCTTCAATTCTCCATTTTCTCATGTCTTGATTTTTTCTGCTAAAACGTGTTTGGGTTAAATTTAGGGTAAAAAAACGAGGGTGCCGGCCAGCAAAACCGACAAAAGGCGGCTTACAGGTTGAGCCGCTCACGTAACTGATTGACCACGGTTTCCACCTTGTCAAACGAACTCAGCACGTCAATATTCTGTATATACTTGGCTTTTTCGTAATACGGGCTGCGCACCCGGAGTTGCTCCGTAATGAAAGTGCGCAACTCCTCTTCGGTCTTGTCCTTGAGCAGCGGACGCTCTCCGCGACTGATACTCAGGTGCTGCAACAGCGTAGGTACGGAGGCCTTCATATAAATGGTTTCGGCCACACGGTTCATGTAGTCCATATTGTCGAAGAAACACGGTGTTCCGCCACCGCAGGCCAGCACGATGTCCTCAAACTCGGCCACTTCATGCAGCATCCGGCGCTCAAGGTCACGGAAGACCGCCTCGCCGTCTTCCTCAAAAATGTCGGGCACCCGTTTATGGAAGCGCTCTTCAATATACCAGTCGAGGTCGTAGAAAGTACGGTTCAGCTCTTTGGCAAGCCTCTTGCCCACCGTAGTTTTTCCGGCGCACATATACCCCAGCAGGATGACACATTTCATTTTTTCTTCTGAACTATTATGAGTTTACCATTCGGCCATTTATTTCTTGGCAGCACTTCGGCGACCGCGGGTGGTTTTGGGCTTGGCTGCCTCCTTTTCCACCAGCTGCCGGCATTCGTCATACGTCAGTTCGGCCGCGCGTGCAGCCATGTCCTTGGGCAGCCGGTAGTTTTGTCCTTTCCAGCATACGTAGGGACCGTAACGGCCGTTGAGCACCTCCATTTCGGCATCTTCCTCAAAAGCCTTGATATGACGCTGCGCTTCGGCTTCCCGACGCTCCAGAATCAGTTTTTCTGCTTCCTCACGGGTGATGTCAAGAGGGTCAATATCCTTGGGAATAGAAGCAAATTTACCGTTATGCTGCACATAAGGACCAAAACGGCCGACGGCAACCGTCAGTTTCTTTCCTTCAAATTCTCCTAAATCACGCGGCAACTTAAACAGGTCGAGCGCTTCGTCAAGCGTAAGCGTTTCCATGCTCTGCCCCTTGCGCAACTGCGCAAAACGCGGTTTTTTGTCGGCTCCGCCCTCACCCAGCTGTACCACAGGGCCGTAGCGGCCGATTTTTACAAACACGGGCTCGCCCGTCTTGGCATCCACGCCCAACTGGCGCTCACCCACCTTGTGTTCCGACTTTTCGGCCAGCGTGCGTTCAACCTGCGGCTCGAACTTATCGTAAAAGCGGTGCATGAGTTTGGTCCAGCTTTCCTTGCCCTCGGCCACACGGTCAAAATCCTTTTCCACACGGGCCGTAAAATTATAATCCATGATTTCCGGAAAATACTCCATCAGGAAATCATTGACCACGATACCCACATCCGTAGGCAGCAACTTATTCTTTTCAGCACCGGCCATCTCCGTTTTTTCGGTTTCGGTCAAGGCTCCGTGGTCAAGGGTGATGACATGGTAGCTGCGTTCCTCGCCGGCCTTGTCGCCCTTAACTACGTACTCACGCTGTTGTATGGTCGAAATGGTGGGTGCATAAGTAGACGGACGGCCGATGCCCAACTCCTCGAGCTTATGTACGAGCGAAGCCTCGGTGTAGCGCGGCGGATGCTGCGTAAACCGTTCCTGCGCCGTCACGGTATTGTAACACAAGGTCTGACCCTGCGTCATGGGCGGCAGCAAATGTCCCTCCGACTCGGCATCCTCGGCATTGTCGTTGTCGGTGCCTTCGCGGTAGACCTTCAGGAATCCGTCGAACTTGATGACTTCACCGGAGGCTACGAACTGTTCTTCACTGTTGCTCAGACTGATATTGACCGTTGTCTTTTCCAAACGGGCATCGGCCATTTGGCAGGCCACGGTACGTTTCCATATCAGGTCGTAAAGCCGGTTTTCCTGTACCGTACCCTTAATGCGCTGGCGCTCCATGTCTGTCGGACGAATGGCCTCGTGAGCTTCCTGTGCGCCCTTGGTATGGGTGTGATACTGGCGTGGCTGATGATAGTCAGCCCCCATCTGTTCGGTGATAACCTGCCGGCATTCCGACAGACACAATCCGGACAAATTCATAGAGTCGGTACGCATGTACGTAATCAAACCCTCCTCATACAGTTTCTGCGCGATACGCATCGTAACCGCTACGGGAAAGCCCAGTTTGCGGGCCGCCTCCTGCTGAAGGGTTGAGGTCGTAAAAGGAGGAGCCGGCGTGCGGCGTGTAGGACGGGTTACTACTTCGGAAACCGTAAATGCCGCGTCGGCACAACGTTCCAGAAAAGCGCGCGCTTCCTCACGGGTCTTAAAGCGTGTATTCAATTCGGCTTTAACCGATGCCGCTGCGCCATTTCCATCAGGCACATCAAAATAAGCGACCACGCGATAAGCGGCCTCCGACTTGAAGGCCGTAATCTCACGTTCACGCTCCACGATAAGCCGTACGGCCACGCTCTGCACACGTCCGGCCGACAAACTGGGACGAACCTTGCGCCAGAGCACAGGCGAGAGCTTGAAACCCACAATACGGTCGAGCACGCGGCGAGCCTGCTGCGCATCAACCAGATTCAGGTCGATATGACGCGGATGCTCAATAGCCGCCAAAATGGCAGGTTTGGTAATTTCATGAAAAACGATACGCCGCGAATTTTTAGGGTCCAGCCCCAGAACCTCTGCCAGGTGCCAGGAAATAGCTTCACCCTCGCGGTCCTCATCGGAAGCCAGCCAGATGTTTTCTGCCTTGGCGGCTTCGGCTTTCAGATCACGCACCAGCTTTTCCTTGTCGGCCGGCACTTCATATTCGGGCTGAAAAGTCTTTAAGTCTATACCGTAGTTTTTCTTCGACAAGTCGCGGATATGGCCATAGCTGGAAAGAACTTTATAATCCCTTCCCAAAAATTTTTCAATCGTCTTGGCCTTGGCCGGCGACTCTACAATCACCAAATTCTTCTGCATGCGGAGATTATTTGCTCGTTTATTTTTATTTTCTGCGTGCAAAAGTAGAAAAAAAAGCGTTTTTACTCATTGAATATAAGAAAAAAAAGCAAAACTTATTCTACTGCCTTTAAAATTTATATCAGTCTGAAAGTGCGCCGGTGCAGCGGCGTAATGCCATACTCACGGATGGCTTCGCGATGCTTCCGCGTAGGATAACCGGCGTTTCCGTCCCAGCCATACTGAGGATACAACCGGGCCTGCTCCGACATAAAGTCGTCACGGTATGTCTTGGCCAGAACAGATGCCGCAGCTATGGAAAGATACTTGCCGTCGCCTTTCACTATGGTCTGGTGGGGCACCTGGCCATACGGCTTGAAGCGATTACCATCGACTATGACAAATGCCGGCCTCACGGCCAACTGGTCAAGCGCCCGGTGCATGGCCAGGATTGAAGCGTTCAGGATGTTTATCCGGTCAATTTCTTCATTGGACACAGAAGCTACTGCCCATGCCAGTGCGTCGGCCTGAATCACCTCGCGCAAGGCATAACGGCGATGAGGAGTCAGTTTCTTGCTGTCGTTAAGCAAATCGTTCTGATAATCCGGCGGCAGGATTACCGCTGCCGCAAATACCGGACCGGCCAGACAGCCGCGACCGGCCTCGTCGCAGCCGGCTTCCGGACAAATGTCGCTATAATGAGATAAAAGCATCAGGCGGATATTAAAAAAGTGGGAAAAATCAAGCCATGCCCTCCGGCTTTCTTCTTAAAACATTTTACGCACGCGGTCGACAGCCTCAACAAAACTGTCGATTTCATCGCGGGTATTATACATGGCAAAGGAGGCACGAACCATACCCTCAACGCCGTAGTGATCCATAAGCGGCTGTGCACAATGATGGCCCGTACGTACGGCCACGCCCAAACGGTCGAGCAGCGTTCCCATGTCGAGATGGTGAATATTTCCCACCAAAAAGGAAATGACGGCATCCTTGTCGGGAGTTGTACCAAAAAAGCGGATATCCGGTATGGCCGACAGCTGTTCCATGGCGTAGCGGGTCAGCTCATGTTCATGTTCACTGATTGCGTCAAGGCCGATTTCATCGACATAATCCAAGGCAACGGCCAAGGCATGGGTACCGATGAAATCGGGTGTTCCGGCCTCAAACTTATAAGGCAGGCGTTCATAAGTAGTTTTGGCAAACGTCACCTTGGCTATCATTTCGCCGCCACCCTGGTAAGGTGGCATCTGCTCGAGCAATCGCTCGCGGCCGTAAAGCACGCCCACACCGGTGGGACCGTAGATTTTATGCCCGCTAAAAGTCAGGAAGTCGCAATCGAGTTCCTGCACGTCCACCCGGAAATGGGGCACGCTCTGCGCACCGTCGGCTACGAAAAGTGCCCCGTGAGCATGAGCCGTGCGGGCCATCTGCCCAATGGGATTGACCGTGCCCAATACGTTGCTCACATGAGCCACGCTCACCAGACGCGTGCGCGGAGTGAAAAGGCGCTCATAAGCTTCCAAATCCAGAGAGCCGTCGGGCAGCAGCGGGATGACCTTCAGCACCACGCCCTTGCGCTCCACCAAAAACTGCCACGGCACGATGTTGGAATGATGCTCCAGCTCGGAAACAATAATCTCATCGCCTTCACGGAAGGACTCGCCCAGCGACGAAGCAATCAGATTAAGGCTCTCGGTCGTTCCGCGGGTAAAGACGATTTCCTCGATGGAACGGGCATTTATAAACTGCCGGACCCGCTCACGCGCCTCTTCATGAAGCTGCGTTGCCTGTTGCGAAAGGAAATGTACGCCACGATGCACATTGGCATTGACGGAATAATACTCCTCGGTAATGGCATCGACCACCTTACGCGGTTTCTGCGTGGTTGCGGCATTGTCCAGATAAACGAGCGGACGGTTGTAAACCTGTCGTGAAAGAATCGGGAAATCGGCCCGCACCTTATTTAAGTCGTACATCATAACGTTTTGCTTTTTTCAGGGTAACTATTATATCAACAAAAGCCACACGACGTGACAGCACATCAGCCGTGCTGACACATGCGGCAGCCTTCACACTTGCTCAACTCGCCTCGGAACCGCATTTCCACCAAATGGGCCAGCCGCTCACGGAGCGGTTCCAACTCGATGCGTGAGAGCACCTCGTTGACAAAGGCATGCTGCAGGAGCAGGCGGGCCTCGGCCTCGGGAATGCCGCGCTGGCACATGTAAAAGAGGGCCTGCTCGTCAAAGCGACCCACGGTTGAGCCGTGATTACACTTCACGTCGTCGGCATAAATCTCCAGCATGGGTTGCGTGTACATGTGTGCCTCGGGTGAAGCACAGAGGTTGGCATTGGTCTGCTGCGAGTCAGTATGCTGCGCACCCGGACGCACCAGCACCTTACCGGCAAAGGCACCCACGGCACGGTCGTTGAGCACATATTTGTAGAGCAGGTCGCTATGACAACTCTCCACGGCATGGTCAACCAGTATGTTGTGGTCCACGTGCTGCTGCTTGTCGGCTATCACGGCACCATAGGCCTGAAGCGAAGCATGGCTGCCGGCCAGGCGAACATCGGTACGGTTGCGCGTCAGGCCGTTGTGCAGACTGACGCTACACAGCGTGACGCGACTGTCGGCCTGCTGCTCCACGTAAAGATTGGAAAAACGGGTATTCTGCTCCGTAGTTTCCTCCACGGAGTAGATTTCAACCGCAGCCTCCCGGCCGGCCACTACCTCCACCACCTGGTTGGTGAGATAACGCCGGCGGTTGTCGGCATGGTCGCAGAAGAGCAGCTTGACCGAAGCTCCCCCTTCAGCCACCACCAGCACGCGACGGTTGGACATGAGGTCGGCCTGAGCCACTGAGAGATTGATAATCTGAATGGGGTCGGGCAACACGGTTCCCGCTTCAACATAAACCACCACACCGTCCTGCGTCAGCATGGTGTTGAGCGCCGTCAGACCATCACCTGCCGTATCGGCCAGACGGCCGTAATGGGCGCATACATCAGCCGGAAGCTGCCCGGCGGCCTGGCGCATCGACAGGACATGAAGCCCACGGGGCAATTCCCGGACGGCACCGCCGGAAAACGTATCGTTGGCCACATAAAAGACAAGTGGACTCAAATTGGGCAGATTACACCGGAAACGGGCCAATACCTGTGGCGCGGGAGCCGCCTGCCGGAGGTTAAGCCCATAGTCGGGCGCAAAGGCCTGGGCCACGTCGGTATATTTATAACGTTCCTCCCGCCGCGTGGGAAAGCCCAGCCGGCAAAAATCCTCAAAGGCAGCCTGCCGCCGACCATTCATCAGCGCGCAGCTGTTGGCCTCAATCAGGGAGCGCTGCTCCCGGAATAAATCAATATACTGTTGTTCGCTGGTCATTTTTTTGTTACGAATGTAAGGAAAGATAATAAGATACTTTAAACGGACCGTCATTCCCGGAACACGGAAACGCGCCGAAACGGAATCAGCCGTTTATCTCGCTCTTGATCCAGTCGAACCCGCGTTCCTCAATGGCATATCCGAGTGAAGCATCGCCATTCTTGACAATGCGGCCGTCAACCAGTACGTGTACAAAATCGGGCTTCAGATAATCGAGCATGCGCTGATAATGCGTAATGACAAGCGCACTGGTCTGCGGCGTGCGCAGCTGGTTGAATCCCTCAGCCACAATACGCAGGGCGTCGACGTCGAGCCCGGAGTCGGTTTCGTCAAGAATACTGAGCTTGGGCTCGAGCACGGCCATCTGGAAAATTTCATTCCGTTTCTTCTCTCCGCCGCTGAACCCCTCGTTCACGCCACGGCTCATGAAATGGGCATCGAGCCCCACCATCTTGCGCTTTTCCTTGAGCAGCTTGAGCATTTCGCCTGCAGGCAGCGGGTCCTGACCGAAATACTTGCGCTTGGCGTTGAGGGCGGCACGCATAAAGTTGGTCATCGACACTCCGGGAATTTCAACCGGCGTCTGGAACGACATGAAAATACCCTCGTGCGAACGGGCGTCGGGCGAAAGGCTGAGCAGGTCCTTACCGCAAAAGCTGACGCTGCCCTGCGTCACCTCATACTTGGGGTTGCCCACCAGCACATTGCTCAACGTACTTTTGCCCGAACCGTTGGGGCCCATGATGACGTGCACCTCACCGTAGCCGATGCTCAGGTTGATGCCTTTCAGTATCTCTTTGCCTTCGACCGAGGCACACAGATTATTAATCTCTAACATGTTCATATTGGTAAACTGTGTATGCGTTTTGTTCTATCTGGATTAACTGGCAAAAATACGGATTTATTTCGACATCACCAAAATCAGCATCGGGCTTCACTCACCCTTCGGAACCACGAAGGGCAGAGCCGTCCCGAAGCCGGTCAAAAGAGAATGCGCCCGAACGTTACTGGGCATCCCGGCCCCGCCTGCTGAAACAGCCGCCCCGCCGCTCCGGAACGCACTGCTCGCCGCTTTTCCGCCCACCGGAAACCGCACAAAAAAAGTCCGCACCGTGGCCGCTGCACAACATGCCGACCTTTTTCTGCAAAGTGCCGTATGATTTTTTCTAAGTGCCGGTTTCCTTTTTCCTGAAACCACCCTCTTGGAAAAGGACAAAAAAATCCCTGCCGGAAAAACCGGCAGGGACCCAAAAAACTCTATTCAGTGTTTATGTAAAACAATCAGATTATTTTACGTAAACCTTCTTACCATTTACAATGTAAACACCCTTAGTAGGTTTAACTACGCGGCGACCCTGCAAATCGTAGTACTTACCGTCGGCAGGAATGACAACCACACCGTTGATACCGGTAAATTCGCCATCCATTGCGAGCTGAACGTCACCCGTTTCAGTTGTAGCACCAACCTCAGGAGTCAGGTAACCGGTATTGGCAGCTACGTTGGTTTCTTCAGCCGTAGTGGCAATAACCTTAGCCGTACCGTCAGTTGCATTGCTGATAACACCGAATCCAGGACCTACCTTAGTACCGCCGATTACACCGACAATACCGTTAACGGTTTGACCCGTAGTTACGAGGTTAGCTTCAAGGTCTACACCGAAGTCATCCTCCGTTACAGAACCGTCCTCGAGATAATATACGAACGGAACACCGGCGTCAACATAGGAATCAGCGTTTTCAGCCAGGATGAGCTGGTTGTTGTTGATACCTACGATGTTGTAGATAGCGCCATTGGAAACACCGCTTGTAGCATAAGGCAAGCACATGAAGGTGTAGCCCTTGGTTACGGCACGATAAGTGAAGGTATCGTCACCCGGATCAGCTGTCTGGAATCCGTAGTCGCAGTTCGTATCGAGCGTCCAAACGTTTACAGAAGAAGCATTGTTGTTCAAGTACTTAGAATCACCAGCCTCAGGATCATTGTTTACGATCAAGTGGAACATACCACCCTTAGAGTAAACCAGAGTTACAGGATAAGCTTCCTGAACGGTAGTATTCTTCTTCAAATAGAAACCGGTGCCCAGGTTACGAACGTAGTATGTACCGTCTTCGTTCTTGCTCAGCATCCAGATGTATTCGTAATAGTTCTTGGCCTTTTCTGTATCGAAAGTTCCAAGACCGGTCTTGTTACCCAGACCGAGTGTAGCACCTTCAGCATTGCTGCCAGACTTGATACCGGCATTGGTGTTGGCCGTGCTACCGCTGATCATATAGTAATAAGTACCCTCAGAAGGCATGATAACGTTGCTTACGAACGTATTGGAAGCAGCTTCCAGGTTAGCTTTTACTGCGTCAACGTCAGCCTTGCTCATTACGTCAGAAATCTTGGCACTTTCAGTAGTGATGGCCGCGTTCAGAGCATCGAGAGTTTCCTGAGAAACATAACCCGGCTGATCACCTACCAAAGCACTGTCAGCCAAAGTCTGGGCTGAAGCCAGAGCGTCTTTAGCAATCTGCGGATCCGGACAGGTTTCCATGAACTTGTCATAAGCAGTCTGGAGCTGTTCGATACCTTCTTCCGTTACGGCGTCAGCATCAATCTGAGAAGCTGCGTTAACCAAAGCGGTGTGCAATGCGTTAGCATCGGCCTCGGGAACCTGCTCATAGAGAGAAGCCTCCTGGTTGTAAGTGCCTTTGTAAACACCCAGCTCACTTACGTAGAAGAACGGGAAAGCCTTTGAGCCTTCAGCGCTGTTGGCAATAGTACCACCACTACCACCAGTAGCTACAACGTCGAAACGCAGATACTGATAATTGTCGTACAAGTCAACAGAAGCCATCATGGTAGAATCGGCAGTCACGAACTTCGGAGAAACTGTTCCGATATAAGTCCATGCACCGGTAGCAGCGGTAGTATCGTTGGTTGCATAAACAGCAATCTTGGTCGGATAGAACAGGTTCTGAGTCTTCCAGCTGTCGCTGCTTGAAGACATACGACGAGAGTATTTCAAGGTTACGGCATTAGCTTTCTCAGAAAGTTTCACACCGATGAAGTGATAGTTGTTGGGGGCGTTAGAAGCCGAATAAGTAGTGTGCAGGTAATTGTCGAAGATCTTACCGTCAAGCAAAGCAGGAATACCTGAGCCGTCACCGTCAGCCAACGGGCTGGTCCAGATCTGGTCAACGGCATTGAGCAATCCGTGTGACTCATATTCGTTGTCCTTGCTGGCTTCGCTGTCATATACACGAGAGTTGGTATAAGCATTGAAAGCAGAGGTGAACAAGTTGTTCATGCGAGTATTCAACTGCTGCTTCTTGATCTGATCTTCCAGTTCTGTGATAATCTCATCAGCTACCGGAACAAACTGCCAGTGTGAAGCATCGGCTGTGTAATCCCAAGATACTGCCTTTCCGTCAGCCTGAGCATGTACACCCTGAGTCTTACCGGCGTTTGTCATGTAGAAATAAGCATTCTTACAGTTCTTGATAAGATACTCACCGGCCTCAGACTTGTCAACTGCGCTAATCTGCGTACTGTTGGTACCCAAAGTTGCCAAATAGGTACCGGTTGCCGGATTATATACATGGAAAGTTGAATCCGTAGTACCCGGTTCTACATAACAGATGTAGTTGATATTGTCAGTCGGGATGTTTGTATTAGCCCAAGTCCAACCCGTACCAGCGCTATTTACGCTCAACGTAGCCTGCGCATATTTCTGGTTCTTTGTAATGTAATAATAGGTATTGGCCTTAACCGGGCAGATAGCAGCTACTGCTGCGTCATAAGCAGCCTGCAAAGCATCGGCAGCTTCACTATATTCTTCTTCGGTAGCCATACCGGAAGCAATCAGCTGCTCAGCTGTGCTGTAAGCAGATACAGCCTGCTGGTATACTGCTGAAGGTACATTACCCGGGTTTTCACCTTCTACAAACGTTCCTTCAACACCCTGCGGGAACAATTCGTTGATCAATGCGCTCAACTTAGCCTGACCGTCTGCCAATACTACGCCGTAAACCTGCCAAGCATTGGTATCGACGTACATACAGATCATGAAACAGGCATTGTAACCGCTAAGATACTGATAGGGATACTCCTCTGCTGTTGCCCAATCTGACAAACCACCTGTAGATCCGCTGTTGTCACGTGCCTCTACATTAGGGAATACGAACAAGCATTCTTCAGCTGAAGTAAACTGGGTTGAATAGAACAGACTCTTTTCCGGTTCTGAAACGGCTTGTCCTGCAAAGAAATGATAAGCTTCATTTACAGAAGACGTATAAGAAATAGGACCATTTCCGTATTCATTCGGGAAAGGATAGTCACCGGTTTCGTCGTTCTTGGTCAGGGCAGCCTTCAGATACTGTCCTGTAGCCTTACTCTGCAAATAATAGCTGGGTTGTCCATCTACCTGACCTGCATCTACAAAGGTAAAGATACAATTGTCAGAAAGTGTTGATGAACCATTGTTGTTGCCCGTCAGAGATACATCCAGATATTTACCCGAATGTTTTGATTTCAAGAAGACCTGCTCGCCTGGTGTAATCGTAGACTTGAGTTCTCCTAAGAAATACACATTATCTCCATCTTGGGCCTGAACGCTGCTACCGCCAAATCCAAGGAGGAGCAGCAATGAAAAGAAGTAATTTAACTTTTTCATTAGGCTTACAATACTTAGGTTAATAATAAAAAATTTCTATCGCCCCAAAGTTACTCATTTTTTCTGTATCGAAATGCGTCAAAAAAGGCCAAAAATGTAATTCGAAAGCGTTTTTATGTTTTTTTTATTTATCTGAGATTCCAATTAACGCATTCGCAAAGTCCTGTCAATCATTATTTTCCTTTGTCTGACTTGCTTGAGCAAGTCCCTGAATATTTCGCATCAGTCCTTCATATTTGGCCCGTTTAACAGCACTTCCCTTAAAAAGTTTCTGGTACATTTCACGCGTTAGACATTGCCAGTCGGCGGCCTTCATTTTCAGGAAATCCTCACGAGGTTTAAAAGCCGTTTCTTCAGTCGGCTGAGCAAACCGATTCCACGGACAAGCCTCGGCACAACGGTCGCAACCATACACACAATCTCCCATCTGTTTTACGGCTTCAGGCGGTAAGGCCTCACGCGACTCTATGGTAAGATACGACAGGCAACGCCGGGCGTCAAGCCCCTCATCTACCGACAAGGCATGTGCCGGACAGGCTTCAATACAAGTCCGGCACGTGCCGCAGCGCGAAGCTATCGGCTCATCATACACATCTGCTTCCTCCGTTACCATCAGTTCGCCCAAGAAGAAATAACTTCCGGCATGCGGCACAATCAGCTGCGTGTTCCGCCCAAGCCATCCCAAGCCGGAACGCCACGCCCAGTATCGCTCGTCCACGGGAGCGGTGTCACAAAATGCCCGCCCCGTCAATCCAAGTTTTTCCTGCAGTTTCCTGAGTTTGCCGCGTACCACGTCATGATAGTCCTGCCCATAGGCATAACGGGCAAAATGATAAGTAGGTTCCTGCTGGCTTTCAGACGGATAATAGTTAAGCGTTACGCAAATAATGCTCCTGACACCGGGCACCAGCAACGACGGGTCGGCGCGCATTTCAAAATGACGCGACAAATAGTCCATACAACCATGCCGGCCGGCATCAAGCCAGCGCCGAACCTGTTTCACGCGCCAAGCCTCTACTTTTTGAGCAGGCGCAATGCCACAAGCGGAAAAGCCGGCCTCGCGGGCACAAGTCTTCACCGTTTCAGCAGAAAACTTCATAAAACAAGGGGATTAGAAAGCAGAAAGTCAGAATACTTTAAACGAATAGCCCTGCGAAAGCAGCCATTCGATTGAACGCGGAAGGGCATAAAGCAATTTGTCTTCACTTTTAAGCGAATCATGAAAAGTGATGATACTTCCGGGTCGCGCGTAACGCCGCACATTGAACAACACGTCACGTCCGTTCAGGCGCGTAGAATAGTCACGTGTGACCAAATCCCACATCACCACGCGGTAGCGCCGGCGCACGGCAATATACTGCCCCCACTTCATCCAGCCGTGTGGCGGCCGGAAGAGGTCAGTATGCAGCAGGTCGTTGGCCTTCTCAACGTTGGCCAGATAACTGCGGATGCCGTGGCGCAGCCCTCCGATGTGGTTGTAGGTATGGTTACCGATGCGGTGCCCCTCGGCTACCACCTGGGCAAATTCTTCAGGGTGTTTGCGCACGTTGTCGCCCACCATGAAGAATGTTGCCTTGATGTTGTAGTGCCGAAGCACACTGAGCACCCACGGCGTCACCTGCGGGATAGGGCCGTCGTCAAAGGTCAGATACACCGACCGTTCATGACGGTCCATGCGCCACAAGGCCAACGGGTAAAGCCATCGCAGGAAACAGGCGGGTTGCTCAATAATCATTTTTCTCTATGATTGCGCGTCGGGATTTGATATAACATTTTTACTGCGGCAGCACTGAACCGGAAGCCGGCATCTGCATCTGCTGCTGAGCCTGCTGTTCACGCTCCTGCTGACGCTGCACCAGGATACGGCCGGCCGGCGAATTGAAAATACGTTCCAAATAGGCCCGATATTCAGGTGCCTTTTTCGAGTGGCAGCGCTCCAGACCGGTACATACCGACTGCAGGAAGATGAAGTTGCGCTCAATGTCGCGGCCATAGGAAACGATGCGGCCACCGAGGCTGTTGTACCAGTCCATATACTGGCGCAGGTTCTTGCCCATGGCCAGCAGGATGCGTTCAGACTCCTGCGGACGGCCTACCTGGCGCCAGGCTTCCGGAATCTCGAAGAGTCCGTTGTCGTAGTCAAAGCCCACGCTCATCACGTCATAGGGCACGTTGTACGACGGCAGCACCTTCTTGCAATACTGCAGAGCCTGCAGGGCCTGCTGCTTCTTGCCCTCCTTGAGCAGGGCCATAATCAGTGTGGCAAAGGTCTGACGGTGCGTGTAGCACATGCGCATCACGGTTTCGTCAAGATAGAGGCCCGGTTTGTCCAGACCGCCAAAGCGGAACTTGTGCATCAGGTTGTCATACATGCGCTGCGTGTCAACCACGTCGTTGTTGGTCACAAACGGCGTCACACGTGAGGCCAGACCTTCCTGAATGAGGTACGGCGTCAGGCCGGCATGGTTTTCGGGACCTACGGTCAGCGAAATATAGATAGGACGGGTCCAGTTGCAGTTCTCGAGCATTTCGTACATCATCAGCTCGCTCTTGTACACGGCCCGGCGGTTGAAGCGGATGGTCATGTGGTCGGGAATGGAATCCGTACACTTCATTCCGCTACGCAAAACGGCCGCCTTGTCAATCTTCACTATGGCACTGTCGGTCGGGATAATGCCGATTTGCGGGTTACGCACGAAGTTGTCGATGATGAACTTCAGGTCGAACGGGTCGAGTCCCGGATTGCTCTTCTTGAGTTCGAGCAACTGACTCTTCAGTTCAGGCTGCACGTACACAAACTCATGCTGCCCGTTTTCAACATACTCCAGACGTTTGAAGTCAATGGGGAGTGCGGGCGAGTCATAAGCCGGACGCTTCATCTGGTCGATGTACCAGTCGGTCTGCAGGTACGACAGGTTGCAGACGCGAGCGTCGGTGCGCACGCCTTCTACCTCCTGATTATACCACAGAGGGAAGGTATCATTATCGCCATTGGTGTAGATAATCGGATGAACGGGGCGGCCCTGTGCGTCCTTCTGCTGCAGTGAGTTCAGGTAGTTGGCACCGAAGTCGCGACAGGTGTAACGGCCGGAGCGGTCGTGGTCGTCCCACGTCTGGCTGACCATCTGCACCGGAACGAGCAGACATACCAGCGAAGCCAGTACGGCCGAAGGCGTTTCGCCCAGTTTGAGGCGCTCAAGTCCCTTGGCCAGGGCAGCCACGCCCAGACCAATCCAGATGGCAAAGGCGTAGAACGAACCGGCATAGGCGTAGTCACGTTCACGCGGCTGGGCCGGCGTCTGGTTCAGGTAGAGCACAATGGCAATACCGGTCATGAAGAAGAGGAAGAACACCACCCAGAACTGCTCGATACCCTTCTTTCCGCGATAAGCCTGGAAGAAAAGGCCAATCAGACCGAGAATCAGCGGCAGGCAGTAGAACACGTTGTGTCCCTTGTTGTTCTTCAGCTCGTCGGGCAGCTTGCTCTGGTCGCCGAGTCGGGCGTTGTCGAGCGGAGCGATACCCGTAATCCAGTTGCCGTGCTCATATTCACCAAAGCCCTGAATGTCGTTCTGGCGGCCGGCAAAGTTCCACATGAAGTAACGCCAGTACATGAAGTTCAACTGGTAGGAAAGGAAGAAGCGGAAGTTTTCCCACTGCGTCGGCATCACCACGGTGTAGCTCTCGCCGTTGGGGTACGTACCCACCACGGTGTGTCCCTTGATGCCGCCCAGCCAGGAATCATACTTGTCCGCATCCTTGTCGGAATACATACGCGGGAAGAGCATGTTCTCGGCAAACATGTATTCGCCGTTGTCGCCCACCACCTCATAGCGGTCGGGTTCCGAGGGGTCGGCCTTTTCGTGACGCTTGATGATGGAGCTGCCCTTTGAGCGCATGGGGTTGCCCTGCTCGTCGTAGCGTATCTGTGAGGAGTAGGCCTGACCGTAGAAGAGCGGACGGCTGCCGTACTGCTCACGGCCCAGATAGTAGCGCAGGGAGAATACATCCTCGGGCGAGTTCTGGTCCATGGTCGGGTTGGCCGTAGAGCGGATGACGATGACGGCGTATGAAGAGTAACCGATCATCAACATCAGGGCGCAGAGCAGACCGGTGTTGATAAAGCGCGGTTTCACCACGTAGTGGTCGCCCTTGCGGTAGAACAGCAGCCAGGCCAGCGCAGCCATGACCACCAGCCCCAGAATGATGGAGCCTACGCCCTCGCCATAGAAGGGAATACCCAGCAGGGCTACGGAAAGCACGGCCGAAATGACGATGCGCTTGCGGTCGGCCATCTGGTAGCTCTCGTAAATGGCCCAGATTACCACGGCAATCAGCAGGATGATATAAATAATGAATCCGGTGTTGAACGACATGCCGCAGGTGTTCACGAAAAACCACTCAAACCATCCGCCCACCTTCACGATACCGGGCACTACGCCGTAGAGCACGGCTGCCACCAGCACCATGGAGATGACCAGAGCTATGATGGAACCCTTGGCCGTCACGTTTTTCCACTTCTTGAAGTAATAAACCAGCACGATGGCGGGCAAGCACAACAGGTTGAGCAGGTGTACGCCGATGGAAAGGCCGGTCAGGTAGAAAATCAGCACCAGCCAGCGGTCGCTGTGCGGCTGGTCGGCACAGTCCTCCCACTTGAGGATGAGCCAGAACACCAGGGCCGTAAACATCGATGAATAGGCGTAAACCTCACCCTCGACGGCCGAGAACCAGAAGGTGTCGCTCCAGGTATAGGCCAGGGCGCCCACCAGTCCGCAGCCCATGACGAGGATGGTCTGCGTCCAGCTCGTCACGATGCCGTCCTTATAGAGCAACTTGCGGGCCAGGTGCGTGATGCTCCAGAAGAGGAACAGGATACACGTGGCCGAAAGCAGGGCCGACATGGTATTGACCATACGGGCCACCTGCGAAGGATCGGAGGCAAAATGTGAGAAGAAATTGGCCGTCAGCATAAAGAACGGTGCGCCGGGCGGGTGACCGATCTCCAGCTTGTAGCCGGTTGTGATAAACTCCGGACAGTCCCAGAAACTGGCTGTCGGCTCGATGGTCGAACAATACGTAAACGCCGCGATGGCAAAGGCTATCCATCCCAGCACATTGTTGACCAAACGGTACTTTTTCATGAAGTCCATTGCTGTGTACGTAATGATTTATAGATTATTGATATTTTTTTCGGCTATTCAAAGAGCAAAAGTAGGAAGAATTTTCGGGAAAATAAAGCACCGAAGTTTTAAATAAAAACAACGCCGCCCAAAATACCCGTCCTCATCTCCCCTACGGCAATGCGCGGCCGTACTTCATCTCCCCCCCACAAGAGGCTCCGCAGAAAAAAACTGCGGCCCGTCTTAAAAAAGGCGGGACCCTGTTTTTCCACACCGGCACCTTTTTCCGACAAAGTGCCGGTTGTTTTGTTCTTCTCCCCGCGCTGCCGTTGCGGCGGTGTGCCGTCAGGCTCCGGCCACGCTGTCGGTCTTTGCTTCAGGCAGCAGAAACACGTCCACCACCTGCTGCAGCTGACTGCGGGTCAAGCCTCCCTGCAACATCTCCACGCGGCCTTCGGCGTTAATGAGCAGCAGGGTCGGTATGCTCTGCACCTCGAACGCCATTGCCAGGTCCTGCTCCTTGTCTACCTCGACCTTGTAAACGGCTATCTTGCCGGCGTACTTCCGGGCAATGGCTTCCAGTTCAGGCGCCATCCGGCGACACGGGCCACACCAGGTGGCATAGAAATCGACAATCACCGGCAACTTTCCGGCAAGTTTTACCACCGAATCCGCCGGCTGGGTATAGTCGAACACCTTGTCGACAAACGACGCTGCGGTCAGCTCACTTACCACCTTGACGTTCTCCTGCTTGGCGCTGTCTGCAGCCTGCGGCTTGCGGTTCTGGCAGGAAGCCAGCGTCAGTACCGCCAGCAGTGCCACGAGCCACAGCCCCTGAAATAAAGTTGTCTTGTTTTTCACCATACTGTATGTTCTGTTCAATAAGTTACTGTCATCTTACCGTCAAAAATACGTCATTTTTCCACAACAACAGCCATACCCGGCTGCTTTTTATGACCCTGTGGCGGCGAAATTACAAATAAAATGACTTATTATTCGCATATTATGTCCCGTTTCACTTGTCCGCGTCCTTAAAAATATATAATATTGCACCACTTTTCTTCCCATTCCGACCAGTAGGCCGGAACATCGCGCATAATTACGTAACTATGAAAATCTCTTCACTCTTGCTGGCCGCCGGCTTTACGCTCTTCGTGCCCCGTGCGGCAGCCGCCTCCGAGAACGTACCGGCCGACACGGCATGCACCCCCGCTTTTGCGGCCGACGCCCCGACTCCTTATATAATAATGTGTAGCAGCCCGATGCGCAACCGCCAGGTCATCGACAGCCTGCTGGCCGACGCCGCGCGCCGGGAAATGCCGGTTGTCAACGGCCCGATGCGCAGCGAACTGGAACAACCGGCCGCTGCCGCCACGGCATGGCAACCTGAGACCATCCCGACAGAAGCCGCTCCGTCAGGCCCGGCCGACCGCTACCACCTGCTGCAAACGGCCTATATGGGCGTACCCCTCATTGCCGGCGGACTCCTGATGCAGGGAGCCGACCATCATGTGCGCAACATGCGCTACCAGTATGCCGCCAACTTCCACACCAGCGTGGACGCCTACACCCAATACCTGCCTGCCGCCGTCATGCTGGGTCTGAAAGCCGGCGGCGTGGAAAGCCGGAGCCAGTGGGGACGCATGCTCGTGAGCGACGCCTTTTCAGCCGCCATCATGGCCGTTGCCGTCAACACCATCAAACTGACGGCCGACGTGCAGCGCCCCGACGGTTCGGCCTACAACTCCTTTCCCTCCGGCCATACGGCCACGGCCTTCATGACGGCCACCATGCTCAGCCGCGAATACGGCCACTTGTCGCCCTGGGTAAGCTACGGAAGCTACGGTCTGGCCACGGCTACCGGTCTGATGCGAATCCTCAACAACCGCCACTGGATCAGCGACGTCATGGCCGGAGCCGCCATCGGCTACATCTCGACCCAGCTGGGATATTTCCTGACCGACCTCATCTTCAAAGACAAATACCTCAACGTCAAGGACGAAGCCACCTGTTCGACGCCCGCCGCGACCCCTCGTTTCTGGGCATCAGCCTGAGCTACGACCTGCCGGGCGTGAGCACACGCATGAACAATGGCCACCGCCTGCGCACGGCCTCGGGCGTTGACCTCGCGCTCGAGGGAGCCAAGTTTATCAACCCCTACCTCGGATTCGGCGGCCGCGCCTCGCTGTCGGACCTCACCGTGATGGTCAACAACCAGACCTCGCCCAATTCACTGGGCATGGTGGGCCTGTATGCCGGCGTGTTCGGGTCGTACCCGCTCAGCGCCCGTTGGAGCGTAGGCGGCAAATTCCTGCCCGGCTACGCGCGCTATCCGCAAACCACCGTCAACGACTTCCGTCTGGGCAACTGCGGCGGTTTCGGTCTGAACACAGGCGGACACATCGGTTTCATGGTTCATCCGCACTACCAGATGAAGCTTTTTCTGGACTACGACCTCCGTCCCTCGTACGTCAGCACCACCCGTCACTGCGTGCATACCCTGGCCATCGGAGGTTCGGCCAACATCGCCTTCTGAGCCGTCCGGAAGCAAAAAGGTGGCCGCTAAAATTTTGAGGCCAAACTTTTCATTTCAAAAGAAAAAGTTGTATCTTTGCTATGATAAAGAAGTAACATCAAATCAACGTTTAATACAACATAATGGAAGTAGAAGAAAGAGATCAGGCCAGCTATTCAGCCAGTAATATTCAGGTTCTTGAAGGCTTGGAGGCTGTGCGCAAGCGCCCGGCCATGTATATTGGCGACATCAGCGAAAAGGGCTTGCACCACTTGGTCTATGAAACGGTCGACAACTCAATTGACGAGGCTTTGGCCGGCTATTGTACGCACATTGAAGTAACCATCTGCGAGGATAACTCCATCATTGTGCAGGACAACGGCCGCGGAATTCCGGTTGACATGCACCCCAAAGAACACCGCTCGGCACTGGAAGTGGTAATGACGGTACTGCATGCCGGCGGTAAGTTCGACAAAGGTTCCTACAAGGTTTCGGGCGGTTTGCACGGCGTGGGTGTGTCCTGCGTCAATGCCCTGTCCACCAAAATGGTATCACAGGTTTACCGCGACGGCAAAATCTACCAGCAGGAATATGCCAAAGGAAAGCCCCTTTACCCGGTCAAAGTAGTAGGCGAAACCGACTTACGCGGAACGCGCCAGCAGTTCTGGCCGGATGACACCATTTTCACTTCCACCGAATACAAATACGAAATTCTGGCCAACCGTATGCGTGAACTGGCCTACCTGAATGCCGGCATCACCATTACGCTGACCGATCTGCGGCCTGACGAAGAGGGCAAGACACGCACGGAAAAATTCCATTCCGACCTGGGTCTGCGCGAATTCGTGCGCTACATTGACTCCAGCCGCACCCACCTGTTTGACGATGTTATTTATCTGAACACCGAGAAGCAGGGTGTGCCCATCGAGGTCGCCATCATGTACAACACCTCTTATAGCGAGAACATCCACTCCTACGTTAACAACATCAACACCATTGAAGGCGGTACGCATCTGGCCGGTTTCCGCTCGGCCCTGACGCGCGTGCTGAAAAAGTATGCCGAAGAAACGGCAGCCAAACAAATTGAAAAAGCCAAGGTGGAGATTACGGGTGAGGACTTCCGCGAAGGACTGACGGCCGTCATTTCCGTTAAGGTAGCCGAACCGCAGTTTGAGGGACAGACCAAAACAAAATTAGGCAACAGCGAAGTAACGGGAGCCGTAAACCAGGCTGTGGGCGAAGCGCTTACCAACTATCTGGAAGAACATCCCAAGGAAGCCAAACTGATTGTCGACAAAGTCATACTGGCCGCCACGGCACGTGTGGCAGCCCGCAAGGCACGCGAGAGCGTTCAACGAAAAAACCCCATGTCGGGCGGCGGACTGCCCGGAAAACTGGCTGACTGTTCCGAAAAAGACCCCGCACGCTGCGAACTCTTCATCGTGGAGGGTGACTCCGCCGGCGGTTCGGCCAAACAGGGCCGCAGCCGGGCTACACAGGCCATCCTGCCGCTGCGCGGTAAGATTCTGAACGTAGAGAAAGTAATGTGGCACAAGGCTTTTGAGAGCGAAGAAGTCAACAACATCATCCAGGCTCTGGGTGTACGCTTCGGACTGGGTGACGACTCCAAGGAGGCCAACATCGAAAAGCTGCGCTATCACAAGATTATCATCATGACCGATGCCGATGTCGATGGCTCACACATCGACACACTCATCATGACCCTCTTCTACCGGTACATGCCGCAAATTATTCAGGACGGCTACCTCTACATTGCTACACCGCCGCTTTACCGCTGTAAGAAAGACAAGGTGGAGGAATACTGCTACACGGAGGTTGACCGCCAGCGTTTCATCGACAAATACGGCGGCGGAAAGGAAGCCGGCATTGTAACCCAGCGCTACAAAGGTTTGGGTGAGATGAACCCCGAACAGCTTTGGGAAACGACCATGTGTCCGGAAACACGACTGCTCAAGCAGGTTACAATTGAAAATGCCGCTGAAGCTGACTACATCTTCTCCATGCTCATGGGTGATGACGTGGCTCCGCGACGCGACTTCATCGAGAAAAACGCGACCTACGCCAACATCGATGCCTAAAGCACCGGGACGGCATGCAGGCCGGACAGCGGAAACCGCCTCCGTTCAGGAAACCGGTGCGTATCCGCCGCAAAAAACGAATTGAACCATTGTTTCTTATCCCCATTAAGGTATATAGAAACCAGTAGACATATCATTTCAGAAGTAAGGTGTGGATGTGAAATCCGGCAACCTTATCTTTATAAAACATCTCTTATTTATAATACCTAATGAAACCGCCTGGATGTGAATCCGAGCGGTTTTTTTAGCATAAGCGGGGCACTTGTTGCTCCGCTCCCGGACAGTGGTATTCACGGTCCGGGAGCGGCTCCCCGAAGTTTCGTTCCCAAGCTCCCGGCCGGAATGAAAAAAACATCCGACGTAAAAGAAAAAAGCCGGCGGAAAAAATTTTTTACGTGCCGTTTCTTTTCTTTTACAAACGGTTTCTGCCGGACGCCGCCCCTTGCATCCGCCTTCGTTCCGCACCCCAACCGACGCGGGTCCGCTTTTTGTAAAAAATACTCAATATTTAGCATTTAGCACCTGTTTGTTCACCTATTTTACATTAACACACGTAAAAACCGGTCTGAAGCAAACTGCTTTATTGTAATTTTTTTCTACATTTGCTCCGCTATTTTACTACGTTGACGCATTACCGCCGTCTGCGGGAACAACACTGGAGGTAAGAACCTCACCGCTTACCGCCGGCGCCCCGACGCAGCTACCCCAACGCGGCGGCAACGCCCTGCCTGTAAGCAGAGTTGCTCCAAAAGGACGGCCCCCTGCCGCACGAGTACCCCACGGGATATCCTCACGCTGCAAAGAAGGATGTGTCAACCGCACGATACATGTTTTTTAATTATACCGGCCATAGAAAGAAATGTTATGTTAGTAGGTAAAAGTTCGATTTTCGATTCGCGCCAAAATTTTAATGATGTTTTTTTCAGCCTGCTTAACCGGCAAGGTCCGGGAAGCGACCGTATGACCCACATTGTGGCCTCGCTGCTTCCGGTGTTCGACATCAACGCGCGCATTGCCGACGTGCAATGCGGCACGGGAGCGCAAACCAAGGTGCTCCACGAAACGCTGCGCAGGCACATCATTGCCGTTGACTCACGGACCAACATGATAGGCCCGCTTCAGGACACCGTCAGTCAGGACCCGCTACTGACCAACAACATCAGTACGCTGGTAGCCAAGCCCGACGAGCTGCCGTTTCCCAAACACTACCTCAACCTCATCTGGTCTGAAAATTTTGTGGGTCCTTACGGGGTGGACGACATCCTGAAACGCTGGCGCTACTGGCTGCAACCGGAAGCCTACGTGGTTTTTTCACTCTGCTCCTGGGTTCGCTCCGACCGGCCCGACGATGAATATATCGACAAGCGCTTCAGCTACATGCGCCAGGTAAGCGACAACCTGAAGGCTTTTGAAAGCCTGGGATTCAGCAATTTGGGTCACATCATACAGCCCGACGACTGCTGGACCGACAACCACTACATTCCCATGTCGATGAAAATTCAGGAACTGCCCGAAGAGGTGCGCCAGCGCAAAGACGTCAAACAATTCATCGAAGACCGACGCCGCGAAATCCGAAGCTACGTGCAGTACAAACCATACTTCCGCAACGTGTTCTACATATTGCAGAAGGAACAAGACAACACCACGGTGCGCTGACGCCACACCCGGGCCGTGCGCCGCAAACAGCCTAATCCTTACACGAATGACCTCAACAACCCCAAACAACCTGCATGAAAAATGGATGCACCGCTGCATTGAACTGGCTCAATGCGGCCGGGCACATGCCGCCCCCAACCCCATGGTGGGCGCCGTCATTGTTCACCAAGACCGCATCATCGGCGAAGGCTACCACATACGCTGCGGCGAAGCCCACGCCGAAGTCAATGCCATCAACTCCGTCAGTCCGGCCGACCGGCCGCTGCTGCGCGACTCCACCCTCTATGTCAGTCTGGAGCCGTGCGCACACTTCGGCCGCACGCCGCCATGCGCACGCCTCATCGTACGCACCGGCATTCCGCGCGTCGTGGTGGGCTGCATCGACCCCTTTGCCAAAGTGCAGGGACGCGGCATCAGCATAATGCGCGAAGCCGGCATCGACGTAACGGTAGGCGTCTGCGAACAGGAATGTCTGGAACTCAACCGGCGCTTCATTACCTTTCAGACCAAAGGACGGCCCTACATCACCCTGAAATGGGCCGAAAGCAGCGACGGCTACATTGACCGCCTGCGCGACGGCGGCCGCCCGGCCCTGCTCTCCACCCCCCGCACGCTGATGCACGTTCATCAGCTGCGGGCCGAGCACACGGCCATTCTGGTAGGCCACCGCACCCTCCAGGTTGACCACCCGCAGCTCAACATCCGGCACTGGGTGGGCAGCAACCCGGTGAAAATTGTTCTGGGGCATGTCAGCGAAGGCGAACTGCCGCCCGGATTCGAGGCCTATGCCGACATCCGCACCCTACTCCAGGAGCTGCACAGCCGCGGCCTGCAGTCGCTGCTCGTCGAAGGCGGCAGCCTCACACTCCAATCGTTCATCGACAAGGAGTTGTGGGACGAAGCCTGGGTTGAGCACGCCCAAACGCGGCTGGAGGCCGGCGTACCGGCTCCGCTCATCGCCGAAAGCAAGCACCACACCGACGTAATGCTCTACGACGTGCGACACACCCATTATTTCAACTTTTAGATACACCACCGCGCGCCGTGGCCTGCGCCCCCTGCGGCACATACAGGCACGGCCGCCCATCCTTAACCCCACACCATGTTTACCCTGATACTCATTCTGCTGGGCGGTTTTCTGGCTGGCTTCCTCCTGCGGCGCCTGCCCGACATTCACTTTACGGACACCGGCATTCCCGTCACGATTTTCGCCATGCTTTTTCTTTTCGGTCTCAGCCTGGGTGCCGACCAATCGCTTATCAGCCGTTTCAGCAGCTTTGGCCGCCAGGCGCTGGTCATGGCCCTGCTGGGCGTAGCGGGCAGCCTCCTTTTTTCATGGCTGGCCGGAAAATATTTGCTGAAACATCCTAAAAACGAATCCGAAGATGAAAGGTAGTCTGTTGGCCCTTCTGGCCCTTTTTGCCGGATGTCTGACCGGCTACTCGCTGGAACTGCCCGCCTGGCTGACGGGCCATGAGCTCTCCACCTGGCTGCTGTATGCCCTGATGGCTCAGGTGGGAATGAGCATCGGCAGCAGCCGCAACCTGCACGACATGGTGAGCCACTTCAAGCCACGCATCCTCCTGCTGCCACTGGCTACGGCGCTGGGCACACTGTGTTTTTCAGCCCTGGCGCCGCTGCTGCTCGACCGCTGGAGCCTGACCGACTGCCTGGCCGTAGGCAGCGGCTTCGGCTACTACTCGCTCTCGTCACTGCTCATCACCCAACTCAAACAGCCCACCCTGGGGATGCAACTGGCCGCCGAACTGGGCACCATAGCCCTGCTGACCAACATTTTCCGCGAAATAATAGCCCTGGTAGGTGCTCCGCTGCTGCAACGACGCTTCGGGACGTTTGTCCCGATATCCGTAGCCGGCGTCACGTCGATGGACGTTGCCCTGCCCACCCTGGTGCAAAGCTGCGGACAGCAGGTCATTCCGCTGGCCATCTTCCACGGTGCGGTACTCGACATGAGCGTACCTTTTCTGGTCAGCCTCTTCTGCGGGCTGTAATGCCCCAAGCCGGCGGTTTGCGCCGCAACCTGCAAAAACACCGCCGCGCGCAACGGCCCGAAACATGCACACGGCAACCAGCAGGAAACCAAATGTGCCTGCCGGCCGCCGAAATCAATTAAAAACGGCGGCAAGCCTGCTGACAACCAGAAAAATTAGTAACTTTGCGCCAGCATTTGCAAAGAGACAATATCAACTTATCATAAAATCATAAATCATGGCAAAGAAAGCACTTTTGATGATTCTTGACGGCTGGGGCATCGGTGCCCACGACAAAGGCGACGTCATCTTCAACACTCCAACTCCATTTATGGACCACCTCAACGCAACCTATCCGCACTCACAGCTGCTGGCTTCAGGCGAGAACGTAGGTCTGCCCAACGGCCAGATGGGTAACTCTGAAGTAGGTCACCTGAACATTGGTGCCGGACGCATTGTCTATCAGGACCTGGTAAAAATCAACCGCGCCTGCGCTGACAACAGCATAATGAAAAACCCGGAAGTGGTTTCAGCCTTTGAATATGCCAAGAACAACGGCAAGAACATCCACTTTATGGGTCTGACCTCAAACGGCGGCGTACACTCTTCACTCGACCACCTCTTCAAGCTCTGCGACATTGCCAAGGAATATGGTCTGGAAGGACGCACCTACCTGCACTGCTTCATGGACGGCCGCGACACCGACCCCAAGAGCGGCATCGGATTCATCAAGGAACTTGAAGCACACTGCGCCAAGAGCGCCGGCAAGATTGCCAGCATCGTGGGCCGTTTCTACGCCATGGACCGCGACAAGCGCTGGAACCGCGTAAAAGAGGCTTACGACCTGCTCGTCAACGGTCAGGGCAAACAGGCTACCGACATGGTTCAGGCCATGCAGGAGAGCTACGACGCCGACGTGACCGACGAATTCATCAAGCCGATTAACAACAGCACCATCGACGGCACCATCAAGGAAGGCGACTGCGTTATCTTCTTCAACTACCGCAACGACCGCGCCAAGGAGCTGACCATCGTGCTGACCCAGGAAGACATGCCCGCCGAAGGCATGCACACCATTCCCGGCCTGCAGTTCTACTGCATGACACCGTACGACGCTTCGTTCAAGAACGTACACATTCTCTTCCCGAAAGAAAACGTAGGAAACACACTGGGCGAATACCTGAGCAGCAAAAACCTGAAACAGCTGCACACGGCCGAAACCGAGAAGTATGCCCACGTCACCTTCTTCTTCAACGGCGGCCGCGAAACCCCGTTTGAGGGTGAAGACCGCATCCTCGTGCCCTCACCCAAAGTAGCCACCTACGACCTGCAGCCCGAAATGAGCGCCTTCGAGGTGAAGGACAAACTGGTAGCAGCCATCCGCGAAAACAAGTATGACTTTATCGTCGTAAACTTCGCCAACGGCGACATGGTGGGCCACACCGGCATTTACGAAGCCATCGAAAAAGCCGTGAAAGCCGTTGACCAGTGTGTCAACGAAGTAATCACCGCTGCCCTCGACACCGACTACGAGGCCATCATCATTGCCGACCACGGTAATGCCGACCACGCCCTCAATGCCGACGGCACGCCCAACACGGCTCACTCCCTCAACCCCGTACCGTTCATCTACGTAACCAAGAACACCGCTGCCAAGGTTGAAGACGGCATCCTGGCCGACGTAGCTCCGAGCATCCTGCACATCATGGGTCTGGAGCAGCCTGAGGAAATGACGGGCAAAAACCTTATTAAGTAACCACACGGGCAGCCGGCCCTGAAGCCCGGCTCATACCCAAGAAACATACATCCGGTCTCCGCCGCCATAACGGGCGCGGAGACCGGATGTCGTTTTATCCGAACGCAGCGGCGAGGCGGAGCGGGAAGCGCAGACGCAACAGGGTCGGACTTTGTTAAAAACAACCGGCATCCTGTCGGAAAAAAGTGCCGCCCCGTTTCTACAAAGTCCGCCCCTGCCGAAAACGGTATCCGTGCGGCCACACGCCCCTCTCCCCCTCCGGCCCGCCAGGCGGCGCGCCGTCCGTCAGGCAAACACCTGACGCAACACGTCGAGCGACTTGAGCGCCGGAAAGTCGGGCAGATGAAGCCGGTAGTAATTGTTAATGAAATCGAGCATGCGGTCGCGCTCGTCGTGCGAAAACTTGAACACGCCCATCGTTTCGAAACGCATACGCATGAGCAGCGGCAGCCGGGCGGCGTCGGCCGGCTCCAGGTAGTGGCCGTGAAGCGGAGCCGAAGCACAGAATCGCGCGGCCTGCATGTCAAAGTAGCATGCCCGGCCGTCAAACCCCTCCAGGTTCGGATAAAACCCCAGGAAACGCGAAAGCCTCAGCAGAAACACCAGATGAAAGTTGGCATAGCCCGACGAGCTGGCGTCGAGCCACTGTACCGACGTGGCCAGATACTCATAGAGCGTAGCGTCGGCCGGCTGCTGCGCCAGGGCATAGCGCAGAAATTCGGCCAGGAAAAGGGCTATGGTGGTCTTGTACGGATCAAAGGGAATAGACGTCAGCAGACCGTCGGGACGCACGCCGCGCGGCCTCAACAGACGCGCCGAAGCCCGCGGCTGCCAGTCGACCTCAATCAGCGTAAGCGGCTGGAACAGGCGCAACGCCCCACGCTGCCGCGACGACTTGGGCACACGTACCATAAACGACACGCGCCCGTCGGTTTGCGTAAACACATCGGCTATGATGAACTCATCGTTATATTTCAAGGTAGACAACACCAGACCTCTCGAAGTTTTCAGCATCTCAATTCTCTTTTTGGGAGGTCTAAATTAGTGAAAAAAGGCCCTTTTACCCCCCTTAGCGCACAAAAAATCATTTTTTTTGAAAAAAAACTTCAGAAAATTTGGTTGGTATAAAAAAAGCTACTACCTTTGCACTCGAAATCAACTCAGTAAGAGTTTAGGGCGAAAGCCCGAATGCGATGGCCCATTCGTCTATCGGTTAGGACGTGAGATTTTCATTCTCAAAAGAGCAGTTCGATTCTGCTATGGGCTACTAAGTAAAAAAATAAAAAGACTAAAATTAGAGATGGCAAATCATAAATCATCCGTAAAAAGAATCCGTCAGACGGCTGCACGTCGTCTTCACAACAGATATTACGCTAAGACCATGCGTAATGCTGTTCGTAAACTGCGCGGCACTACTGATAAAGCTGCTGCCACCGAGTTGCTGCCGAAAGTACAGCAGATGCTTGACAAACTGGCTAAGACCAACAAAATTCACAAGAACAAAGCCAGCAACATCAAATCAAGCCTCATGCAGCACATCAACAAGTTGGCTTAAGACAGAACATTACAACTTTAACATACAAAGCTATTGTCCTTCAAACAGACAGTAGCTTTTTTTGTATCCCTGCGGCACCACCTCCGTGACGCCTGCATCTGCCCCGAAACATACCATAAAGGCCTGCTGCCGCACCAATGCGGAAAGCAGGCCTTACTATCATAAAACGTGTACTGGTCAGTTGAGTTCGTTACGCACGATGCGACCCATCTGCATAACGAAGGTAAGCTGCAAATCGTCGTTGAGCATGATAATGTCGGCATCCTTGCCCTGCTCCAGCGTACCCTTACGGTCGAGGATACCCATGATGCGGGCCGGAGTTTCGGAAGCCATGCGGCAAGCGTCGGCCAAGGGGATACCGGCCTGCTGAACGCAAGTACGAATCAGGCGGTCCATTGTGGCGATACTGCCGGCCAGAGCTGAGCGGTCGGCCAGTTTGCAGACACCGTCTTCCAGAATTACGCGGGGATCAAAGGCCGTGTCGTCCTTGCTGGCCGAGCAGGCCAGAGCGTCGGTTACGAGAGCCGTCTTCTCCACGCCCTTTATCTGATAAATCATGCGCAGCATAACGGGGGGCACGTGGATACCGTCGGCAATCATCTCCACCGTCATGTTTTCCTCGGCAAAAATACTCTCTACCGTGCCGCATTCCTTGAACTCACGGTTCTTGTAAACTACGGGCATGGCGTTGTAGAAATGGGTGGCGTGGGTCATACCGGCCTCGTTGGCAGCATGCACGTCGTTATAAGTGGCACGCGTATGGGCAATGGCGGGCAACACACCGTGGGCACAGCAGGCTTTGATAAACTCTACCGAACCGGGCAACTCGGGAGCCTCGTCCCAGCGCTTCAGACATTTTGACTTTTTAAGCAGCGGTTCGTATTCCTCGGCCACCGGAGCCTTGATCCATTCAGGAATCTGCGCGCCGGCCTGCTTCGGGTTGAAGTACGGGCCCTCGAGGTGCAGACCCATAATGGGGCTGTCGGGTTCGGCCATCAGCTTGTCGCAAGTTTCCATAGCTGCCTCAATCATGGGCACGGTTGACGAAGAAAGCGTCGGGAAGATGGCAGTAGTACCGTTTTGCAGATGCGCATCCACAGCTACGCGGAATGCCTCCTCGGTACCTTCCATAAAGTCGCGGCCACCTCCGCCGTGTACGTGCATCTCAATGCCGCCCGGTATTACAATGCATCCCCGGGCGTCAATCAGCTCGGCACCTTCAAGCGGCAAATCGGTATTAATTACGTTGACGATCTTGTTGCCGTCTACCAAGACGGAACCCTTCTCCAGCCAACCTTGCGGAGTAAGGATACGTCCATTAATAATTTGTTTCATAGCTTGCTGTATTTTTGAATAATGTTGTTCTTTCTACTCCACAAATTTAGCTTTTTTTTCTGATACGCAGTGAGCGTCGTCCGAATTCTTTATTTTTTGCATTGTGCCATACAATAAAAGCGCTGTCAAGGGGTTATTAATTAAGGTTAAGTTTCATTTTACATGCAAATCAAGTCTGTAATTCCTTATATACTTGCCCTGACGTTTGTATGCGGATGTGGCAATGCTGACAAAACAGCCCGTAAGGGCGAAGCTGCCCTGGCCATCGGCGAATACTACGGCGCGGCCGAATATTTCAAGAAGGCTTATACGCAAACTCCGTCGAAGGACAAGCCCAAACGGGCACTGCTGGCGCTGAAGATGGGGCAGTGTTACGCCCACATCGGCTATGCCTCACGCGCCGTAGGAGCATTTCAGAACGCCATCCGCTACGGACTGACCGACACCACGGCCTATTTCCAACTGGGTGAGATGCAGCGCCTGACCGGTCAGTACAAAAGTGCCGCACAGTCGTATGAAAATCACCTCAAGCTTTATCCGAACGACACACTGGCCATGCGCGGACTGGAAAGTTGCCGCACGGCGCCCGAACTGAAGGAAAAAGGCTCAGCCTACGAGGTGAAGGAAGCCAAATGGCTCAGCGGAACGCGCGCAGATTTCACCCCGGTGCTCACGGGAGAGAAGAACGACATGCTCATCTTCACCTCGACCCGCAATCAGGCTACGGGCGACGAACTGAGTGAGGTTACGGGTACAAAATATGCCGACCTGTTCTACGCCAAGAAGGACGAAAAAGGAAACTGGAAGCGCCCCGAACTGATTGAAGGCGGCCTGAACACGACGCTCGACGAGGGCGCTTGCTGCGTGACGCCCGACGGCCAGACCATGTACCTGACCGTATGCCGCACCGACCCGCAATATCCGCGCATGGCGGAAATATGGAAATCAACCCGCACGGATGCCAAGTGGAGCAAGGCACAGGAAGTAAAAATTACGGCCGACACGCTGTCGATATATGCTCATCCGGCCGTTTCGCCTGACGGTAAATATCTTTACTTCACTTCCGACATGCCCGGCGGCTATGGCGGGCTCGACCTCTGGCGGGTTCCGATGGACGAACACGGCATGGGAGCCGTGGAGAACCTGGGGCCGGACATCAACACGGCGGGTAACGAGGGTTTCCCTACCTGCCGGCCCAACGGCGAGCTGTACTTTTCAAGCAACGGCCGCGGCGGTATGGGCGGCCTCGACATTTACCGTGCCCGTGAGGACACGGTCAGCCACCACTGGAGCGTCAGTCATTTGCCGGCGCCGGTCAATTCCTACGCCGACGACTTTTCGATGACTTTCGAGGGGCTGCACAACCGCGGCTACTTCTCTTCCAACCGCTCCACGGGAGGCCGCGGATGGGACAAAATTTTTGAATTTTCCTACCCCGAAATCCTGCAGAGCGTCAAGGGATGGGTGTACGAACAGGACGGCTACGAGTTGCCGGCGGCCATAGTTTATATGGTGGGCAACGACGGTACCAACCTGAAGCTCTCGGTCAAGAGCGACGGCTCGTTTGAACAGGAAGTCAAACCCGGCGTCGATTATCTCTTCCTGGCTACCTGCAAGGGGTACCTCAACATCCGCAACCAGCTTTCGGTGCCCCACGTACAAAAGACCGAAGAATATGTGCTGCAGTTTCCGCTGCCGTCCATTTCCATTCCCGTGCTGGTGCGCAACGTGTTCTACGCGTTCGACAAAGCCGACATCCTCGAAACCTCACAACCGGCCCTGGAGCGCCTGACCCAACTACTGCAGGAAAACCCCAACATTACCATCGAGCTGGGTGCCCACTGCGACTACCGCGGCACCGACAGCTACAACGACGACCTCTCGCAGCGCCGCGCCGAAAGCGTGGTCGGCTACCTCCGTCAGCACGGCATTGAAGCAGCCCGCCTCACGCCCAAGGGATACGGCAAGCGGCAGCCCAAGATTGTGACGCAAAAGCTGGTGGATACCTACCCCTTCCTGCACCTGGGCGACACGCTCACCGAAGCCTACATCAAACGACTGCCACCCGAGCAGCAGGAAGACTGCAACGCCATCAACCGCCGCACGGAATTCCGCGTACTGCGTACCACCTACGGCCTGTTTGACGAAAAGGGCCGGCTGCGTCCCGACCTTATCAAGCCTCAGGACGCCGAAACCGAAGAACCGGCTGACAATGGCGGAGCAGAATTCTACTAAAACCGTATTCTTTTCAAAGTAACGGCGTCTTTGTCTTCCCCGACAGACGTGTAAAAAATATACACAAAGCAAAAAAATAGGGAACAAAATTTTGCAGATACCAAAAAAAGCCCTACTTTTGCACTGCTTTCTAACGATAGCAGAAAAGTGTTTGTTCCATGGTGTAATGGTTAGCACTAGAGTTTTTGGTACTCTCAGTCTCTGTTCGAATCAGGGTGGAACAACCAAAATTGAGGCGCGGAATAGTCGGAAACGACAATTCCGCGTTTTTTATACCCAATCCTTGTGACACGGAAAAACAGAAAAAAACTATGGGAATTTTTGTCAGAAAACCATTGGCGCAGCTGCTGCATGAAGCCGGCCACGAAGGCCAGAGCGGCCTGCGCCGCGTGCTGGGCCCCTTCAGCCTCGTAGCCCTGGGTGTAGGCGTCATTGTAGGTGCCGGCCTTTTCTCCATCACCGGTACGGTAGCCGCACAATACACCGGCCCGGCCATTACCCTCTCCTTTATCATTGCGGCCCTGGGCTGTGCCTTTGCCGGCCTGTGCTACGCCGAGTTTGCCTCGATGATTCCCGTTTCGGGCAGTGCCTATACCTATGCCTACGCCACCATGGGCGAGCTGGTGGCCTGGATTATCGGATGGGACCTCGTGCTGGAATACTCCGTGGCGGCCACCACGGTGAGCATTTCATGGAGCCGCTACCTGGTGGTGTTCCTCGAGCAGTTCGGCATCCAGCTGCCTCATGCCCTGACGGCCTGCCCCTGGGACGGCGGCGTGGCCAACCTGCCGGCGGCCCTGATTGTGTGTATCATGTCGGTGTTCCTCATCCGCGGTACGCGCGAGAGCTCACTGCTCAATGCCGTTATCGTAACCCTGAAGGTTGGCGTTATTCTCGTATTCATCGTGCTGGGCTGGCAGTTTATCCGCCCCGAGAACTACCACCCCTACCTGCCCGCCAATACGGGTAATCTGGGCGAGTTCGGATGGTCGGGCGTATTGCGCGGCGCAGCCATCGTATTTTTTGCCTTTCTGGGCTTCGACTCCATCAGCACCACGGCGCAGGAAACCAAGAATCCGCGCCGCGACATGCCCATCGGCATCCTCGGCTCATTGCTGGTGTGCACCATCCTCTACACCCTCTTCGGCCATGTCATGACGGGCGTGGCCAACTACCAGCAGTTCGGCGGCCACGAAGGCATTGCGCCGGTGGCCATTGCCATTGCCCAGATGGGTGAGGGCGGCGCGCCGGCCTTCCCGTGGCTCAACAACGCCATCCTCATTGCCATCCTCATGGGCTACTGTTCGGTCATTATGGTCGTGCTCATGAGCCAGAGCCGCGTGTTCCTGGCCATGAGCCGCGACGGACTGCTGCCGCCCTTCTTCAGCCGCATCCACCCGCGTTTCCACACCCCGGCCCACAGTAACCTGCTCTTCATGGTGCTGGTGGCCCTGCTGGCCGCCTTTGTGCCGGCCGAAATTGCGGGCGAAATGACCAGTATCGGCACACTGCTGGCCTTCATCCTGGTGTGCGGCGCCGTGCTCGTCATGCGACGCACCATGCCCGACGCTCCGCGCGCCTTCCGCACGCCGCTGGTGCCGGCCATCCCCATTCTGGGCATCCTGACCTGCCTGGGCCTGATGATTTTTCTGCCGGCCGATACATGGATACGCCTTGTCATCTGGATGATGATCGGGCAGGACATCTACGCCCACTACGGCCTGCGCCGCAGCCACCTTGAGCCGAACATGGCCCGCCGCAAGGGCGAAACCATCATGAACGCCCTGGGCATCGTGCTCTCGCTCATGTGCGTGGTTACGGGCTTCTGGCACCAGCAGACGGTGGGATGGAACGAGAGCAAGCTGCTGCTCATCTTCTCCTGCCTGTTTGCGCTGGTTCACTTTGTGTACTACATCCTGCGCATCTGGCGCCATCATGCCTGAATGCCGGCTGTCCGGAGCAAGGCTACACGTCAGGACAGCCTGCGCCGGAAGCCGCCAACCGGCAAGCCACCTTTTTTCGTTTAAGTCCGACCCCGGAAAACCGGCAAGCCACCTTTTTCCAACAAGGTGCCACCCCACCGGCGCGCCGTGGGCCATAAAAAATAGCAAACCCCGCACAACGCTATTTCAAAACTTATCTTTATCTTTGTTCCTACAAATGTAAATCCGAAAAAAATGAAAATTGCACTCATAGGATACGGCAAAATGGGCCGTATGATTGAAGAAATCGCCAAACAGCGCGGTCACCAAATCGTTTGCATCATCGACATTGACAATCCCGAAGACTTCGACAGCCCGGCCTTTCGCAGCGCCGACGTGGCCATTGAATTCACCACGCCGCAGGCAGCCTACGGCAACTACCTCAAGGCCTTTGCACAGGGCGTCAAGGTAGTCAGCGGCTCTACGGGCTGGAAAAAAGACCACGAGGCCGACGTAAAAAAACTCATCGAGCAGGGCAACACGCTGTTCTGGGCCTCCAACTTCTCGCTGGGCGTGGCCATCTTCAACGCCGTCAACCGCTATCTGGCCGACATCATGAACCAGTTTGCCAACTACGACGTATCCATTGAGGAAACCCACCACATCCACAAGCTCGACGCCCCCAGCGGCACGGCCATCACCCTGGCCGAGGAAATCGTGGAACGCCTCGACCGCAAGAACGGTTGGGTAAAGGGCGAGGTACACAACGCCGACGGCAGCATCAGCGGCTCCAGGACGTCAGCGCCCGAGGAGGTGCGCATTGACGCCATCCGCCGCGACGAGGTGCCGGGCATTCACACCATCACCTACGACAGCCCCGAGGACTGTATCCGGATTACCCACGACGCCCACAGCCGCCGCGGCTTTGCGCTGGGTGCCGTACTGGCGGCCGAGTTCACGCTCAACCACACCGGTCTGCTGACCACCGACGACTTGTTTAATTTCTAAACCGTCTGCCCACATGACTACACCCCAAAAGAATCCGCGCAGCTGCAAGCGGCGCTGCCTCAACTTCAGTATCGTACTCGTACTGTATCTGCTCTTCCTGCTGTGGGTAGGCTCCTGGTGGGGCCTGCTGGTGGTACCTTTCATCTTCGACGTTTATTTTACCAAGAAAATCAACTGGGGATGGTGGAAAAACCTCAAGAACACCACGGCCCGCAGCATCATGGGATGGGTTGACGCCATCATCTTCGGTCTGGTGGCCATCTACTTTATCAACCAGTTCTTCTTCCAGAACTATGTCATCCCCTCGTCCTCTCTCGAAAAAACGCTGCTCACGGGCGACTACCTGCTGGTGAGCAAACTGAGCTACGGCCCGCGCATTCCGCAAACGCCGCTCTACATGCCCCTGACGCAACATACGCTGCCCGTGGTCAACTGCCGCAGCTATCTGAAGTGGCCGCAGTGGGAATACCGCCGCGTAAAGGGCTTTGGCAAGCCCCAGCTCAACGACATCGTCGTGTTCAACTATCCGGCCGGCGACACCGTGGCCGAGAACGTGCAGGACATGGACTTCTACCGCCTGACCTATCAGACGGGAGCTGCCGCCCTGCCCGGCGACACCGTCAGCCCCGGCATGAGCTACGAGCAGCAGCAGGCCGTCTAACGCCGCATTTACCAGGCCGGCCGACAGATTATCAACGAGAACCCCTCACAGTACGGCCGCGTGCTGAGCCGCCCCGCCGACCGCCGCGAAAACTACGTGAAGCGCTGCGTGGGCCTGCCCGGACAAACGCTCCAAATCCGCCACAACACCATCTATCTTGACGGCCGTCCCAACCGTGAGCCCGAAAATGCGCAGTACAGCTATTTCGTTCACTTTGCGCAGCCGCTGACGCTCGACATGGTACAGCAGTGGGGCATTACACAGGAAGACCTCTCCGTCATTCCCGACGGCGGCGACAACATGTGGCGCATCATGCCGCTGACCCGCAATCTGCTCCAGACGCTCAAGAGCCGCAAGGACCTGGTAGACGCCATCATGCCGGCCCCGGCCTATGGCGAATGGCTCTACCCGCAGAACATGTACAAAAAGTGGACCACAGCCGACTACGGCCCCGTGTGGATTCCCAAGCGCGGCACCACGCTCAAGCTCACCCTGCAAAACCTGCCCATCTACGAACGCCCCATACGCAACTACGAAAACAACAAGCTCGAGGTGCGCAACGGCAAAATCTACATCAACGGCCGCGCCACCGACCGCTACACCTTTAAGATGGACTATTACTGGATGATGGGCGACAACCGCGACAATTCGGCCGACTCCCGTTTCTGGGGCTTCGTACCCGAGAACCACATCGTGGGCAAACCGCTGTTTGTCTGGGTATCGTTTGACGACGACTACGGATGGGGCAGCGGCCACGTGCGCTGGAACCGCATCCTCAAGTGGGTTGGCAACATCCAGTAGGCCACCTGCATGGCCGCGCCGCCGGCCCATGGCATACCGCCGCCTGAAACATCCTTCCTGATTCACCCTAAACGTACACACATGAAACGCCGGAACGCACTCACCCTTGCCATCTCGCTGGCCACGGCCCTGCTGGCTGTGGCTCTGCTCCGGGGGTGTGTCGTTTCGCAACTGAGGGTTACATCGGCCCATTGCAGCCCTACGCTGGAATGTGGCGACCGTATTCTGGTCAGCCGTACCTACTACGGGCTGCGCCTTCCGGGCGAGGCCGTCTGGGGTTATCACCGCTGGGGTACGCGCTATCCGAAAAAGGGTGAATGGATGGTGTTCCACGACCCGTCGGACCGCCACGAGACCGAAGGCCGCCGCCGCATGTGTCTGGCCCGCTGCGAGGCCCTGCCGGGCGATACGGTATGGATTGACCCCGTAAGGCGCAGGGTGCTGCCCTGGCGCACCACTACCGACGCCCAGCCCCTGCGCGTGCCGACTGCCGGCAGCCGTATCCGCGTAACGCCGGTCAATGCCCGCCTGCTCTGGAACACCATGCGCATTCACGAACAGTGCCGCGTGGTACTGCTCAACGATACCGCCCTGCGCTTTGACGGCCAACGGCTGGAATATGCGTTCTTTTCCAAGCCCTACTACTGGACCTTCTCGCCCGACGGATATGACTCCGGACAATTCGGTTTTGTACCCCACACGGCCCTTGTTGGCCGCGCCCTGTGCACCAGCTATTCCATTGACACCACACAGCCGTTCTTCCGGTGGCTGCGCGGTTCACGTTTTTTCCAGCCGCTTGAGTAACTCTCCGGCCCAAACCCAAAATCCCGTACGCATGCGTTCAGTCATACTTACCTCGGCCTACCTGGGGCCGGTCAGCTACTACGCCCAAATGTTCCGCGCCGACACGGTGTGGATGGAACAGTTTGACCATTATGAAAAACAGACCTACCGCAACCGCTGCCGCATTGCCGGCCCGCAAGGCGTGCAGGACCTTACCATCCCCATCGTGCGCACCGGCGGAAAATGCCCCACGGGCGAGGTGATGCTCAGCCCGCACGGCAACTGGCAGCACGTTCACTGGAACGCGCTGGTGGCGGCCTACGAGAACAGCCCTTACTTTGAATATTACGCCGACGAATTCCGACCCTTTTACAACGAATTCCGCCCCATGCGTCTGGTCGACTTCAACGCCGGGCTTAACCATGTGGTATGCGACCTGCTCCAGATAGAGCCGCACATCTGCCCCACTTCGCACTACCTGACCGACACGGCTCCCGACGTACGCGACCTGCGCACAGCCATCTCGCCCAAAAAGCCGGCCCTGGTACCCACACCGCCCTACTATCAGGTGTTCAGCCGGCAAAACGGTTTCCTGCCCGAACTCAGCATTGCCGATTTGCTCTTCAATCTGGGTCCCGAAGCGCGCATCGTGCTCCACCAGATGGCCCGGGAGTCCCTCTGAACCTCCCTGCGCGCTCACTTTTCTCCCTCCGCACTCCCCGCCGGCCATACATGCCGCCCACGCCCAAAAAGCCGGCGGATAAATCAAAATACCCGGCAGGTAAAATAAAACAGCCGGCACCCGTTTTATGCTTTGCGGCGCGCTAATCTGCCTCGGCCGCCCGTGCAGCCACACCGCCGCCCCGCCGCCCCTTCAAGCCTTCCTTATTCGCCCCCCGAAAGCCCACGGCCTGCCGGACCGAAACCGCTGCCTGCGCTGACGGCCTTATCTCCGACGATTTGCAACCTACCTGCGGCCCGCAACTATCCTTTTTCGCTTTTTTTCAGGTGTAAAAAACACTTTTTGCCATAAATTCCGTATATTTGCCCCGTTTAAACCTGCATTTATCGCATAAAAAATAAATTACCATGGAAACTATTGATTGGGCCAACCTGCGTTTTGGCTACATGCCCACTGATTACAACGTGCGCTGCTACTATCGCAACGGCAAATGGGGAGAAATTGAAGTCAGCTCTTCCGAGACCATCAACATTCACATGGCCGCTACCTGTCTGCACTACGGTCAGGAGGCCTTTGAGGGACAGAAAGCCTTTCGTTGCCCCGACGGCAAAATCCGCATGTTCCGCATTGCCGACAATGCCGCACGTCTGCAAAGCACCTGCCGCGGCATCCTGATGCCCGAAGTGCCTACCGAACTGTTTACGGAAATGGCCAAGAAGGTGGTCAAGCTCAACGAACGCTTCGTGCCGCCTTACGAGAGCGGAGCCTCGCTCTACCTGCGTCCGCTCATGCTGGGTACCGGCGCCCAGGTCGGCGTACATCCGGCTGACGAGTACATGTTCATGATTTTCGTCACTCCCGTAGGCCCGTACTTCAAGGGTGGTTTTGCCGCCAACAACTACGTCATCATCCGCGACTACGACCGTGCAGCCCCCCTCGGCACCGGACGCTACAAGGTGGGCGGCAACTATGCCGCCAGCCTGAAGGCCAACCAGATTGCCCACGAGGCAGGCTACTGCAGCGAGTTCTATCTGGATGCCAAGGAGAAGAAATACATCGACGAGTGCGGTGCAGCCAACTTCTTCGGCATCAAGAACAACACGTATATTACCCCGAAATCATCGTCCATCCTGCCGTCCATCACCAACCGCAGCCTGCAGCAACTGGCTGAGGACATGGGCATCAAGGTAGAGTGCCGCCAGATTCCGGAAGAGGAGCTCGAGACCTTTGAAGAGGCCGGCGCCTGCGGTACAGCCGCCGTAATCAGTCCGATTGCCGAAATCGACGACCTGGAAAACCACAAAAAGTACGTCATCAGCAAGGACGGCAAGCCCGGCCCCATCAGTACCAAGCTCTATAACAAGCTGCGCAACATCCAGTACGGCATCGAACCCGACGTTCACGGATGGATTACCGTAGTTGACTAATCGTTACACCAGAATATTCACCTTATCCCAACCTTATAACCGATATGAAATCTTTTGCAACACTCAAGAAAGAGGCCCGCGCCTCGCTGAAAGGAAAATGGACGTCGTTTGTGCTGGTCACCCTGCTCATGCTCATCCTGAACGGTGTGCTGAGCCTGCCGTCAACCATCACGAGCATGGTATATCCCAACAGCGCCCAGATTAACTGGTCGACAATGTTCAACATAATCATGTCGCTGATTTACGCCGTGCTCAAATGGGGATTCGCCATCATGTTCCTGCGCAATCTGCGCGACCCGCGTTTTGACGAAATCGGCGCGCTGTTCGACGGTTTCCGCGACTTCGGACGCATCTTCCTGACCCTGTTCCTGCAGGGCGTCTATACGCTGCTCTGGACCCTGCTGCTGATTATTCCCGGCATCGTCAAGGCCTATTCGTATGCCATGACGTCGTACATCCTTTACGACAATCCCGAACTGCAGGGCAACGCGGCCATCGAGAAGAGCATGCGCATGATGCGCGGTCACAAGCTGGAGCTTTTCCTGCTCCACCTCTCGTTTATCGGATGGGCCCTGCTCTGCGTCCTGACGCTGGGTATCGGTCTTTTCTGGCTCGTGCCTTACGTGCAGGCTTCGCAGGCAGCTTTCTATGAGGACGTGAAAGAAGAATATCTGAACATGATTCAAGAAGATATCCAATCTGCAAACGCCTAATTTTATCACAAAACAATGGAGAAAAAAACTAAAGCACTGATTATTGGTCTTTCAGTAGCCTGCGCGCTGCTGGTTGTAGGTCTGATAGGCTTTTTCATCTATCAGCACAACTATCAGAAGAAACAGGCCGAACAAAACGCCAGCCTGGAACAACTGGCTGCGCTCGACAAGCAGGAAATGGAAAACGAATATGCCCAGTTTGCCCTGCAATACGACGAGCTGAAAAATTCCGTCAAGAACGATTCGCTGCTGACACAGCTGGAAAAGGAGCAGAAACGCGCCGAAGACCTGCTGCAGGAGCTGCGCAGCGTAAAGAGCAACGACGCCCGCGAAATTGCGCGCCTCAAACGCGAACTGGCCACCGTGCGCCAGGTGTTGCGCACCTACATCCGTCAGGTCGACTCGCTGCAGCGCCTCAACCAGACACTCACCAACGAGCGTGACGCGGCACGGGCGCAGTACAACGAAGCCACCATGCAGATTTCGGGCCTCAACGCCGAAAAGCAGAGCCTGTCGGAAAAAGTGGCCGTAGCCGCCCAGCTTGACGCCACCGGCATCAGCATCTCACCGCTCAAGAAGAACGGCAAGGCTGCCAAGAAGACCAAGGACATCAACCGCTTTGCCATCAGTTTCTCCATCACCCGCAACGTGACGGCACAAACCGGCAACCGCACCATCTACGTGCGCCTGACCAAACCGGGCAACGAGGTGGTCAACGCCTCCGGCTCGTTCAACTACGAGAACCGCTCACTGACCTGCTCAGCCCAGAAAACCATTGAATACACCGGACAGGAAACGCGCGTAACGGTTTACGTTCCGGTCAACGAGTACCTGAGCGCCGGCACCTACAACGCCTACATCTTTACCGACGGACAGATGATTGGCTCAGGCTCCATGAGCATGAAGAAGTAAGGACACGCGCCCCGGCGGCGTCACCTTTGCGATACCCCCACAGCAGCCGTCCGGCAGCCCGTTTTCCGCCAAGCGCGGAGAGGCTGCCGG